>ERZ1026844.108-NODE-108-length-65682-cov-7.583738_pt1 | contig 65682 bp, 49 predicted proteins | sample MGYA00380152_ERZ1026844 | MGnify/ENA primary metagenome ERZ1026844 (study PRJEB33269, sample SAMEA4719788) | human gut metagenome | biome: human-associated habitat; feature: organic feature; material: feces | place: Cameroon | collected 2013-10 ... | reverse complement strand
ATTTTATTCTTTTTATATCTGTCTATACTTTTAGACCATATCAAATCGAAAGATTTTAAAAAATTTGATTCGCTTAAACTTATTTTCATTGTTTTCTCCTGGTTGTATAGAAAGTATTTTAATCATATTTTATCATATTCGCAGTTGTCTTACCATCTATAAAAACAGGAACCTGATATTTGTTGTCACTTTGCTTTTCTATCTCATCATTGCCAAATCTATCTCTATTGTTTGTGTAAATTGTAAACAAACTTAATAATATAAACAGCTATGACAATTTTATTAAACAAATGTACTTATTGATTTCACTGCCTTCATGTTTTCCCCCTCCTTCGTTTCCAACGACTTATCCCCTCCCCACATCCGTAATCCTGCAAATGGCTCCGCCATCAATCACGAATACAATCTTTCCCATGCCTTTCACCTTTACCTGTATCGCCTCTTTGTCATACACATTATCCGGCTCTTTCTCCAGTTTGACCTTCATTCCTTTTTCCATAAATCCATTGCCAAAATAATGATTACATCCTGTTATCGTAAAATACATCTCGTCCATCACGAATTCCTCCTCTTTCCTCTTTAATCAAACAAATCATGAAACAACATGCACCACCCTAATGTGGAAACAAAATCTCCCTTTTCTTTTTTCTTTGAATGAAAAGGAAGAAACAGGATTTTAAATGGCAGTGTAATCAACCAGCATACAACATATACGGGTAATAGCATTAACTTCAGTAAAAATGTAATCATAAATTTTTCCACCTTTCTTTTCCGCTAAATAAATAGAGCCATCCCAAGAACCTTTGCTGCCTTCCCAGGATGACTCTATCATACATAATTACAAGTCCATAAATCTTCACTTGTGTTTCGAATCTTTGTTCTGTTATTTCATATATTGTGCGGATAATCTCTGTATTTCCTCTTTTACTTCTTTCACCAGATTCTCCGGTCCTACAATTTTTGCACCACTTCCCAGTGCCATCACCCAATGGATAAAATGGCTGCTTGCCGCAACCTTGGTAACCACTTTGAAATGTTCTTCGTCCACTTTGAGCATGGGTACATCTTTACCGAAGCGGTCAATCATCACTCCAGCCAGTCCGTTTTCACACAGGATCTCCACGTTCTGTTCTTCGCCGTCAAACATGCCAAACATCTTTTTGGCGTAAGCCGCCATGTCTATCTTCTCAAATTTATTTCTCCCCTCGCGTCTGGCTGACTCCACCTTGATTTTCAGCATCTTGTCCACCCGGTAATGCTTGATCATGTCTGCCTGGGAGTCATATCCCACCAGGTAGTAATTTTCATCATCCCAGGACAGTCCCCATGGGCTGATGATATACCGTTCTCCAGTTCTCCGCAGTTCCGGCTCCTTTTTCCTATTCCACTGGAAATACTGGAAGGAAATTTTTAGGTTTTGGGCGATGGCATTATGGATGGCATCCACATTTTCCATGATGCCCTTGTTCATGGATTTTACCCGGCCAGACACATAAACCTGGCGCTGTAACATTGATGCCTCCTGTTTACTTGCCAGGTGTTCGATTTTCTTGATGAGCTGGTTGGATTTTTCCTCTGTAATAAATTTGGCGGATGCCACGGAATCCACGAGAAGTTTCAGTTCTGCCAGTTCAAAGTCCCGGTTGCTCACCTGGTAGTGATAGGTTTTGCCATATTGTGTCTTCTTTATTTGAATGCCAAAGGCATCCAACTGGGCAAGATCATCATACAGGCTTTTCCGCTCTGCAGTCACATCATAGGCTGCCAGTTGGTCAATGATTTCCTGCAAAGTCATATCGTGGTTGGCATCCGTATTTTCCAGAAGAATTTTTGCCAGGTACAAAATCTTCAGTTTCTGGTTGTTTCGCGGGCCACGGTTTTGTTTTTCGGGTTGTGTTGATATCATAGTTATCTCCAAATTATTTCCTATGAATTCTTTTGTCTCTTTGCTCTCGCTGCCTTTCTTTTCATAAATGGCCTCGATAAAATTTTGAGAATTTTGTGGGATATTCTCATAAGTATCATATAAACAGATAATAGTCTCTTTTAACATCAATAATATTATATTCCATATCTAAAACAAAAACTACAGTATCTCCCCTCATCCTTCCATTAAATCCTCCATTCGGCATCCCAAGATCTGCGCCAAAGCCGCCAGATTGGCACCAGAGGCTTTATTGATATCCTTTGCCCGCTGTTCATACTGCTGAATCATCCGCAATGTCACACCGGATTTATCTGCTAACATCTTCTGGGAATACCCTATCGCCTTCCGCAGCATTTGCAGTTGCGTTGGCAAGTCGTCTCTGCTGATTCGTTTTGCCATTACATCCAGGAATTTTTCCTCCGATGCCTCATGGAGCGTTGGATACAAACCATAAATTTCATCCATGGAAATATGCTGCTTAATCTTTTTAAAATCATTACCGGTATACCATTGATAATATGCCAGAATCCAGCCACACCAGTACTCCGGTGTTCTCTCATAAGTTATCTCCACATCTGGCATTTCCATGTCTTTTCCAGAATTTTCCATCACCTCCCATGCCAGTTCCACACCTGACATTCCTGACACATATTTAGGAGTACCCGCGCCAAATTGTTTTGCAATTCCGCCGGCAATAAATAAGTTCAGAAATTCATTCATATCCATTTTGCAAGCATTTGCCACATAATCAAAGGCCTCTCCCAGATTTCTCATGGCATCATCCAAATATTGCTTATTGTACGCGTGCATCATGGATTTCCACCTCCCCTCGAATCAAATCCCGGATATAAATCCCGGTCAAATCTTCCTTTTCCAATTCTGCAAAAAAAGCTTTTCGCGCCACCTCATCTCTTGCTTTCCTCCTTGCATAATAAATGCCACAGTCAACCACCTCATAACTCACGAATTTTATCGTTTGAAAGGCTTTGGGAGATTTTAATACAAATTGCTCCCCCAATTTTCCAAGCCGCATAGCATAATTCAACTGTTCCAGGGATATTTCATTGTTGGCAAAAGACCGGGCAAAAGAAAAATAGGAATCGTCCGCACGATAGCCAATAATTACGTCATATTCATCGATATTTATCAAAAAATTTTCTCTTAACCATTCTGCACTCCGTTTCATTAAAGGTGTAGACAATCGAATTTTTCGATATTCCATCAATAAAGCCAGCCAGTGCAAAATCGAATATTTTTCCGAGGACAGTTCAAAAATGTTCAAGGGACTTCTGTCCAGCTCATACTGATTCACATACCCGGCAATTTCCTCCGTACATGCCCATTCTTTTGCCAAATCCAGATTTTCCGTACAGTAAAATCCTCTGCCATAGTCATTATAAATCTTTCCTTTTCCGTAAATCGGTTTTTCTACAATCTCTGAAGAACCATGATATAAAATTACCGTTTCCATCCGTTCCCCCTTCTATCTCTATAGAGTTACTTTTATTATATCTCTATAGAGTTACTCCCGTCAATCGTTCTCTTTTCGACTATCCCCCTCCCAAGTGCTATCATTACTATAAAAAATAAAGGCAAGGTACATACTATGAAATTTCTCATTTTATTTGTAGTGGCGATGTTACTTTTATTCCATAGTAATCTGACACCGGTCACGGTCATTCTTTCCCTGCTGTGCATCGTCTACGGATGCCGTCTGGGTGGTTATCTGATGATACGGGAGCGGAAAAGTGCCTCCTATCAGAAAACCATGAAAAACGATATCAAGCCAACTATCTGGGGGAAGTGTTAATCTGGACGGGTGTGTTTGTCTCCGGAATACCAGAAGTATGTGAAAACTACCCACATCCTGCTGCCCTTTATCCCCCTCTACAGCGTTGCCAAATACAAATGGCTGTTGGGCTAAGCAGATTTCGGAAGGGGGCATGGTAACGATGGCAAAGAAAAATTACGAGGATTTTCCCTTATCGCTGGCACTGTTTGACGCATTACCCGTCATCTTTTTCAGTGTCGCCATGATATTGATTGCAATGCGTTTCAGAAATGTGTTTTTTATCAAAGGAGCGGTACTGTGCGCGGTCTCCGGATCAGGAAAAGTGGTCTGGAAAATTATGATTACCGGCACGAAAAAGGACATTTCCATCCTGAACAAACAGCTCCGGGTTCTCATGCCTGTCGGTTTTCTGCTGATGCTCATTGGTTTCATTATGGGAATCAGCCTTGGAACGCTAAGCCTGAAAGTGCTCTGGCACAGCATCTGCACCTTTCCTTCCCTTTTGTTTTTCCTGATCACTCTGGCAGGCATGATTTGCATGAGTGTCTTTGCCGTGAAGTACATAAAATCCTGCCTTGCTCCATAAGATAACAATATCTTAAAGAGTAGGTAGGATTTTTATGAAAATTCAATGGAAAACCTTATTCATTTGTCTTTTGATTCCACTGGCGGTGGGCGGTATCTCCGCTTTTCTCACCAAGGATGGCATGGAGGCTTTTAACGCCGCCAACAAGCCGCCTCTCACGCCACCCAACTGGCTTTTCCCGGTGGTGTGGACGATTCTGTTTATCCTGATGGGAATTGCATCTTATCTGGTTGCCACCTCCGGCAAACCCAGCCAGGCGGCTCTCACCGTCTACGGTCTGCAGCTGGTGTTCAACTTCCTCTGGTCCATCTTTTTCTTCAATATGCAATGGTATCTTTTTGCCTTTGTATGGTTGTTAATTTTGTGGTTTCTGATTCTCATTACCACTATGTCCTTCAAGCAGATTTCCAAAGCCGCCGGGTATCTGATGGTTCCCTATCTGTTATGGGTGACCTTCGCCGGGTATCTGAATTTCGGCGTTTATCTGGTGAACCGGTAAAATACTTCGTTTTCCTCTATCCCTTTCCAGTAAACTGTGCTATGATATTACAAATTGCAATATAAAAGAAGAAGCACTTCTTCAGAACGGAGGAAATTATGTACGAATTTACAGAAGATTGTCTGACACATATTGATGCCATTGATGAGGAACACCGCCGCCTGTTCCAGATGCTGAACGAAGCGATTACCCTCTCCCAGGAAACAGCAGATGTGGCACTCATCGCCAACAATCTGATTGCCGGTTTAAAAGACTATGCGGCAACCCATCTTGCCCATGAGGAGGCTTATATGGAGAGTATTCATGATCCGGAGCTTTCCCTTCAGAAGGCAGAGCATGCTGCTTTTACCAAGAAAATGAACGAGTTTCAGCTGGACACCACCTCTCCGGAGACTGCCCGGGCATCCTTCCAGGATTTGCTCACCTACCTTGTTCGCTGGCTGTACCATCACATTTTAAACAGTGACCTGATGATTGGCAAAAGCCTGGCGGCGACGACCGATGATCCCTTTGCTTTCACGGATGCCTACAAAACAGGCATTAATCTGGTAGATGAGGAGCACCGCCGCCTGTTTGAGATTATCGGACAAACCCATGATTTGATTCAGGATGAACTTCTTTTTGACAAATATGACAAAATCATGAATCTGCTTGCAGAGCTTAGAGATTATACGGAATTCCATTTTCACGATGAAGAGATGCTGATGGAGCGCATTCAGTATCCAGACCTTGCCATCCAGAAACGTGCGCATGCTGTTTTTATTGAAAAGTTGGTAGAGGTTGACTTATCCGATCTGGATGAAATGGACAATAATCAGCAATCCTACCTCAATGATTTAATACAGTTTCTGCTGTCCTGGCTGTGCAATCACATTATGATATTGGACAAAAAAATTGCTGTCTACATGCGGGAAAATCACATTGAGGAATAGGCTTACAGGCTGTTTAACAGTCCATTAATGCCCTCTTTTTCGTAAATGCCCTTATAATAGGCAACCTCATCCTGAATCAGCTGATCGATAACCCGCATGCCCAACAGTTCCACCGGGGCTTTGTCATCGGTCATGAGATAATTGCCTGCATGGTAAGCCTGGCTTTGGGCCGATACGGTTTCCATCATATTCTGCAAGTTCTGGTTTTCCAGGGTGGTAACATTTTGCTGAAAGATTTCCAGCATATCTGCATTATCTGAGGCAAAAAGTTCCCGGTTGGTGGAACCCTTTACATCCGCCGTATAGACAGTGGAAAAGACGGAGGCAATGGTATCAGAAAGATATTGGTTGATATTTCCCTCTCCGCTTCCCCGCATATTCATATTCACTACCATGACACCATTCTCGGTCAGATGCTCCTTCACCAGAGTGAAAAACTCAGTGGAGGACATCTGGAAGGGGATGGTGATATCCTGGTAAGCATCCACCATAATCACATCGTATTTCTCATTCACTGCATTTAAAAATGCCCGTCCGTCGTAGGTAGTGACTTTTACCTCCTCCGGCAGGGAAAAATATTTCCGGGAAAGTTCCGTGATTTTCTCGTCAATCTCCACGCCCTCTAAATTCATATCTCCATAATATTTCTTACACTGGGTGGCGTAGGTTCCGGTTCCCATGCCCAGAATCAACACATTCATGTCTTCCGGCTTTTTGTCGGAAACCATGAGAGGTGCCGCCATGGCATAATCATAATACATGCCGGTAAGCCCGCCCTCTTTCATATAGACGGACTGCACGCCGAACAGCACGTTGGTGGAAAGCACCACCCGGCTGTCGTTTTCGGATACCTGCAGATAGTTGTAGACAGACTCTCCTTCATAGGTTAAATCTTTCTGCCAGAAGGCAAAGGAATCGGAATAGCCCAGCCCGCAGCAGAGGACAAAAATCAGGGCAGAGGCAATCACCTTTTTCTTTCCGGTGTGGCTGCTGATAAAGTAAAGAGCAGACAGCACAATAAGGATTCCTGCAAAAATCAGGAAGGTGATGGAGGTTCCCACTGCAGGGATAGTGATGAAGGTGGGGACGAAAGTTCCAATGATACTTCCGATGGTGTTAAAGGCACCCAGAGTTCCCACCACCCGTCCGCTGTCGTCCAGGCTGTCCACAGTGTACTTCACCAGGGAGGGAGTCACCGTGCCCAGCAGAAATAAGGGAAACACGAAGATAATCATGCAGGCACAGAATGCTGCTATGATTAAGAAGTTGTTGCTCACGGTAAAGATCAGCAGGGCGGAGATTCCCAGGATGAGGTATTTGCCCACCACAGGAATCAGGGCAATCCAGCAGGCGGCAATGAGTATCCGTCCGTAAAGTTTGTCCGGGTTTGGGGACTTGTCCGCACTCTTTCCTCCGTAAATATTTCCCAGTGCCATGGCAATCATGATGGTTCCGATGATAATCGTCCACACAATCTGGGAAGAACTGAAATAAGGGGCAAGCAGTCTGCTGGCACCAAGTTCCACTGCCATCACAGACATGCCGGCGAAAAATTCCGTCAGATACAGAAACAGCTTATTTTTTAAAATTCCGGCTCGTTCCATTCGTTCATCTTTCCTTTCTGTAATTCCTATTGATTTACCTGACTATCATAGCATGATTTCCCCGGTTTACCTACTGTTTTTTACCGGTTCTTGCCAATAATTTAACGAATTTTTTATTGATTTTATGGCTTAACTATGTATAATGGGGATAGGAGAAGTTGGAATGTCCAGTTTCTCATAAATATCGTAAGGTCCGCATTTGCGGCTATTGCATATTACTATAGAAAGGAAAGAGGTTTATAAGATGGCAACAATCGATTTAAGCAAGTACGGTATTACCGGAACCACAGAAGTTGTGTACAATCCTTCTTATGAAATGTTATTCGAGGAGGAGACCAACCCCGCATTGGAGGGCTATGAAAAAGGACAGGTCAGCGAGCTTGGCGCTGTAAACGTAATGACCGGTATCTATACAGGTCGTTCCCCTAAAGACAAATTCATCGTTGAGGATGAGAACTCCAAAGACACCGTATGGTGGACTTCCGATGAGTATAAAAACGACAACCACCGCATGTCCCAGGAAGCTTGGGCTGCTGTAAAGGAGATCGCTAAGAAAGAGCTTTCCAACAAGAGACTGTTCGTTGTTGATGCATTCTGCGGTGCAAACAAAGATACCCGTATGGCTATCCGTTTCATCGTTGAGGTAGCCTGGCAGGCACACTTCGTAACCAACATGTTCATCCGTCCTACCGAGGAGGAGTTAAAGAACTTCGAGCCTGACTTCGTTGTTTACAACGCTTCCAAGGCAAAAGTTGAGAATTACAAAGAGCTGGGTCTGAACTCTGAGACCTGTGTTGCTTTCAATATTACCAGCCGTGAGCAGGTTATCGTAAACACCTGGTACGGCGGTGAGATGAAGAAGGGTATGTTCTCCATGATGAACTACTTTCTGCCGTTAAAGGGCATCGCTTCCATGCACTGCTCCGCTAACACAGATATGAACGGTGAGAACACCGCAATCTTCTTTGGTCTTTCCGGAACAGGTAAGACAACCCTTTCTACCGATCCTAAGCGTCTCTTAATCGGTGACGACGAGCACGGCTGGGATGACAACGGCGTATTCAACTTCGAGGGTGGATGCTACGCAAAGGTTATCAACCTGGATAAAGATTCCGAACCCGATATCTACAATGCAATCAAACGTGACGCATTACTGGAGAACGTAACTCTGGATGCAGACGGCAAGATTGATTTCGCTGATAAGAGTGTTACCGAGAATACTCGTGTATCCTATCCTATCAACCACATTGAGAACATTGTCCGCCCTGTATCTTCTGCACCCGCAGCGAAGAACGTTATCTTCCTGTCCGCAGATGCTTTCGGCGTACTGCCTCCTGTATCTATTCTGACTCCTGAGCAGACTCAGTACTACTTCCTGTCCGGTTTCACAGCAAAGCTTGCCGGTACCGAGCGTGGAATTACCGAGCCTACCCCTACTTTCTCCGCATGTTTCGGACAGGCTTTCCTTGAGCTGCATCCTACCAAATATGCTGAGGAATTAGTTAAGAAGATGGAAAAGAGCGGAGCTAAGGCTTACCTCGTAAATACCGGATGGAACGGAACCGGCAAACGTATCTCCATCAAAGATACCCGTGGTATCATCGACGCTATCTTAAATGGCGATATCTTAAATGCTCCTACCAAGAAGATTCCTCACTTCGATTTCGAGGTTCCTACCGAGCTTCCTGGTGTTGATCCTGCAATCCTTGACCCTCGTGACACCTACGCTGATGTTGCTGAGTGGGAGACCAAGGCAAAAGACCTGGCTTCCAGATTCGTTAAGAACTTCGCAAAATACGAAGGCAACGATGCTGGTAAGGCTCTGGTTGCTGCAGGTCCTCAGGCATAATTACAGACAAAAGAACGTGCATGACAATGCGCTAAAAAGGACAGGTGTGGCAATGCACCTGTCCTTCTTTTCCTTTTCTAACTTCTTACAAGGAGGTATTTTATTTCTATGTGTACAGCAGTGACTTACCAGACCAAAGACTTCTATATGGGGCGCACCCTGGACTATGAATTTTCCTATGGAGATCAGATTACCATCACACCCCGGAATTTTCCCTTTGCCTTTCATCATCAGCCTGTGATGAAAAATCACTACGCCATCATCGGCATGGCTTGTGTGATGGACAACTATCCCCTGTATTATGATGCCTATAATGAGAAAGGCTTAGGAATCGCCGGACTGAATTTCGTAGGAAACGCAGTGTATCACGATGCAGCTTCTGATAAAAACACGGACAACATTGCACAGTACGAGCTGATTCCCTGGATTCTGGGGCAATGTGCCAGCGTAAAGGAAGCGCGGGAAAAGCTTGAAAAAATGAACCTGATCAACACCCCTTTCCGCCCTGATCTGCCTCTGGCACAGCTCCACTGGCTGATTGCCGACAGGGAGGAAGCAATCACCGTGGAAAGCGTGAAGGATGGACTGATGGTGTACGACAATCCGGTAGGAGCACTCACCAACAATCCCCCGTTCCCCCTGCAGTTATTTAATCTGAACAACTACCGTCATCTCTCCCCCAGACAGCCGGAAAATACTTTTTCTGACCAGTTGGAGCTTTCTACCTACAGCCGGGGCATGGGTGGTCTGGGACTTCCCGGTGACTTATCTTCTACTTCCCGTTTTGTCCGGGTATGCTTTACGAAGCTAAACGCCAAGTCCGGGGACAGCGAGTCCGAAAGTGTCAGCCAGTTTTTCCATATTTTAGGCTCCGTAGACCAGCAGCGAGGCTGCTGTGAGGTGGCAGAGGGCAAGTACGAGATTACCCTGTATACAAGCTGCTGCAACGTGACAAAGGGCATTTTCTATTACACCACCTACGAAAATCACCAGGTCAACGCGGTGGATTTAAACCGCGAGAACCTGGTGAGTGAACAGTTAATCTGCTATCCTCTGTTAGACAAAGAACAGATTTTCAGGCAGAACTAGACCGTCTTTCGTTTTCGTTTTTCCGATTCAGGATCTGCATGAACTCCTCGCCGGTAATGGTCTCTTTTTCACAGAGATACTTGGCAGGTTCGTGCAGCTTGTCCTGATTGGCTTTCAACAGCTTCATGGCTTTCTCGTAAGCCGTCTTTACGGTATCAATGACCATATCGTCAATCTGCGCCGCTTTCTCCGGGGAACAGCTTAAGGTTGCATCCTCCAGCCGGTTTACCAGATCCGGGTCATCGAAGGTGGTAGTGGAATAAAACCGAGGGTCTTCCTTGTTTTGTTATTCCGTCTTCTCAAAATGCTGATAATCCTTTCTTGTATCCCAGTCCCCGCCCCAGGTAAATCCATGGGCAGTGAACAGTTTCCACGCCAAATCCTCATGGTCGATTTTGTAGGGAAAATCCCCGCTTCGATCCCCATATTCTACAGCCTCTGCAGGTTCACAGTGAAACTTCCCATCCTTTGAGGTGTACACATAAGGATTGTAAAAGGGATTTAAGTCAATGGCCTTTCCATAGCTGTGATTGGACAGCCTGGAAGTGCCGCTGATGGTCCGATAGTTAAAAGCAGAGGTGTTATTGGCTGTCATGGATTTCTCATCGTCTCCGCCGTAATCATCCACCAGTTCCATCCGCTCGATGGGATACTGTGCCTGATACAGCTCATAGAAAATTTCCAATATGTCCTCTTCAATCTCCCGGTTCACGATCAGTTCTCCCACGTGGGCTGCTCCGTCAAAGCCATAGTACAATACCCTCACATAACGCAGATCTTCCAACAGGATGTTATCATTTTCCTGATAGGAGCAGCCATTGATGCGTTGGAAAATTTCATCTGCCGGCAGGATTTCACAGGCATAGAAAAGCTGTGGCAGTTCTGTATCTGACAGTTCTGTCACATTTACTGTCGTCCCTGCCAGACATTCCTTTATCTCAGCCATTGTATTTTGTGACAGATCTGTCGTTTGGGTTTCTTCCTGATTCAGGGTTTCCTCCTGCAGGTTTTCCCATCCGAAACCCTCTTCCTCGATTGCCTCCTCTGTGGTCTCTTTACTTTCATATGTAGCTGAAGGCAGTCCGCATCCGGTCAGCAGCCCCACTGTCACAAATATCTGCGCCAGAAACCATTTCTTTTTCATGCTCTCTTTCCCAGAAAAACAGGGCATCTACCTTTCGTAGATGCCTTATTCTGTTAAACCATTTCTTTCATTTTATTACTTATTTTACTTCTTATTTCCTCAAATTGTTCCATGTCCGTAAAGCCTTGTATCCCCATCATGATCCCAATTCTGCGCTAAGAACACACGGAAGAATTTCTATTATTTACTGACAGGATTATACCAAATTCTCTCATTCATAACAAGTTAAACAATTCTAAAAATAATGCCTAACCAATAAAAAAAGCCTAAACACCAGCTGGTGAAAATACCGTATAAGATGACCGGTCCCGCAATGGTGAAAATTTTTACCCCGATACCGAAAACCTGTCCCTCTTTCTGGAATTCTATGGCCGGGGCACATACCGAGTTGGCAAATCCTGTGATGGGTACAAGGGCACCTGCCCCTGCAAAAGTTCCCAGCTTCTGGTAGAGATTGAGGCCTGTAAAAAGAGCGCTGAGAAAAACAAGAATCATGGAACACCAGGCGGCTGCTGTCTCATCATCCAGTCCAAACTGCCCGGTAGCCACATTTAATATCATCTGTCCCAAGACACAGATCAGTCCTCCCACCGCAAATGCCTTACACATCTGCCACCAGATATTTCGCATGGGGGTCACTTCTTTTACATACTGCTGATATTGTTGTTTCTTCTGTTCCTCAGCTGCCTTGGAACCTTCCTGATTTTGTTGCATAGGATCATCCTTTCTAACTTTAAAATCGTTTACAAAATAGATTCATAAATGCGATACCCGAAATAAAAAAGAGAACCGGCAAGTTTGCCAAAAGCCAGTGCCGTCACCATGATCCCCAGTCCGTGGCGGAATCCCAGGCGTCTGGTCATGATGGGAATCGAGTCCAGCATTTCCGCAATGGCAATTGCCAGACATCCCACAAAAATCCCGGCAAACAGTCCGTAAAGCACCAGCACCACCCAGATCACCGTCCCAAGTACATCATACCAGAATCCAGAATGGCTCACTGCCCAGGCTCCCACCTGCACGAAGGGTTCAAACACAGAGAGAATACAGCCGGTGATTGTTCCCAGCACTACCATATTTTCATAAAGCCAGATATGTTTTGCTGTCTGGGTCTTTCCGGCAAAGCGCGGAATCAGCCCCACTGCCAGCAGTACGGAAAATACGCCGCCGCTTACCAGAATTCCGGCATCAAGCGCAAGGATTCCCACCAGAATCCTACTAATCCACGTCAATGGTTTTGCCCTCCCTGTTTGCAGTATCAATCAGCGTATTTTCCACGGTATCCTCATAGTCAAACATTTCTGCCTCGATAGGGGTGGGATCCTTGGTAAGTCTGCGGCCACCGATATGATTGAAAAATACCACAATACCCACGCACAAGCCAATGGAATAAGCAATCTCCAGTTCGGTAAATCCACCGGTCTCCCGGCCGGTAAATACGGTATAGACATGGGAAAACAGTTCCGACAGGCCGATATCGTTGTGATAGGCCATGATGGTAAAGGCTGCACCAAAAAAGCTGATCATCGCCACCACCACAATCTTGCAGATAACCCAGGCTCCTTTTTCCCGTGCCACCTTCACCCACTCCAGCACAAATTCCGCTTCCCCCACAGTCTGCACCTCCGCCGCCGGATATAACTTTTGTATCTCCTCAATGATCTTCATGACACTGACTACACACCGGCTGTCACTGCCCTCCCGGAACCGGTAGATCCGTATCGCTTTGATTTTTGCCAGTGCTGTCTTATCCGTGGAGAATACCTTTCCCACATCTTCTAAGAACACTTCTTCCTTTTCTGTCTGTGTTTTCTTTTCCAGCTTGAGATACACCGTAAGAGAAGCCATAACAGCTGCTGCCTCCTTTTCCAAAAAGTTTTACTGTTATTATGGCTTCTTATTCCAATTCTATTCACATTGCTCACATTCTGACCGCATCTGCAGCAAAACCCGTTTTTCCATCCGGCTGACCTGTACCTGACTGATGCCAAAGAGCCTGGCTACCTCCATCTGGGTTTTATTGTCAAAATACCGCAGATGAATCAGCTGCCGTTCCTGCCTGCCCAGACTTTCCAGCAGCTGCTTTAACAAAAGATGATCCAGTACCGCCGTCTTTTCATCGTCCCGTCCCAGAGTCGTACTCAGCTGGTCAATGAGATAAATTTCTCCGTTTCCGGAACCATGATCCTGCTGATAGACAGAACGGTAGATGGATTCCACCGGGCATCCCGCCTCCATGGCGGTAACGATTTCCTCACTGCTTAAGCCGGTCTCCGCCCCAATTTCCTGTAAGGAGGGGTCACGCCCCAGTGCCCCCTCCAGCTTTTCTCTGGCCTGATGGATCCGATAGGCCTGCTCCTTTAATGTCCGGCTGACCTTGAGCATCCCGTCATCCCGGAGAAACCGACGCATTTCTCCCTGAATCATGGGCACCGCATAGGTGCTGAATCTCACATCATAGGAGACGTCGAACTTGTCGATGGCTTTTATCAAACCAATACAGCCAATTTGAAACAGATCCTCCGGATCATAACCGCGTCCCAGAAATCGCTTGACGATGTGTCGGACCAGCCCGATATTTTCCTCGATCAGTGCTTCTCTCGCCTCTTTATCTCCGTTCTGTGCCGCTACGATCCGTGTACTCAGTTCTGTTTCCTTTTGCTCCATGGATTATTCCTCATCCTTCACCCATGGCGCTATGCCGCATTTCTTCTTCATCCGCACTGTTGTCCCTCTGCCGGGCACAGACTGTACCTCCAGATCATCCATAAAGGCTTCCATAAAGGCAAATCCCATACCCGAGCGCTCCAGCTCCGGCTTGGTGGTAAAAAGCGGCTGCATTGCCTGTTCCAGATCTGTAATCCCCACTCCGTAGTCCGTCACCGACACATTCAATACATCCCCCTGGAGCGTACATTCCATACAGACCTTCCCCGGTTCTCCCTCGTATCCGTGGATGATGGCGTTGGTCACCGCCTCCGACACGGCGGTTTTCACATCGGAAATTTCCTCCAGCGTAGGGTCAAGTTCCGCCACAAATGCCGCAGCCGCCATTCTGGCAAGCCCCTCATTTGCCGACACGGCATCAAACTCCAGCCGCATGGAATTCCCTGTTCTTTCTTTTGCTTTATGTACCATTGTCTGCTGCATGACAGTTCCTCCTAATTTTCCAATATCTCGATGATTCGATAAACGCCGGACAGGTAGAGCATCCGCTTGATCTGTCTGTCCACGTGGATGCAATACACTTTGCCGCCAAAGCAGCTGATCTTCCGGTATCTGCCTATGAGGAGTCCAATGCCGGAGCTGTCCATAAATTTGGTGGCTTCAAAATCGAATACCACATTGTTTACCTGCTTCTGCAAAATCTGGCGATCCGCCATCTCACTCACCACTTCCGCATGATGATGGTCAATTTCCTCCGGCAATTTCACACACAGGCAATGATCGATCACCTGATAGTCCTGTAATTCCATTTCCATATCCCGTTTCCCTCCTGTTGAACTCGTATAAGCGGATAAAAAAAGAGAACACGTTATTCTGTGTTCTCTTTTGTGTATCGTTGTTAAGTTTTGTTTTATTTAAGAATCCAGTTCCTGTAAAGCCTGGTTTGCTTTGGAAGTACGTTCGGAGTCGGGGAACAGTTCCACTAACTGACTGTACAGCTTCTTCGCCTGATCCGTATCTCCGTTCTTGCGGTAGGAACCCGCCAGATAGTAGAGCGCATCCACATTGGTCTGGTCATATTCCCATGCCTGATTCAGCTGTTCAATGGCTTCTGCATACTGTCCGTTGCGATAGGCATCATAGCCTTCCTTGTAATATGCCTGGGCAAGTTTCGGGCATACATCATCATAGATTAACTGATAAACCGACTGAAATGCTGCGGAGGTACTGGCCACATCCGTCTGACCGGTGATGTTTTTCAAATGCTCTGCAATCCCCTGCATCTGTGCCACTTCGCCGTCCTCACCCGGCCCCTGCATATAAAGCTCACTGGCAAGTAACAGTTCGTCCATCGTTTCCATGGAGCCCTCGCCCCCCAGATATGCCTGCACCTCTTCATTTAAAGAATCCCGCTCCGCCTGCAGGGCATTTAACCGGCTTTCCAGATCATTGATGGTAGCTGTTTTGGAATCGGACTGCTCGCTGACCACCCGCAGCTGCTCCGTCATTGCTGTTTTTGCAGACTGTATCCGCGCCGGCAGAATCAAAAAGCAGGCTACTGCCACGCCAATGGCAAGTCCCACTAAGAGATTTACCATGGCAGAGGAGCTTTTCTGTTCCTTCACATTCATGGGCTGGATAATGGTTTCATTACCGCTGCGGTATTCCACCGACTCCCTGGCGGTATTTTTCTTCTTTTTATTTTTGGCACCGTCATCCGGTGTCAGCATCTTGTCCACTTCCTTCAGATACCGAAGGGTGGTGGTATTGCTGGCATCGATCACCTGGCACTTGACCAGTTCCCGTCTGGCCTTTTCCCACTCCTCCATATTCATGTAAAGGAGGGCTAACAGGTGATGGGCACGTATAAACTTCGGATTCAGTGCCAGTACCTTTTTCAACTGGATCACAGCCAGATCCTTGCTGTCCTGTCTGCAATAAACCAGCGCCTGATTGTATTTCTTACATGCCTGTTTGATGTTATCCAGCTTGGTGGCATTGGTCTGCACCATGTTGATATAATCATCTGCAATATTTTTATCCGGACGAAGGTTTTTGCTGATGACCCATTCACTGAGGGCAGCCACCACCTCGCCGGTTTCAAAATAAACCAGTCCCAGAAGATTTCTCGCTTCGATATTATTTTTATTGAACTTCAGGCTCTGGCGCAGGCAGTTAATCGCCCCGGACAGATCTCTGACATTGGCTTTTTCCAGACCTTCATTATAGAATCGATTCGACATCTGCAGGATGCGCTTGTAAATCGCCACATCCGCGCCGCAGCTTGTGCAGAAATCTTTCTCAGAAAGCTGGCATCCACAATTATAACAAATCATTCCAAACTCCCTATTCCTGCGCGTTTTCCTCGACAGTCACATCCTTTACCATTTTCACGAATAAATCTGCCATATCCGTCAGATCCTGATTATAAATAGCCTCCTCGGCATCTTCAACCTCCAGGGAGGGATGAAATTTCTTTAATTCTTCTTCAAAGTCAATCATGTGTAATCTCTCTCCACGCATGTGAAAGCAATTCCTTGATCTGACCTGCCAGATACAGGGAACCAACAATATATACTCTGTCGTCTTCGCTTCTGTGTATCACCGCATCCGAAAATGCAGTCTGTAAATTCTCTGCGGCTGCAATGTCTGCCCCGGCTGCATTGTCTGCCGCGGTTGCTTTAGCTGCCGTGGTTGCTTTAGCTGCCGCGGTTGCTTTAGCTGCCGTGGTTGCTTTAGCTGCCGCGGTTGCTGTAGCTGCCGCGGTTGCTTTAGCTGCCATGCTCTTTTGAAAGTCTCTGGTTAATTCCAGCAGCTGTTCCGTCCCAATCCGTCGGCTCGTCTCTAACGGAACCAGTCTGATACAGGAAAACAAATCTTCTTTCAACAGCAGTTCCACCATCTGCCGGGCACGCTTGTCCGAAACAGCGGCAAAGAGCAGGGTGCGTTTCCCTTTGCACCCATCCTGTCTCACCGTTTCCAGAAATGCCCGGATTCCGTCCTCGTTGTGCCCTCCGTCTAAAATGACGCCGGGCAGGATTTCCTCCATGCGCCCCTCCCAGTGGGTCTGCCACAATCCCTGTTGGATATGTTCCCTGGTAATATGAGTCCCCTCGTCCAGCACACCGATGGTTTCGATCGCCAGTGAAGCATTCTCCAGCTGGTAAAAAGCGGTGGTGTCAAGATGAGCTTCAACATAACCATAATAGCGAGAAGTATAGGAAAAATCAATGGTTTTATGGTCAAAACTTAAAATTGCATAGTCCCGTTTCGACACGGAATATGCCCTTGCGCCAAGCTCCGATGCTTTTTGACGGATAACTGTCGAAGCCTGCTGCCTGGCATCCAGATAGACCACGGGAACTCCCGGCTTGATAATGCCTGCCTTCTCCCCCGCAATTTCCGGGATGGTGTTTCCCAGATACTGCATGTGATCCAGCCCAATCTTCGTAATCACACACACGGCCGGGTCAGGGATCTGGTTTGTTGCATCTAACCGCCCGCCCAGTCCGGTTTCCAGAATCAGATAGTCCACGGGGTGGTTTTGCAAGATGGGAAACAGCATGAAAAACAGGAACTCAAAATAGGCCGGATAATACTCCGGATCCTGCTCTGCCCTCCAGGTCTCCACCAACTGATGGATTTTTTCATAGCCTGCGGCAAATTCTTCTTCACTTACCAGCTCCCTGTCCAGATGGAACCGTTCTTTGGTTTCCACCAGATGAGGGGAAATAAACATAGCCGTAGTATAGCCCGCCGCCATAAGAATGCCTTGCAAATAGGCACAAACGGAGCCTTTTCCGTTTGTGCCTGCCACATGAATTACTTTTGTCCGCTGGGGAAGCGGCAGATGTTTGGTCACATACTTATAAAACTCTGCCGTTTTCTCCGGCGTGTTCTTTTTTGTAAAAAATGGAATTTCTTCCAGATAAGCTGCTGCTTGTGTATAGGTCACCATTATCTCAACTGCGCCAGGCGCTCTTTTACCTGTTCCATCATCCGGTTGTATTTTTCCAGTTTCTCCCGTTCCTCTGCCACCTTGCTTTCCGGTGCTTTGGACATGAATCTTTCATTGTTCAGCATGCCGTTGACACGGGCAAGCTCACCGGTGAGACGCTTCTCCTCTTTTTCCAGACGCTCGATTTCCTGGCTGATGTCCACCAGTTCCGCGAAGGGAATGTAAAGAGTGGCGCCGGGAATCACTACGGAAACTGCATCGTCTGCAATGCCGGTCTTGTCTGCCTGTACCAGTACCTCGGAGGCGTAGGCTAAGGATGCGAAGAACAGTTTGCCCTCGGTAAAGGTGGAACGGACTGCCTCATCGTTACTTACCACATAAACCGCTGCCTTACGGCTGGGTGCTACGTTCATCTCGCTGCGGATGTTACGGATGCCCCGGACTGCCTCTTTGATGGTTTCGATGTCATGCTCTTCCTTATTAAATGCGAAAGCCTCGTCATAAACAGGCCACTTGGACAGCATGATGGTCTCCTCCTCCGACTGCATATTGCAGAAAATTTCCTCGGTGATGAAAGGCATGTAAGGGTGGAGCAGACGCAGCCCATCTAACAGTACATTCTTCAAGGTCCACAGAGCTGCATTCTGGCTGGCGGTATCATCGGTGTTGTACAGACGGGGTTTTACCATCTCGATGTACCAGTCACAGAACTCGTCCCAGATAAAGTCGTATACTTTCTGTACGGCGATACCCAGCTCGTAGTTGTCCATGTTTTCGGTGACATCTTTTTTCAGGGTATTTAATTTGGATAAAATCCATTTATCTACCGGCTGAAGGGAATCCTTAACCCCTGCGAAACCGCCGTCCCAGACTGCTGCCTGGTCTTCATGGTTATCCATGTTCATCATGATGAAACGGGATGCGTTCCATACTTTATTGGCAAAATTGCGGCTCGCCTCCACACGCTCATAGTAGAAACGCATGTCGTTGCCCGGTGCGTTACCGGTAATCAGGGTGAGACGCAGAGCGTCGGCACCGTACTGGTCGATAATCTCCAGAGGGTCGATACCGTTACCCAGGGATTTACTCATCTTCCGTCCCTGGCTGTCACGAACCAGACCGTGGAACAGAACGGTGTGGAAGGGTTTCTCCCCCATCTGCTCATAGCCGGAGAAAATCATACGGATTACCCAGAAGAAAATGATATCATAGCCGGTTACCAGGACATCGGTGGGATAGAAGTAGTCCAGATCTTCGGTCTTATCAGGCCATCCCAAGGTAGAGAAAGGCCACAGTGCGGAGGAGAACCAGGTGTCCAGGGTATCCGGATCCTGGGTAAAGTGGGTCTTGCCACACTTGGGGCAGACCTTAGGCATCTCCTTCGCTACCACGACTTCACCACAATCGTCACAGTAGTAAGCGGGAATCCGGTGTCCCCACCAAAGCTGACGGCTGATACACCAGTCGCGGATATTATCAGTCCAGTTAAAGTAGGTCTTGTTCATACGCTGGGGAATCAGCTTGATTTCGCCATCCTGTACAGCTTTTACCGCAGGCTTAATCAGCTCATCCATCTTCACAAACCACTGCTCTTTTACCAGAGGCTCGATGGTGGTTTTGCAACGGTCATGGGTTCCTACATTATGGGAATAATCTTCGATTTTTACAAGCAGGCCCAGCTCATCCATCTCTTTAACGATGGCTTTTCTTGCCTCGTATCTGTCCATACCCTCGAATTTGCCGCCGTTTTTGTTGATGGTGGCATCATCGTTCATGATGTTGATGATGGGCAGATTGTGGCGCTTTCCTACCTCAAAGTCATTGGGGTCATGTGCCGGGGTGATTTTTACAACACCGGTTCCAAATTCCATGTCAACGTAGGAATCTTCTACGATGGGAATCGGTTTGTTCACGATAGGAAGCCATACCTGACGTCCTTTTAAGTGGGTATAACGCTCATCGTTAGGGTTGATAGCCACTGCGGTATCACCTAACATAGTTTCGGGGCGGGTGGTGGCAAAGGTCAGAAACTCCGTGGTGCTGGGCTGTCCGTTCTCGTCTACCAGAGGGTATTTCATGTGCCAGAAATGTCCGGCCTGTTCCTGGTATTCTACCTCCGCATCGGAGATGGAGGTGTTACATACAGGACACCAGTTGATGATGCGGGAGCCTTTGTAAATCCAGCCTTTTTCGTGCATTTTGCAGAACACTTCGGTAACGGCTTTGTTACAGCCCTCGTCCATGGTGAAACGCTCGCGGTCCCAGTCACAGGAGGAGCCTAATTTCTTCAGCTGGGAGATAATACGTCCGCCATACTCTTTTTTCCACTCCCAGGCACGCTCTAAGAATTTCTCACGGCCTAAATCGTGCTTGTCGATACCCTGCTCTTTTAATTTCTCAATGATTTTTACCTCCGTTGCGATGGAGGCGTGGTCTGTTCCCGGCTGCCACAGCGCATTGTAACCCTGCATTCTTTTATAACGGATGAGGATATCCTGCATGGTGTTATCCAGTGCGTGACCCATGTGTAGCTGTCCCGTGATATTGGGGGGCGGAATCACGATGGTAAAGGGTTTACGGGTGCGGTCTACTTCCGCATGGAAGTATTTCCTGTCCAGCCAGTTCTGATAGATGCGGTCCTCAATCCCCTTGGGATCGTAGGTCTTGGCAAGTTCTCGTTTCATGTTGGGATTCTCCTTTTTTGATAAAGTGGGAAGTCGGGCATCCTTGCGGAACATTTTATTGCATCGGAAGGAATTTCCTATGCAATGAAAAAAGCCCTCTGCCAAACTTCGTTTAGCAAAGGGCGCTTATCTCAAACGCGGTACCACCTTCGTTTAAAAGGAATTCACATTCCTTTCCTCTGTGACTTCTCTCCTGAGGGTTCAAAGTCTGATTCGTTAACGCAAATCACGCGGGAAAACTTACTGTGCCAATTCCTCAGCTTTCGGCTTTCCGGTTCCAAAGCTACCTTCCATGTGCCTGCCACAGATTCTCGCAGCGTGTTCCGAATCCCTCTCTGAGTGACGGTGGACATGTACTCCTCTTTGTCATTACCTTTTACAAATATGTTTTAAATATAGTAAGTTTTACGGGGTTTGTCAAGAGTGAGGCTGACTGGTATGATGAAAAAAATGTAAACTGGTACTGTTGCATTTCGTTTCTTTCATTATAATAAGGCACAGTGATGCGGTGAAGTGCATCGCAAAACAAAAGCGCCACGCGCTTGGAAATGAGGAAGCTTATGAAAAATGAAAAAGTTATGAAAATCGTTTATGTGGGTCTGTTTGCCGCATTATCCTATGTGGTGTTTACCTTCCTGCAGATTAAAATCACCCTTCCCGGAGGCGATGCCACTTCCATCCACCTGGGAAATGCGGTCTGCGTTCTGGGTGCCCTGTTACTCGGTGGACCTCTGGGCGGTCTTGGCGGTGCCATCGGCATGACCATCGGTGACCTCTTTGATCCGGTCTATGTAGTATACGCTCCCAAGACTTTTATCCTGAAGCTCTGCATCGGTCTGATTACCGGACTCATTGCCCACAAACTTGGACATATTACTACGGAAACCGATACGAAAAAGGTGTTCCTGTGGACAACCCTGGCTGCCATCGGTGGTTTATTATTTAACGTTATCTTTGACCCTCTGGTTGGCTACTACTACAAGCTGCTCATTCTGGGTAAACCCGCCGCAGATCTGACTCTGGCATGGAATGTGGCTGCAACCTCCATCAATGCAGTAACCTCCACCATCGTTTCCGTTGCGGTCTATATGGCACTGCGTCCGGCTCTGAAAAAGTCCGGTCTGTTCCTTACTATTGGCAAAAAGAAAGAAAACTGACATGAAACGTATTGCACTCATCAATGATTTATCCGGGTTTGGCAGGTGTTCTTTAACAGCTGCCATTCCTGTTATTTCCACACTGGGCATCCAGGCCATTCCCCTGCCCACCGCTGTTCTCTCGGCACAGACCGGATTTGGAGATTATGCCTGCAAAGATTTGACCACAGAGCTGACCTCTTTTGCAGAAAAGTGGGAAGCAATGGGCGCACACTTTGACGGCATCTACTCCGGCTATCTCGCCAATGTCTCCCAGCTTTCCTGCGTCCGGAATTTTCTGGAACGTTTCCATTCTTCTGACACTCTGTACCTGGCAGACCCGGTCATGGGTGACCTGGGACAGCGTTTTCCCATGTTCCAGGACGATTTTCTGGCAGGGATGCGGGAGCTGACCAGACAGGCGGATGTCATCACCCCGAATCTGACGGAAAGCTGCCTGTTGGCAGATGAGTCCTACGAATCACTCTATGCCGCTTCCGCCTCCAAAGAGGAACTGTTAGACAAAGTCGGTAAGCTGGCACACACCTTGCAAAAACAGGCACTGCGCCCCCAGACTGTGGTTATCACCGGAATTTTGTGGGAAGGAAAAGACACCACCACCATTGGAAATCTGGCACTGGCTGATTCTTCTCCCGCCTATGTAGAGTCCACCTACACCGGAACCAGTTACTCCGGCACCGGAGATTTATTCGCCTCGGTGCTCTGTGGCTGTCTGCTCCGGGGACTTTCCGTGGCTAATGCCATGAAAAAAGCAGCCTCCTTTTTAGAGGCTGCCATCTCCGATGCACAGGCACAACAGATTCCCCGAAATGAAGGGGTTCCCTTTGAATCCCATCTGGAAATGCTGCGCCTGTAAATATTTTTATCGTAGCTATTCAGCACCACGTTCGCAAAACCGCTGTTTCACAGTTTTCCCTTTGTCCATATGGTTCTGAATCGTTACATTTTCCAGTACTGCACAGAGTATGCCGGGAGGTTGCTTCCTCCGGCAAATTCGTGCGTGGTATCTGTCAGCAGCTCTGTCGCTGTAGCACATCCCGCATCAAAATATGCCATAAAATCAGCTCCATCGGCGTTGATTGCAACCAACACCCGCTCCCCGTCACAGTTTCTCTCAAAAATACACTGTTTATTGGTGAGAAGTACACTGCGGAATCCACCATAATTCAGTGCCTTACTATCTGCTTTCACCTGGGCAAGCTTACTGATGAAATCCGTCAGTTCATTCCACTCCGGCTTATCAAAATGCACCCGCAGTGCCGGGTCTCCCTGGGATTTATCCGCCTTTGCCCCCCACTCGCTTCCATAATAGACGCAGGGCATTCCCGGCATCCCGAAAACCATGCCGTAAATCAAAGGCAGATGCGCCGGATTCTGCAGGACACTGGCAATACGGGACACATCGTGATTGTCCACGAAGTTCCACAAATGCTTTCCTTTATATAGAGTCCAGTTTTCCGGTCCGTACTGCCGTAGAAGGGAATGGTTGATTTCGAACATATTCATGCTGTTAAAGCTGGAATGTAACCCTTTGTAGCACTCGTAGTTGGTGACGGAGTGGAGCTTGTCATCCCCCATCATCCGGTTGTAGTCGCCGTGGAGCATCTCTCCCACCAGGAAAAAGTCCGGTTTCCAGCTATCGCAGGCGCCACGCAGACAACGGACGAAATCTTCGGTAAGGCAGTACGCCACATCCAGCCGCAAGCCGTCAATATCAAATTCATCAATCCAGAATTTCACAGAGTCTAACAGGTAATCTACCACTTCGGGATTCCACAGATTCAGCTTGACCAAATCATAGTTGCCTTCCCAGCCCTCGTACCACAGACCGTCATTGTAATTGGAATTGCCATCCAGGGCAATCCGGGCAAACCAGTTCAGATAGGGAGAATGTTCCCGGTTGTTTAACACATCCTGAAATGCCCAGAATCCACGCCCTACATGATTAAACACGCCGTCCAACAGCACCTTGATGCCATTTTCATGGAGTGCTTTCACTAAATGTTTTAAGTCCTCGTTGTCTCCCAGACGGCAATCCACCTGACGGTAATCTCTGGTGTTGTAGCCATGGGTATCCGACTGGAACACCGGGCTTAAATAAAGACCTCCGATATGTAATTTTTTCATGTGAGGAATCCATTCCTCAATCTGTTTCAGCCGATGCACCGTCTGCCCATCATTTTCAAAGGGTGCTCCGCAAAATCCCAAAGGATAAATCTGATAAAATACGGTTTCGTATGCCCACATGGTTCTGTCTCCTTATTTTTTTCGTTTTGTTTCTGTCTGAAATAGCTTGCTTTTAGAATACCACGCTCTGTTGTTTTAGTAAATCAAAGTCTCATTCCAGAAAGTATTCAGATCTATGTTATGTAACCGTAATACCTTGTAGCACCATATTGACTGGTTCAGTACCAGTGCAATTTGTCTTGCAAGTGTCTAATAATTTGCAATGTTATCCACATATGCACAATCTGTTTTTTATGGTGAAATGCCACTTATCCACATAGATATCCACTTATACACACCTGTCACCCAGATCTAACATGCGTGTCATTCTTTCAGAAACGTGCGTTATTTATCTCTTCATTATATTTTTTGTCGAAAATTCGCCTAATTTGACCGTTTTTTTATTCCTTGTTTGCAAGGATTTATGTAACCCTAAAAATTGGGTAATTTTAGGGATGCTCCAAAACAAAAGATTATCGGATCCAGAAAAATATGATAAGATAATGGCGGTAACATTGATGAAAAAAACACAAAGATAAAGAAAAGAAACAGAAACCAGGAGTAAGAAGAAAATGGAATTGAAAATTGGATCCCATGTGGGAATGAGCGGAAAAGAAATGTTTGCCGGTTCCGTAAAGGAAGCACTGTCCTATGGAGCCAATACCTTTATGGTGTATACCGGAGCCCCTCAGAATACAAGGAGGAAAGAATTAAAGGATTTAAATATTGAAAAGGCAAAGATGCTGATGAAAGAAGGTGGCATCTCCGAATTTATCGTTCATGCTCCTTATATCATCAATCTGGCAAACACGGTGAAACCGGAGATCTTTGAACTGGCAGTCACTTTTCTGGACACAGAACTGACCCGAAGTGCCGCCATGGGTGCAAATGTGATGGTTCTCCATCCCGGTTCCCATGTGGGTGCAGGAATTGATGCTGGAATCACCCGTATCTGTGAAGGGTTAAACACCGTTTTTGAACAGGACCAACACTGCTATGTGGCACTGGAAACCATGGCGGGAAAGGGTTCGGAACTGGGTTGTACCTTTGAAGAACTGGCCCGGATTTACGATGGAGTAAAGAAAAATGACCGACTGCGTGTCTGCATGGACACCTGTCATATCAATGATGCCGGCTATGATGTGGTACATGATTTTGATGGGATTTTAGAGCGTTTTGACAAACTTATCGGCGTTGACCAGATTGCTGCTGTCCATGTCAATGACAGCAAGAATCCCCTGGGTGCCCACAAGGACCGCCATGCCAATCTAGGGCAGGGAGAAATCGGCTTTGAGGCACTGCGCTATGTGGTCTATCACCCTGCCCTGGCGGGCATCCCAAAAATTTTGGAAACACCCTGGATTCCTTCTGAAGCTGACCCTTCCGTGACCGTACCCCCTTACAAGGAAGAAATCGCCATGCTGCGGGCTGCCGGCGCACCTGTTTATCAAGGATAACAGTCAAAATCATTGGATAACGCCTGTTTTTAATGTTTTTACAGCCATTCATTCCAGAAACGTTCCACCCTCTTTCCGATCTGGCTGGTGGTCACGACTTCAAAATGTTCCCATTCCCGTGGGAACATTTTTTGATAGGCACCCTGCAGAAACCGCTCGTCTAAAAGTGCCACAATTCCTAAATCCTCCTCGGTACGAATGACCCGCCCTGCCGCCTGCAGGACTTTATTCATGCCGGGGTAGCGGTATGCATAATCAAAACCATTTTCTCCACGGGCATCGAAATGCTTTTTCAGGATTTCCCGCTCATTGCACACCTGGGGCAGTCCTGTCCCCACGATAATGGCACCGATAAGGCTGTCATTTTTCAAATCAATTCCCTCGCTGAAAATGCCACCCATGACGCAGAACCCCACCAGACTCTTTTCTTCCTCATATTCCACGGGGAACTGTATTAATTCCTCTAAGGACGCCGGTGCATTATTCTGCAAAGCCTGTGGAAAAACTTGTCCTGTCTGCACGGACGCTGCATTTTTTCCTGCCCGGAACTTCTGTAAGAACGCCTCCCGTTCCTCCTCCCGCATGAAATCTTCCTGCAGGATGCACTCTACCCTGTTTTCATCCTGAAAATGGTCTGCATAGGCGGTGTAAACCTGCTCCAGAAAAGCGTGGGAGGGACAGAAAACCAGATAGTTTCCCGTTCTCTCACGGATGATGGCATGGATATAGGAGGCAATGTTGTAATACTCCAGTTCCGATCGGCGGGTATATTTGCTGGTGACATCACTGCCGATAAAAAGTCCCCGCCTGCCAGAATCGAACACAGAGTGGGCGTACACCTCGTAGTCCTCCTCCGTTCCTCCCAACAATTCTTTATAATACTGGATCGGCAGAAAAGTGGCAGAAAACAGCACCGTGGAACGTGCCCGTGCCATGCAGGCCGCCAGATTTTTGGAGGGATTAACACAGAATTCCTTGATGATAAAGCTGCCATCACTCTCCATCTCCGTGTAAACCACATAGTTCTCATCCATCAATTCGTACATCTCCAGGAAATGGGACACCTGGAAGTAAAAATCCAGCAGCTCCTTGCGAATGGGGCTTTCCTCATGGTCTTCCAGATACTTGTCCATGGAGGATTTCAGTCGGTTCAGAGCATTCACAAAGGGGGCAATTTCCTCCTCCATCCGGTAATTCTCGCAGTTCTTTTTCTTTTCCAGCAACAGCTTGTTGCACTTTTCCAGTTTCCGCTCCATGTCCGTGGAAAATTCCTTCACCACCTTTTTCATGGCAAGGAAATCTTCCTTCCGCAGGGTGGCACTGTACATCTCCCTGCCCCGGTCCACCAGATTATGTGCCTCATCAATGAGAAAAAGGTAATTTTGCCCTGATGTGTCTGCAAAGAACCTCCGGAGATACACATGGGGGTCAAAGGCATAGTTGTAGTCACAAATCACCGCATCTGCAAACAGACTCATATCCAGACACATCTCAAAGGGGCAGACCTGATGTCTCCGGGCATAGTGCTCCACCCGTTCTCTGTCAAAGCTGTCCTCATGGGTGATAAAGTCGTACATGGCATCGTTGATTCGGTCAAAATGTCCCCTGGCGTAGGGACAAGCCTCCGGGTTGCATTCCACTTCCTCACAGAAGCAGATTTTCTCCTTGGCCGTCAAGGTCACTGTCTTAAATAAGAGCCCACGCTTCCGTAATAGAGCAAAAGTTTCCTCCGCCACCGTTCTGGTGATGGTTTTGGCCGTGAGATAAAAAATCTTATCCGCCTTGTGTTCTCCCACAGCTTTTACGGAGGGAAACACCGTGGAGAGCGTTTTCCCTACACCGGTGGGCGCCTCGATAAACAGTTTCCGCTGGTGATAAATGGTCTGATATACATAAGTCACCAGTTCCTTCTGTCCCTCCCGGTAAGGATAGGGAAAGGCAAGCCGATGGACGGACTCCGTTCTCTTTTCGTTCCATTCGCAGGTGTAATCCGCCCACTTCCGATACCGGGCCAGAACTCCCAGAAACCAGTCTTCCAGTTCCTCAAAAAAGAAATCCTTTTCAAATAACTTTTTCTCCTCCGTATCCAGATTGCAATAGGTAACCCGGATACGGATATTGTCCAGCCCGTTTTGCAGGGCATAGATATAGGCATAACATTTTGCTTGTGCCTCATGGAGCAGCACCGGCTCCTTGATTTTCTTTAAATCCCGGTAAGTGCCCTTGATTTCATCCACCAGAACCGGCTGTTCTATAAATGACAGTGTTGTCATCTGCGTAGTGGTTTTCGCCACCGTCCAGGCATCCAGGTGTTCTGACATGGATGTCATGTTCTCTTTTTTCCTGTCGGGAATACTTCCACCGGCAAGTTCTGAGGACATACCAAAGAAACGGTCTTCAATGCCGTCTGCCCGTCCCTCAATGGTCAGTTCGTAGCGTTCCGTCTCCATCTGGTAACGCAGGCTCACCTCCGGATGATAGTAAGATCCCATGCTGTTCTGAATCATCCGGTGGATGCGTCCACCCTCCAACATGGCATTTTCCGGAGACTGGACATGACGGTTATCAATGTCACCACTTCGCAGAATAAATTCCACCAAGCCACGGACAGAAATACGAATCTGTGATTTCTCCATAGTGTCCCCTTCTCCTTAACATCTACCATGTGCCTTTCCACACCCGGAGTACTATCTGTACCCGCTTATAGCCATCTTATCATTATTTTATACCAAACACAAGTTTGCTTTTCACTAAATCTACGCCCCTAAATCTACATCCACTTAGATTCCATGGCATATTTCATAAATTCAGGAAAAATGGAACGGTAACCTTCCTCCGTGATGTGCATGCCCTCAATGGTGTACTCTGCTTTCAGGTTCCCCTGGACATCCTTCAAGGGCGCATTGATGTCGATGTATCTTGCGTGATGCTTTTGCGCCAGCACCTCCACCGCCTCATTTGCCTCGTTGATACGCTCGTTGGTGCCGATGTTGATAAAAAGCCTGGACGGCTGTAAGTCAAGAATGCAGGTGTCGATATGCTCCAACCTCTGAATAGTTATCACATTTCGTCTATAAAATTCTGTACCTCTGCCTGCAGCCGCTCCTGCCGCCATGCCAGCAGGATTTCCGTCATCAAATCCGCTCCCGTGATTTCGCAGGTGCAGATTTTCTGGGACAATTCCTTCATGGAGGCCGGCAGAATCGCCACCCCCAGTCCCCGCTCCGCGAAAGTCAGGGCGGTTCTGGCATCTGAACACTCACAATAAATGTCACAGGGATAGTTTTCTTTTTCAAAGGCAGACAAAATGTACTGCCGGTATCGATGGGATAAAATCAGACGCTGTCCCGACAAATCCTTTAAGGCGATGGAAGTCTGTCCCGGCTTTAAGCTGTCGGGATGGACAAAAGCCCGGAGCTGTTCCCGAATCAGCGGTTTCGTGTCGCACCCTTTTAATAACACCGGCGTCCGCACCGTGGTGATATCCACCATGCCATTTTCCAGTTCATCTTTTAAGGTAAACGTGGAGCCCTCATGCACATCAAAGTGAATCTCCGGGTGTTTCCGGGAAAACCGTGCCAGATAATCCGCCATCCGGGATACGGTGGATGGGGTCATACCGATGTGAATGGTGGCCGCCTGGCTGGCTTTCACCACTTCCCGCTTCGTGATATCTGTCATGGTGAGCAGGCTGCAGGCTCTGGAATACAACACCTTTCCTGCATCTGTCAGCGTGATTTTCTTCGTTCCCCGCAGATAAAGCTGCACCTGCAGTTCATCTTCCAGCATCTTCATCTGGTAGCTTAACGGAGGCTGGGTCATGTGCAGGACACGGGCGGCACCACTTACCGTTCCCTCCTCCACAATTGCCCGGAAATACTCCAGTTGTTTCAGTTCCATTGGCGTTCCTTTCTATGAATCAAAAAATCATCTATATAGAAATTATTCTTTTATTATACAAAACAAATCTTTTTCATATATTATATTCTGTGCTATAGTGGAAATCAAGTAGAATTACAGGCTAGAGGAACATGTTACACCTATGAAAAGAATTGATTTTGAACACGGCTCCATCACCAGCCACATCGTGGCATCTGCTTTTCCCATGATGGTCGCCCAGCTTTTGAGCCTTCTCTATAATATTGTAGACCGGATTTATATTGCCCGGATTCCCGGTGCCGGAACCACCGCCCTGGGAGCTGTGGGACTCTGTTTCCCCATTATTGTCATCATCACCGCCTTCAGCAACCTTTTTGGCAGCGGCGGAGCCCCTCTTTTTTCTATCCGCAGAGGCATGGGAGATGAAAAGGCCGCACGGGAGATTATGAATACTTCCTTTTTTATGATATGCACCAGTGCTCTGGTACTCATGGCAGTGGGTATGGTTTTCGCCCGCCCTCTGCTCACCCTGTTCGGTGCCTCCCAGGATGCCCTGCCGTACGCCTATCCCTATATGATGCTGTATCTCATCGGAACCCTGCCCTCCATGATTGTCACGGGCATGAACCCTTTCATCAACGCCCAGGGCTACGCCACCACCGGCATGCTGTCCGTCGCTATCGGTGCAGTGACCAACTTTATTCTCGACCCGGTGTTTATTTTTGTGCTGCATTTGGGCATCAATGGGGCTGCCATTGCCACCGTCATTTCCCAGATTCTGGGGGCGGTATTTGTGCTGTGGTTTCTGCTGAAAAAGGCGGAGCTGAAGGTCCGCCTCATTGGAATCAATGAAATGAAAACCTACAAGGATTATGCAAAAAATATCATCGGACTTGGCTCCTCCGGATTTGTTATGCAATTTACCAACAGTCTGGTGTCCATTTGCTGTAATCAGATGCTGTCCGTCTTTGGAGGTGATTTATATATTTCTGTCATGACTATCATTTCCAGCGTACGTCAGGTGATTGAAACTCCTCTCCATGCCATCACGGAGGGTTCTTCTCCTGTCATCAGCTATAACTACGGTGCTCATCGTCCCAGGCGTGTAATAAAAGCTGGCACGACCATGTTCCTTTTCGGTGTCATCTATACCGCAGTTACCTGGGGGCTGATTATCATGACTCCGGAACTGCTCATCCACGTTTTCAGTTCCGACGAAGCCTTGATGGCAGACGCCGTTCCTGCATTGAAACTCTATTTCGCAGCCTTTCTCTTTATGACACTGCAGTCAACCGGACAAACCATTTTTAAATCACTCAATCATAAAAAGCAAGCCATTTTTTTCTCGCTGCTGCGCAAGGTCTTTATCGTGGTGCCTCTCACTTACCTGCTGCCCTATGCGTTCCATCTGGGCACCAACGGCGTGTTTATGGCAGAGCCGATTTCCAATGTCATTGGCGGAAGTCTGTGCTTTATCACGATGCTCTGCACTGTTTTGCCTGAATTAAAGCGGATGGAGAAGGAGCAAACCGCCTAGCCTTCCCCCTTCAGCTCCTCCTCGATATGGTTGATAAACGCCTCTGCCACATGGGAGAGGGTATGGTTTTTGTTCCAGATCAATGCGTAGTAGGCGTAGGCATCGGGGTGGTCGATCTTCCGCACGCACACATCCTTATCCCGGATGAGGGAGGAAATCGTGGCAGGATATATGGCAATGCCCACCCCGTGTCGGCTCAGTTCATAAGCATTTAGCATGTGGGCAACCCGCCCCCGGATGGTGGGGATCTGTCCCGTCCGGGCAAACCACTTGTCAATCTCTCCCTTCCGGGACTCTCTGGAGGGAATCAGTAAGTTGTAGGGCAGCAGCTCCGCCGGTTTCACCGGCTCATGGGTATCGGAATAGAGCGCATGCCCACTGGGAATCACTGCCACCCATGGCTCGTCATACACCGGAAGGACATGGCACTCCTCCGTGTTGTAGGGCGCCGTAATCATGGCAACCTCACACAGTCCCTTATTCACCCGGTTATTCACATCATCCGTATTTCCATTCCAGAGATTGTACTGCACATGGGGATGCTTCTCCTGAAAGGAGGCAATCCATCCCGCAAACAGCCGGGGGCCACAGCCCTCCACCGATGCGATGTAAATCGTGCCTTGCAGTCCTTCCTTCCGCTCCCGCACATCCTCCTCGGAGCGGTTCACCAAATCCAGAATCTGGGAGGCATACTGTAAGAAAAGCTCCCCCTCCGGCGTCAGCTCCACCTTGTGGGGAGAACGGAGAAACAGTGCCGCCCCCAGCTCCGCCTCCAAGTCTTGAATCTGACGACTCATGGGCGGCTGCGCAATCGCCATCTTCTCCGCCGCCCTGGTAAAGCTTTTCTCCTCTGCCACCGCCTTAAAATACCGGATATGTCGTAATTCCATGCCGTTTTTCCTCTCTTTCCTTCTCTTTCTTTTGATACTATTTAGGTATTGTCATGTTTTTATTATATGTATTTCACATTATAAGTGCAATATGTTAACGTAAAATCATCAAAAGGAACAACACCTTAGTCGCAGACAAATTCTAACGCAGGTGCAGCATGAACGAACAATTAAATAACGAATCCATAACATAAGCGCCACCAGATTGTGATTGTCCGGTGGCGCTTATCCTTTCTTAACTGTCAAGTTTTCCACTATTGTGGAGCATTTTTTCCATTAAATCCACATCCTTCTCCAAGTCCTCAAAGGTGGGATAATACTCCGTTGGACGGAAGCCCTGACGGATAATCTTCTTATTTAGCTGGTCGAAATCCCGGAGGCTTACCGGCTTGGAGAAAAAGTAACCCTGGGCGATGTCACAGCCGATTTCCGTGAGGAAATTTACCTGCCCCTGGGTTTCCACACCCTCTACCTCCACCGTAAGATCTAACTCCTTCGCCATGGCGATGAGATAACGCAGAATGGTCTGACCTTCCTCGTCCTTACTGTTTTCCGTGAGGAATTTGCGATCCAGCTTTACCATGGAAAAGGGCATATCCCGGAGGAGATTGACCGGAGAGTGCATTCCGCCGAAGTTATCCACGGAAAGCACAAACCCACAGCCTGCCAGCTCCTGCACCGTTTTCCGAACCTCCCCGTCTCCACCGGTCAGGGCATGCTCCGGCAGCTCCAGCACCAGCATGTCTTTTTTCAGCTTATACCGCTCCAGCAGCCGGGACAGCTCCGTGATAAAGCCCGTGTTTCCCAGATGGACGGGAGAAATATTTAACATTAACGGCAGGGGTTTCATTTTATTATCAATCCACCGGCGGATGGTCCTGCACGCCTCCTCCCACATGTAGTAGTCCAGCTTTAACATCAGGTTGGTATTCTCAAAGAGGGGCAGGAAGGCATACGGGGAAAGCAGACCCTTTTCCTCATGCTCCCAGCGCACCAACGCCTCCGCGCTGTAAATCTGGTACGCATGCAGATCCACCATAGGCTGCAAATACATGACAAACTTCCGCTCATCCAGCGCCTTCTCCATCTCCTGGCACATCTGCCTGTTTTCTTCGTACTGGTTCTTCATATCCGCATCGAACCAGGCGTAATTCACACCCTCTCTGGCAGTCGCATTTCGCTGCGCCAGCACCATGCGGTCCAGCATCTCAGAAACCCGCTCACCTCTGTCTGTAATCTGGTAGATGCCAAAGGCTGTCTCAATCTGGAAAATGTCGGTGGCATGCTCAATCTCATCGGAAATCTGATGAATCAGTTCCACCACCTGCCCCTCCCTCCTGTCTCTTAACAGAAGGGCAAACAGATTGGTCTGCACCAACGCACAGAACCCTTCTCCCAGGTCATAGGCTTTCAGCCGGTTTGCCACAAAGCGCAGCAGCCGGTCTCCCTCTCCGGGACCGTAAAGCCGCTGTACCGTGGATAGGTTCGTCACACCAACCCCCACCAGGGTCAAGGGCTTTTCCGCATCCTCCTGCAGCATTTCCAGTGTCCGCTTGATGAAATAGTCACGGTTGCTTATCTTGGTGGTAATATCCGTGTAAGCGGTTTCGTGCAAATCCTCAATGGTTTCCTCCAGATTCTGGATTTTCTCTTTTTCCCTGGTGCTCTGGTTTTTTACTCTGTTCAAGCGCTTTTTCGTCCTGACATACTGCCTCTTTTCCTGCCGGAGTCGTAACAGCAGATACAGAATCAGCGTGGCTGCCAGCAGTAGTAACAGTAACAGACCAACAATCATGGTGTTTCCTCTCTTACATGTCTGTTTTCAGACGGGTTATGGTGTATACAAAATAATCATAGGTGTCCACGTTTCCGGTGGGCAGGCTGTCAGATGCCTCCGTAATCTGCAAGGAGGCGTTCATCCGGTAGTTGGTAAGGTATTTTTCAAATTCTGCCTGGGTACTGAGCTGCCGCAATACCCTACCGTCCACCAGAAGAGTTCCTGTCAGGGTAATGGGTTTTCCATTTTTCGTCTTTTCCAGCTGGTCTTTGCTAAAACGGTACTTCATGGTCAGCTCTCCCTGCTTGCTGTCGGCGTAAGAACCGGCGTCCACTGCCGTATAAGCACTTCCATCCCACATCCAGGTGTTCGCGCCGCCAGCCATGCGGATCTGCATGGTTTCCACCGGTTTTCCATCCTGGTCAGTAAAGAACTTGCTGTCCCGGAACGGTGTCGTTCCGTAGGTCTTATCCTTGGCTTTGTTAAAAATCTCAAAGGTCATGCAGTAATCCTTCGCTGCCCACTGGTTTAACAGCTCCTCCCCGGACGCATAGCGGAGGATTTCCCGGAAATCCATCTGCACCGTGAAGGGAATCTCATAAATTTGGTCCAGGCTCTCGTAGGTATTGATGCCCAGCTTCTCCCAGTCTGCCTCCGCTACCTGCACCGCAAAACCGATGTCGGGAACCACGGTGGCATCCAAAACCTTCCGATACTTTCCTAACGCATCCTCATAGCCGGAAGGGTAGTCCGGGTCGTCAGTACGGAGTAAGTCAATACATGCCGTGTAATGGGAATCACTAAGTCCCGTCAGTTCTCCCGGCAGCTTGAATTTTACCTGGAGGGAAAGGGTGGTATCCTTTGTCACACCAACGGTTTTGCCGTTCTCATCCACACCGCGGATGAGGAATTTGGAATCCTCTTTGCTATACTTATCCCGCACTGCCTTATAATAGTAGATACCGGACCGGTCAGGAATCATCTGCAAATCGCTGTAGCTGCTGCCATCCTCCAGCCGGTACTGGAAGTTGGTTCCAGCAGGCAGGGAAACCCGCTCTGTCCCCTTCCCATCCATCAGGTAACATGCCAAATCCAGATACTTGTTGTTATTGGCACTGTCAATGGTGTTTTCCTTCTGCCAATACGCCTGTTCTGCAGTAATGGAAAACTGCATGGTGTAAACCAGTTCGCCGTTGGCCGTCAGCTTTCCTTCCACATTCGTTTTATGATCCGATGTAATCAGCGTAATGGTAATTCCGGGAATGGAGTCCACTGCAATCTGATCCTCCAGCGTTCCCTGGATTTTGTTTTGCAGCTCCCCATCCAGGTCACAAATTCCCGTATGGATATCGTATATGGTATTTTTCACCAGCCCCGTATCACTGCGGATGGTCTGTAACAGGAACTGTTCGGTTCCTTCAAAGCCCTCCCGGTTTATCCGTTTCTCCTGCCAGGGGCTGCCCGCGCTGTCCGTAAACTCCGTAAAGGAAATCTGGTCACCGGTGCTGGCACTTACGGTATAGTAATAAGGCTTGTTTCCTCCTGTCACATCAATGAGCAGAAGCTTCGTGCCCACGCTGTATTTCCGGGGACTGCCTGCTGTTCCAGATGTCATCCAGATTTTTTTAGGCATCGTCTTGGCGTAGCTCTTCCGGGCTTTTCCATAGGTATATTCCAGAAGAAGGGTGCTGTCGCTGTCATTTGCCATAACGACACTGCCTTTGGAGGCATTTTTCATTGCCTCCACGCTGTTGACCCGTCCTGCCTGGATGCTCATTTTCACATCGACCTGAAGAGGTTCCTCCACGAAAATGGGCAGAACATAGTCGCGTCTGTGTGAGCCGCTGCCATCTGACCATTGATAGGTGTAGGTCAGCTCTGTATAGGTCAGGGTATTTGTGGCTTTATCGTACTGGTCAAACAGCTCCTCCCCACTTCCTGTGGTGCTGTCCAGATAGGCAAAGGTATGGCCGGAACCGCTTTTCGTCACTGCGATATGGGGTTTAACACCACTGTCCGCAGCCTCTCCGTTATAACCTCCCGTGTCAGTTTTGGTCACATCCCACTTTTTCGGTGCTGCAGTGACGGTGAGAATGTTCATCTTCGAGGAGGATAAACCTGACACATTTGTCATAATATCGGATAACGCCGTTATGGTTTCGTTCAGGGAACGGGCTCCCGGCTTACATACAAGGATGGGAATCTTCTTTTTCACGCCATCCACATCCAGTGTCAAAGGATACACATCCTGCCAGATTGCTTCCGGGGTCTGGGGTATATTTCCGGTACTCCAGTCTCCCACCTGGTTCAAACGATAATAAGATAACAGCGCAGGAATATTGGTTGAACTACTATGATACGTTCCACTGCTGTTCTCCACTTCCTGTTTCATCCGGGCAAGGTTGCCCTGTGCCGTATCGGACTTCTCATCGCCGTACAAAATATGACAGTTCTGTCGGTAAGCATAGCTGCTCTGACTTCCCGTTCTGCCCACATCCACTACAGGAAGATTCGCCTGTGACAGCAGGGACTGTAGGTTCATCATGTTGATGGTTATGTTGGTGGAGTTCAGGGTTCCGATGACCGTACCCACGAACAAGCCCTCGCTGTCCACCAGGTTGTTTAAGGCTTCCTGATTTGTCTTTCCTGTGGGAACTGCCAAATCTGCAAGCTGATAACTGCTGTCCGTTTTCTGGATAAGCTGTACCTTGCCATTCTCATCCGCTCCCTGACGGACACCTACCTGATTGTCTGCAGACAGTACCAGGTTATCTGCCTGTATCGTTCCAGTCCCTGCATTTGACCTGACAGTACCAATGACACCTCCTACTGAGAGAAAATTCTCATCGCTGCCGCACTCCTTGTCCTGGAGAGTGGTGCTGCCCGTCTGGTACAAAATCTTGTTCTTTTCCAGACTGCTATGATAAAGCTTCAGGGTTCCGGTCAGGGTGCAGGCTCCTACAAAGCCTCCGGCAGCACTGCCTCCTGCCACCAGCGCATTCCCATTTTTCGGGATGGAGGCGGTAATGGTGCAGCCCTCCACCTGGACATTTTCTATGCGGGTGTCCTTGGAGGCACTGATACTTCCCGCTACACCGCCGGCATCCATGCCGGAAACGGTTACCCCGGATACCACAAGGGGGGTTGTTCCCTTTTCCGGGTTGAGATACAGGCTGCCTGTACTCATTCCAAGCTGACCGAAAAGTCCTCCCGCTGCCTGACCACCGGTTACGGTTCCACCGTCCACCAGCTTACTGCCAGCTTTTCCTTTCAATAAAACATAATAATTTCCACTTCCATCGTAATAGCCGCCGATACCTCCGGCATACATTCCGGTTACAGTATTGTTCTTCGCCGATAACGCAGCTACAAAGTTGGATTCCTCCTTACCGCTGTTATTTACTGCGGTAAGATACCCCCGCACACTGCCAAAAATTCCTCCGGCAGTAAAGCGGTTTACATTATTCCGGGTGGTATCTCCCAGGGAACCTCTGTTGGCAAAAGTGGTAACGGTAAGATTTTCCGCGGTAACAGCTCCTGTCACCACAAGGGAACTGCCTGCTCCGGTATATCCTACTACTCCGCCCACGCTTACCGGGAAGGATGATTCAGTCGCTGTCGCGCTTATATCTCCTGCTTTCACTGTGGCAGTTGATACACTACATTCCTTCAAAGTCAGTTTTCCGGTGTTACCTGCCACACTGCCCACCAGACCGCCCACACCTTTCTTTCTGTTCTTATTGGTAATGGAAATGGTGGCGGAGGCCTGAATGGTACATGCTTTACCCGCAGCGGTGCTTTTTACGGTAACTTTCTCCAGGGTCAGTGTACCACTACATTTTCCAAGGACTCCACCCTGTCCGTTTTCTGTATTAGAGGCGGTGCTAGGGGATTTTTCCTGTACCGTCACATCGGTGACGGTAATCTGTTTCAAACTGCTGCCTGATTGGTTATAAGTACCGTATTCCCCGATAAGACCACCGGTTGAAATGCCGGAGGTTATGGTGCTGTCCATGACCTTCACATTTTCTCCATTCACTTTCACTGCCTTTGTCTCACCAATGACAGCACCAGCCTGTTTTTTAGCATCCAATGTGACATTTTGTACCGTGAGAGGATGGGATTCCGTGCCATTTATCACAATCTGTCCATTGTTCACATAACCAATTAGACCACCGGCATCCTCGCTGGAGCTGCTAAGTTTCAGCCATTCCACTGCGGCATCGCTACCAGTGTTGTTGATTTTGAGCGTGCAGCTTGCATTTAGGTTTACATAACCCACCATACCTGCGGTGCAATCCGTACCTGTGATGGATACAGATTTGTCCTTGGTTCCTGCCACCCTGCAGTCTGTGATTGTCACATTCTGGTTTCCATCCACATAGCCAATCAGCCCTGCCGCTGCATGTAAAGTGCTATTCTTTCCTTTCCAGCTTCCTCCATCAATCTGCTCTTCCGTGACAGTAATTTTCCGCAGCGTCATTTTGGCACTGCTAACATAGCCTACCAGACCACCGGCATACAGCATATAATAAGGCGTGCCCTTTGCAGTAATCGTTCCCTTCAGATTCAAATTCTGAATGATAAACCCATCGGTTTCGTAGCAGCTTGCATCCTGATAACCCACAATGGTGTTAAACAGTCCACTGCGGCGCAGACAAGCAGGAAACACTGTACCCAGAGCAGAATTCACCGTGTAGTCCATTGCCAGACCTTCCAGTGCATACTTGACGGTACTCCCCTGCCCGTCAAAGTTTCCCCGGAAGGTAGAGCCTCTACTGTCTGTAGCATCATACAGGGAGCCAATTCCCCGGAATGCCTGACCAAAGACTGTCAAATCATAAGTCTCATCCTTCGCCAACTGCCAGGTGGTATGATATGTCGTTCCGTTTACCTTGCCCAGTGGGTTCAGTATGGATACCTTGTCCAGAATATACGTTGTATAATTGCTCTCTGTAATGCCCAGATACTTATAAAGATAAGGATAGCTTGCCTTATCATCATAGGTTACTGCCTTTTGATAATCTCTCTCTGTTCTATCCTGCGTTCCCAGCTTGTCATAATCTGCCCTTCGACTCCTGGACAGTTCCGTATAGCCCATAGTGGATTTCGTAGCATTTGGCACCATATTGAGCGCATCTGCATTGAGTGCCATGCTCATAACCTGCAATGCCGCCGCATTGGGAAGGGTCACAGTTATCTTCCCATCCACAGGCCCTGTTATGGTCACAGCACTGGTACTCAATTGGGTATCCAGATAAGCACCATTTACAATATCATAGTAAGGAATCAGGGACAGATTGCCATGTGCCGCCTTTTTCCCTTTCTGCCAGATAGCAGAGGTCTTATCACTGGCACCTTCGTAAAGGACATAGCCGTCCTCCACTCTGCCACATACGGCTCCCACATAGTAAATAATATCCCGATTACTACAGGAGTCGTTAATTTCCTCCTCATTTTTATATAAAGTAAATGTTCCCAGGTCACTCTCCAGCGATACATTTCTGAGATTCAGTCCGCCTCTCTTGACCAGACCTACATAACCGCCTACCGCCGCAAAAATAAATCCTGTGGAATTCGGTACCAGGGAAAACTCACCGCTTACCTCTACATGATCTATGATATTGTCGCCGCCTAAGATACAGCCAATGACACCGCCTGCCGCACCGTCGGTCTTAATGGTGGTGCGTCCGTCCTTATTGATACCTTTAGGGATGACAATCTTCATATCCTTTACCACCGTACCCTTGGCATACTGCAAAAATCCATAGGTTGTATAAATCTGTGAACTATTCTTTTGAGGCAGGGTCACCGTATAGTTGTTTCCACTCGCATCCTTTCCAGACCAGACGCCGATAAAGGGGCGCTCACTGGTGCCAAAGCCAACGAAACTGTCCACAAGAACCTTATAGTTTCCGCTGGTAATTCCCGATAAATCTATGTCCGCACTCAACTGGTAGTACGCTTGACTCAGTTCGTCCCTGGTGGGGAACGCCCCATCCCCAAAGGTATAAAGGGTATGTCCTGTGGACTTATCACAGAAGTCTACGCCGGTATTTCGCTTATTCACCTTCCAGTTGGTAAAGAAATCCGCATTTTCCCCATCCTTCGTGCTTAAATAGCGGTACAAAGTGAGGAACTGCTTGACAGAACCAATGAGGTAGGGGTCTTCGTAAGTGCCACAACCTTTATCTAAATCACCGGTTTTCGGGTTGACTTCAATCTCCTGTTTCATGTAGACATAGGGTTTGTAGTAATTCTTCTCCCAATTTTCCTTAACCTCTGGCTTTTTCTCAAACACACGGATATGATTATCTTCCCCGGTATACATCCAGTATTCTGTGGTATCATCCAGCTCTGCGCCCCAGGTTACCTTTTTTTCTGCCTCGTCCTCATTAAAGGTGTACAAGCCTCTGCCGATATTCTGGTCGGAATTCGTGGCAAAATTATAGTTGTACAGGAAGGAAGCAAACGCCAGCACATCTCCGTTGTGTTTCGAGGATGCCTGGGAAGCATCAGCGTCATCCGCAATCTGCATATTGCGGAACTGCAGTTTCAGGTTCGTGACCTTGCTGCCGCCAGCTGCTCCGATGAGAGCTGCTGCCGCTTTTTTACCGCCCACTCCGGTATTAGCATTGGTATTATAGCCGGTCATGGAAATTCCGTTAAAAGTGACATCCACGGTAGTGGTCTGGGTTCCTTCGCCTGCTGCAATTTTGGCTATCAACAAGCCATCTTCCTCTTTTCCCGTTTTCTGATAGTCCCGTACCCATAAATTCTTTAAGGTGAGGTTCTCAAAGGTACCGCCACCCGTTAAGGTTCCGCTGATCAGCGCACCACTGTTATTTCCATCCAGATTGGCAACGGTGCCCTCCAGGGTAAAATCCTTCGCTGTCACACCGCCGGTGGGGTTGTACAGAAGTCCCGCATGAAGTCCCCGGTGCTGTCCCATGGTGCTGTCCATCTGATCGGCATGGAATTTTACCGTAGCCGGATCATCCTTTGTTCCGGTCAGGGATGCGCCCTTTACTGTGGATGCGGGATAGAAGCTGACATTTTCCAGATCCAGGTTTCCCTTTAATGTATAGGACTCATTTCCGTAGTTATTCTCGTTAAAGCACTTCTTAAAAACAGATTTCGGCGTGCTGGTGGCATTATGAACGGCACTCCAGATTAACATTTTCTCCGGTGTGTCCAGTTCGTGTCTGGTGATTTTGGATGCCGTACCTCCTGCATGGTTGATGGTTCCATCTGCGTTGATTGTCTGGAACAAATCATAATAGTAAACGGTCAGTTGATTTGTCTTGGGCGATGGGTTCGTATACGTTGCCTGATTGGTATAATAGTATTTTGGGAAGTTTTTCGTACTGTCATGTAAAGAAACAATGCCGGTATAGTCACCGTCCTTCGTACAATAGACTATCTCATCAAACTCTCCTGCTGTGTATACTGTGGCGCCCTTACAGCTATAGTCCACCACATCTGCTGCCAGAGCCTGACCATACGCCGCCAGAAATGCACTTTTGGCACCTGTTTTCATCGTAAGTCCCTTTAAATTCACCCCCTCAAGGGTCAAATATTGTTCTTCTGCGGTGTCCGTGGCAAATAAAAGAGCGCCCGTACTTCCCTTGGAATCAATTGCTGCTCCTGCGGGGGCCACGGTAACCTTCTTTATGCTTCCCTGCATCTTCTGCCAGGTATGTCCCAGAAAACCACCACAGTTTCCTCCACTCGTCGTGATTAATTTCCCTCCAAGGGTAATTCTATCCAGTGCCACCTTTGTATTTTCCATCCGGGTAATGAATCCGCTATACTCATTGACATTCCCGGCATTGATGACTGACGCGAGTGTCACATTGGATGCAGTTACGGTAAACAGGGTGTTACTGCTCTCCTTTGCCAGCACACCACCGATGGTATCGCTGTTATTTTCAAAGGTTTTCTTCATCTGTACACCGGAAAGGGTCATTTCCGTTCCTTTTGACTGATAAGCAATTCCCCCTGTACCCTTGGCATTTTCTATGGTGCCTGTGATGATCAGATTAGAAAAGCTGGTGGTTCCACCCAACGTGGAGAAGATACCGGTTCTGTTTTGTTTCACACTGCTGGTCTGGGTAATGGTCGTACTCCCTGATACCCCTTTCAGACTGCCCTGGAACAGATACTTCTTATCGGCATCATCATTCTCTTTATCATTCCGGTTCACGGTAATAATCCCTGTTTTTTCATAGGAAATATCCGCATCCCCATCCAGGGTATATGCACCGGATAAAAGTGCGGGAATTCCCGACTGATTGGGTGAGCTGCTGCTGCCAAATGCCTCCATGCCGAAGTTACCCTGGGTATTTAGGGCAATGGCAAGGGTTTCCATGCCTGCTGTTCCTTTTAGTGTCCATGTACTGCCAGAATCGCTTACGGCATAGCCATTCACGGTTCCAAGCTGTTCCAGAGAACCATCGCTACCGATGAGTTTTTGGTCTCCCTCTGCCTGGTTGCGGAATACGCCGCCATACTGTCCGATTTCCTCCAGATTTTTAGCAACATCTTTAAAGTCAAGCTGGGAGGCTCCGTCTACTTCTCCTTCTACACCGGTAAGATAAATGAGAGACTCCGACTGGCTGCCCACCAGTGCGCCGCAGATTCCTCCGGACAGAGAACCGGGCTGGACAGAAATCGTTCCATCCAACGCCAGTGCGGAGGGACTACTTCCATTCTGCACCGTTCCCACGATGCCGCCGGTAGCCGTATCACCTTTCAATGTACACCCCGTCATAATCTTCGGATTTTTCACCATGCTTTTGCTGTTGTTCAGACAGCCCAGGATTCCACCTACATGGGTGCAGTTTGTCATAGTTGCAGATACCGTGACTGTAGGCACACAGAAATTCACGTCCTCTATCCGTCCTGCAAAGCCTCCGGCGCCTGTGGCATATCGAATAAATCCACTAATTGCAATATTATTCTTACATTCCAGGGTAAAGTCACTGGTAATGTCGCCAAACAGTCCTCCTGCGTACCCTTTGTTATTATTGTTCGTTTCAATCGTTGCATTTCCCGTATAGGTATCCAGTTTTATGGTAATCTTGGTAGAAACCTTACCCAGCAGACCGCCGGCACTGCCCTGCTCCCGGCTGGCAGTCACGGTTCCGCTTATGGTCAGAGGTTTCGCCACTTCCAGTATGGTGCCTTCCTCACAGAAGCCCAGCAAACCACCTACGGTCTGCCCACCGTTGACCTTCGCATTGAGGGTAATATCACCATCCCCGGTTACGGTCAGCTGGCTGTCCCCAGTTCCTTTACAAAGTTTTCCTGCAAACTGTCCGGCATAGTCTCCATCCTGTATCGCAAATTCCTTACACAGCATCAGTTTCGAGGTATTCCAGATGTAGCTGCCGGTTACCATGCCAAAATAACCGCCTGCAGCTGCAGTTCCTGTCACCTCTGCCGCTGTCCAGCTGCTATTCTCCGCAGTGATTGTGACATTGTCTCCCAGACTGCCCGCGATACCTCCGGCATTCTTTCCTGTTATATTGCTAATTTTAGAGTTAACATTTTTAATTTGAATTCTGGTATTATCTCCGATGCTGCCGGCGATAATACCAGCATTTTCACCGGTGCTTTTAATACCACCAGTGATATTGACATCGTGAATCTGGATTTCTACAGGATCCTTACCGGAAACCTGGATGTTTTTGGCGATTGCCGCAGACGCTCCGTCCACACAGGCAAAGTCAAACTGATAGATTTCCGCACCCTCTCCCAGATAGGCAAAGAGGGGTTTATCCAGTTCAAATTGAAAGCCGCTGGCATAGTAGCAGGACATCCTTCCCCGGAAGGGATGGTCTGCACTTCCAAATCCCTCAAACCCACTGATATCCGAGATTTTCCACACCTTTTCACTTCCGGTGGTTCCTATCTGGAAACGGATGCCCTCGAAATCATAGCTTTGGGTCAGCTTTTGCAGGAGCAGGAAATCCTCTGCTTTTGCAATATAATAGGTAATTCCTGTTTTATAATAATCCTTATAGGCAGTTTCATCCGCTACATCTGCCAGTGCTTTACTTCCCTCAGGAGTATCTGCCTCTCCATCATAAAGGGCAATCTCGTCCTCTGTCAGTTCTTCGTCTTCCTCCGGTACATCTTCCTCATCCTCTTCGGGATTCTCACTGTCTCCGGTGTTTTCGCCTTCTCCGGTGCTGCCGCTTTCGCTGGTATTTTCATTATTTCCAGTATTGCCGCCTTCTCCGGTGCTGCCGCTTCCGCTGGTATTTCCATTATTTCCGGTATTGCCGCCCTCTCCGGTGCTGCCGCTTGCGCTGCTATTTCCATTATTTCCAGTATTGCCGCCCTCTCCGGTGCTGCCACTGCCGCCGGTGCTGTCTCCGCCTTCGCCTTCTCCGGAAGTGCTGCCGCCCGCCTGGGTCTTTCCTTCCTCCGGCTGGCTGGAAGAGCCACTGTCCACGGTGTCCTCCGTCAAAGCCCCTCCGGTATCTTCTGCCGCATATGCAGTTGTTTTCCAATCTAACCAGCAATTGTCTGATACTAACAGGCACACAATCAAAAGAACGGAAAATATCCGCATCCACTTACGCCGCATGTACAACTAACTCCTTTATCTAATCTGAAATCTGATTGCCTTTTACTACATAAACAAAATTCTGCTGTGCCTCCGCACTCTTTACCCTAGTGTCGTATTTCGTCTCCCGGAAGAATCCGATATTGATGGAAGCGTAGGCATTTACCGGAACGGTGATGGCGTAAATCTTATCACTCCACTGCGTCCAGTCTCTGTCCGTATATCCGGTCAGGGTTGCTTTTGCCACCGTTTTGGGTGCCGTCTTTCCACTTTTTCCACTTTTTTCCCAGGCAAGCCAGGCACTGGAAAACCGGTCAATATCATAAACCGTACCGTCCCAGTACAGTGTCACCATTTCCGTGTTTCCACCGTCCTCCTGGCTGACACCGCCGGTAGTGATTTTATAGTTGAATTCCGACTGTTTCTGTAGGTATTCAAACTGCTCTTTCGGCGTATCTCCGTTGGTATTGAATCCGAAGGATTTCAGGAATTTTCCGGCATCACTGCGGGTCTGCAGCATAATCTTTCCCTTTAACAGTTCTGTGAGGAGGGCACCGTCTGCGGTTTTGACCCGGACATAAATGGGCACCGCTTTCCCTGATGGGGCAGTTACCTTGATTTCGTAGCCATCGCTCAATGCCTGCCCACCGGTAAGGATATTGTTAAAGCTTGCCGGATTATCCTGGGTAATGGTTTTGGTTTCCGTCGTCTCCTCAAGGATGCCATCTGCATTTTTCGTCTTTACCTTGGCAGCCTGATAAGTGTCTCCCGCAGTCCCGGCATCTGCCAGCCAGAATTCCACGATGTAGGGAATCTGGGCAGTACTGCTGTTATACAGCAGGATATTTTCGTAATTTCTGATTTCCACCGTGAAATTGTATTCCTTACCATCGGTATCGGTGGACTGGGCAACGCTCACCAGCGCGTCCGTCATATCATCCTCAAGGGTCTGGGAGGGCGATGCGTAGTTGCAGGTAAAATAAATGCTGGAGGCGATGGTGATTCCTCTCTGCGCGCTCTGTGACAGATACTTGGCATAGACAGCATATCCCCCGGACAAAAGCAGGCATAAGGGCAGAAAAAACCAAAGCTTCTTTACGATTTTTTTGATGTTCTGCCGTTTCCTCCCGATTTCCTGTTTCATTCCTATCCCTTTCCAGATTCTGTTAATTTTATGGCTGTTCATTCCGTTTGGTGGGTTTGGGCTGCTCCGCCTTCACCAGAAGGTAAATCATATCCGTTTCCTTCCGGTAATTGTCAAAGCTCTTGGCATCACAGATAACCTCCAGCCGGAAGTAACGGCTCATGTAGGTTTCCTTTCCAGCAGCATCCTTCCCGGTTTCCAGATGCAGCTGTTTCCCGTCCTTGCCCTTGAGGTAGGTAACGTATTTTCCCTTATTTACGATATCATCCACCGGATTATCCCCAAACATTGCCTGATGGCGATCCGCTGTCTTGTCCGCATCCGGGGTAAGAAGTTTTGTCGTAGCCGTGTCCTCAAAGCTGTCCAGTTCATAAAGGTTAAAGGTCAGGGGGACATTCTCGGTGTACACCAGCTCCATGGTGTAGTCGAAGTTTCCTCCCCCCATTTCTCCGATGGTGCCGCTTTTTTCGTTTGGTCCATTGCTGACGCAGAAGTAAAGGTTCTTCGTCTCGCCGGCAAACAGGCTGTCCAGGGCAAGGTGCACCATCTCCGTGTCGCTTTTATCCCGGAGATAGAGATAATAGGGTTCCATGACCTCCGCATCCTTACTGCCGGCGGCACGTTCCAGCCAGGTATACCAGGCAAAGGTTCCACCGATGCAGACCAGCAGCACCATCAAGGCTACCGCCAGCTGTACCGGAATCCGCGGACGATGCCTTCGATGGACTTTTTTATGTACTTTTTTCCGCTTTTTTGCCTGCTCTTTCTCCTTCAAAGCCTGTTGCTCCTTTGTTACTCTGTCGTTCCCGGCAGAGAGGTAAATTCAAAATGAAAGTTCATGTGCTTGATCTCGTTACCGATGGTGGTATCTTCCCTGTTGTACTCGTCCTTCAGCATTTCATTGCTGGAAACACTGCCCAGGCTGGCAATGCCTTCCTGATAGGAGGGCAAGATCCTGTCTGTGGGATACTCATAGTCCCACCGCCAGTACAACGTAATCTTCTTCTCAATTCCTGTGTTCGCCGTGCTGTCCCATTCTAATGGAAACACTGCGCTTTCCCGCATGGTGACACGGGTTCCATCTGCACCTGACACTGTTGTCATATTAAGTAACGTCTGTGTCGTTCCACCATTTTCCTCTTTGTCATAATAAAAAATGATATGCTCATTGGCAATCCGGTACACATCGGAATCCTGTGCCACCAGATTTCCAGCTTTATCCTTTAACCGTACTTCCGGCACCACGGTACAGCTTCCCACATCCGGCTTTAAGGGCGTGACATAAAAAACCACCTGTCCGTAAGCCCCCGGAGCCATTTTATATACCTTGACCCCGTTTTCCACAAACTCAATGTTGTTCAGCTCTTCCAGCCCCACATTCACATATTTGTTCTCCCCTTCCAGGGTGGAAATATCGGCACCGCCTGTTTCCAGCGCAATGCGGATGTCTCCCTGCTCCTCTGCGCGAAGCTGCATGCCTTTTGCCAGAGCAGCACCCAGATCACCGGAAAACCATGCCACTGTAAATCCCACCAGCATCAGGATGCTGAGGATGCTCATAACCGTAAGCTGTATGATTTTGTTTCTTTTCATTCCTCTGATTCTTCCTCATTCTCTCCCCACAACGCCCGGAAAAGCTGTCTCAAATAGGACAGGCAGCATCCCAGCAGGGGGACAATCACCAGTACAAAATAATGGGTGCGGTCTGCAAAAAACTGAATCCCCCGGAACAAAAATTTGCCGAAGGGCAGCTCCCGCTGGTAGACGCCGACGATGTCCTCCTCATAAACCGGGTAGGCATCGGGAATGGTGTAGGCATCTCCCTGGGTGGTAAAAATCCGGGAGCCGTCCTCCCCGGTGGTAATCTCCACCACCCGGTGGGTATTGTAATAGCCCTGGATGCGTGGGTCATCGGAGACAAATGTAATGATGTCCCCTACCCGGATGTCCTCTGCCACCGGCTTTTTCACCAGAATACAGGTGTCGTTTGGAATGGTGGGCTGCATACTGCCGCTGACCACCTGGAGAATCCGGTATCCGAAAAGGTAAGGCACCATGCCCCGTCCCGCTGCGATAATCAGACCGCAGAGTGTCAGCATCAACACCAGAAACAGAATTTCCAAACTATTCGCCAAACGTTTCATCTTTTACTTTTCTGTCCTTTTTCTGCCCTTTTTCTTCTGGTTCTTCGGGCTGCGTCCCAGCTTCTTCTCTGCTGCCGCCGCGTTCATTTTTTCCATCTTCCGCTTTAACTGCAGGTCAGAAAGCTCGTTCATAATCAGCTTCCGTACATTGGCATCCGACATATCCAGGCCCCGGATAATCTCGTCCAGCGCCTGCCGGATATATTTCACCGTGATTTCCTTTGTCCGCCTGGGGCGGTCAAGGTTCATAAAATCATTCTGCTGGGTATAGTGCTTTAGCATCACGTAGTCCCAGATAAAGGAGTTGTAAATATCCTGCTCCAGTTCCCTGGTAATCATGGGCTCCTGCTTAACCATGTCAATCTTGTAGCCAATCCGGTCATAGTCGTGGATATAGTTCCACAGCTTGTGGCACGCCTTGTAGTGCTGGTTTTTGCCGATGGCATTGGTCTTGACAATTGGGTGGCGCACCAGTGGGCAGGCACGCATCTGGGTCATAAAAGCCCCGTTTGCCAAATCGTTAATCTGGCGATGCAGCTTGGAAATCCGGGTAAACACGCCCACATTTTCTTCCTCATTATCCATATCGGTCTGTTTTTCCCGGACATTAATCTCCAGCTTGTAATCAATGGTTTCTGTATAATTATCGATGCGGGATTCCATCTCAAAGAAGGTTCCCATCTCATCCCGGCTGTTGTCAAAAATCACATCAAACCGCTTATTGATAAACTGCTGCAGATTCAGAATCAGCGTGGCAATAAAGCGGTTCTCATAGGTATTGTAGCTTTCTTCTTTATAGACATTGAGCAGACGGTTGGGGACAACGGTGCCGTCCTCGTTCACCTTATCAATCATGTTGCTGTGCTGGAGCAGATGCTGAATCGTCTCCGGCGTGATGTTCCGCGCCATTGCCACATTGACAATCTGGCGGTCCTCCTCAATGAATTTCCGGGGATTTAGTACCACATGCTGCAGGGAGGGAAGTGCCTCCTCGATGGCGTTTATCCACTCCTCGTCGATATTTTTTACCATGTGGGAGCTGAAGTAGCTGCAATAGTTGCTGCCTGTCTCCAGCAGATTCATGAAATACTGGTAAAACCTGTCCTGCGCCAAATCGGGGGAGAGGTTTTTCACCAGTTTTTCATATACGTTTTCCATGTTATCTTTCTGTTCTTCCGACATTTTTCCTCATGCCCTTCCCGTCAGCTTACCCCCAGTTTTTTCAACCGGTTCAGATATGCCTTGCTAATCTGCATGTTTTCCTCGCCAAAAACATGGTCTAAGTATTTCACCAGTCCATCCAGCTCATCCCGGATAAAGCCCATGCCCAGCGACTCAAACTTGCGGAGAATTTTGGCCGCAAAGATAAAGTCAATGCCATCAATCTCCGTACCGCCGCATGCCACATAGCAGGGGACATAGTCCTTAATCTGCCGCAAAATACGGTTACCGAAGGTCAGTCGGAAATGTTTAATCAGATAGTTGTCCAGTTTGTCCAGTTCCACCAGCATTTCCGGGGAAATGGGATATTTCTCTTTTGCCTTCTCATAAAGGCCGGTGAGATGTTCAAAGCTCAGGTGCATGGGCGGCTCGTCCGGCACTTCAAAGCTTTCTGCCTTTTCGTCCAGATCAATGGGAATCGCACGGTCGTACACCTTATCCGCTACCGCAAAGGTGGAATCATCGTTATTGATGGTGCCCACGTACCAGATATTGGAGGGAATCCAGACTTTGCCGTCCTTCATTTTCTCCGGGTCAGAATCTGCGGTGGAGGAAACCAGACTGATGAAACGTTCCTCCGGACGGGGCAGCTCCAGGATGGAGAGCATCTCTGCAAAGTAATACTCGACACGGGCGATATTCATTTCGTCCAAAATAACGACACGCACGTCATCCACATACTGTGCCTCGTAGAGCGTTTTTAAAAAGTCCGGCTCGGTGTACCGCTTGGTAAATTCGTTGTAGTAGCCCACCAGCTCGGTTCGGTCACGCCAGGAGGGCTGTACGGAACAAATGACGGAGGGGTACATGAGAAACTGTCCCAGTGCATAGGGGAGGGAGGTTTTACCGGTACCGGAAATACCCTGTAAAATTACCATCTTGGCTGCGCCAAAGGCGGCGAAGGTACGTTTCATAATCTCCAAATCATAATAGAGTCCCAGACGGGATGCGGCAAAGTTGCGGAACCGCTGACAGATTTCCTCCAAAGTGACAGTATTGTCATATTCTGGCGGGGTGTACTCAGTCTTGAAATACTGATCCACACCGGAAAGTCTGGGAAAGCGGAGTTCGCTGACATCCACTTTGGACACGGCTGTCGTTTCTTTTTCCTCTCCCTCTGTCTCCGGGAGTTCCACTCCCCCGGTTTCCAGCAAGTCGGGATTGACCTGCATGCCCATCTCAGAAACCTTCATGGCAAGGATTTTATCCTTTTCATAGGTCGTTTTCAGGACTTCCCTGTTGAGACGAACCACCTCGTCCTTCATTTTCTCATATTCCACCACAGGAACCTTGAACCGGAAGGTGATGCGCAGTCCCCGGTAAATAAGATAGATAACCAGCACAATCAGCGCCAGAAGCAACAGGTGTACCACTACCACGCACACCCATCCTGCCGCTGTCAGCTCGCCCCGGTATGTACGGAAGATGCCGATATAATACGGCACATCCACGATGCCCACAATGAGATCCCATATCGCATACACTACCGCCATAAACAGCTCGATAATATGTTCCATCATGGTATAGAAATAGTAAAAAAAGGCGTTCATCTCTTGTTTCTCCCAGGTTTATTGTCCTGTTATTTAATCACGGTAAACTGAATTTGTCCCTTGAGTTCGTCTGTCTGAAGTTCATTGACGCACTGGTCATCCGTTCCTTCAATCCACACATACATTTTTATAGCATGAGCATTCGTATCGGATAAGGTAAAGATATCCTTTGACACATTGGAGCCACTTTCAAAATTTCCATTAGAATTCTGCTTTACCGTCGATGTTGGACCGGTATATTTGTTATCAGCTTTTGTCCCACCGGTTGCCTGATCTGCATAGGGTTCGTAAATAATCCAGTTATTATCAATCTTAAATCCTACACGAATGGCATAGGCTGCCTGCTGTGAGGCACTATTTGCATTACTTCTTACGATAAAAGTACCAGTTGGATTACTTCCGGCTCCATCTCCTCCCAATAAACCGACTTTTACTGGAGATGAGGCGGTTGCACCCACTGCACGAATCTGATACTCATAAATTGCTACACATTTTTCCAATTCCCCACTATCTGAAATCTCCTGCACGGTGGTTACTATGCCATTGGTGTACACAGGACTGCCAAATTTATCGGTACTTCCAATAATGGAAACGGGACTCAATGATTTCGTTGCAGAATCCACGGTTATCGAACTGTTCCAATCCTCATTCCCATACTTTAACTCCAATCCCCCAGTTGCCGCCGCTGTCATTTTCAATCCCTGCACCGTCGGGGAATCCGTCATGGTAAACCATGCGAAGGTCGCCGTGCTCATCATGGCAATGGTGACGCAGAGCATCACAAATGCATTCCGGATGTCCTTCTTGTTTCGTTTCCTTCTCTGTCTGTTCTCCTTCTCCACTCTCTCTGCTTCCTTTCCCTCTGTTTCTTTTTTGACTAACTTAGTAACCATTCAGCTGCTAATACTTTATTTTGAATATCAATTCCAATGTCCCCCCCAGGATGTCATTCCCACATTCCGGGTCTTCGCCCTCCAGCCAGATAACAACGGTGTATTTGTCAATCTCGCCGGGCATCAGTTCTCCCCTCTGTTCACTTTCAATAATTTTGTCCGAAAGAAAGGGCGTGGCAGTCAGACGATAGCCGTTCCCGTCCTTCGTCATCATGTCCGGATTTTCTGCCATATCCATAAAGGGAAAGGGGGATTCCGACCACTGCCATTCCGCCGTGCCATCGGAACGGGACGCCGCATAAATGGTCTGTTTTCCCTCATTCACTACCATAATCCAGGCCGCCTTGTCGATGCCTTTATCCGCATGGCGGATGGAAAGGGTCTTGTTGTAGGTGATGGGATCATAGCTGACATTTTTCACATAAAAGGTGTATGCCACGTAGTCGATGCCGTTGTGGGGACCATCGACCTCTGCCACTCTGGGGTCAATATCAAAGATGCTGATATTATCCGCCTCGTCAATCGCCTCGCCCTTTAACACTATCTTTTCTTCTTCAAAAGCCGGGGTGTCATCGATGATGAGCCTCTTTTCTCCAGGGTGGTCTACGCGGATGACGAATTCTCCGGCGCCGGTATAAAACGCCGCCATGACATATCCCGTCATCAGAACACCGCCGATAATCGCAACACCCTGCCAGGCTGCTGCGATTCGGAAGATGCTGCGGGTCAGACTTCTGCCGCCCAGCCACCAGTAATGGAACCGGCGCAGCGCGTCAAACCGCAGTCCACCTTCTTTTTTTATGAAAAGTCTCTGCCCAAACCGCTTTTTTACTTGCCGTTCATCGTGATGTCCAACAGTTCTATCTCTTTTTCGCATTTTGCAAAGCACTCCACAAGTTCCGGCTGAAACTGTCTGCCGGATTCCTTTTGCAAGATTTTTCTGGCATCTACGCCGCTGATTCGCTCACGGTAAGGCTTCCAGCTTACCATGCCATCGTAGGTGTCTGCCACTGCACATACTCTGGCGAGGAATGGGATTTCTGTACCTTTTTTGCCATAGGGGTAACCTGTACCGTCCCACCGTTCATGGTGCATTACCGCCACATCACGAAAAAAAGGCATGATATGTTCTGGAAAAATTGGAAAGTAAACACTTTTCTCTGCATGCAGTGCGTACAGGGTGTGGTTTCTGATTTCCTGCATTTCTTCGTCGGTCAATGCCTCTACCTTGTTGTAAATCTCTGTCGGAACATAATGTCTGCCAATGTCATGCAGGCGGAAAACCTGCTCGGCATAGTTCCAGATATCCTCCGGCAGTGTTTCGTCCCAGACGCCATCCCTCTCTGCCTGCTCCAGAAGCACCATGCCGTATCGGGAAACGCGGTACATATGCATCCGTATGTCTCTGGGAATCATACTGTACAGGCACTTAATGTCCGGGAAAAATCCCTGGGTTGAGTTCTTCATTTGTGAGCGGTCTGATACAATCATACATGTTCTCCATGGGAGGTCGGAATTGCTCTCACTCCGCCTATTGTATAATTCTAGTCCCATCGTACCACAACATGCGGATTGAATCAAGATTTGTCGAACTATGTGAATAATAATTATAAATTTTTAGGATCACAATGCTTGATCAAACATCACAACAGCCTCCTTCAGCAGCGGGTTAACGGTAACGCAAAAATCCCCGCCTCCAGGTTTATCCTGGAGGCGGGGATTCGCTGTTTTGCCATAAAATCATTAGCAGGCTACTGCCATCTGGGTGAGCATGGTTTCAAACTCCGGGTTGTAACCGTCGTAAGCGACCGTCAACACCTTGGTCAAATCCATTCCGTACACGCCTAAAAAGGACTTTGCGTCTACTACATATCTATTATAAGAAATGTCAATATCAAAGTCACACTTAGAGGCTGCTCTGACGAAATCAGCCACTTGATCCGGCGTCATTTTAATTGCCTTTCTCATCATTTTCTCCATAAAATACACACTTCCTTCTAAAAACAATCATACTCGTGACATTCCTGCCACATCCATTTTGTTGTATAGATTATAACCGATTTTTTCTTTTTGTACATATAGGATTCTACACAAAAAATTCGCGTAAAATGAGGGTTTTTGAGAAGTTTTTTAGAACTCCACCATGAATTCCCGGTATCTTAATGGCAACATTTGCAATTGAAGCCCCGAATTTTGTCTCTGCTTTATCGCGATGCTGTGGCAAAATGTCTGGAACAGTTTCCGATACTCCTTTTCCTCCGGGGAGTATTCCGGCAGTTTCAGCTGCTCTCCGCTATCCACCAGCACATACCATGGGCGTTCCCTGGGGTGTACCACAAACAGTCCCCGTTTCACATCGTGGATAATAAAATTCTCGCAGGGAAGACGGTCTGCAAAGTGAGGTGCCAGAAAGGAAATAATGTTTCCCTCAGGGGCAAACTTTGTATACAAAATCCGCTCCTGTTCTCCCCGTTCCTCAAACCGCAGAAAGCCCCGCATATGGTCAGTTTCCCTGGAAGAACGCTGTCCTGCCATGTACACCCGGTTTACATTATCATCCGCCAGGTCGTGAAGCACATACCGTCCCGTATTTGCTCCCTTCCCCAGTGCCTTGACTACCGTATGGTACACCGCATCCGCCATGCCATCCTTCTCCTGGGCTAAGGCCATGCAGATCCACTCATACACTTCCCCGCCCAGTCTTTCTATTAACGTACGCCGCACTTTAATAAAATGTTCCTCATTGGTGTCTACCATAGAGTGTTCCCAGAAAAGCAGGGGTTCAAACTCCACGGTTACCCGAAGTCTCGTCTCCTCGTGGGGAAGGTGTCTTGCATATGCCTCATAGATGCCGCTGAACACCCCTTCCAACGAGTTCTCACACACCAGAATCATTCCCATCAGAACTGCCCTCCTATCGCCTTCTGCAAGGTCTCTGTCCGCGCCGGAGCCTGCACCGAATAGTCATCAAAGAGCGACATCTGACGGTAGCTCATGCCGTCCGTGCCAAACTGCCGGCGGGTGGGGGCATCCGTAAGCTGGCGCACGATATAGTCCTCCTCCAGCTTGGTGGGGTACATCATCCGCCCGTTACAGGTGATGAAATACACTGCCCGTTTCATGGTGACTCCGATCTTTTTTAAGTCTTCAAACCGTAATAGTGCCGTCCTCCGGGCCTGGACAATCCTTCTGGCGCTTTTCACGCCGATTCCCGGCACCCGCAGGAGTACCTGGTAGTCCGCCCGGTTCACCTCCACCGGGAAATATTGAAGATTCCGCACTGCCCAGTCCTCCTTGGGGTCGAGAAGCACATTTAAATTGGGGTGGGACTCGTCCAGAATTTCCGATGCCTTAAAACCATAAAACCGTAGCAGCCAGTCCGCCTGGTACAGCCGGTGTTCCCGCAAAAGAGGAGGACCTGATGTGGTGGCAGGGAGGTTTCTGTCCTCATTCACATTCACAAAGGCAGAATAAAAGACCCGCTTTAGCCCAAACTGGCGGTACAGTCCTTCCGCCACCTGCAGGAGCTGATTGTCCGTCTCCGGAGTGGCTCCGATGATCATCTGAGTGGACTGCCCGGCATTTACAAACCGGGGTGCATGGCGGTATACCGTCAGTTCATTCTTTGACTGTTCAATGCCGTTCTGAATCTGCCGCATGGGGGAAAGAATCATTTTGCGGTTTTTATTAGGCGCAGCCAGCCGTAATCCCTGGGCCGTGGGCAGTTCCAGATTGATGCTCATGCGGTCTGCCAGAAAACCAATCTGCTGTACCAGCCTGGGGTCTGCTCCCGGTATGGCCTTCACATGGATATAGCCCAGGAAATGGTATTCGTTCCGCAGCTTGTACAGGGTCTGATACAGAAGTTCCATGGTGTAAGTGGGATTCTCCAGAATCCCGGAGCTTAAAAACAGTCCTTCGATATAATTCCTGCGATAAAATTCCATGGTGAGTTTACAGACCTCATCCGGTGTGAAGGAGGCTCTGGGCACATCATTGCTCTTCCGGTTCAGGCAATACCGGCAGTCATAGATACATTCATTGGTAAATAGAATCTTTAACAAGGAAATACAGCGCCCATCGGAACTAAAGGAGTGACAGATGCCGGCGGTGCGGGCATTCCCCATGCCTCCGGGCACTTTGGCGTGAACACCGTCCTTTGTCCCTGTTCTGTCTGTCCCGCTGGAGGTGCAGGCCACATCGTACCTGGCAGCGGAGGAGAGAATCTGTAATTTTTCCATCAAAGACATTTGTTGTGTCAGTTTCATAAAAATACCCCGAACGTGTGTTTGTACTTATCGTACATCTGTTCGGGGTTTCTTGCAAGTGTTTCTTTAGTACTATTTTTTCTTCTTGCCCTTGGAATCGGAATCCTTGTTCTTTTTCTTGGAATCCTTGTCCTTGACTTTCTCTTTGGCGTTGTCCCGCTCCCGCTGTTTCTCCTTCTCCAGCTTGCGGTACTGTTTGTAACCGTCAATATCATAGCGCTGCTGATAGATGTCATACAGCTGGCTGTACTCTCCGCCTTCCACTTCCCGGATGCCCTTTAAGTATTTGTGGGTATCAAAATCCGCGGAAGTAGTTTCAATCATGGCAACTGCCACGTTGGAACAATGGGCGCTGATTCTCTCAAAATCAGTCAATATATTATTGAAGGCAAAGCCCTGTTTCATTTCGCATTTTCCGGCACGGAGACGGGCGATATGACGGCTCTTCAACTCGTTGCAGAGGACGCCGATGAGTTCCCGCAAGGGCTCGACCTTTACTGCGGTTTCCAGGTTATCCTCACAGAATCCGTTGACGGTTAAATCCAAAATTTCCCGGACGGCTCCACCCAGTACGCTCAACTCATAATACGCTTCATCAGAGAAAGAGATCTTCTTCTCATGTAACTCATTAGCGGCATTTGCCAAATTCAATGCATGGTCACCCAGACGCTCGAAATCGCTGATGGTATGCAGGAATACAGAAACCTCTTTGGTCTGGTTTTCCGTCAAAGGCTTTCCGGTGAGCTGCATCAGATAGGTGCCCAGCTTGTCCTCATATTTATCAATGATATTCTCTTTTTCCTGTACCTTATGATAATCTTCCTCGGTATAGGCGCTTAACAGTCCCATGGAACGCATGATGCTCTTTCTTGCCATCCGTGCCATGCCGTTGATGGCAGTGTGGCTCTGGTTAATTGCCAGTGCAGGATAAGCCAGGAAACGCTCCTCCAGTAAATCGAAATCCGCCTGCTCTGCTTTGTCCTCGGCGGTATCCTTGACCAGGGTAAAGACCAGCTTCTCGATAAGCTTGATAAAAGGAAACAGAATCATTACCGTTGCCAGACGGAATACGGAGTTCATAATGGCGATTCCCACCGGTGTCATTACCGTGTCCAGGAAATCAAAATGAACAATGGCATTTACCGTATAGAAGGCAATGGACCAGAATATCATGCCGAACAGGTCATTCATCAGATAGATTAAAGCGGTACGTTTGCCGTTTTTGTTGGTTCCTATGGAGGATAAAAGAACAGGACATGCCGCACCTACACCGATACCCATGGTGACAGGGAATGCGGAGGAAAAGGTGATGGCTCCGGTTACGGATAATGCCTGCAGAATACCCACGGACGCGGACGCACTCTGCAGTACGGCGGTGATGAGAATTCCCACCAGAATTCCCACAAAAGGATTGCTGAAAGAGGTGAGCATACTGATAAAATGCTCGTTTTCACGAAGGGGTGCAACCGCACCACTCATGGTCTGCATTCCCATCATCAGTATGGTAAAACCAAGTAAAATGTCCCCCACGTTTTTGTGGGTGGATTTCTTTGTAAGCATACGGAACAGAATTCCAATGATTGCTACCACAGCAGCAATGGTTGCCGTGGAAAGTAACTGTGCTATTCCACTGGAGCCATCAATATAAGAAAGGCAGAGAATCCAGCCGGTAACACTGGTACCGATATTGGCTCCCATGATAATTCCGATTGCCTGGGATACCTTCATCATGCCTGAGTTAACAAATCCCACAACCATAACCGTGGTCGCGGAGGATGACTGGATAATCGCCGTCACCACGGTTCCCAGAAGTACTCCCTTCAGGGGGGTGCTTGTAAGCTTGTATAAAATCAACTCCAGTTTCTCACCGGCCGCTTTTTTCAAGCCATCCCCCATCAGGGACATACCAAACAGGAAAAGTGCCACACCACTTAACAGTGTTAAAATCAATGTAATGTTGTTCACGAAAGTGTCCTCTTTACTCTCTAGTCGTTTTTACTCTATTTGTATTTCCTTTTGATTATAATACACTTTACATGAATTTTTCCAGCACTTTACATATTTTTTACATTCCGTTATTCGATGACAAAGTTATTCACATTTTTACGCAGTTCTTCGGCGGATTGTTCTGCCTGTTTTGCGTTCTTCATTACCTCGGCGGAACCACTGGAAATGGATACGGTTTTCTGGGCAATACTAGTGGTTCCCTGGGCACTGTCGTTGGAAGCGGTGGTAATACCATCGATGGACTCGGTAATGCTGTTGATGGAAGCTACCAGTTCCTGGGAGGCCGCGCTGAAATCTGCCACCAGGTCATTAACCGCAGCCGCGTCGTTGTTGTAATCGTCAGCCATCTTTTCAAACAGATTAAAGCTGTCCACCACATCATGATCCACGAAGTCCATCATGCGATTCGAGTCTTTCGCAAGATTTTCTACCGCATGGTTTACATTTTCTGTCACCTTCTGGATATTGGCAACCGCCTCTTTGGACTGTTCTGCCAGCACACGGATTTCCTCTGCCACAACGGCAAAGCCTTTTCCTGCTTCTCCGGCACGGGCTGCCTCAATGGATGCATTTAACGCAAGGAGATTGGTCTGACCGGTAATGGAAAGGATGGAATCTGCCAGTACACTGATCTGCTCCACAACCTTTGCCTCCTCCAGAGCCTGTCCCAGACTGCCACGGATTTCTTTACGCATCTGTGCCATCTTCTGACGGTTTGCAACTGCTGCTGTCTTGGTCTCGGAGGCACGTTTATGGATGGAATCAGACTCTGCTGCGCCGTCCTGTGCACGCACGGCAATTTCTCTGGCTGCCCCGTCAATCTGCTGGGTCATGGTATTGATCTGCTCCGCGGAAGCTGCTGTTTCTTCGGTGCTTGCTGCCAGTTCCTCGGTGGTGGCAGATACATCCTCGATTTCTCCGTTCAATACATAGACATTTTTGTCAATGCTCTCTACGACAACATCAATATTGGCAGCCTCGTCTTTTACCTTTGCCAGCAGTCCACGCACGGAATCCCGCATGGTTTCCAGTTTCTGTGCCAGTTTTCCGAAATCATCGCGCCGCTTATGTAACTGTTCCGGAACAGGTTGTGCAAAGTTTCCTCCTGCAATCACATCAATGCTTGCAGAAACCTTCTTTAAGGATTTGGTAATATCCGTTGCGATCAGCACAATCAGAACGGTTAAAAGAAGCAGTAAAAGAATACATGCGATAAAAATGGTCGTCGTGGTCGTGGTTACAAAGGAAGTAAGCTCCCCTTCCCTTGCAGCTACCTCCTGATCGATATAATCTGTATAATTGCCGGTTCCTACCACCCAGTCAAAGGGTGCGAAATATTCACTGTAGGAACGTTTGGGGGAGGATTCGGTTTCTCCCTCCTTCGGGAATACGTAGTCCACGTATCCGCCGTTTTCTTCCACTGCCACACGGATGATTTCCTTTACCATCTTATAGCCGTTGGCATCTTCTGTTTCCATACGGTTGGTTCCTTCTGTATCATTTCCCAAAAGAACCACATTCGTTCCGTCTGCCTGGTCAATCCAGAAATAGCCGGCATCCCCATAACGCAGCTGGCGTACCTCATCCGCAGCAACCTCTTTTGCCTCCTGCAGGGTGTATTTGCCATTTTCATATTCACCATTAATCTCATTCAGCAATGAAATTACAACACCAACCTGCTGTTTGATTGTCTGGTCATAATTCTCCCGAATCGTTGATTCTGTAGTCGCTACCGCTTTCCTTTTTATCAGAATCATACTCTGCAGCGATATGACACAGGTAAATGCCTCGGTGAAAATCACAATGAGCAGAATCAGAATCAATTTTGTTCTTACTTTTAAATTTTTCATGTGTCCTCCCTCTGTCAAAATATTTTCATAAAAATATTCCGGCATTTTTTCTATATAAACATTGTAGCATTCTGCCATCCTTTGGTCAATGTAGCGAAACGGGAAAGCGAAACGAGAAAGCGAAACGGGAAAGAGTCGCGTACGGCTCTTTCCCGTTTTCAAAGCGCTCCCCATTCCCGCGCACATTTTATTTTTCAATCTCACCCATCTAATTCGTTCTACAGGTACCCTTCACCATCATTTCCATGAAGAGACGCAGAGTGGTACAGCATTCTGCTCTGGTGACCTCTTCCTTAGGTGCAAAGTTCTGATTTACCTTTGTCACCAGTACCTCTGCCTGCTGTAAAAGCTGCACCGCAGACAAGGCTTCGGTCTGAATCCGGTTCTGATCCGCAAAGGCGTTGGCTGTCTGGACTTTGGGAAGGATGATGCCCAGGGTATCTGCATATTTTACCAGAAGAACTGCCATTTCCTCGCGGGTGATGCTCTGATCGGGTGCAAAGCTGCCCAGCACCACATTGCTTACCTCCTTGCCGGTCATCCGGTCAAGGGCGTTGGCAAATTCCTCCATGGTAACCGCTTTCTCCGGGTTAAAGGCTTGTCCTTTGGCATCCCCTGTCAGCAGTCCACGGCTCACCGCAAAGGCGATATCCGCCTGCTTGTCCGTGCCGATGGTGTCTTGGTAAATCCCCATGGGAATGGAGGCTACGCCGTAGTCTGCGCCCTGCAGGGTGCGGAAACGCAGCACCTGTTTCTCGCTGTCATAGACAGAGTTCAGAATCCACTGCACGTTGCCCTCTGCATCGGTAGAAACAGCACAGATGTTTCCGGGATTTTCTCCGTTCTGCAATACATAAGGGATTTCCACCAGAACACTTCCTGCTCCCAGGTCGGTAATGGCTTTGCCTGCGGCATCCTGTACCCGGACGGTGACAACAGGGCGTGTGCCGATGACTGCTGCCGCACTACCTTTCAGTGCAGTGTTGTCCAGTTTCTGTACCACCACGCTGGCGTCTCCCTGTGCCTGTCCGCTGATGGAACGCACGGCCTCAATATCCAGTCCCACTTTTACGCCGGTCTCCGTAGAGCTGAGAACGATATGGGAAATCTTCTGGTTCAACACTCTCTGCTGGAGGTTGGTGGGAAGATTTCCGGTTTCCAGGGTGGATTCCTGGGTGTCAGCCTGTAAGGGAACGGTGATGGTGGTTTCCTTCGGTGTCGTAGTGGCAGGGGTAGATGCCGCTGTACCTGCACTGCTGCCGCTGCTGGAGGTGCCGGTGGAGGTTCCGGTGGTACTTCCACTTGTGTTGCCACCATTATTGCCGCCTGTGGTTCCACCGCTTTCGCTGCCTCCGGTATTGCCTCCGGTACTTCCACCGCTTTCGCTGCCGCCGGTATTGCCTCCGGTACTTCCTCCGCTTTCGCTGCCGCCGGTGTTGCCGCTACCCGTCTTTTTCAGGCTGACCTGGTGCTTTCCATTGCTCTCCACGTTCATGATTTCATAATTGGAATCATCGCTGGTGAAATATTTGGAGTAATCGGCGTCATTGACCGCCTGAGTGATGTTCAGGTCTTCCCTTATCCCTACATTCACACCTATCTGGCTGTTACCATTTAAGCCGGGAGATACGATTGTCACATAATAGCAAGTTCCATCAGAGAAACGGTTGAGAAATACATTGGATGTCTTTCCCCCATCTTCCTTGTTGCCCGTTATCTGCACATCTCCACCACTTACCTCAAAGAGGTTTCCCTGATAGATACCGCCACCCTTACTATTTGCTGTGTTTCCAGTAATGGAGCCACCGCTCATTTTCAGAGTTGCAGGACTGAAAATTCCACCGCCAGAACCATTGGTACTCGTATTGCCAGAAATCGTACCCGCTGTCATCGTAACTAGTCCCTGGTTGAAAATTCCACCACCATTCTTGGAGGAAGTGTTGTTTGTAATCGTTCCTCCATTGATATTGACGGTTCCATAATTCATAATTCCGCCACCGTGTTGTTCTGTACTCTGGTTGCCGGAAATCTCACCAGATGTCATCGTAACCTGACCATTCACATACACTCCACCGCCACTGCTCTTTGCCGTGTTTTCTTGAATTTTTCCGCCATCTAATGTCAATGTCATAGAAGAATACGCATAAACTCCTCCGCCGTATACTTCCGCCTTATTTTTCGCAATGGTTCCTCCATTCAATGTCAGTGTTGCAGAAGAATACGCATAAACTCCTCCACCGTTTTTCTCCGCAGTGTTATTCTCAATAGATGCTCCATTACTCAGTGTCAGTTTTGTACCACTATTCGCATAAACACCACCACCATTTCCAGAATCACTCCTACTGCTTGCCTTGGCATGGTTTCCTGTGATGCTGCCACCGCTCATCACCAGACCAGATCCACTTCTATTCAGCATGATTCCACCACCACAGCGGGTAGCTGTATTGTTTTGGATGGTTCCTCCGGTCATCGTAACCTGGCATTGGGCATCAATTCCTCCACCACCATCCCCTGTGTTTCTTTGAATGGTTCCTCCGGTCATCTTGAAGGTTGCATCTTGCCCCAGAGAAATGCCACCACCATTATGAGCAGTTTCATTATCCTGAATGAATCCTCCATTCATTATTAAAGAGCCTCCCATCGCTTGGATGGCACTTCCCACATACTGCGCATGATTGTTCTGGAGGACTGCACCCTTCTCCAGTGTGAGGGTTCCTGTCGTGTAAATTAAAGGTTTGCAATCCTGATAAGTACCCTTTTTACCATCTATCGTGATGTTTTCCAGAGTCAGTTTTCCACTACTTTCCACATAGAATAAGTTGATGTCTTTGGCTCCCCGGTTGAGTGTTGCCCCAGATGTTCCCCCATATATGGTTAACTCTCTGTTCACGGTGAGTTTTTGTGTCACATCGAAAGAGCCGTTCACCTCAATTTTTTTACAGTTTTCATTATCCAAGGCAGATAGCAATTCAGTAAGGTCGGTTACCGTCAGAGTTTCTTCATTAGAGAAGGCAGCAATCTGATATTCCTCCCCTAACTCTTGCAGAGCCAGCTCGTCTTCCGGCACTTCTGCCACTTCGCCCGATTTTTCTTTCTCAACAGCATTTTCGCCGCTATTTTCGGTGTCCTTGCCTTCGCCGGGATTCACGCCACCGTTCTCCGGTTCTTTCTCCCCACCGGAATTCACGCCGCTGTTCTCCGGGGCTTTCTCTTCACCAGAATTTCCCTCATTTTTCTCCGGAGCATTTTCCTCGCCGGAATTTTCCTCGCCAGAGTTCTTCCCGTTGTTTTCCAATGTTTTTTCCTCCACCGTACTCTGCTCTGCCACAGGCTCCACCGCATAGACCGGGGTTGCTGTGCCGGCTGTCACACACATTGCTAAAAGCCACAAATAAACCTTTTTCTTCATTCTCTATTCTCCTTCGTGTCGTGTAATATTTACTGTTTCACGCTTGATTCATTTTCTTACGCAGGAAAACAACAAGTGTTCTCCTGCTGTGCTGTTTATTCCGGTCTGCAGGTGCCCCGTACCATCATTTCCAGGAACAGGCGAAGGGTAGTGCATAAGTCTGCCCTGGTCAGGTTTTCCCTGGGTGCAAAGGTCTGCAGGGTCTTGCCTTCCAGCACGCCTGCCTGCTGCAGCTTCCGGATGTCAGCCACTGCCTGGGCAGAAATCTGGTTCTGGTCAGCAAAAGCAGCTGCTTTCTCCACCTCCGGCAGGACGATGCCCAGAGTGTCTGCGTATTTCACCAGAAAGACTGCCATTTCCTCGCGGGTGATGCTCTGGTTGGGTGCAAAGCTGCCCAGCACCACATCGCTTACCTCCTTGCCGGTCATCCGGTCAAGGGCGTTGGCAAACTCCTCCATGGTAACCGCTTTCTCCGGGTTAAAGGCTTGTCCTTTGGCATCCCCTGTCAACAGTCCACGGCTCACTGCAAAGGCAATATCCGCCTGCTTGTCTGTGCCAACAGTGTCTTGATAAATGCCTACCGGTATAGAGGCTACGCCGTAGTCTGCGCCCTGCAGGGTACGGAAACGCAGCACCTGTTTCTCACTGTCATAGACAGAATTCAAAATCCACTGCACGTTGCCCTCTGCATCGGTAGAAACAGCGCAGATGTTTCCGGGATTCTCTCCGTTCTGCAATACATAGGGGATTTCCACCAGAACGCTGCCTGCTCCCAGGTCGGTAATGGCTTTGCCTGCGGCATCCTGTACCCGGACGGTGACAACGGGGCGTGTGCCGATGACTGCTGCCGCACTCCCTTTCAGCGTAGCGCTGTCCAGTTTCTGTACCACTACGCTGGCGTCTCCCTGTGCCTGTCCGCTGATGGCGCGTACTGCCTCAATATCCAGTCCCACTTTTACATCGGTTTCCACAGAGCTGAGAACGGTGTGGGAAATCTTCCGGTTCAATACTTTCTGCTGGAGGTTGATGGGAAGATTCCCGGTTTCCAGGGTGGATTCCTGGGTGTCAGCCTGTAAAGGAACGGTGATGGTGGTTTCCTTCGGTGTCGTAGTGGCAGGGGTAGCTGCCGCTGTACCTGCACTGCTGCCGCTGGAGGTTCCGGTGGTACTTCCGCTTGTGTTGCCACTATTATTGCCGCCTGTGGTTCCACCGCTTTCACTGCCGCCGGTATTGCCGCTGCCCGTCTTTTTCAAGCTAACCTGGTACTTTCCATTGCTCTCCACGTTAATGATTTCATAATTAGAATCATCGCTGGTAAAATATTCGGAGTAATCTTTGTCATTGATAGCCTGGGTAATGTTCAAATCCTTGCCAGGATTTATATTCACTCCAATCTGACTACCACTACTTAAACCGGGAGATACGATTGTTATATAACGGTTGGGTTCTGTTTCATTGTAGGTTTTATAGTCAAGGAATACATTGGATGTTTTTCCCCCACTTTCCGTATTTCCGGTTATACGAACCGTTCCACTCACCTGAAAATCTCTGTATTGGTAGATACCTCCACCTTCTTTCTTTGCCTTGTTTCCGGTAACGGAACCGCCAGTCATTATCAGCGTCTTATGATTTACAATGCCACCGCCAGAACCTTCTTTACTCGTGTTGCCGGAAATCTCACCACCGTTTATGGTGACAATACTTGCATTACTACTCCACTCATTGTAGATTCCACCGCCATAGACACCTGTGTTATTGGTAATTTTTCCATCATTCATGGTGATGGTTCCATCGCTATAAATTCCACCGCCGTCTCTCTCTGCCGTATTGTCGCTAATGATTGCTCCCTTGTTCAAGGTCAATTCTGCACCATCGAGATAAACACCGCCGCCATCTCCCCAACTGCCACGCTCCATTTGTTTCGCAGCATTGCCTGTGATACTGCCGCCGTCCATGACCACACCAGCTGCCTTGCCATTTGTCGTTAACACGCTTATTCCACCACCATGGGTAGCCGTATTTCCTGTAATGGATGCTGCTTTTATGTGAACCTGGCATCGGGCAAAAATGCCACCTCCGGTACCGGTGGCTGTATTTCCCTTAATGGTTCCACCGGTAATCTCTGCAGTTTGTGGACAATCCAGCAACATTCCTCCGGAATATCCGGTATTGCCAGAAATCTCGCCACCTTCCATCCGGAAGGTAGCCGCAGAGCCTACATAAATACCGCCGCCATTTCTGTCAGCTATATTATTGCAGATGGTTCCATTCTTCAAAACAAAACTTCCTTTATATATGTAAATACCACCGCCTTCTTGTGATGTCTCATTATTCCGAATGGTTCCTCCCTCCATAAGTAAGGAACCTTCAAAAATCTGAATGGCACTACCATCTGAATTTGTGTGATTGTCCTGAAATACTGCACCATCCTGCAGTGTGAGGGAACCTCCATTTTCTACTTGAAGTAAAGAACGATCCCACCGATACGTGTCTCTTTTTCCATCCAGCACAATGTTTTCCAGTGTCAGAACACCTTTTTCTCCGACTGCAATTAAGCAAATGCTTTTAACGCCGCGAACAAGTGTTCCCCCCCCCGAAAGTTTTACCTCTCTGTTCACGATAAGCGTTTCCGTCACACTGATCGTGCCACTCACCTGAATTTCACTACAAGTTTCATCCGCCAGGGCATCCTGTAACCCTTTAAAAGTGGTTACAGGATGGCTTGCAGAGAAGGCAGCAATCTGATTTTCCTCCCCTAACTCTTGCAGAGCTAGTTCATCTTCCGGCACTACTGCCACTTCGCCTGATTTTTCTTCCTCATCAGCATTTTCGCCGCTGTTTTCGGTGTCCTTGCCTTCACCGGAATTCACGCCACTGTTCTCCGGGGCTTTCTCTTCACTGGAATTCACGCTGCTGTTTTCCGGTTCTTTCTCCCCACCGGAATGGAGAAAGAACCGGAAAACAGC
>ERZ1026844.106-NODE-106-length-67345-cov-8.386462_pt1 | contig 67345 bp, 62 predicted proteins | sample MGYA00380152_ERZ1026844 | MGnify/ENA primary metagenome ERZ1026844 (study PRJEB33269, sample SAMEA4719788) | human gut metagenome | biome: human-associated habitat; feature: organic feature; material: feces | place: Cameroon | collected 2013-10 ... | reverse complement strand
GTGGAACTGTTTTAAAAGAATCCCTGTCCATTTTAACGACTACTTTTATCGAAAAAAATTTGTATTATAGAGATACACAAGCAAAAAAATTTATTATTGGCAACTATTTTAAATCCAAGGAATGTATTGGTCGACTTGAAACTTATGGCTCAGACAGTTTAGAAAATGATGAGATATTATTTCTTAATATTATTAACTCTAATAAACTAAGTCTGTACAAACAGTATCCTGAATTAGCCATAATAAGGAATGCATATAAGTGGTTTGCCAAAATGAATATCAGTTTTCCTTCTGAAATTCTTACTGGTTATCCATATCTGTCAGATTCAAACTTAGATGAAATAACTAAATTGCTTAATGCTTTAGGTACAGGAATCCAAAAATCAAGTATTGTAGAAGTACCTGTAAATGCAGTGAAGGCTAAAATACCTGAAAAATTGTTATCTGATATAAAGGCAGAACTAGAAAAGTCCAATATAAAAGCAAAAAAAGCTGATAAATATGTTAAACCAGTTATTGTTGCTCGTGCATATAAAGAATTTTATAATTTTGAAATAGATTGGGATGACAACATAACAGTAACAACAATAGAGTTTGGTCATGAGAATGATACTTTCTTTTCGTTAAGAGAAGAATCCGATGGTACTGTACGTTTATTAGATTTAATTGAAATTTTATTAAATAATTCTGAAAACCAGGTTTTTGTCATTGATGAGATGGATCGCTGTCTTCATCCTGCATTGACTAATAAATTGATAGAATTATTTCTATCCAAGGCTGAACAAAAAAATACTCAGCTCATTATTACTTGCCACGAATCCCGTTTATTAGCTTCAGAACTACTGCGAAATGACGAAATAACCTTCATCGTTAAAGATGCAACAGGACAGTCCATTATAAACCCTTTAGAAAAGTATCAACTACGTGCAGACAAAAAAGTTTATTCTGCTCTGTTCGATGGAACTCTTGATGGTGTACCTCAATTTAAAAACGATGTTTTAAACACTTTATAAAAAATAAGCAGGGAAACTAAGTCCCTGCTTATTTTACTAACTCTATCTCAACCACCACGCTACTGTCGGTTTTTATACATCCTTATGTACCGTACTCTTACTAATTCCATAATGTTTGGCTGCCTGGCGCACGGTGGCGTTGTTGTCGATGATATATTGGGCGATTTCCAGCACCCGTTCTTCAATGTATCCTTTCAAGAGAAATACCCCTGACGATTCTTTTTTACAGTGTATGAAAGGTACAGTGGGGATATGCAGGAAACATCCCCCAACATTGCGTAAAGAACATAATGCTTTTTCCGCCTGGAAATGCTATAATGATTCCCATAAACACAATGCAATCATGCGAGGATTATCATGAATACATTAAAAATCATTATCGTGGGCTGCGGAAAGGTCGGTTCTACCCTGGTGGAGCGTCTGACCCAGGAGGGTCACGATATTTCCATTATCGACAAAGACCAGGACGCAGTGCAGACCCTTACCGGGCTGTATGACATTATCGGCATCGTGGGCAATGGTGCCAGTTACAGCATCCAGATGGAGGCTGACATTCACTCCGCAGATTTGCTGATTGCGGTTACCGACTCCGATGAACTGAACCTCCTGTGCTGTACCATTGCAAAGCAGGTGGGTAACTGTGGGACAATCGCCAGGGTGCGTACCCCGGATTACAGCCGGGAAGTTGGCTATCTCCGGGAGAAACTGGGTCTGACCATGATCATCAACCCGGAACTGGAAACTGCCAATGAAGCTGCCCGGATTCTGTATCTTCCCACCGCCCTGGAGGTGAACTCCTTCGCCCACGGGCAGGCAGAGATGACGAAGCTGAAAATTCCTGCAGGCAACGTGCTGGATGGCATGAAAATTGCAGATTTGGGAAAATCCTTGGACAAAACCATCGTGGATGACATCATCATCTGTGCGGTGGAGCGGGACGGGCATGTGCATATCCCTTCCGGTTCCTCCCAGTTGCAGGCAGGGGATGTGATTTCCTTTGTGGCTGCCCGCTCTGTGGCGAAGAAATTTCTGGAAAAAATCGGATTTAAAACAAAACGGGTAAACAACACCATGATCATTGGCGGTGGTAAGGCAGCCTATTATCTGGCGGCCCAGCTTTTAGGCCGTGGCATTGATGTCAAAATTATCGAAAACGACCGGACTCGCTGTGAGGAATTGAATGTGCTGCTCCCCAAGGCAGTGATTATCAACGGTGACGGCACCGATGAAGAGCTGCTCCGGGAAGAGGGACTTCCCTATGCGGAATCTTTTGTTCCCCTCACCGGTATTGATGAAGAAAATATTCTGCTGACTCTCCATGCCCGTGCAGTATCCAATGCCAAGGTTATCACAAAGATTAACCGGATTGCTTTCAAGGAAGCCATCAATCGTCTGGATCTGGGCAGTGTGGTTTATCCCCGCTACATCACAGCGGAAGCGATTATTGCTTATGTCCGGGCAAAGAGCAACTCCCGCGGCGACAATATTGAGACATTGTACCACATTTTTGACTCCCGGGCAGAGGCCATTGAATTCCGTGTAACAGACGCCAGTGGTGTGACCGGTGTTCCTCTGATGCAGCTTTCCATGAAAAAGGATTTGATTATTTCCTTTATCTCCCGGGGGGGTAAGATCCTGATTCCCAGTGGTCAGGACACCATCGAGGTGGGAGATACGGTCATGGTGGTCACCACCCACACCGGATTTAACGATATTTCCGATATTCTGGCATAGGAGGTTGCATTGTGAATACATCCATTGTTCGCTATGTTCTGGGTACCGTTTTGAAGATGGAGGCAGCACTTTTTCTGCTTCCCATGCTGACCGCAGCGATCTATCAGGAAAAACAGGGGTTTGCCTATGTGATTACTGCATTGCTTTCCCTGATTCCAGGTATGATTATGACCCGCCGCAAGCCTAAGAATAATGTGTTTTATTTAAAAGAAGGTTGTGTGACCACATCCTTAAGCTGGATTCTCATGAGTCTGATTGGTTGCCTTCCCTTTGTAATGACGGGAGAAATTCCCAGTTTTGTGGATGCCCTGTTTGAAACCATCTCCGGTTTTACCACCACCGGTGCCAGCATTTTATCAAATGTGGAAGCCTTGTCCCACGCCTCTCTCATGTGGCGCAGCTTTACCCATTGGGTGGGCGGTATGGGAGTGCTGGTTTTCGTGCTGGCAATCGTACCCTTAAGCGGTGGCTCCAGCATCAATCTGATGCGGGCGGAAAGCCCCGGTCCCTCCGTGGGCAAACTGGTTCCCAAAGTGAAGTACACCGCCCGGATTCTTTACGGAATTTATGTAGGTTTGTCCGTTGTTGAATTTTTATTTCTTATTTTGGGAAGAATGCCGTTGTTTGATGCCATTACAACAACTTTCGGCACGGCCGGAACCGGTGGATTCGGAATCAAAAGTGACAGTATGATGAGCTATTCCCCCTACATTCAATGGGTGGTAGCCATATTCATGATCATATTCGGCATTAATTTTAATGTGTACTATCTGATACTGTTCCACAATTTTAAGAAAGCATTCCGTGTGGAGGAGCTTCGGTATTTCCTGTTAATTATTGCCGGTTCCATCGCCATTATCTGCTGCAACACCCACCAGATGTTTACCAGCCTGGCAGAAACCTTCCGGCATGTGACCTTTCAAGTGGCTTCTATCATTTCCTCCACAGGCTTTGCCACGGTGGACTTCGATTTGTGGCCCCAGACCAGCCGGACGCTGCTTGTAGTCTTGATGTTAATCGGAGCCTGCGCCGGCAGTACCGGTGGTGGTATCAAGGTGTCCCGTATTGTAATTGCAGTAAAGACAGTAGTGAAAGAGTTACATTCCTATATTCACCCCCGGAGCGTACGAAAGGTGATGTTTGAAGGCAAACCGGTGGATCACGATGTGGTTCGTTCCATCAATGTCTTTCTGGTGACCTATATGTTGATTTTCATTGTCTCCACATTACTGATTTCCTTTGAGGGATATGATTTTGTCACGAATCTCACCGCAGTAGTTACCACATTAAGCAATATCGGACCTGGCCTTGCAAAGGTCGGTCCGACATGTAACTTTAGTTTCTTTCATCCGTTTACGAAATTTGTATTGATGTTTGATATGCTGGCAGGCCGTCTGGAACTGTTTCCCGTTCTCCTGCTGTTCCATCCCGCTCTGTGGAAGGATACCTTTTCCCAGAGAATCCTGCATCATGACTGTGCTGCGAAATCATTTCGCTAAGCAAAGCTAAATAATACGCCGCACAGTAAGAATAGGCCGGTAGGTCGCTTTACTGATCTTAATACCGGTTTTCTTGGTGCTGGCATGAACGATATAGCCGCCACCCACATACATGGCCACATGGCCTTCATAACAAATCACATCGCCGGGCTGCGCGTTGGCATAATCCACCGCAGTTCCGGCGCTTCTTAATGAATAGGAGTTTCTGGGCACTTTATAGCCGAAGTCACTGTAAATTCGATAAATAAAGCCGGAACAGTCCGCGCCGTTGGTAAGGCTGGTTCCTCCTGCCACATAAGGATTTCCAATAAACTGGCAGCCATACATGGCAATTTTTTTGCCCAAGTCACTTCCCGCTGAGCTGGAAATAATGGAAGTATCAAAGGCTTTTACGGTATAAGTGCCGTTTACCACCTGGGCGGTGGCCTTCTTTCTTGCCTCCTCATCCTGGAGTTTCTTAATCTGTCTGGCCTCCTCTGCAATGGCTTTTTTCAGTTTGGATGCCTGGGCTTTCGCGGACGCAATCTGAGCATCATAGTCTGCAGAAACTGCCTTTTTCTCCGCTAAAAGCTGATCCAGATAAGTCTGCTGTTCCACCAGATCGGCTTTATCTGATTCAAGATCTGCTTTCTGCTGTTCCAGATTCGCCTGGATATCCGCAGTTTCTTCTTTGGTCTCCACGTATTCCTGCAGAAGAGTACGATCATATTCGTATAGTTTTTCCACATACTCTGCCTTATTCAGCATATCTGAAACACTGGTAGCTTCCATAAGCAGTTCCAGATAGGAGTCATCCCCCTTTTCATACATATACTTCATACGTACTTTCATAGCATCGTACTGGGCTTCCTCAGTGGCTTTCGCTTCCTCATACTGTGCCCGCGCCACATCAATGTCCGCTTCTTTCTGGTGGATATCGTCCTCCAGAACGCTGATGGTGGTCATCATATTAATCAGATCAGCATCAAGGTCGGCAATCTCCTCGTCTATCAGTTCCTGCTGTGCAGAAATATCATCAATACTGTCATTGACATCATTTAATTTATTCTGATTTTCCTGCTGTTGCTGCTGCAAATCGGAAATCTTGTCTGCCCGGACATAAAAAATTGTCCCCATGAAAAGGAAAAAGGTGATGCCCAGTGCCAGAAACTGTTGTATTTTCTTCTTCATAAGATACCTCTGGTACATGCTTTGCTTTTTGCGCTTTCAGTATAACATATCAAAGAGTCGCTTGTCGACTCTTTGCGCGCGCGAGCGGTATGCGGAGCATATACTACTTCTCCGCGAGCTGCGCATCCCCGCGGAGTGTTTTCATTCATAGGAAAGCATTTCCTATGAATGAAAAAAGCTCCCCGGAGAACATGACTCCGGAAAGCTTTTTCTTAAACTTTTATGATGCAGAATTTCTCTTACAGTTCGCAGTTATTTACGGTACGAGGGAAAGGAATGACATCACGGATGTTTCCCATACCGGTAAGGTACATAACACAGCGCTCAAAGCCCAGTCCGAAGCCTGCATGTCTGACAGAACCGTATTTACGCAGATCCAGGTAGAACTGATAATCCTCTTTCTTCAGTCCCAGTTCTTCCATTCGTTTCCCCAGAATTTCCAGGTTGTCCTCACGCTGGCTGCCACCGATGATCTCACCGATGCCGGGTACCAGGCAGTCCATAGCTGCTACGGTCTTGCCATCCTCGTTCAGTTTCATATAGAAAGCTTTGATCTCCTTCGGATAGTCCGTAACGAATACCGGCCGTTTGAAGATTTCCTCAGTGAGATAACGCTCATGCTCGGTCTGTAAATCACAGCCCCAGAATACTTTATAATCAAATTTGTCGTTGTGCTTCTCCAGCAGTTCAATTGCCTCTGTATAGGTAACATGTCCAAAGTCGGAATTTACCACATGATTGAGACGATCCAACAGTCCCTTGTCGATAAACTGGTTGAAGAAGTTCATCTCCTCCGGGGCATTCTCCAGTACATAACGGATGACAAACTTTAACATGCTCTCTGCCAGAAGCATATCATCGGTCAGGTCTGCAAAACAGATTTCCGGCTCAATCATCCAGAACTCAGCCGCATGGCGGGTGGTATTGGAATTCTCTGCACGGAAGGTGGGACCGAAGGTGTATACATTCTTAAAGGCAAAGGCATAGGTTTCCACGTTCAGCTGTCCGGATACAGTCAGATTGGTCTGTTTCCCGAAAAAGTCCTGACTGTAATCCACACTGCCGTCCTCATTCCTGGGGAGTTCATTCATATCCAGAGTAGTTACCTGGAACATTTCACCAGCCCCCTCACAGTCACTGGAAGTGATCAGAGGTGTGTGTACATAGACAAATCCTCTCTCCATAAAGAAAGTATGGATCGCATATGCAATCAGGGAACGTACCCGGAATACTGCCTGGAAGGTATTGGTCCGTGCTCTTAAATGAGGAATGGTACGGAGATACTCAAAAGTGTGACGTTTCTTCTGCAATGGATAATCCGGATCGGATGCACCCTCCAGAATAATTTCCTCCGCCTGCATCTCAAAAGGCTGTTTGGCATTGGGTGTGGCTACGATTTTGCCTTTTGCAACAATAGCTGCGCTGACACCCAGCTTTGCAATCTGGTCAAAATTAGCCAGCTTATCGCTGTATACGATCTGTAAGGTTTCAAAAAAAGTTCCATCGTTAATTACGATAAATCCGAAGGTTTTGGAATCGCGATTGCTGCGAACCCAGCCACCCACAGTTACTTCTTTGTCAGTAAATGCTTCTCTGTTACGATATAACTCTCTGATCTCAGTCAGTTCCATTTCGTTCATCCCCCCGTTTTTTACTCGGTTACTTCTTTGTCAATGACAGTGGTATTGGATTTCAGCAAATCCATCACCTGATTATAAACCATGATAAAGCGCTGAGCCTCCAGATCAACACCTGCTTCCACCAGATCGTCTGCGGATTCATAACCATACTGCTGTGCGTTTTCTTCCATCTGTGCCAGAACCTCATCCTCGGTTACGCTGATGCCTTCTTTATTGGCTACAGCCTGGATTGCTACAAACTGTTTCGCATATTCCTGCTTGTTGGAGCCTAACATAACACGCAGCTCAGCAAGACTGTCATATCCATAGTAATATTTTACAAAAGTTTCTCTGTCCATCTGGTACAACATGGAATAGTAATCAGCCTGGGAAAGCATATTCTGATATACCTGGTTAAACCAGATGTTTCCAACTTCTTCCGGAATCTCTGTATCAGTAAAAGTACTTCCGTCTACCAGTTCGGCCAGGATGGCATCCTGTACTGCATTGTCATGTTCTTCCTCAGCACTGGCCATCAACTGATCCTTTGCATAGGCTCTGTAATCTTCAACCGTATTGCAGTCCTCATTCAGTGCATGTGCCATGGTGTCATTGAAGTCATCCAGTGTTGCAATAATGAAGTTTACGGTGACGGTAAAGACTGCGGGCTTTCCTGAAAAATCAGGATTATTCTGGTAAGGATCCGGGAATGTTACATCAATGTCTGCCGTCTCACCGGGCATAATCTTTTTCTCTACGATACCGCTTTCAAAGCCATCAATAAAGCTGCCGGAACCCAGTTTCAGGTTATAGCCGGTGTCACTGCCATTATCAAAGGCCTCCCCGTCCATCTTTCCTACATAGTCGATATTTACGGTGTCCCCTTCAACGGGTACACGATCGGTAATTCCTGCCTCCGGTGTGGTGGCATTGCTTAATGCTCCGGTAATAAAATCATCAATGTCACTCTCGGATACCGTAGCAGGTTCCACAGTTACAGTGATATTACGGTAATCTCCAAGTTCTACATAATCCTCAACCGGAAGCTGATCCGGTGCAATGGTATCTAACAGTTCGGCATCTGCATCTTCAGTGGCTGCAGTAGTGGTTTCCTCTGCTGCAATACTCTCAGTGCTTTCTGAGGTACTTGCAGTCTCAGTGGTTTCGGTAGTGTCATTCTGGCTGCCACCACAGGCAGTCAGGCTGCTGATGGTCATTGCTGCCACAAGCAGTAATGCTAATTTCTTCTTCATGTCTGTTTACTCCATTCTTTCTATTATATGGTTCCCCCACTAATAGTATCGGATGATATTGTACCACAAAGCCCTTGCCATTAAAAGCCTTTTTTGCTATAATACATTTCGTCCAATTCAATATAGGAGGTAGACAAATGCCGACATGGGGTATTGTAGTATTAGTGATTGTCGCGGTTCTGGCAATCATCTTAGGAGTGCTGATCTTCCTTGGAAAGAAAGCCCAGAAGAAGCAGGCCGAACAGCAGGCGCAGATTGAAGCAGCTAAGCAGTCGGTTTCCATGTTAATCATTGATAAAAAGCGAATGAAACTAAAGGATGCCGGTCTACCGCAAATGGTACTGGATCAGGCACCGAAGCTGATGCGTAGTTCCAAACTTCCCATCGTAAAGGCCAAGATTGGTCCCCAGATCATGTCTCTGGTAGCCGATGAGCGAATCTTTGATTCCATCCCGGTTAAGAAGGAGGTAAAGGCAACCATCAGTGGTATCTACATCACCGATGTGAAAGGTCTTCACGGTAAGATCACTTCTGATCAGCCTCAGAAGAAAAAGAGTAAATTCCGTCAGGCTTTGGAGAAAGCCCAGGAAAAGGCCGGAGCAAAACCGGTTAAATAAGGAAAAAAAGAGGGACTGCCAATCAGCAGTCCCTTTTTGATGCAATACACATTTCCAGTTTACAGGTGGATAGCCGGATTCCGTCAGACTCCAAATAGTACTGTGCAGATGCTGACAGCCTGTCTTCCTCTTCTATGACCTCCACGCGTTTCGTCTCAATTTCCATAGGAATATCGCCAAAGGGTGTCCGATACATGCAAGTGGTTCTTTTTCCCGGAATAAACTCCATCTTCACCTGAACCGGTCCACGCTTCGTCATGGAAAGACCTCCGCTGCTAATATGAAGAAGCGTTTTCACCTTCTGGGGAATTTCCTCCAATTCTTCTTCATAGCTGATATAATGACCGTTTTTCCTAAGACAGTAGATTCCCCGGGTTCGGATGTCTACCCTTTCCTCTTCGCCCTCCCGGTCCTGTATTCCCAGAAGTTCAATCGTTACTTCCTTTTTCATCTCGTTCTGTTCCAATCTCTGGGTCGGATCACTATTGCTCCAGCCATTCTCTCCAGGCTTCCAGCAATCCGAAGCGGATTTCCACCCTGCCCTCCCGGATCGCCAGTTCCAGTTCCTTCGGAAGCTTTTGGGGATCAATCTCCTCTCCCTCTGCTGTCACACAGATATCCTCCGTCAGGCACAGTTCCGGGTATACAATTCCCCAGAAAAATCCACTATATGCCCCCAGCAGTAATAATCGGCCTAACAGTAGTCTGACCTCTTTGTTCATGTTATTCATCCTCCTGACAGAATCCTTTCCAGTATCTGGAAATTTCATTTTCTGTTAGGAAGTATTCCCCCTTTACAGGGAATTAATCCGTTCTTAAAAACCGGACTTCTTTTTATTCTCCTGCGCAGCATTTTCCTCATGGATTTGTCGAAGAATGGAAGTCTCCTGGTTATCAATATGAAGCTTCGCCGCTTTCGCCGCCGTCTCCTTATCATTATTAATGATGCTCTCATAGATGACACGGTGTTCCTTCACCAGAGTATCATGTTGGCTTTCATCTTTAATATATTCAAAGCGATACCGGTACATCTGTTGGGACAAATTATGAGTCAGCTGAACCAGACGTTCATTCCCGGTTGCCTCCACAATGATGTCATGGAGTGCCACATCCGCCTGTGCAATCACTCTGGCATCCTTGGTTCTGGTCGCTTTTTCAAAGGCATTGCATGCCTCCTTCAGCTTGGATTTTTCCTCATTGGAAATCCGTTCACAGGCAAGCTCCGCGCAAAGAGCATCCAGTGCCCGGCGTACTTCCAGTACATCCTTTAAATTTTTCTCCGTGATTCGCGCCACTTCCGCTCCCCTTCGGGGAATCATGGTCGCCAGCCCCTCCAGTTCCAATTTGCGGATGGCCTCCCGAATAGGAGTACGGCTCACCCCCAGTTTCTCTGCCAGATGGATCTCCATCAGGCGTTCTCCCGGTTGCAGCTGCCCTGTAAGAATTGCCTGACGCAAGGTATCAAACACTACATCCCTCAACGGCAGAAATTCTTCGTTGCTGTTTAATGTCAGAGAGTCTTTCATTTCTGCTGCTCCTTTCCGGAATGATCCGGATCATAAAAATTGGTGGCAATGATCTGTGTAATCTGTCCGGTGGCTTTCAAAGTACTCTGTTCCATGGTTTTGGCCGCTGCTTTTGCCTGTGCTTCATCGGCAAAAACTCCAAACACAGTGGGACCGCTTCCGCTCATAAGTGCTTTCTTTGCTCCCAGTTCTTCTAATTTCTCCTTCACCTGGGCGATCAGAGGATATTCCCTGACCGTAACACGCTCCAGTACATTCTCCATACGTTCCGTGATGCCTTCCATATTTCCTGTCTGCAGAGCCTCCACCATACCGTCAATGTCGGGATGGTGCTTTAATGTCTCCACATGGAGATTTTCATACACATATTTGGTGGATACACTGACTGCAGGCTTAACGATCACCAGTCCGCATTGCGGTGGTGTCGCAAGTCTGGTCAGCTTCTCCCCAATACCTTCGGATAATGCCGTCCCCCCTACAACACAGTATGGCACATCCGCCCCAATGGTCACAGCGATCTTCTGGAGTTCCTCCACTGGGAGATGCATTTCGAAGAGCTCATTCATACCGGTGAGCGCTGCGGCTGCATCAGTACTTCCCCCCGCCATTCCGGCTGCCACCGGTATGTTTTTCTGCAGGATAAAATGGACACCCTCCTGTATGGGATGCTTCTCTATCAGTTTTCTGGCCGCCTTACAGACCAAATTGGTGTCATCCACAGGGACTAAGGAAGTTACCGCCTGTCCTTCTGTTTCCATTTCAAAGGTGATTCCCGGCTGTGGGCTTCTACATATCGTGAGCCGGTCAGACAAATTCACAGTCTGCATGATCATCTTCACCTCATGATAACCGTCCGGCCTGCGTCGCAGCACATCCAGTCCCAAGTTAATTTTTGCATACGCCTTTTTTTGTATTTGCTGAATCATATGAACAACCATGCCTTTCCACTATCTGCAAGCTTTCAAGTGCTTTCGCACTTTGCGTAGCCACAACATTTGCAAAACGAACATTGTATACACGAATTGTACTTAATTTTATACAATCTCTTTCTGTTTGTCAATGCTGCTGCAGAATTCAATAAGAAAAGGTCTAAACATGCCAAAAATATACAGTTTTTCATGTGAAGTATCCTATTTTTTCTTCCTTTACCTAATATTTTCTGTTTTACAGCCGATATAGAAAATAGTAAGGTAACTTGAAATATGGTAGGGGCATGGAATGCCCGTGTTGGCTTTGCCAGCAAACCGGAATGGAGGATATGATGAGCGTAAACGGAATTACCGAATCAACCAGTACTGCTTATACTTCTTATACCAGCAGTGCAAGGGAAACAAAAAATGCAGAAAAGACCGCAGAAAAGACCGCGGCAGGTACCACCGGTGCCGAAAATGGTGTTGTCTATGAAAAAGGCAACGCAGACAAGACAGCAAATGCTGCTTCTTTAAAAAAGACCCAGTATGCAAATCCTGACCTGGTTGCAAAATTAAAGGCAGATGCGGAGTCCCGCACCAACCAGTTACAGAGTATTGTAACCCAGATGCTTTCCAAGCAGGGTGTTACTTTTGCAAAAGCAAATGATATGTGGTCGATCCTTGCAAGCGGAAATTTCACCGTAGATGCCACCACCAAGGCGCAGGCACAGGCAGATATCGCCGATGACGGTTACTGGGGTGTGGAGCAGACCTCCGATCGTATCATTGACTTTGCCAAGGCTCTGGCAGGGGATGATGCAGACCAGTTAGAGAAAATGCGTTCCGCATTTGAAAAGGGCTACAAGCAGGCTGAGAAAACCTGGGGCGGCAAGCTGCCTGATATCAGCCAGAAAACCTATGATGCAGTCATGAAGAAATTTGATGACCTGACCCAGAAGAAGAATGATACCACTGATACTTCCTCTGCAGCAGATACCACAGCCACTACCGTGTAGGGCATATGCCTGATGCTTTTTGTCAGGTTTTACATAGAAGAGGACGACGCGATCATGCGCCGTCCTCTTTTCAGTTTCCATAGCTTTTCATAATGAGAAGCTTCTCACCGGGATGAATTTCATTCCCGGAAAGATTATTCATTTCCTTAATAGATGCCACCGGAACGAAGTACCGCTTTCCGATCTTCCATAGGGTATCGCCGGTTTGCACCACATAAATGACAATACCGGGCAGAGCATTCATTGTATCCTGATCCAGTTCCTCCGTGGCGATCTCTTCAATTACCTGTTCCTCCAGTTCATCAAAAGCCAGCAATTCCAGGAACAGCACCGCGCGTACCTCAGCCTCTTCACTGTCCAGCATGGAGGCATCAACCTCCTCCAGATGGCAGCGCAGACGATAAACGCTGCCCGGTTTAAGTCCGGCTGCTTCGCAGGTATAGGTAAAGGGAATACTCTCCCTGACACTGTGATAGGGCATCTCCCGATCCACACTTTGGTAAAAAATTTCCACCTCCACACTGCCACTGACCATAACTCCCTGATCCCTGATTTCCTGATGATCCGTGAGTACATTGCCGTCCACAGTGAGGATTTTCCTCACACCTCCCCCTGCATTACATTTCACATGGGTATTCAGTTTCTGTCTGCCCTGGGTCTGAGCCGCAAGCCTCCGGAAAGCCGCACTTCGTTCCCTGGTTTTCACCTGTCTGGTAACTCCATACACATCGCTGAGCAATTCCAATGATTCCCGCTCATACATTTGAATGGTAAGATCCAACACCACTTCCAGCCCAAAGCATCGCTCCTCCCCGTCATTATCTGCATGAATCTCCAGCTCCCTGTGACTGCTGTCACAAAGCATATCCAGGATTCCATCTTCTCTGCAGCCCTGACATTCGATGGTTCCCGCAAAGGGTTCCGCTGTCTGATAGGACTGCACTGGATTTTCTTCTTCCGAAGTTTCATAGAGCACAAAGACATGGATCTCTCCCTGAATCCCGATCTTTCCATCCATGGGTTTCCACTCCAGTTTACCGATACGGATCTTTTTCCAGAGGATTGCCACTACATTGGGAAGTTCATGGGGGAGCATCAGCTCCTCGCGAATACGGAAAATATCTTTTTTCTGAATAGCGGTCTGTAATACCTCCAGTCCGGTATGATTATACTCAATGGGTTCCTCGCACTGAACCCCCACGGTGGTATCTTCATCGTACAATTCTCCCACCTGCATCTTCAGCTGGATAATGCTTTGAATGCTGATCTTTCGGGAATTGATCAGACTGGTGGCAAGATCCTGCAGCTGGGCGTGTACCGTTACGGCATCTCCGGCTTTGATGCCCTCCCCGTGGATCTGTTCCTCAAAGGGAATCTCCCCGGTAATCACCTGAGGGACATTTTCCTCCGGGGAAGCGTACAGAATCTGATACTGTAGTTTTCCTCTTACGTTTACCTGATCCGTGACAGGCCGGATCTCCTCCAGTATTACTTCTCCCATATCACTGATCACCATGGATGCGTCCGGTTTCGCCTCTGGAATATTTCGGTCTTCTTCCAGAGTGAACTGGATTTCATTCTGATTGCGCACCCTGTCCATGTGGATGTTCCGCTTTAATAATTCCACAAAAATACCTCCGTTGCGAATGCTATTCTACCTATACATATTCGCAACGAAGGCATGTTATTCCTTTTACATAAAGTTACTACTCTACGGCACCGATGAGTTCGTTAATATCCTTCACGTTATAGCGGCGCATGTAATCCCCGATACCCTCCACAATCTCTGTGGTGGCATAAGGGTTGACAAAATTCATGGCTCCTACGGAAACCGCGGTGGCTCCGGCAAGCATAAATTCAATGGCATCCTCTGCATTGGCGATGCCTCCCATACCGATGATAGGGATTTTTACTGTCTGGGCGGTCTGGTAGACCATGCGGACTGCTACCGGCTTAATCGCGGGACCGGACATTCCTCCGGTTTTATTTGCCAGCACAAATTTTCTCCGGTGAATATCAATCTTCATACCGGTGAGGGTGTTAATCAGGGAAAGGGCGTCAGAGCCTGCTGCCTCTGCTGCCCTCGCCATCTCCGTGATGTCGGTGACATTGGGAGAAAGTTTCATGATGATGGGTTGTTTTGCCTTTTTCTTAATCTCGCTGGTGATGTTGTAAAGGGCATCGGCTTTCTGTCCGAAGGCGATGGCTCCCTCTTTGACATTGGGGCAGGAAACGTTGATTTCCAGCATGTCCACCGGCTCGTCTCCCAGACGCTCCACCACTTCCAGATAGTCCTCCACCGTCTTTCCACAGACATTGACGATGATTTTGGTGTCATAGTTTTTCAGGAAGGAAATATCCCGCTCACAGAATACATCAATGCCGGGGTTCTGCAAACCGATGGCGTTGAGCATTCCACCGTACACCTCTGCCACTCTGGGGGTGGGGTTGCCGGGCCAGGGCACATTTGCCACCCCTTTGGTCACTACCGCACCCAGTTTATTCAAATCCACAAATTCGCTGTATTCCATGCCGGAACCGAAAGTGCCGGAGGCGGTCATCACGGGATTTTTAAATTCCACTCCTGCAATCGTTACGCTGGTTTTCATCAGATTTCTACCTCCTTTGCCTCAAATACCGGTCCATCGGTACAAATCCTGGCGTTGTGTACATGGGAATGGGCATCCACATCCTTTGTTTTGCAGACGCAGCCCAGGCAGGCGCCGACACCGCAGGCCATCCGTTCCTCCAGGGAAATGTAAGCGGGGATGTCCTCTTTTTCGGCGTACTGCTTGATCGCTCGGAGCATGGGCATAGGACCGCAGGCGTAAATCATGTCTGCCTTTAAACCTTTTTCCCGGATGGCATCCATGACATTTCCCTTCGTGCCCACAGAGCCGTCCTCGGTGGCGATGATGACCTCTCCGTATTTTTCCAAATCTTCCTTTAAGAAAAGGGAGGCATCCCGATATCCCACGATGATTTTCTTGTCACCGTTTAAAGATTTTGCAAGCTGCAAAATAGGAGGGATGCCGATGCCGCCGCCCATGAGGAACACGGTGGTTTTCTCACCGGTAACCTTCTCCACCGGAAATCCGTTTCCCAGAGTTCCCATCACCGCAATGGATTCTCCTTCCTGATAGGTGGAAAATTCCGCGGTGCCCTGTCCTGCCACGCGGTAAACAATCCGCAGTGCCTGTCTGTCCTCCCGCACCTCGCAGATGCTGATGGGACGGGGCAGCAGGGTGCTGGCGTTCTTCGGATACACGCAGATAAACTGTCCGGCTTTCGCCTCGTCTGCCAGGCTGGTTCCGATCCACATATCGTAGATGCCGGTCTGGAGGCATTGCTGGGACAATACCTTTGCCATTTCTTTTTTCTTTGCCATTTGGTTATTCTCCTGATTCGTATATTATTTTGCCATTGCAAATTGTCATCATTACCTGTCCGGTCATGGTTCTCCCCAGAAAGGGGGAATTGCTGGATTTGGAGGCAAAGCCCTCCACTTTCCATTTCCTCTGTGGCGCAAAAAGCACCAGATCGCCGGGACCTCCCTGAGCGATGTAGCCGGCATCCAGATGGTAGAGTTTCGCCGGATTGTATGCCATCACCTGAGTCAGTTTCCCGTAGGAAATACGCCCGGACTGCACCAGCACCTCGTTTGCCAGTGCTAGGGAGGTTTCCAGCCCCAGAATTCCGCTGGGTGCCTGGGTCAGGGGCTTTTCTTTTTCTTCTATGCTATGGGGAGCGTGGTCGGTGGCAATCAAATCAATGGTGCCATCGGCGATACCCTCAATGATTGCCTGGCGGTCTGCCTCCTCCCGAAGAGGCGGATTCATCTTCGCCATGGTTCCGTAGGCAATTACCGCCTCCTCCGTGAGGGTAAAATGATGGGGTGTCGCCTCCGCATGGATATTTTCCCCGCCGGGGCGTTTCTTCGCCTGGCGCACCAGTTCCACTGCCTCCTTGCTGCTGATATGCTGGACATCCATGATGGCTCCGGTTTCCAGGGCAATCTCCAAATCCCGTTTCACCATGGAAATCTCCGCCTGCCGGTCAGAACCACCGATGCCGAAATGCTCCGATGCCTTTCCATGATTGATGCCATTATTCTCAATATAAGCAGGGTCTTCCTCATGGAAACTGACAGGAACCTGGTATTTCGCTGACAGTTCCATGGCTTTCCGGGTCAGCTCTGTGTCCAGAATGGGCACGCCATCATCGGTGATACCAACTGCGCCTTTGGCAAGCAAGTTCTCAATGTCCACCAGTTCCTGTCCTTTCATGCCTTTGGTGACATTGACACAGGTTTCCACATGGATATCGGTGGTGCGCCCCTTTTCCAGAACATAGTCCAGGGTTTCCTCATTGTCCACGGTTGGTCTGGTGTTTGCCATGAGCACCACGGTGGTGATGCCGCCTCTGGCTGCAGCCTTTGCCCCGGTTTCAATATCCTCTTTGTAGGTAAAGCCAGGGTCGCGGAAGTGGACATGGACATCCACCAGCCCGGGGAAAATCAGAAGCCCGGTGGCATCGATTTCCCTGGTGATGGGATAGGGGGGGATGTCGGTGGGATTCACTGCCACAATGCGTCCTGCCTGGGGTTCACCGGGCTGGGCGATATAAAGTTCCATTTCTCCCTCCCGGATGCTCCCTGTTTCTTTATCGGGGGTAATAACCCTGCCGTTTTTTATTTGAATCATGCGTAATGTTCTCCATTTCCGGGGTAATTTCGTGACATGTATGTCAGTTTTCTTTACAGAAAATTGATTTGCTCGTCACGGTTTTCAATTTTCAGCACAATCATGGGATAAGAAGGAGCGCTGCCTTCCTCCGGTATGGTTTCGGGTCCTACCAGAAGAGTGTCCACATATACGGTGCCGTCTGCACGGCTTAGTTCCTTGACACTGACGCTGTAGCCGCCGGTTTCCTGTTTTCCATAGCCGACACAAAGATAGAGAAAGCTGCCATCGGTGTAGGTGAGTTTGAAGGGTTCGGTCTTTTTCCCTTCCAGAAGCTGTGCCAGCTCTTCGGGGAGGCGTTCTTCGTTGACCACGGTAAAGTCCACCTGTTCCCGCCTGGTTTCCTCGCTCCCCGGCATGGTGCATCCCGTGAGAGTGAGAATCAATCCCGCCAGCAGGGCGATGCAGAGCAGTTGTTTCCTATTCCAGTGCTGTTTCCATTTTTTTGCCATAGATACTCCTAGAGACTGGACAGGGCTTTCGGTAGAAAATGATGTTGGAGATGGAGCAAACATGTTTGTGCGCATGACTTCTGCACGATGGAGATGAGACTCATAAATCGTGAAAGCCTCTGCTGCACACGATTTACGCTTTTGAGGCTCATCGGAATGTTTCGTGCAACAGGAAGAGCACAAATGTGTTTGTTCCAGCTCCTATATACTTTTCTGAACAAGCCCTGACTCAATACATCTTTTTTATAGTAATCTATGGCGGGAGTAGATGCAGTATACCTACTGCTCCTAAATTTCTATTGAGTATTATATCAAATTCGAGTACAATTTGTATAGAATAATTAAAGAGGAGAACTTATATGATTCGTCTGATTATCACCGCCGCCTTCGTGGTGTTGTACTTAATTCTATCCATTCCGGTGGCTTTCGTGGAATGGCTGATTGGCCAAAAATGGCCGGATGTAAAAGACCGTTCCTGCCGGGCTTATGTAAGCTGGGCGTTCCGGGTAGTTGCTTTTTGTTCCGGTGTGAAGGTAACTGTCATCGGTCATGAACGCATCCCCAGGGACACTGCCGTTCTCTATGTGGGCAACCACCGCAGCATCTTTGACACCGTGGTGACTTATCCGCAGGTGGTAGGACTGACCGGCTTTGTCTCCAAGATTGAGCTGCTGAAGGTACCTCTGCTGCGCACCTGGATGAAAAATCTCCACTGTATTTTCCTTGACCGCAAGGATATCAAAGCCGGATTACAGACGATTCTGCAGGGAATCGAACTGATGAAAAGCGGCATTTCCCTCATCATTTTTCCGGAAGGCACCCGCAGTAAGAAGGAGGGTGAATTTCTTCCCTTCCATGCCGGAAGTTTCAAGCTGGCAGAGAAATCCGGCTGTCCCATCGTTCCCATATCGATCAACAATACCGGTGCCGTCCTGGAGGATCACTTCCCTTGGATAAAAAAGACCCACGTTATCGTGGAGTACGGCGATCCTATCTATGTGAAGGACTTAGACCGGGAGGCAAAGAAAAATCTGCCGGATACCGTCCGCCAGATTATCATTGACACCTATACAAAAAATGCCCCGCTTGTGTAAGCGGGGTTTTTTAAATGCAGAGGAAATTCCTCTACATTTAAAAACTTATAATACCAGTCTCATATACACCAGTTCCTGGGCACCGGAATACCTGGAAATAAATCCCAAGGGGTTACGTCCAAACTCCACAAATCCAATACTTTGATACATCTGGATTGCTCTCTGGTTGTCCGCGACAACCTCCAGTTCTAATTGTTGATATCCGGCATCTTTTGCACACTGCACGCAGGCTTTCATCATCCTTTTGCCGATGCCAAGTCCCCAGTACGACTTGACCACATCGATTCCAAACTCTGCGCGGTGTCTGATTTTATATTTATTCCCCAGGGCAGAAACACCTGCCGTTGCGACGATTTTTCCATCTACCACAGCCAACAGCATGACTTCCCTATCACTCTCGGCTCTTTTCTGAAGGAATTCACTCTCCGCTTTCGCATCAAAGCTATGCTCCTCTGGATAGGAGCGCAAGTAGTCCGACTCACTGTGGGTCACTGCAAACAACTCCGACATTTCCGAACCATCTTCGTATGTCGCATTTCGTATGATGCAGTCCTGCCCGTTTTTCAATACGATTTTTTCGTTATATTCCATCTTTGTGCCTTTCAATGGTGATAAACTGTCAATAAAAAACTCTTTCACATTAAGATAAATGCTCTCTTTTGTGTCTGTCAATAAGCAATAAAACAAACATAACAAACCATAGCGTCCATGCTATCAGGCATCCTATTCCTTCATGCTGGATATCTACAATAGTTCCCAGGATAAACGGTACTGACATAAACATCATTCTTTTGCCGTACGCCTTACACATGGCATTTTCATCATATTTTTTCCGTTCTTCTTCGGATTTCATATTGTAACCAGACAGAAATTTCGCAGCTCGTCCTTCTGATTTATAAAACCATACTCCAAACAAAAGCATAATGACTGCCATCATTAAATCAAAAATAACGCAGAACATTGTCCCTACCTCCATTTCGATTCTCAGATTACGAATTCTAAATTCCATTGAATTTATCTGTACTTATTTAGCATTGCATCCGGGATATGGCAGTAACTGCAATCCTCCGGGTATCTTTCCAGATGATGCTGGTGTTCCTCGGCACTTCTGACATAATTTGTCAGCGGCAGCACTTCCACTACAATTTTATCCCTGTCGCTCCGCCGGTCAATAAAGGCTTTTGCCTCTTTCAAATGCTTTTCAGAAGCGCTGTATATTCCGGTTCTGTACTTCTTGCCCACATCAACGCCCTGTTTGTTCAGACTATAAGGGTCGATGATTTCAAACAACTGCTCCATCAAATTCGAGATAGTGGTAGCCTTTTCATCAAAAACCACCTTCACGCATTCTGCATATCCATCATAAGGGCTGTCCAGGGAATCGGTTTTTCCATTGGCTCTGCCAGCCTCTGTCGTGAGTACCCCAGGTACACTGTCAAAAAAATGCTGCACACCCCAAAGGCATCCGCCAGCTATGTATACGGTCTCCATGATTTTCCTGCCTCCTCTGTAAACTTACTTTAATAAATATTTTCCAAATGCTTTGTGGGTGTCAAAATGGACATTTCTGAAAAATAAAATCAGCCAAATAATATAAGTTGGAATAGCCAGATACGGCGTTATAAAATAGGACAAGACTGCACCGGCTATCATGATGGCAGCCCATGTAAAACACTGATTTCTCATATCCCTGGAAATACATGTTTTATCGTATAGTGCCTGTTCTTCCTTTGACAACGAGTTAAAACCAGAAATAAATTTAGCAGCTTTTTCTTTAAATACTGTAAACAGCACACCCAGCACCGCAAATGGAATAGCTAAAACGATACATGACCAAAATCCTATATTCATAATGTATATCTCCTTTTATGCTCCGATTTTTTTAACTATCTCACTTCCTAAAATTGATGATAACCCATAAATCACCACTTTCTATGACTCTTATAGGTGCTTTAAAGCCTTGTGCATTGAGGCACTACCTATAAGGAAATTCATTTGGCAGCTCTTATATGTCTATGAAAAGGCTTTTGAGCCTCCACTGTCAATTTTTCCAGTGAATTTTACCCATAAGGGCAAGTTCCTGGCGAGTCCTATAGGTTGAAGTTGCGATATGCTCTCGAAATTATACCTATAAGACATGGCTTTTATCACAGCTTATAGGCAAAAATCAGAATTATGTAAACTTACAGTTCATGCTTTCGTCGGTTCTACAAGCCGGAAGCCGTATTACAATAACTTTTCTAATTCTACCAATAATTTCGCCTTCATTTTTTCTGGTCCACGTCTCCAATTCCTTTACAAAATATGGATTCGTCCCATTTTTTATCATTTCAATTCTGTCGCATATCAAACACATAATTCATGCTCCTTATTCCACCGAGTCCAAAGCCATCTATTTCATTCAAATATTATCCATTACTATATTCCGGTTTTTTCTTATGAGAAATAACGCTAAACTGATCACACCTTCCAGAACAATAAATAGAATCATTAAGTTCAAATTGATCCTGCTCAGCCACCCGCCTGCCAATCTTTGGTCAATCACATTGGAAAGTAATTTTATGATGATAAATGCTAAGAGTGTAACTGTCATTGTAACGATACTGCTTGTTTGAAAGATTCCCAGTGCATTAGCTTTTTCTGTTCTTACTGACACGATAATCGTTACAATGCAAATTAGTATCATCGCCACTCGAAGACAAATACTCGTTAATACATCGTATAGTTTCAAAATGGTAAGATATGACTTGCCAAATGAACGAACAAGATTTTCTTCTAAATTTTTTTCAATGGTTCCAATATTCTCATTCAAATACTCCTTCGTGGCCTTTCCTTTTTCGTTATAAAATTCTTGGGGCATATTTTCCAGAACCAGAGCATCTATTTCTTCTGATACATCAAATTCTACATCTTTGTCATATCCCACATTTTCCACTATGGTTTGTATAAATTTTGCTGTTATTTTGTCCGTATATCGGCTATTTCTGATGTTGTCTTCTATTTTTTGTAAATGGTCGATATCCACATCGTAAATAACTTCATCCAGAAAATAACCCGATACTTTTTTTGACAATATTTCTTGTGAAAAAGTTTTTACGACTGTATTCTCAAGGATAAAACTCATCGTTATCAATAGGAAACTTACAGTCAGCAATATGCTTACTATCCCTTTCATCCATTTTTTCATACAAAATCTCCTCCACAATTGTCGGTTTTTACTTTCTTATCATAGCATAAAACAGAATTTTTGGCTCGCTGTAATCGAAAAGCCCAAACTCACTCTTTAAATATCCACAGGTTCCGCCATGTCCGCAAGGGATAACAGTTCCTGGGCGTAGCGCTTTAAGAGCATACCATCCTCTGTGAGAATAATAGCATGTAGCTTGACACAATCAATATATCTGATACTAAGAAATACCGTTCAGGTATCATTTCTTTCCTGCAAAAACCGATATAGTTAGTAAGTGCAAACGGATTTGCACGGTTTTGGTCACAAGGCAAAATCAGGGAGGATTTCAAATGAGATTAGGTGAGGCAATTCCCAAATATCAGGCATATCGCAACCAGCTCCAGGAGCAGAAGAAAAACATTTATCAGAATATGAAGGATGCCCAGGAGAAGGCGGATCGTTCCGGCGAGGAAGAATGGTCAAAAAAGGCGGCGGAACTGGAAATTTCCTACAAAGCTGCGGAAGAAGAATTCGACAAATACGAAAGTGTTCTGGACCGGTTAAAGGAGCAGTGGGTCAACATTGCAAATGCAGAAAATGACCGTGCCCTGACAGACCCGGAAACCGGGATGGCTGCTACCGTTGGCAAAATTATGACCACTGTGGCTAGAATGTGTGCCGGTGACAAGGTTCCGATTCTCGATGAAAAGAAACTGATGGAATATGACAGTAGCATGTATGCCAAGGCAAAAGAGGCACAGGCTGCCATGGCTGCCATCAAGGAAAAACAGAAGGAGTACGATTCTCTCTGGGGTAGTGACGAAGGTGGAGACTATGACCCGGAAGGCGTTGCCAACAATGCCCAGGCAGAGGGTGATTTGCCTGAAATCCCCGAACCTGAGGAAATTCAGGCAGAGGAAACACCTGTGGAGGATCCCACCGCAACAGAGGAATGATACTACCTTAATGTTCCCCCATGGAAATAACATTCATAGACCTTTTCCTTGTTACAATAGATTTCTTCATATCCTTGAAACCAGGTAAAATCACTCGCCACTTTGCACTTATAAGTATATTCTCCCGATTGGTAGTATTCCGGTCCCCTGTATGGCATTTCTTTGTCTGCCCTACGGAGTGCCTCTTTTAAAAACTCTATGCGAAACTGTTGTCCTAAGATCCGTCCCATATAGTTCATTGCATATTGAGATTTCTCATCGTACCAGATAGCCTCTTCACCGGCGAACCGTTCTCCGCCCACGTAAGTATCATGGTATGTATACAAGCCATCCCTGTAGGAATAATCATGAGAATCCTGTCTGGTGGAATCCGTCTCATTACTGCATCCAGCATAGGTATTTCTACTTGCCTCAAGCCGGAATTCTATTAACTTCTACAAGTCGGCATTTTCCTCCTGGATGCAGACGACCGTACAATCCTAGTCTCTTACCAGATAATCTACGGTTACATGAAAAAGATTGCTGATTTGTATGAGGTTATTGATATCGGGATATACCTGACCAGATTCCCACTTAGCCACAGCCTGTCTGGATACATCCAGTTTTTCTGCAAGCTGCTCCTGTGTGATTCCCTGATTCTTACGAATCAACTGTAATTTCTCTGAAAATATCATGTCGTATAACCTCCACAGTCAGCATACCCTGTTTACATTCTTAATGACATACACTGCTCTTTGCTGTTTTGCTACCTTTATTATACAAGGCACGCATATCTTATCTTTTCTATAAGCAGACTATTGAATCATATACTTCGTTCCCCGTCCCTTGCCTTCAATGACAATAACTCCCTTTTTGCTCATCTCCTTCAAAAGCTGGGTTGTTTTTGATTTTCCGAAAGGCACCTGCGGAGCAATTTCACTGATGGATTTCAGAATGGTTTTGCTCAAAGTCTGATATACTTCTCTTTCATCTTCCGTTAAATTCAAATTTTCTTCAAGCACTGGAAGTCTGATTGTGATAGTATTTTCCGTTACTTCACAATCCGGTTTTCTCAGTCCATCTTCGTAAAGCTGTTTGATTCTGGCAATTCCCGTGCCGAAAATTTCCACAAATCCCAGGCGGTAAAATACATTCGCAAGGTTTCTGTTTCTCAAAACAGAAATCCTGCCGGATAAATATTCTTCCTCTGTTATTCCAGAGGGTAAACCTCCAGGAGAAACAATTTCTATTCCGTCATCAAACATGGAAACTCTGATTTGGGATTCCACATCCCACGCTCTATGAATCAGAGCATTAGCAATCGCCTCCCGATATGCTGCCTCCGGGATTTTTTCTACCTTTTTTCGTTCTGCGCCTTGAATAATCTCGTATTGGTAATAATCTCTGAATATCTCTATCGTCTTGTCATACACTTCCAATACCGACATTTTTTCAAAGGTTACTCTCTTTTGAATCACGCTGATGTTTTCCCCGAACCTGGCAATATCAATTCCGGGGAACGGGTTTTTATCCGCCAGAAGTCCCGCCGCATTTGTATAGCCATCCACATTGTTATACAGGCTCAACGTCTTTAAAGTGTCCTGATTAAAGGATTCAATTTGAATATTTTCCTGTAATTTCTGACGCAAAATCTCAAAGGTCAGCGCCTGCTCTTTACAGGGAAGTTCTTCAAACCTTACGTTCTTTCCTTCCAGAATAAGCCTGGAAAGTTCCAACGTATCTACTTCGATTGTAGCGGTGTCATTTCGTTTGTACGCCTTTGACTTATACAAATAAGGTTTCTGGGTGCCACTTTTTATCGTAAGTTTTATTGTGTTATCCTTTTGTGTCTCAAGGGTATAATCGGGTTGAGGGGAAATGCTGTCGTTGATTTTATTTTCAATATCCAGGCAGGATTGCTTTACATCCGATAATCCTTTCACATTCCCGCTATCATCAATCCCAAAAAGAATTTCTCCACCATCGTAATTTGAAAAGGCACTGACTGTTTTTAAAAAGGTATTGGTAACGTTTTCTTTGAATTCCAATGTTCGGGTTTCACGCATATTATGATGTCCTTTCCAATTTTATTGCTTTTATTATACGCAATAACAATCAAAAAAACAATCGTAAAAAAATACGATTGTTTTTTTGATTGTTTTCGATTATTTGTATTTTCTTTATTCCTTATGAATATACATTCGGCTGCTTTCGTACACAAATCATAGTTATTCGGTGGATGAACACCTCCGCATCCTCCTCCGTCTTTACGGGTTTTGGGTTAAATCTTCCACTAACTTTTCAAAGTGCATGGCATGGGATGCTTTGATGAGGATATTGTCTCCCGGCTGTAACAGTTCGGGGAGTCTGCCCCGCAGTGGCTCCAGTTCCTCAAAGTGATAGACTTTCATCCCCGGCGCACCGCTTTCCCCGGCTGCCTGTGCCATGTGGGAGGACAAAGCACCGACACAGATAAGCACATCAATTCCGCGCTCTCCACAGAAGGTACCGACACCTGCGTGAAGTTCTGTTTCCTTCTCTCCCAGTTCAAACATGTCTCCCAGAATTGCCACTTTCCGTCCGGTGGCATTGGTGAGAAGTTCCACTGCCGCTTTCATGGACACGGGGTTTGCATTGTAGCAGTCGTCTAACACTACATACTTGTCTGTCTGGATGAGGTGGCTGCGCCCCCCTATCGCCTGGACTTTCACCGCTCCGGCTGCGACTTCTTCCGGGGTCATACCCAGCTTTAATGCCACAGCAGCTGCTGCAAGCGCATTATAAATCTGGTGCTCGCCGGGCAGCTTTACCTCCATGGGAAAGGTTCCATCGGGGGTATGTACGGTCATGGAGCTGCCAAAAAGACCATCCATTTTGACCGCATCGGCGTAAAGCTCGTTCTGTTTTCCTCTGCCAAAACGGGTAAGGGTCATTCCCGCTTTCAGATAGGGAACCGCCTCCGTTCCCAGCAACTGCAATTTATCGTCATCGCCATTGACAATGACCTGGGCTTTCGGGTCTGCAAAGTCAAAAATCTCCGATTTGGCTTTCAAAATACCGTCTCTGGTTCCCAGAAATTCCAGGTGGCACTGCCCGATATTGGTCATGACACAGATGTCAGGTTTTGCCATCCGGGACAGATTGTGCATCTCCCCGAAATGGTTAATGCCCATCTCCAGTACTGCAATCTGGTGCTCCGGGCGGATTTTTAAAAGCATCAGGGGCACACCAATCTCGTTGTTAAAATTGCCCTGGGTTTTTAACACATTATATTTTTCCGAAAGCACCCCGGCAATCATTTCCTTGGTGCTGGTCTTGCCCACACTGCCGGTGATTCCCACCACGGGAATGGATAGCTGCTTTCTGTAATACGCGGCAATGTCCTGTAACGCCAGGAAGGAATCGGCCACCTGGATACACACGCCGGGAAGTTCCTCTGGCAGCTCTTCACAGACCACGCCCAGCGCACCCTTTTCAAATACCTGGGGGATAAAGCTGTGTCCGTCAACCCGCTCACCTTTCGTGGCGATAAACACGCCATCCCTTTCTATCTGTCTGGAGTCAATAACCACACAGGCTGCCTCGGTGTCCGGCACCGTCTGTCCCTGGGGACACACCAGTCTTCCTCCACACGCCTGCGCGATCTGTTGTAATGTCATCTGTTTCATTGATTCCTCCATGCACTCTGGACAATATTTTCACATAACTGCGGGAAATCAATTCCCATTGCCTGTGCCTCCTGCGGCATCAGAGATGTAGGGGTCATACCCGGCAAGGTATTAGCCTCCAGGCAGTAAAACTGATAATTTTCGTCCATCATGAAATCCATACGGGCATAGTTTTTCAGGCGAAGTGCCTCAAAAGCTGCTTCTGCAGCACGCTGCATGGCGGCTGCCACATCCTCCGGTAAATCTGCGGGACAGGTCTCCACCGTCGATCCTGCCTGGTATTTGTTCTTATAGTCATAGAAGCCCTGTAAAGGTGCAATCTCAATCACCGGCATGGCCTTGCCGTCCATCACTGCCACAGAGAATTCCCGTCCTTTGATGTACTGCTCAATCACCAGTTCCTCGCCGTAGCCAAAAGCCTCCTCTTTTGCCCGGCTGTACTCCTCCTCATTGTGAACCATGTATACGCCCACACTGGATCCGCCGGTGCATACCTTGACCACGCAGGGGAAGGGTACGGTATGCGGGTCCTGCTGTCCTTTTTTCAGACGGATTCCCTTAGGGGTGGGAATCTGATAGACATTGAACAGATCCTTGGTAATTGCTTTATCCATGGCAATGGCAGAGCTGACACAGCCGGTTCCGGTATAGCAGATGCCCATGAGGTCAAAGCACGCCTGGATTTTGCCGTCCTCGCCGTACTGCCCGTGGAGCGCCATAAACACCACATCCGCTGCCTGGCACACCCCAATGACATTGGGACCGAAAAAATTTTTCGCACCGTCGGGACGCATGGCTTTCACTGCCTCGATATCCGGGTTTGTCTCCCGGATTGTCTGCACATCTGCCGCCCAATCCTTATCCATCTCAAAAATATGGACAGGGTTTTTTGCAATTTCTCCATCCTCAATTCCCAGGTAGACATCCACCATGGCCACATTATGACCTTTTTTCTTTAAGGCCTTGTATACATTGGAACCGGAGCTTAAGGACACTTCCCGTTCCGTACTGATTCCTCCTGCCAAAACAATAATATTCATTTTCTGATCCTCCACTTCCTTATTTGATCAATCTATTTGCTCCTACTGTGTGGCAGGAATCGCCGCCAGTAGTTGTATATATCCTGCAAATTTCCCGGGCGAGCAGTAAATCTCCTGTCGAAAATCCTGATTTTCTGCATTTCGCCCCAGCAAATAATGCAGATGATTCTCCAATACCGTAGCATATTCGTGATTGGTGATAATGTGGTTCATTACCGCAATTACTTCCATATCATTGAGAATGTTCTCCGGCTCCTCATTGGCCGTGAGATAAGCTCCATCCCTTGCATTTAAAGAAATCTGCTCTCCCATGGGACTGATGGTTTTCATCAGCTTCTTGCAGATCGTCTTATCCGCTCCCTTTTTGGTACACAGATAAGTCACCGTTCCGTAAAAGGCAATTTCGTTCATGTTCTCCGCATCCGGTAATCCCGCATTTGCAAACTCTGTTATGTATTTCTGATAGGAAGCCACTCCGGTGGCCCGATACAGTTCCGCTGCGGCAAAAAAAAGTTCTTCCGCTCCACTATCCAGTTTATTCCCTATTACATACTTCCATGCACGATCTGAAGCCTTCAGGCAGATGGTTGCAAACGCATTATCTTCATTCCGGTAAGCGTAACCGAATTTTGCCATCACAGCACTGTAAAAGGCCGTCCGTCGCAGAGTCTCCTCTGCATCCTCTGCTTCCGCTATGTGATTACCGCCTGCATAAACCGCTCCGGAGTTGTCCTGCATGGTAAGAAGCCATTGTGCCTCCGACCCCAGCAATGTAAGAAACTGTCCTCCATCCTCACAGGCCAGAATATTTTCACTGTAGAGTTCATAAGTCTGTAACAGTTTCGCCAGAAAATCACAACTCTCCGTCACAGATTTCTGTCCGTTGGGCAAAAGAATCCCTCGTTCCTGCGTGCGGCTGTCTGAAAGTCCGGCAAGAGCCTCCTGCAAAAGTTCACGATACAGATCATCCCGAATGACAAAATCATAGGACTGTCCCAGATACATACACTGCAGCCGATAGGTACCGGGAGTGATGAAGTCGGTGAATACTGCATAACTATTTTGATTTTCCTTTTTTTGAATCGTGCCGGTGTACACCACCTCCGCGCTGTCCCGGTCAATAACAGAAAAAGTATCCGGTATCCGCTTTCCCCTCAACACGGCGGTTTTCACCCCATCTGTCTCATATCCCTGGGGATCCACAATAATGCCGGGCTTCACTGTTCTCACCTCATAAGAAAAATCCGGCGTCAGTCCCCAGTTCTCCCACTCATCCGCAGCACTTTTATCCAGTTTTATCACCGGGTTCGTCCCCTGGGAGGCAGAACAGCCACTCAGAAGGAGAATCACGGTTAAAGCCATGCAGAGGACGGCTTTCCATCTGTGGGTCAAATCACGGTTGCTCCTTTGCTCATAATCCTATTTATTATACCGCGGAACACAGGACAGGAAAAGAAAATTTAACACTTTTTCCGTACTTTTTGTTTTTCATTCCGGGCATAGATGACCTCTCCCTCCAGAATGGTATACAGGGTTTCCGTAAAGCTTTCCATGGGATTTCCGGAAAAGATGGCAATATCCGCATCCTTCCCATTTTCCAGACTTCCCACCCGGTCCGCTACCTCCAGAATCTGGGCAGGATAATAGGTGATGGAAAGATAGGCCTGCTCTAAGGACAGTCCGCTCTTACATGCCAGCCCTGCACAAAGGGGCAGAGACTGAATGAGAGACACCGGATGGTCTGTGGTAATGGCTGTTTTTACTCCGGCATGATTTAATACCCCGGCGGTCTTAAACGCCATGTTCTGCACCTCAATCTTGCTTCGGCTGGATAAGTCGGGACCTAAAATTGCCGGGAATCCGCTCTCTGCCACCTTTTCTGCTATAAGATGCCCTTCACTGCAATGGTCAAGGGTCAGTCTTAAATCAAATTCCTTCGCAATGCGGATGGCAGTGAGGATGTCGTCTGCCCGATGGACATGGGCTTTTAGAGGAATCTCCTTCTTCAAAACGGGAATCCAGCACTCCTTTTCAAAATCCAGTGTAAAATCCTCACTGCCCTCTTCTTTTTTCCGTAGATACTCCCTGGCCTCAAAGAGTTCCTCCCGGAGCAGGGCAGCAATCGCCATCCGGGTGCAGGGAGATTTCCCCATTCCGGAAAAATTTACCTTGGGATTTTCCCCGAACGCCACCTTCATTGCCGCCGGAGCCTTTACAATCAAGTCGTCAATACACCGCCCTTTGGTCTTGATCACAGCGAACTGACCGCCCACCACGTTGGAGCTGCCGGGACCGATCATGGCGCAGGTAATCCCCGCCCGCACCGCATCGTCAAAGGCGGCATCCATGGGATTGATGGCATCAATTGCCCGTAGAAAGGGCGTGATGGGATTCACATTTTCGTTGCAGTCATCCCCCTCGGCTGCTTTCTTTTCCTCGGTGATACCCATATGGCAGTGTGCCTCAATGATACCAGGCATGACAATTCCACCATGAGCATCCAGCCAGAGCATCTCTTCTCCAGCCAGTTCCGGCGGCAGAAAGTTTCCCTCTCCCACTGCCAGGATTTTTCCATTCTTAATAAAACCCCTGCCATTGGGAATACGTGTAAAGGTGCCACCCGCCATGGGCAGCACCATACCATTACAAATACCGATTGTTTTCTTTTTCATAGTAACAGCCATACCTTTTCTGTTCCTTATTCGCCCATATAAGACATGGGATCAACCGGGACTTCATCCTTTAACAGTTCCAGATAAAGATTGGCACCCTCTACACTGTAATATTTGGTGGGGGCTGCCACCTTGCCAATGATGTCACCTTTTTGCACATAGCTTCCCACGGACACCTGTAAATCTTCCAACTGTCCATAGATACACTCATAGCCGTCTCCGAAGGACATGGTCACCAGATTGCCCAGCTCGTTACTGTGGGTGATATCGGTAATCTGTGCTTCCCACATGGCTGCCACATCCGTACCTTCGGTGACGCCAATCACCATGGCCGGGCTTAGCCGGTACTGCTCCAGAGTCGCAAAATACACCGGCTCCTCCATGCTGAAGTTCACCAGCACTTTTCCCACCACGGGGAGTGCCAGAGTATTTTCCCCGGAAAAGTGTAAATCCATCTTTTCCACGCTGGCTACAGACTGGGAGTTACTTTCCTGTGCCTCCCCGGTTTCTGTACTCTCCTGCTGTTCTTCGCTCCCGGAGGTATTTTCTGTGTCAGTCTCCGGATTCCCCATCCGGGCATCGTCTGCCTCGGAGACCTCTGCCACCTCCATCTCCGGATTTTGTACGTTAACAGACCCTACCTCTTCTAAATCCGGCTCATAGTCCAGATCGTTGTTGGGGGCTTCCTCCACCATGGGATTTTGATTTTTTACCATCAGTCCATCCGCATCCTGCCCTTGCTCCAGCTGGCTGAAATCCAGACGGTATTCCTCTTTCTGCTCCTTTGCATTATTTCCTTTCACATATACACCCGTCATCGTCAGGGCAGTCAACACAAAGAGTGAAGATGTAAGCATAATGACCTGTTCTTTTTTTCTCATAAAAAACCCTCCATTTCCTGGTCGTATGCTTAGTTTTGCCGGAAATAGAGGGTTTATGCATATTTTAATTTGTTTTATGTTGCAACATCCAGATGTTGTACCGTGCCTGCTTCTCCGTTTTCGTAGAGAAAAACGCCGGTCTGCCGGATATAACCGTTTGTTGTGTTGTTTGCACCGTTTAAGGTGAAGTTGGTAGAAACGCTTTCCAGACAGATGGCACCCACACCTAAATCCTTTAAGTGATAGAGCACATCGTTACCGTCTTCGTCCTGAGTCCAGATCAGAAGCTTATCAAAAATTTCATCATCTTCGTCAATCCATCCGTTGCCATCCTGGTCATACTGTGCCAGATCCTTGAATCCATCACCGGATCTGGTTCCAAACAGTTCACTGCCATCGTTGATCACACCGTCACTATTCCGATCCAATGCCAGATAACCACTTCCCTGATTCAGCCGGGAAATGTTGTCCAGAATCCCATCATTGTCCAGATCAAAGGTAAATTTCTGGTCTGAGAGTCCTGCAAGATTGCCATCCAGATTGATCACCAGCGGATCACACACCTGCACCTCGGCAATGGTATAATTCTGCTCATAATATTGAGCAAAACTGCGGCTCATATTCACTTCCACACCGAAATTGATCTCCCGTCCGTCTGCCGTGCGCACCGTTCCCGTGGTGGAAAATGATGTATTTTCCTTCTCCATGTGAAGGTACCGGGTTTTGCCGGTAAGGTACTGGGTAGTGGTAAGGTTTCCACCGGTGTTTCCGGTGAGAATATCTGCCATGGAACTGAATGTGGGTTTCTGCGGGCTGCCAAACAAAAGCTGGTAAATGTAATTGATACACTCCTGCTTAATCGTCTGGATCATGGCTGAAGTACTGCGGTCTTCATCACTGCGCGTCACCCGGATATTGGTCAGGCCGTTTTGAAAGCTGTCATACAGATCGTTTAAAGAACCTCCTGTTCCCGAGAATATGTCATCCATATCCTCTTTTGTATCTCCCATACTCCATTGCTCATCCAGAAAATTATTATTTTGATTCGTGCTGAGAGAAGAACTTTTCTTCCATGCGGAGTAAGAGGAATACTGTCTTACGGAATCCATTCCTATTTGACTGGAATTAATTCGCAAACATGAACCTCCTTATCGGTTTTGCTTTTCAGAGACTTCACCAGGCCCGGTTCTTTGACTCTGTATGAATTATATCGACTTTTTTCGTAAAACCTTTACTTATTTGCTTACAATATTGTGGAGCCATACGCCCTTTTTCACCAGGATATAGCCAATGATACACTTCAGTGCTTCCGTCATACAGCAGACGAAATACAAGGGCACGATGGGCAATGTTGTGTGTACACAAAGCAGATAGGCTAACGGAATGTTCACCACCCATACGAACACGGAGTCAAAGAGGAAAGTAATCATGGTCTTACCGCCGGAACGCAGGGTAAAATAGCTGGCATGGGTAAAGGCATTCAAAGGCATGCAGATGGCTGCAGTCCGCAGAAAGGCAACCGCATAATCTTTGACGATCTGTTCGGTATTATAAATATCCGGGAACAGGGGTGCCATCAGAAACATAATCGCTCCAATGAAAAAGCAGCTCATCACGGAGAAGAAAAGCAGCTTGCGGTCGGTATCCTTCGCCTGTTCCATCTTTCCGGCGCCCAAAAGCTGTCCTACCACGATAGCTACCGCATTTCCTATGGCAAAAAACACTACGTTAAACACGTTGGATATGGTGGATGAAATGTTCATGGCTGCAATAACGGAGATTCCCCGCAGAGAATAAGTCTGGGTGAGAAGAGCCATTCCCGCTGCCCAAAGGGACTCGTTCATCAAAAGAGGCGTTCCGGTAACAAAAATTGCCTTTGCCAGTTCTCCCCGCACCAAGAGGGTGCGGTACACCTGATGCTGCCATTTGTTCTGCTCTTTGTGGCGGTGTGTCCATACCATGACGATAATCAGCTCCACATAGCGGGAAATCACGGTGGCAATAGCCGCGCCGCTGGCTCCCAGTGCAGGAGCACCGAATTTACCGAAAATCAGAATATAGTTAAAAATCAGGTTCACTGCCACTGCGGTTACCCCCGCTTTCATGGGCAGTACTGTCTCTCCGGTTTCCTTCAAAGTGGATGCATAACACTGGGTCCAGGCAAAGGGGATAATGCCGGGAATCATAATCCACAAATATTCCTTTCCACTGCGAAGCACCTCTGACACATCGGTGACATCCGCCTCCCCTTTTAAATATAAATTGATCAGTAAATCACTCTGTGTCCAGAATAAAACCATGGCTATGAGGCTTAATACCAGGCATACCAGCACTTTAAACCGGAAGGTGTCCCGCAGTCCCTCATGGTCTCCTTTTCCATAGAACTGGGCACCGAAAATTCCGGCACCGGACACGGCGCCGAACACACAGATATTGAATACGAAAATTAACTGATTGGCAATGGCTACACCAGACATCTGGGCGGTTCCAATCTGTCCCACCATGATGTTGTCCAGAAGGCTGACAAAGTTGGTGATTGCCTGCTGAATCATAATCGGGATGGTCACCCGAAGCACCATCAGATAAAAGTCTTTGTCTCCAATGTATCTACGCATAAAATTCCTCATAAGTACCTCCTCCACCAAGCGCGGTAACTGCAATTCTAATACAAATATCCGGGAAATGCAATAAATTCCGGGAAAATCTTGTTCTTCCCCATACCTTCGGGTTATAATCAATGGAAAATGATGCACGAAACCGTTACGATAACGAAAACAGGCGCTCGTAACAGAGGGAAGGAACCGCAATGACAGCAGATGAAGCATATATGAAGGAAGCCATGAAGCAGGCAATGAAAGCCTACAAACTGGGGGAAGTTCCCATCGGCTGCGTCATTGTCCGGGAGGGCAAAATCATTGCCCGTGGCTATAACCGGAGAAATACGGATAAAAACACCCTGGCACATGCAGAAATTACGGCTATCCGCCGTGCCAGCAAGCTCGCCGGGGACTGGCGTCTGGAGGACTGCACCCTCTATGTGACCTTAGAGCCCTGCCAGATGTGCGCCGGTGCCATTATCCAAGCGCGGATTCCTGAGGTGTTTATCGGCTGTATGAATCCCAAGGCGGGCTGTGCAGGTTCGATATTAAATGTGTTGGAAATGACGGAGTTTAACCACCAGGCAATCGTCCACCGGGGTATCCTGGAAGAAGAGTGTTCCGCCATGCTGAAACGGTTCTTCAAGGAACTGCGCATCCGCAACAAGTTAGAGAAGGAAGTGGCAAGAACATTAACATCCCATCAGCAGTAAAACACTTGCTGTTTGACTGCGCAAGAAAATGATTCAGGTGTGAGCAGCCCTCTTTTGCAACGCAAAACTTCAATTAGGGCTGCGAAAGTCAATGACAGAGTATCTGTCATTGACAAATCTGAATAAAAAGGCTATACTAAAAAAACCGTATCCACATCGCTGACCTTTATAAGTGACGTTGAAGTTTGGGTCTCACGCAATGGAAGTCTACGAACCGTGTCAGGGCAGGAATGCAGCAGCACTAAGCAGAATTTTCCATGTGCCGTGAGGGTGCCTGGCGGAGTTAACTGTAGAGGTAACGGGTGTGGGTACGGCTTTGTTTTATCCAAAGGAGAACATAATGTCCGATTTTCAGTCCTTTCATTCCCATGCCGCGGATTTACTCAGCACTTGTACCCTGTGTCCCAGAGAATGCAGAGTCAACCGTATGGCAGGGCAGACAGGCATCTGCGGGGAAACCGCTATTTTACGGGGAGCAAGAGCTGCTCTTCATTTCTGGGAAGAGCCCTGCATCTCCGGAAAATCCGGATCCGGGGCTGTATTTTTCAGTGGCTGCAGCGTGGGCTGTGTCTTCTGTCAAAACCAGTCTATCGCTCATGGCGAGACTGGTTTCTCCATTACCAGCAAACGCCTGTCCGAAATTTTCATGGAATTACAGGAGCAGAATGCCAATAATATCAATCTGGTGACTCCCACCCATTTTATTCCGCAGATTCGGGAAGCCCTGCTTCTGGCCAGAGATGCCGGACTGTCCATCCCCATTGTATACAATACCAGTGGCTATGAAAAGGTGGAATCCCTGCATCTTCTCCATGGCTTAGTCGACATCTACATGCCGGACTGTAAATACGTTTCCAGTGAGTTATCCACAAGATACTCCCACTGCAGTGACTATTTTGCACAGGCATCCCGGGCGATTGTGGAAATGGTACATCAAGTGGGAACTCCCCTTTTTTCCGGCGATCCGGAAGAGGACAGCTATTCCGACGAAGTGCTGATGAAACGAGGCGTTTTAGTGCGCCATCTTCTTCTTCCCGGTTGTGTGGAGGATTCCAAGCAGGTGCTTTCCTGGCTCCATGAAACCTTCGGGGAGCAAATCTACATCAGCATCATGCGTCAGTACACACCCCTTCCCCATGTAGCTGCTTTCCCGGAACTGAACCGTACCGTCACCGATGATGAATATGAGGAACTGGTGGATTACGCCATTTCCATCGGCATTGAACAGGCCTTTATTCAGGAGGACGGCGTGAATAGGGATAGCTTTATCCCTGCCTTTGACGGTAAAGGAATCCTCCCCCAATAACCCTTTACAGCATAACACGTTTCATATAATATCCGAATGTGCCATCCATTGGTCTTAACGTGCGGGATTCAAACCCTTCAAAGCCAAAGAGGATGGCCATTTTTTTCTCCTGTTCATAAAAGAGTCCCGGCACACCGATGTAATATTCTTCTTTTCCGGTGGAGTCCGGCATCTTCCCCAGCAAAAGATGCTTATAATTATAATAACCGTGAAGAAGAAAACGATTGCTCCGCAAATGATAATCCACTTCCGACAGGAGGACAAAATCCTCCGGTGTGATGGTAAGGTAAACCCGTTCGTCCTGAAAGGGATGAACGCAAGTATATTGCTCCAACAGGGTTTCCCATTTCGATTTGCCAGGCTGCGAGGCACTCTCAGTAACCGGCTGCGTTTCCTGAGGTGCTATCGCTGCTTTCACCGGTGCATCGTTCTCCACGGCTGCCTTTGATTCCTTCTCCGGTTCTGTCTCCGGCATCTTTTCCGGCTCCGGCATCCTCTCCAATTCCGTCACCTTCTTCGATTCCGGCACCCTCTCCGCTGCCTGGATTTCCTGTCTGACAGGCTCCTCAGCGATCACCTTCCGGGCACTGGATAGTTTTCCCAATACCTCATAGTCCTCTGTCAGTTCAACATAAATTCCTTGGATTTCCTCCGGTTTCCAGTTTCTTTTCCCTTCGACTCCATTTCCTCCACCTGAAAATTGCAGGATTCCATTCCGATAGTTTGCCTCTCCTACAAGGTACCTGCTTCCATTGGTCAGTTCCACAGAAATATGCTTTTTTCCCTCCGGTAACACAGTTTGTACCACTCGCAGATTCACACTCAAATCCAGTTTTCCGTCACAGACCATTATCCTGGCAAACCCTGCATTTCCGATTTTCTCCGGTTCCTGCACTTCCCATTCATCAGAGCTTTTGTGAATCAGGTCTAAATAAACATTCTTTTTAAAATACATAAAATCACCCCGTTGCAAGCCTATGCCGGCAACGGGGTGTCTATGTCTTATTCCTTTAATAATCGTAATTATCCAGGTACTTCATGTAGTTGACAACCATTAAAGCAATTTTAAAGGTCAATGCATCATCAAAAACACGAATATCCAGACCGCTGCTCTTTTGCAGCTTTTCAATGCGGTATACCAATGTGTTACGGTGTACAAACAGCTGTCTGGAAGTCTCGGAAACATTCAGGTTGTTTTCAAAGAACTTATTAATCGTGGTCAATGTCTCCTCGTCCAGATCCAGGGGCAGATTGTCCCCAAAAATCTCCTCAATAAAAATTTTACACAGGTTCACAGGAAGCTGATAAATCAGACGCCCGATGCCCAGCTTGTTATAAGCACTCACGCTCTGTTCCGCATAAAAGATTTTTCCCACATCCAAAGCCATCTTTGCTTCCTTATAGGATTTGGATACATCCTTCAGTTCTTCCACTACAGTTCCGTATGCCACATTGACATTCAGCATTGCTTCGGAATTCATCATATCCACAATGGTATGGGCAATCTGATCCAGATATTGCATTTCTTTTTCACGGTCTGTCTGCATTCCCGGTTCCCGATCCAGTGCCTTAATCAAAATTACACTGGTCTCATCCACTGCCGTAATATAGTCTCCAGCCTGGCTTGTAAACATTCCCTTGAGCAGTTCCGTTACCGTGCTGTCTTTTTCCTGTCTGGTTTCAATCAGGAATACGGCTCTGGGCTGTACTACTTCCACATGCAGTTTTTTGGCCCGGTTATAGATATCCACCAGAAGCAAATTATCCAATAACAGATTCTGAAAAAAGTTATTGCGGTCAAAACGCTCTTTATAAGCTATGATCAGTCCCTGCATCTGGCTGACCGCAATACGGCCAATCATATACACATCGTCGCTGGAGCCTTTTGCCACCAGAATATACTGTAATTCATCCTCATCGTAAATTTTCAGTAAGTGTCTGTCTCCAATGACCTGGCTGTCTGCAGGAGAGACTGCAAAGTTATGAATTAACTCGGTGGTCAATCCCTCTAAATCAAAGGTAGCAGCAACGGTCTGCCCTTCCAGATCAAAAACGCCTAAATCCACTTTTGTAATATTTTTTAAATCATCAATACTATTTTGAATTACCTGTCCGGAAATCATGTTTTCATCCTTTCTGTTTGGTAAGTCTGTATCTTTAGAATAACACAAAAAAAATGGGGATGCAAACGCATCCCCATTGGATTTTTACTAGTTTGTAATAGTCTGCTCGGTCTCTTTGTCGAAGATGTGGATCTTCTCAACATCGAAAGCAAATTTAACAGTATCACCAGGTCTTGCAGTGGTACGGGAGTCAACACGGGCAGTGATCGGGAAATCAGCCAGATCAAAGTACAGATATACTTCTGCACCAAGTAACTCGTAAACCTTAATGGTAGACTCGAATACGCTTGCAGGAGAAGCCTCGATATACATCTCGGAATCATATACATCCTCAGGACGGATACCGAATGTAACAGTCTTTCCAGCATAGCCACCGTCAATCAGCTTTTTGGATTTTGCAGGAGGAAGAGGAATCTCACGTCCGGCAATCTTTAAGCTTGCAACATCACCATTCACAACAACCTCTGCATCTAAGAAGTTCATCTGAGGAGATCCCATGAATCCTGCAACGAACAGGTTCTGAGGTTTCTCATATAAGTTCTGAGGAGTATCAACCTGCTGGATGACACCATCCTTCATAACTACGATTCTGGTACCTAAGGTCATAGCCTCGGTCTGGTCATGTGTTACATAGATGATGGTGGTACCTAATCTCTGATGTAATTTAGCGATCTCGATACGCATCTGTACACGAAGTTTTGCATCCAGGTTGGAGAGAGGCTCATCCATCAGGAATACCTTAGGATTACGAACGATTGCACGTCCCATAGCTACACGCTGTCTCTGACCACCGGACAAAGCCTTCGGTTTACGATCCAGTAACGGAGTCAGGTCAAGAACCTTAGCAGCCTCTTTAACCATCTTATCAATCTCATCCTTCGGAACTTTTCTTAATTTCAGACCGAAAGCCATGTTGTCATATACGGACATATGAGGATACAGAGCGTAGTTCTGGAATACCATTGCGATATCACGATCCTTAGGCTCTACATCATTTACAACTCTGTCACCGATCTTCAGCTCACCAGAGGAGATATCCTCCAGACCAGCGATCATACGAAGGGTAGTAGATTTACCGCATCCGGAAGGACCTACGAAGATGATGAACTCTTTGTCTGCGATTTCAAGGTTGAAATCCTTAACTGCTTCAAAGCCGTTGGGATAAACCTTGCAAATGTTTTTTAAAGATAAACTTGCCATTTATTGTTTCCTCCTATATAGACATTTCTTGCTTATCACTGAGTTCAGTATATCGTAAACTATATTTCCTTGCTATACCACTATTCCACAAAGATTTCTTTTTCCGTTGTAACTATTGCTAGGAATCCAGGAGTAAAAGGACAACATGACCAATTATTCAAGTTCCACTTAGACATGTTGCACAAGGTCATTCTCATTCCTCTTCTTCAGCGGTTCCGCTCTCCCCGATTTCCTCCAGATTTTCCTGAATTTCCCGGCGAATGCTCTCTTTGTCTGCCTTATCCTGAGCCTCCTCACCTTCTTTGTATACATGCCACCGGTCGGGGTCTGCATTCTTTTGAGGATCTGCCTCCACAGCCGGTTCAAATTTTTTGAAGGTTCCGTTGTATAAATAGGCACATAGTAAAGTCGGCACGGAAATTCCGAAGAACAGTACAAAGGGAATCAGTCTCTCTGAAATCAACACCGTAGCCACCGGCAGACACCAGATTACCAGCATAAGCAGCGTTTTCGGCAAACTGACCAGAGCCATTACCGCAGCGTTTTTAAAGGTGTTACGGATCGTATTTTCATAACGTGACAATACCGGAAACACATACATGAGTACCAGGCCAAGGAGCAGGGTCACTGCCATAATGATCAATTTAAATGCCATTGGAAACTGCATCCCGGACTGTGTAAGAATCCGGTAATCCCCGTATAATACTGCGAGTACCACCAGCACAATCAGCCAGATCAGCGTAGCCTGTTTGAAATTTTCCCTGAAGGATTTGAAGTATCCTTTGGTAATATAGCAATCCTCACCCCGCACGATCTTTAAGCACATGTAATTGAGTGCTGTCAGTGCTGCTCCTGCAGGAATGACCAGAATGCACAGAAACAGGGTCAGAATGTTAAGCCAGAGTAAATCCGCCATTCTTCCCAAAAACCGCATTACCGGACTGTCTAAGTTAAATAATCCACTCATTTTGTCATGATTCCTTTCTTATGATCTCTCAGATCAGTTTTCTTTCCATTGGTGTATAAGTAATTCCATCTCTGGTCACTGCTGCTTCCGTATCCGCAAAGCCCAGGCGATGATAAAAGTCCACCCCGTAGGGTGCTGCATTTACCGTGACATGATCCTCATATCGTTCCTTTTTCAGGTATACGCAGAGACGCTCGATCAGCGCCCTGCCCACTCCCTGTCTGTGATACTGCTCATCCACAAAGAGCAGTGAAATATGAGTGTAACTTCGAAGTGTGATCATACCGATCATTTTGTCCCCGTCATAGGCAACAAACATAATATAATCACCATTCAGAAACATCTGGTACAGAATTTTGTCATTGACAAAATCACTGAAGTTCCGAATTCCCTCCGCGGTGTAATCCTGCGCTTCAAATCGCAGAAAGGTTCGCCACGCCAGCTGCATGGCATCATGCCAGTCCATCTTTGCAGCCGCACGTACCACATAGTTTTTGCTTGCGTTCTCCATTCCCTTATCCTATTTCCTTATTGTTTTTCGCCAAAGATGGCTGCAAAAAAGTCATGAAACATCTGCTTAATATGCTCCCACAGGGTAAGAAGTACATTATGTTTTACTTCTTTCGCCTTTTCTTTGACCTCCTCACCGATCTGTTCCACAAGTTCTTCGCCTGTGTCTGTGAGCGCTTGTGCAATTTCCTCTGTGGGAATCAGATCCTCTGTCCCGGAAAGCACATCACTTTCCGCCTGTGCGGTCTCCGTCTCCGATACCGGCAAGCCTTCCACACTTTCCTGTACCGTGTCAGTCTCATCAGCCCACACAGTCATGGCCGGACTGACGCCCGCCAGTCCCGCGATCAATATCCATTTATATTGTTTTTGCCAGAATTTCTTCATAGAAAGAAAGCACATCTTCATAAACCTCCTCGTGCTCCCTGTCATTCAGGATCTCATGCCGTCCGCCCGGATAAAGCTTCATGGTGACATCCCTGACACCTGCTTTTTGAACCGTTCTGACTGCCTGTTTCACTCCTTTTCCGTAATTTCCCACCGGATCATCTGCTCCCGATACAAAGAGCATCGGCAGATTCCGTGGAATTCTTCCCAGCCTTTCCTCATCGTGCAATCTCCAGATCAGTTCAAACAGGGTGGAAAATCCATTCACGGTAAAGGTGAATCCGCAGTCGGGATCATCATTATATTTCTGTACTGCATCCAAATTGGATGTGAGCCATTCGTTTTTCATGGTGTAGCCGGGGATTTTCTTGTAATATCCACCAAAGGCCAGCTTATCAATGAAGGTGCTGACATGCCTGTCTCCTTTGAAAAGCTTTTCCGCTTTTGCCAAGGTTTTACTTAGGCCAAGCAATGTCCTGGACTGCATACCGGTTCCCATGATCACTGCTCCCTGCACCTCATGTCCATATTCCGTCAGATAGTTTCTGGTAATGAAGGAGCCCATGCTGTGTCCCAGGATAAAATAAGGGATTCCCGGATATTCTCCCTCCACCACTTCGTGTAACTTGTGTTCATCCCTCACCAAAACAGAGGCGGCATCGCCGTCACAGAAATACCCCTTCTGTCCATTCTCAGGTACAGACTTTCCATGACCCAGATGATTGTCTCCCACCACCAGATAGCCATGTTCTGCCATAAACGTGGCAAATTCCCCATAACGCTCGATATGTTCCGCCATACCATGTACCAGCTGCAGGATTGCCTTCGGTCTGTTCTCCGGTACCCATTCCACTGCATGAATTCTGGATTTACCGTCATTGGATGTGAAATAAATCTCTTTTGTCTGCATGGTTGTGCCCTCCTCTGCAATCAGTCACTGTCAGTATACACGAAAATACCCCCAAATGGGGGTATTTCACAAAAATTTAACAAAGTTGTCCGCTTAACAGATTTCTGCTCCGGCTGGCATCGGTTTCTCCGGTGTCATCAGGGAAAGATTTCCATCTGCATCCTCAGCACACAGCAGCATGCCTTCGGAAGTCATACCGGCTAAGGTGGCCGGTTTCAGATTGGTCACTACCATGACTTTCCTGCCCACCATTTCCTCGGGCTTGTAATACTGCTTGATGCCGGACAGGATCTGGCGGACCTCACTGCCGATCTTTACCTGGGAGCAAAGAAGTTTCTTGGATTTGGGAACTTCCTTACAGTCGATGATCTCTCCCACCTGGAACTGCAGTTTCGCAAAGTCCTCATAGGTGATCTCCGGCTTTTTCTCAATATCAACCACTTTTTCATCCGTGGTTTCCGGCGCTGCCTGCTCCTGAGGAACACCAGCCTCAGCACGCTGCCTGGCCTGGAGGGCTTCCACCTTCTCCATCACTTCTTTTAAGTCCTGACGGGCAAAAAGGATTTCCGGTGCATCCGTTACTGTATTACCACTGGGATATCTGCCAAACTCCTGTAAGGTATCAAAATCCCGAAGTTCTGTATTTAACTGTTTTGCAATCTTCTCTGCGGTTTCCGGCATGAAAGGAGCAAGCAGGGATGCGCCCATGTTGATTCCCTCTACCAGATTGTAGAGAACGGTTGCCAGTCTGTCCTTCTTCGCCTCGTCTTTTGCCAATGCCCAGGGCATGGTCTCGTCAATATATTTATTGCAGCGTTTAAAGAGTACAAAGATCTCAGAGATGGCATCTGCCACCTTCAAATCTTCCATCTTCTTTGCCACACGGTCATAGGTGCCGACAGCTACTGCTTTCAGATCATCATCAATGGCTTTTTCTGCAGGATCGCTGCTCTCACCTTTGTTCTCCACAAGACCGCCAAAATATTTGTTGCTCATGGAAATGGTACGGTTCACCAGATTACCCAGGGTGTTTGCCAGATCAGCGTTCAGGCGCTCCACCATCAGATCCCAGGTAATGACACCGTCATTTTCGAAGGGCATCTCATGAAGTACAAAGTAACGCACGGCATCCACGCCGAAGAAATCTACCAGATCCTCTGCGTAAATCACGTTTCCTTTCGATTTACTCATCTTGCCATCGCCCTGCAGTAACCAGGGATGTCCGAATACCTGCTTCGGCAGGGGCTCGCCCAGTGCCATCAGGAAAATAGGCCAGTAAATGGTATGGAAACGGATGATATCCTTACCGATCAGGTGCAGATCCGCCGGCCAGTATTTCTTATATAGTTCATCGCTGTTGCCGTCACAGTCATAGCCTAATCCTGTGATATAGTTGGTAAGGGCATCCAGCCATACATAAACCACATGCTTCTCATCGAAATCTACGGGAATTCCCCATTTGAAAGAGGTACGGGATACACACAGATCCTGTAAGCCGGGAAGCAGGAAATTATTCATCATCTCGTTCTTACGGGATACAGGCTGAATGAATTCCGGATGCGTGTTAATATGCTCAATCAGACGATCCGCATATTTGCTCATCTTGAAGAAATAAGCTTCCTCTTTGGCAGGTTTTACCTCTCTTCCGCAGTCAGGACACCTACCGTCCACCAGCTGGGATTCTGTCCAGAAGGACTCACAGGGAGTACAATACAAGCCTTCGTAGGCACCTTTGTAAATATCCCCCTGCTCATAGAGCTTTTTAAAGATTTTCTGTACCTGTTTCTCATGGTACTCATCGGTGGTACGAATAAATTTATCATAGGAAATATTCAGCATGTCGCAGATATCCTGGATCTGCTTTGCCACCTTGTCTACAAACTCTTTGGGAGACACGCCGGCTTCTTCTGCTTTTAACTCGATTTTCTGCCCATGCTCATCGGTTCCGGTCTGAAACCGCACATCATAGCCATCCGCACGTTTAAAGCGAACGATACTGTCCGCCAGAACGATCTCATAGCTGTTGCCGATGTGAGGCTTACCGGATGTGTAAGCAATCGCTGTCGTCAGATAATATTTTCCCTTCATTTTCATCGTCAATTACTCCTCTACTGCGCTAAAAACGCGCGAACATTGGCTGACACATCGCCTTTGAAGATTGCTGAGCCTACCACAATCACATTGGCGCCAGCCTCTGTAACCAGTGCCAGATTATCCAGCTTGATTCCTCCATCCACTTCCAAATCTGTCGAAAGCTGATGATTGGTCAGATACTCTCTCACCTTACGGATGCGCTCCGTGGACTGGGGTAAATATGCCTGTCCTCCAAAGCCCGGCTCCACAGTCATAAGAAGAAACAGTTCCACCTGGGAAAGATAAGGATAGACTGTCTCCAGCTCTGTGCCCGGCTTAATGGAAATACCTGCCTGTACGCCCGCCTCATGAATCTGGCGGATGACAGCGGCAGGATCTTCCGTGGCCTCCAGATGAAAGGTGATGCTGTCTGCACCGCAATCCACAAAATCCTGAATATAGCGCTCCGGCTTTTCGATCATCAGATGCACATCAAAAAAGCGGTTCGTGGTCTTGCGAATGGAGGAAATCAACGGCATGCCAAAGGAGATGGAAGGGACGAACAGTCCGTCCATCACATCAATGTGAACGTACTGCGCTCCCGCCTTGTCGATCTGGACAAGCTGCTCTCCCAATTTGTTAAAATCAGCGGATAAAATAGATGGTGATAAAATCATGGCTCAATTATTTTCCTAAATATTCTTTGATGGACTGGTACACACCCTTGCCATCCAGCTTGTATTTCTCTAACAATACCTGTGCGGATGCAGATTCCCCATAGACATCCTGTACTCCTAATTTGCAGACAGGTGTAGGTGCAGCTTTGCACAGCGCATCACAGACAGCGGAGCCGAGACCGCCGATAACAGAGTGCTCTTCCACGGTAACAACCTTACCCGTCTTCCTGGCACTCTTCACAATCAGGTCTTCATCCAGCGGCTTGATGGTACAGATATTGATCACTTCTGCATCCACACCGTCTGCCTTTAACATCTCAGCAGCCTCTAAAGCACTGTTTACGCAAAGACCGGTGGCAACGATGGTCAGATCCGTGCCTTCTTTCAGCACATTTCCTTTTCCGATTTCAAAATGATAGTCAGGTCTGTCGTTGATGACCGGTACTGCGAAACGACCGAATCTCATATACACAGGTCCCTCGTACTCATAAGCTGCTCTTACGCAGGCTCTTGCTTCAATATCATCGGAAGGATTCATAACAACCATTCCGGGAATGGTGCGCATCAGAGCGATATCCTCGTTGCACTGATGGGTTGCTCCGTCCTCACCTACGGTGATGCCGGCGTGGGTTGCACCAATCTTTACATTCAGATGAGGGTAGCCCACGCTGTTGCGTACCTGCTCAAAGGCTCTGCCTGCTGCAAACATGGCAAAGGAGCTTGCGAAGGGTACAAAACCAACGGTAGATAAACCGGCGGCAATACCAATCATATCTGCCTCTGCGATACCGCAGTCGATATGTCTGTTGGGATATGCTTTCTTAAACATGGCGGTCTTGGTAGCTGCTGCTAAGTCAGCATCCAGCACAACGATTTCGGGATGCTCTGCACCCAGCTCTACCAGAGTGGCACCATAACTTTCTCTAGTTGCAACTTTCTTTACATCTGCCATCCTCATTCACCTGCTTTCTCTAATTCGGCATCAATTTTATCCAAATCAGCCATTGCTACTGCAAACTCATCATCGTTAGGAGCCTTGCCATGCCAGTCTGCTACACCTTCCATGAAGGAAACACCTTTTCCCTTCAAGCTGTGGGCGATAATAGCAGTGGGCATACCCTTTGTCTCACGGGCCTCCTTGAAAGCAGCGCGGATTGCGTCGAAATCATGGGCATCCATGTTGATGACATGGAAATTAAATGCCTCAAATTTCTTGTCGATAGGATAAGGAGAGCATACATCGTCAACGTTTCCGTCAATCTGTAAGCCATTGTTGTCCACGATGACACAGAGGTTGTCCAGCTTACGGTGTCCTGCAAACATGGCTGCCTCCCATACCTGTCCCTCCTGGATTTCTCCATCACCCAGTAAGGTATAAACACGGAAATCTTTATCAGACATTCTGGCACCCAGTGCCATTCCAACCGCGGCGGAGATTCCCTGTCCCAGGGAACCGCTGGACATATCCACGCCGGGGATGTGTTTCATGTCAGGATGTCCTTGTAAATAAGAACCTAAGTGACGCAGAGTCAGTAAGTCTTCCTCCGGGAAGTAGCCTCTGTGTGCCAGTGCAGCGTACAGACCGGGAGCAGTGTGTCCCTTGGAGAGTACGAAACGATCTCTATTGGGGTCTTTCGGGTTTTTCGGGTCAATGTTTAATTCCTCGAAATAGAGGAAAGTAAAAATGTCGGCTGCCGATAAAGAACCGCCGGGATGTCCAGCTTTTGCACTGTGAACACCTTTTACGATTCCCTTGCGCACCTGATTTGCATGCTTTGCAAGTTCTAAATTATTCATGGTTCCCTCTTTCTGTCGTCTCTAGCGACTTCTTATCATTTAGCAGAGTCGTCAATACTATAGCACAGTTTTCCCAAAAGAAAAAGGGCTTTTTCTTATTATATAGGTTACCTCCTTTTGCAAAGCAAAACTTCAAATGAGGCTGCGAATTTTTTGCTGGGACAGCAAGGAAAAAGCCCCGCATAACTGCGGAGCTGTTCCTTAAAGGGATTATGCTATTTCTCAAATTACTGACATAATTTCTTGAATTCGTCAGCTACGAACTGAACCTTAGATCCGATAACGACCTGAACACTGGTTTTACCAGGTCTGATAACACCTGCGACACCCGCCTCTTTCATCTTCTTCTCATTTACAACGGTGTTGTCTTTTACTTCCAGACGAAGTCTGGTAATGCAGTTGTCAACGCTGGTAATGTTTGCTTTACCGCCCAGACCCTCTAAGATGGTAGCTGCAATAGTGGTATAGTCATTGTTTGCCAGTTCAACAGTTGCCTCTTCTTCCTCGTCATCCTCTCTACCAGGAGTCTTTAAATCGAATTTAACAATTACGAAACGGAATACCAGGTAGAATACAACGAAAGCTGCGATTCCAAGAGGAATGATTAACCATGTCTTCTGTGCTGCCGGCAAGGATGCGGAGAACAGTACGTAACCAATACCCATCAGAATACCACAAATGGGAAGGCACGCTACTGGAAGCATTAACGCTTTACCAAGTTTTTGTAAATACTTCATTTACACATCCTCCTTCATAAGTATAATCCCTTTTATTTTATGCCGGAGTATCCGGCTAAAATGCATTATGATTTGATTATATGCAGAACCGCTTCCCCCGGCTCTACATCCTGTCCTGTGACCGCCTCTACTGCCTGGTAATCACCGGTGTTACATACCACCATGGATGTGATGGTATCAATGCCAAGACCCTTTAACGCATCCAGGTCTACGGAAATAAGCAGGTCGCCTTTCTTTACGGTATCGCCGGTAGCTTTGTGGGCTGTGAAGTGCTGCCCCTTTAAGGTGACGGTTTCCAGTCCGATATGAATCAAAAGCTCCACCCCGTCTGTGGTGGTCAAGCTTACAGAATACATGGTGTCAAATAATAAATCAATGGTTCCGTCTGCCGGTGCGTAAATCTTTCCCTCTGTAGGAAGAAACGCAAGTCCCTTTCCCAGAATTTCCTCTCCGAAGATGGGGTCACTGACTTCACTGATGGGAACGGCTTTTCCTTTTACCGGAGCGCCGATTTCAATGCCGTCCTGTTTCTTTTTGAATAATCGAAACATTCTGTCTGCTCCCTTCTCTTAATTTCCCTTCATAAAAACTCTTTTAATATGAATGGCGAGATACATGATTTCCTCCTCGGTAATCGTATCGCCATATTTTTCTTTGATAAACTCCCCGACTTTTCTGCCACAGGCAAATTCCCTCGGGTATTTCTTTTCCAGCGATGCGGCAAATTCCATATCGTCATCCTGCAGAAGTTCATGTCTGCATACCCGGCGAACCAGGAATTTCAGATGACTTAGAAAACACTCATAGTGGATGGAATCCTCATCATAGTCTGCTCCCATTTCCTTCTGAATATACTGCAGCAGCTCCTGGAGCATATTGGTCATAGCAAAGGTATGACTGATATCGGTATTATATTCCGCATTTACAATATGGAGGGCGATAAAGCCTGCCTCATCCTCGGTAAAATCCGTATGTAACTGTTCATTTAACAGATTGACAGCGTACTCGCCCAGCTGGTATTCCAACCGGTAAAACTGTCTGATTTCCCACAAAAGTGCGTTCTTCAGGCAAATGCCCTCTGACTGACGCTGAATTGCAAAGCTGATATGGTCTGTCAGTGTGACATAAATGCTCTGGTTCAGCTTGGTATCCAGGACTTCCTTGGCTTTGGAGATAATGTTCTCTGTAAGCTGCATGTGTTCCAGGGGGATATTTTCCAGAATTTCCTGGAACTGTCTGGAAATCGTCTCATTTTCGATGCGGAAAACCTTTTCAATCCGGCTCTCATCAATGACATCACCCACATGAGCCTTGAATCCGATTCCCTTGCCCATGACAACCACTTCCTGCTGCCTGTCATCAAAAGCCGATATGACATTGTTGTTAATAATTTTCTGAATTACCATTTCTTCCTATGTCCCTTGAAAAATGTCATATCGTTAGGAATAAAAAAAGCCAAACCTTACTTCAATCCATTCATGAATGCTGTAAAATTTGGTCTTGCCTGCTCATCAGTAAACAATCCATTCGATATTGTCTTGTGCAAGAATTACCATAGTATCATTTGTGCATTATGTCAAGTTTTTCTTTGAAACAAATGATTTATTTATATAGAAATTTTGACATAATGCACGAAAACAATCCTGCCCCAAAATGTGCAGTTTTGTCGGTTCCTACGGTTTTCTTTTACAGGTTGCTCTTGAAAAATGCACTGAGACCTGCTGCTGCATTTGCCTCGTCTTCGCCTTCTACCTCTACTTTGACAGTCTGTCCCTTCTTAACGCCCAGGCTCATGACTGCCATCAGTCTGGAGGCATCTACTTTTTTGCCCTCTTTGGTCAGGGAAACATGGCTCTTATATTTACCCACTTCCTTTACCAGCAGTCCTGCAGGTCTTGCATGAAGCCCCAATTCGTCCTTTACTGTGTACTCAAATGTTTTCATTCTTTCTTCCTCCTGTTTTTATTTGATTGGTTTTTATTTGGTTACTCTTGAATGAATGATTTTATCTCTCACCGGAAGAACCATGGAAGGAGAAACGGACAACTCATCGATTCCCATTTGGACAAAAGCCTCCGTCAGCTCCAAATCAGCTCCCAGTTCGCCACAAATTCCTGCCCAGATGCCTGCCTTGTGTGCGCTCTCTGCCACCATGCCAATCATGCGCAGCACGGCGGGATGATGCGCATTGTAGAAGGTGTCCAGCTGCTCATTCTGACGGTCAATCGCCAGGGTATACTGAGTCAGATCATTGGTTCCAATACTGAAAAAGTCTACTTCTTTGGCAAGATCATCGGCAATCATGACTGCTGCCGGGGTTTCAATCATCACACCCACTTCCACATCCTTATAGGAGATGCCCTGTTCGGTGAGCTCTTTTTTCACATCGGCGATGATTTCCTTTGCTTTCTGTACTTCCCAAAGAGAGGTAATCATCGGCAGCATAATGGCGACATTTCCAAAGGCACTGGCACGTAACAGTGCACGCAGCTGGGTGCGGAAAATCTCCGGTCTGGTGAGACAGATACGGATGGCACGGTAGCCCAGTGCCGGATTGTCCTCCTCATCCAGATGGAAATAATCCACCTTTTTATCTGCACCGATATCCAGGGTACGGATTATTACTTTCTTGCCAGCCATCATTTCGGCAACGGTTTTGTATGCCTTAAACTGTTCTTCCTCCGTGGGATAGTCCTGGTTCTGCAAATATAAAAATTCACTGCGGAACAAGCCGATTCCTGCGGCATCGTTCTGTAAAACCGCAGCCACATCCTTCACGCCGCCGATATTGGCGTAAAGTTTGATTTCCTTGCCGTCCTCCGTGATGGCAGACTTGCCCTTCAGCTGCTCCAACAGCTCCCGTCTGTATGCCTCCTGCCGCTGTTTTTCTTCGTATTCTTTGCGGACATCCTCATCCGGCTCCAAAATCACCGTTCCGGTAAAGCCGTCCACGATTGCCTCTTTGCCATCGATTTTCTCTGCCACCGGGGTCAATACCAGTGCGGGAATGTTCATCGTGCGGGCGAGAATGGCGGTGTGGGAGTTCGTGGAGCCTTTTCTGGTGACGAAAGCCAGCACTTTCTCTCTATCTAATTGAATCGTCTCACTGGGAGCCAGGTCATCTGCCACAATGATGTATTTCTCATCGGAGTCTCCGGTTTCTCCGGTCTGGCTCTGTTCGTTGGAAAGAACCCGAATCAGCCGCTCGGAAATGTCCTTCACATCTGCGGCACGGGCTTTCATATAGTCATCGTCCATCTGGGCAAACAGCTGGGCGAAATTATCTCCGGTCATCGCTACAGCGAATTCCGCATTGACGGACTGGGTTTCAATCATGTTGCGGATGGAATCCAGATAGTCCAAATCCTCCAGCATCATCTGGTGGATTTCAAAAATAGCTGCGTTGTCCTCGCCTACTTCCTTCACTGCCTTTTCATATAGCCCCTGGAGCTGGCGTTTTGTTTCTTCCCTTGCCTGTTCAAAGCGATTCATCTCTGCCGCGGTATCTTCCACCTTTACCCGGCGTACCTCATGATTCTGCGGCAGCAATTCCTTGATTTTGCCGATTGCAATGCCCCCAAATGCAGTCTTTCCCTTTATATGCTCCATTGCTTCATTCCTCTCTCTTTTTCCCTGTTTCTATTCATTATGGGTAGAAAAGAGCAAAAAAAACCGAAAAAGTACAGACACACAAAGCGTCTTGCTTTCCCGGTTTAGTGCATCTTGATGCGAACTACCCTTTAATTACTCTCCATTATAGGTATCTGTTCCGGGTTTGTCAAGTTTGCTTTTTTATTTTTCATTTTCCTCGATTTTTTTGTTACTTTTTTTCCTGTCGTTTCTGTCTGTGTTTCTTAATCGCTTTCCGCAATAGCAGTAACAGAAGAACACCACCGCTGCAGCCGCCCAGGACGGCATACAGCATGACATTGGGCTTTTTCTCCACGATACAGTAGATTCCGCTGTCCCCGTTTAAGGTGGTCTGTAAGTATTCGCCGCGGCTCACCAGTTCCTCCTGCTGCCAGCCGCTCTCTTCCTCGTAGTGCCACAGCTCCACATCATCCCCATAAGGATTGTAAAGACGCAGGGCCGTCTCCTGGTCAGGCTGGACATCTGCATTTTCCAACGTGATAAAGTAAATGCGGTGGTTTCCCTCAACGCCTTCCGGTGCCGGCAGGTCAAAACCGGTTTCCTCGTCGGTGGACACATGGAGTACCGCATCCCCGGTGAAGGAGCTTTCCACTAAGGCATAGGGCTTTTTCCGCGGACTTCGCTTCTCATCACTTTCCTCGGCAGCAACGGTCTGCTCCGCATGGGCATCACTCTGCACTACGCTTACCTTTTCCACATATTCTGCCTCTAAGACCCGGTTGCCGGTCATTCTCTGCCCGGACACATCTTCCCATACACCGTAATAACCTTCTTTTTCCGGGATTTCCGGATAGGTAAGGTGATCCAGGGAATCGCCGTAAGCCACTTCCTCATAGCCCAGCACCTGATCCTCGGTGCGGTAAGTAATTTTCAAATGCCGGAACGCCTGAGGGATTCCCTCGATTTCCAGCATTTCTTCATAAGAAATGGACTGGGCAATTCCGTCATAGCTGATACCGTCAATTCCGTAGAGGGCATCCCCGGCGAAGAAGTTGTTCTTTACCTTCTGCTGTTCGTCTTCCTCTTTTTCATAGGAAGAAACCTGACCGGCGATGGCACCGCTTTGTCCCACGGCTGCCTCCACTCTCGCCAGACTGCAGCAATCGGTAAGTTCCTCGGCATAGCCGGCGATACCGCCCACGTTTTTGCCGCCGCTTACATCACTGATGGCATAGCAGCTGCGGATGACAGACAGGGACTGGCCGCAGATGCCGCCCACGAAGTCTCCCTCGGTGCTCTCCACACTGCCATAGGACTCGGAATGCACCACCGCACCGATTCTCATGTAGCCAGCTACGCCCCCTGCGCCATCTTTTTTCGCAGTGATGTAACCCTCGTTGACACAGCTGCGGATCACACAGCGGGTAACGTAACGGTTGCCGATGGTATAGTCCACATTGCCTGCCGCATTTTCCTCCGGGTCATCCTCGTCAATCGCCATGGAACCGGCGATACCGCCTACGTTGATGTCGCCGTTGACAATTCCTTTATTTCTGCTGTTCTCAATCCATCCGTCCCCGGATTCCTCCAGCTGCTCATCGGAGACATCCTGGTAAAAGCTGTCCTGAATGGAAGTGACATCACTGTCATCCGTCACATCCAGCTGGTCCATGAGAAGATTGAATACCACGTTAATCTGGTCGTTCACTGCCAGCAAATCCTGGGTTACCACATCAGAATAGCGGGAGGTGTCATCACTGATACTCTGGAGGCAGTCATTCATGGCACTCAGCTGATCATACAGTGCCTGTCTGTCCTGGTCAAACTGCTCTCCCAGACGGGTGAAACGAATTTCTTCCTGGGCATTGATATAGTTTACAATCGCCCGGGCTGCATCCGACATGGCATTCAGCGCACTGATGGCATCCTCTCCGTTTTTACTGGCGTTTTCCAAATCCTTAAAGCCGTCCTGGAGCGCATCATCCAACGCGGGTCCGTAGATTGCCATTAAGTCGTTGATGTCCTGTAATACATCATATAAGTCGGAGCTTACCTGGGAAAGGGCGTTCTGGAATTCATCGCTTTGAATAATGGCATCAATTTTCGTCTGTTTATCCGCATTACTCAAACTGTCATCTTGTAAAATATCCTGTATCTTCTGCATGTAAACATCCAGGTCATCCATGCTTTTCTGGAGTTTGTTATTATCTGCCTCCAGTCGGTCCTTGATAGGCTGTGTCTGGCTGGAATCCACCCGATTCTCCACGTTCAGATCCTGAATGGCTTTCTTTACATTATTATTTAAGTCATTCAGGCGGTTCCGCATGGCATCACTCTGGTTTAACACGTTGGGCACCATGTTCATCACCTGATTTACCCGTTGGGAAACCTTATCTGCCGCATCCATGTTGCTGTCGGCAAAATCCGACATCTGGTCAGCCATGGATTTTCCGGTGTCCAATGTCTGTTTGGAGTAATCCAGCAGTTTGTCCGTGTCTGCCTTCACCACGTTTTTGCCGGACTGCATATCCCTGATGGTTTTCTGTATCAGGTCGTGGAGCCTATTCACCTCAGAGCGCAGGGATTCCGCCTCGTTCAGCTCAATGAAAGGCTCCATCTGTCCCACGATGCCACCCACATCCTTCCGTCCGTTGACGGTGCCGTTGTTGGTACACTGATCCACCATGCCTGCCTGACGTCCTGCGATGCCGCCCACATTGTAGCCGGTATGCTCATAGCCCACTCTTCCTGCATTGGTGCAAAGTCCGATATAGCCATCGGAACAGCCTGCGATACCACCGGTGTCCACACCGCTGTGAATCTGCACATTGGAATTGGTGTCATCCACACTGCGGAGCCATGCAAGACCCATCTCGTCATCCTGTTCCACCCATTCCGTGTCATCGTTGATTCCCGCCTGGTTTATGGTTGACATAATCATGCCGTGGTTTTTGCCCGCCACGCCGCCGGTGGCATAGTAGCCGGTGATGCGTCCCACCACCATGGAATCGCTGATGAGTCCCGTGCTTTCGTTGATGCCCACAATGCCTCCGGTAATATTTTTGCCATCCACCGTTCCTGCAAAAGTGCAGTTGCGGATGGTGCCGTAATTGACACCCACCAGTCCGCCTACACATTCTTTTTCATCGTTGGATCTGATCTCTGCCTCCAGACGTAAATCCCGGATTTCTCCGGCGTGCCCGATATAGCGGAACAGTCCGGTCACATAACCGGCTCCTTCATAAGTAAATCCGGAAATGGTATGACTTTCCCCGTAAAAGAATCCGTTGAACACGGAAATCGGTTCCAGCTCCACTCCATCCAGGTTTAAATCTGCCATGAGGTGGACTTCTTTATCTGCGGACCAGGTATCCACATGGCACTGTCCGGAGAATTTCTGTAAATCCTCCACGGTGTAAATATCCACCCGTTCATAGGTCTGGGTGGTGCCGGTCTGGGTGGTGCTTTCTTCAGCCTGAACCTCCGTCACCGGAAGGGTGGAAAAGAGTAAGGATGCGGTAACGGCAGCTCCCATCATGGCTCTGTACAAATTCCGTCTAGTTCTCGCTTTCATGTTCCCCGCCTCCTTCCTGCTCGAATTCCGGGATGGCAAGATTCGGCGGCATGTTTCGCTGTGCCTCCTCCTCTGTCACTTTTTCTACTCTACCCATATTCACAATAAGGTTTGCCTCACCTCGTACAAAGCCGCGAAGTTCTCCCACTATCGTACCATTGATTTGTCCCTGCACCATGCCGTCTACCCGCATCAGTCCTGTGGTTTTTTCCATCTTTAAAGGCATGGACACGGCAAAGGAGGTCTTTTCGATAATCTTCTCGCCCACCAGTAGGATCTGGGGCAGGACAAACATAACGGTAATTAAAGAAATGATGGTACCTCTCCCCAGACACTGGCCGATACCGCAAATCGCACCATCGGAGGACATCTGTCCGATGAGGATGCCCGCCAGTGCCATCATGGAACCGGAGGTCACGATGGTGGGGAACGCAAAGTTCATGGTTTCAATAATGGCATCTCTCCTGGACATTTTATTCTTTAATTCCATGAAACGCCCGGAAATAACAATGGCGTAGTCAATATTGGCACCCATCTGAATGGAGCTGACAATCAGGTAGCTCATAAAGAACAGGTTTTTGTGTTCCAGTACCGGGAAGGAGAAGTTTATCCAGATAACGCCCTGGATAACCAGAACCAGCAATACCGGCATGCCTGCTGACATGAAGGTAAACAGCAGAACCACCAGCACAGCCAGAATAGAAACCACGCTGACAACGATATTATCCCGTTGGAAAGTTTTATACAGATCATACTGGCTTGTGGAATCGCCGGGAAGTAAAATCTGGTTCGCAGGGTAATATTTACCTGCCACATCGTGGATGGTATCCAGAAACGCAAAGGTTTCATCGCCACCCAGGGGCATGTTCAGATACACCAGCATACGGCTGTAGTTTTCCCCCTGCAGCTGATCCTGGGCAATCTTCATCTTGGTGTGAGCATCCTCCAGGGTATCCATCATATCATCGTCCAGGGTGACATAACCCTCGTCCACCTCGTCATAGAGGAACATAAACATATCGATTAAGGGTACGCTGTAGCTGGAAAAGCCATTGATAATCTTGGCGTAATTTTCATCATTCACCGCATATGCCATATAGAGAAATTCCGCCACCTCATAGTCCATTTCCAACAGTTCCGAGAAATCTCTGGCGGTCAGCTTATCCGTCAACATGTAACCGTCCAGTGCCTCTGTGTTGGAAAGTCCCTGGCAGTGGCTGACCTCATCATAAGCTTCCAGATCTTCCAGCAGTTTTCTCTCGGTTTCATAGCTGCCTGCGGGTACAATCAGCGCCACCATGTTATTTTTGCCGAAAGCCTCCTCAATCCGTTCATCCACCAGCATGGATTGGCTCTGGATGGGTGTTTCCACAGAATCGTAGCCGTATACATAAGGACATTTCTGGGAAAGAATTGCCGCTGCAATAATGACTACCAGAAAAATAGGGGGCATGATATAACGGGTCTTGTAGGCAAATTTTCCCACGAAGGGAATCTTCGGGATAAAGCTTTTGTGTCTGGTCTTATCCATGAGATTGCCAAATACCATAATCAGACCTGGCATCAGCAGGAATACGGACAACAGGCTTAGGAAAATCGCACGGATCAGACACAGGGCCATATCCATACCGATTTTGTACTGCATGAACATCATGGCAACCAGACCGCCGATGGTGGTGAGAGAGCTGGAGGAAATCTCCGGGATCGCCTTACTCAGCGCAATGATATCAGCCTCCCGGACACCCAATGTCTGGTGTTCTTCTTTATAACGGTTACAGAAAATAATCGCATAGTCGATGGACAATGCCAGCTGCAGCACAATGGTTACGGAGTTGGACACGAAGGAAATGCTGCCCATCATAAAGTTGGTACCCTTCGTGATCAATGCCGCCGAGATAAAGGTCAATAGCAGCACCGGCACTTCTGCCCAGGTCTGGGAGGTCAGCAGTAAAATGGAAACCACGATGATGGCAACCAGTACGCTGATGACGGACATCTGCTGTTCGATTTCCTCGGCGGAGGAGTCTCCCATGGAGGTGGACACATAGATGTCGTAGCCGTCCAGCATCGTTTCCACTTCATCCAACGCCTCCAGCGCCCGGTCATCGTCCTCCTCATACCCAAAAGTAATATCATACAGGGCAGAGAAATTGTTGTAGTGGTCTTTGGTGTTATCGTAAGTCAGCATAATGACATCATCCATCGCCTCAATGTCATCCGCCAGCTCCTGCGCCTCGTCCTGATTAATGTTGGTCACCATGACTTTGGCAGTGCCATATGTAATGAATTCCTCTTCCATCAAATCCAGACCCTGTCTGGTCTCTGTGGTACCGGGAAGGAAAGCGGACAAATCATTTTCCACCTCAACCCAGTTCATGGCAACCACAGAAAAGATAATGGCAATGCCAAACAACAGAAAAAACAGGTTTCGTCTGTCTACAATAAATGTGGCAACCTTCACCATGAAATTGCCCTCTTCTTTTACTTTGTTTTCCTTCGACATCTCTCCGCTCCTCATTTCTGTGCATGCCTTTTGCGCATAATGCTATATCCGTTTTCACAGTTTCAAAATACAACAGCTGTCTGACCTTGTAAATATACTTTATATAAATTTTAGGAAATACGAGATCTTCCCGAACATTTCCTCAAAATTTGTTGATGTATAAATATAGCAGTGTTATAGTGGAAAAGGGATTTCTATACATTTACCATTGAATCATAGGAAGGGAGCACACATGAATTTATGAACCGTAAAAATTTAAGTGATATCCAGAGAAATAATCAGACTGCTCTGGCCGGTCACACCATCGAGGCAATCATTATTTCCATTTTTTATCTCGCACGTTTCCTGCGGGGCGAACGGAGTCTTGCATATGCCCTGTTGATTATTGTTCTGGCTTTGATTCCCGTTGTGTTGGGACAGTTCTTCTTCCTGCGCAACAGAGAGACTTCTATGATTAAGCATACCGTGGGAATTGGTTTTGCCATCACCTACACGGTTATGGTACTGACTACAGAGAATGCTAATATTTATGTATTGGTCATTCCCATGATTCTTCTGGTTTCCGTTTTCAATGATGTCAAATTCTCTGCCGCGATCAATACCGGAACTATCATTCTCAGCCTGATCATGACCATCGGCGGTGCTTTTACCGGGAAATTCGGTTACAAAGGTTTCGATGATGCTATTGTCCAGGTGGTTGCCATGGTTCTTGTCGGTATTTATTCCATCTACGCAGCGAAAACCTCGAATGCCAATAATCAGCAAAAACTGGATCATATTAAAGAGGAACAGGATAAGACAGAAAAACTTCTGAACAGTCTTTCCTCCCTTTCCCAGCAAATGCAGACCGGTATGGAAGATATCTATGCAAAAGTCGAAAGTCTCAATGCCTCTTCCAGTTCCACAAAGGATGCTATGAGCGAAGTGGGAAGCGGCACTACGGAAACTGCCAATGCGGTTCAGAATCAGCTGCTTCAGACCGAGGAAATTCAGCACAAGGTAGATCAGGTGAGTGATGCTGCGGAGCAGATCAGTCAAAATATGGTACAGACCATGGATGTTCTGAAGAATGCAAATAAAGAAGTGGCCATTCTGGTGTCCCAGGTAGAGCAGTCTGTAAAAGAAGGTGTTAATGTTGCCGGTAAGCTGGAAACTTTAGATCAATACATAGAAGAGATGCATTCCATCGTAGATTTGATTGGTGGAGTTGCCTCCCAGACCAGTCTGTTGGCATTGAATGCCAGCATTGAGGCGGCAAGAGCCGGGGAAGCCGGTCGGGGATTTTCCGTAGTTGCAACGGAAATTTCAAAGATGGCCACTCAGACAAAAGATGCCACCGTACATATCACCGATTTAATCAAAAATATCTCCAATGCGATCAGTGAAGTGGTAACCGTAGTCCGTGAAATGATCACCGCCATCAACGAAGAAAAGCAATCCACAGAAAATACAGCAGGTAACTTTTCACACATTCAGAATAACACACTGGAAATTCAGAAAAATACAGAACAGTTGACCCAGAATGTCAGCGAATTAAAGGTTGCCAATGAGCAGATCGTAAGCTCTATCGAAACCATCTCCGCAATTTCCGAAGAGGTGGCTGCCCATGCCAATCAGACCATGGATGCCCAGGAAAAGAACACTACGGTTCTGAATCAGATTACGGACCGCATGCAGTCCCTGATCGAATTGACGAAATAATAACGTAAAAGGAGCGCCTGAGTTATACACTCAGACACTCCTTTATTATAGGGAAGTTTATGGTGTTATCTTAACCAAAATATCTCTTTAACAGTCCCTCAAATGCCTTTCCATGACGGGCTTCGTCACGAGCCATTTCATGAACGGTATCGTGAATAGCATCCAGGTTAGCAGCCTTCGCACGTTTTGCCAGGTCAAACTTACCTGCAGTTGCACCGTTCTCAGCATCAACACGTAACTGTAAATTCTTCTTGGTGGAATCTGTTACCACTTCACCTAACAGCTCTGCAAATTTTGCAGCATGCTCAGCCTCTTCGTAAGCAGCTTTTTCATAGTACATACCGATTTCAGGATAACCCTCACGGAATGCAACTCTTGCCATTGCAAGATACATACCTACCTCGGTGCACTCACCGTTAAAGTTTGCTCTCAGATCAGCCATGATATCTTCGCTCACACCCTGTGCTACACCCACAACGTGCTCTGCTGCCCACTCCTTCTCGCCATTCTGTGCAGTGAATTTCTCTGCCGGTGCTCCACAAACGGGGCATTTCTCCGGTGCTGCATCTCCTTCATGAACATAACCACATACCTGACATACAAATTTCATTTTTCTTCTCCTTTTCTTTTCCTCTACTTTTTTTGTTATTTTTATCATTTACTGCCAAATTATTCGGCAGCAACATTACCATTTTTACAGTTCCTGCAAAGACCGTGGAAGTAAGTCACATGACCTTCTATGGTTCCGTCAAAGTTCGCCCTGGCAGTGTCCAGAATGTCTTCAATGCTTTCCATCTCCAGATCTATAACCGCTCCACATTTTGAACAGATGAAATGATAATGTGGGGTGATGTCCGCATCGAAATGGTCGGTGCCATCTCCCACGCGCAGCCGCTGGATCTGCCCCATATCGGCTAACAAGGTGAGGTTCCGGTAAACCGTTCCCAGACTGATATTGGGACGCTCCATCCGCACATTCTCGTACACCACATCTGCTGTGGGATGGTCTTTTCTGGTTTTCAGGAACATATAAATCATTTCTCGCTGCTTACTGTGTTTAACTGCCATCGGTTTCCTTTCCGTAATAGTAATTATTACTGATATTGATTATAGAAAAAAACCAGCCGGCTGTCAACTGGTTTTTCAAAATTTTTATGAATTCTTTTTTAACTGCTGATAAAGCTGTTCCACAGTGGCTCTGTCTGCCAGTCCTTCGGAAAAGGCACTGGCGCTTCCCGCCGCCATGCCCATGAGAAAGGCATGTGCAAAGTCCTGCTTTTCCAAATAGCCGGCGAGAAAGCCCGCTACCATGGAGTCCCCGGCGCCCACCGCGTTAATGAGTTTCCCTCTGGGAACCTCGCTTTCGTAAACCACGCCGTTCTGATCAAGGAGCACCGCACCGGCGCCGCCTAAAGAAACCAGCACATTCTGTGCTCCCCATTCCTGAAGTTTTCCGGCATAGGGAATCACCTGCTCTCTGGTGGACAGCTCCACGTCAAAAAGCTCACTCAGCTCCTGGTGGTTGGGTTTCGTCAAGAAAGGATGCAGCGGCAGGGTTTTTAACAGGGCATCTCCGATAGCATCCACAATGACCGGAATTCCCTTTCCATCCACTTCTTCCATTAAATCCTTATAAATATCGGTAGTCACGCTTCCCGGAAGGCTGCCGGAGAGAATAAGGATATCCCCCCGGGTCAGCGCGGACAGCTTTTTCCGCAATTCCTCCAGATTTTTCTCCGAAAGAATGGGCCCGCTGGCGTTGATTTCCGTGGCGTCCATCTGTTTCAATTTTACATTTAACCGCGACATTCCCCCGGGAAGTTCAATGAAATCCGTGGCAATTCCCGTGGTTTCCATCTGCCGCTTGATTTCCTGTCCGGTAAAGCCTGCCAGAAAGCCCAGGGCGATGCTTTCCAGTCCCAGATTATGTAGAACCCAGGACACATTGATGCCCTTTCCTCCGGGACGGTAAACCTCCTCGTTCGAGCGATTGGTTTTGCCGATGGCAAAATGCTCCACAGACAGAAAATAGTCCAAAGATGGATTCAAAGTCACTGTATAAATCATAATTTCAATCCTTTAAAATAAACGGTCGAAACGCTCCATCGCCTCTTTTGTATTTTCACGATTTCCAAAAGAAGTGAGACGGAAGAAATTCTTGCCGTTCTCGCCAAAGCCTGAGCCCGGTGTACCAACTACCTGGGCATTTTCCAGCAGATAGTCAAAGAACTCCCAGGATTCCATACCCTTCGGGCACTCGAACCAGATATAGGGAGAGTTAATGCCGCCGAAGTAGCGGATGCCCTTTTTCTCCATCATGGCGGAAATCAGTTTGGCATTTTCCTGATAATAAGCGATGTTCTCTTTGCACTGCGCCATGCCTTCCTCGGTAAAGGCTGCTGCAGCACCGCACTGTACAATATAGGACACACCATTAAATTTGGTGGTCTGGCGGCGGTTCCACATAGCGTTTAAGCTCATTTCTGTGCCATTGGAAGCGGTAAATTTCAGTTCCTTTGGAACAATGGTGTAGCCACAGCGGGTTCCGGTAAAGCCTGCGGTCTTGGACAGAGAGCAGAACTCGATGGCACATTTCTTCGCACCTTCGATGGCGAAAATGCTGCGGGGCAGTGTCTCATCGGTGATAAAGCACTCGTAAGCGGAATCGTAGAGAATCACCGCGTCATTTTTCAGCGCATAATCCACCCACACTTTTAACTGCTCTTTATTATATGCGGCACCGGTAGGGTTATTCGGAGAACAAATATAAATGATATCCGCATGCACAGAAGGGTCGGGCATGGGCAGGAAATTGTTCTCTGCGTTGGCATCAATATAGGTAATGTTTCTGCCACACATGATGTTGGTGTCCACATAAACCGGATAAACCGGGTCGGGAATAAGAATCACGTTGTCATTTCCAAATAAGTCGGTAATGTTTCCGGTGTCACTCTTGGCACCATCGGACACGAAAACCTCATCCGGTGCGATGGACACGCCGTTTCTCCCATAATAATCAACCACGGCATCCCGCAGAAATGCGTAACCCTGCTCCGGACCATAGCCTTTAAAGGTATCGGAGGATGCCTGGTCGTCCACACCTTTGTGCAGTCCCTCAATCACATGGGAACCCAGAGGCAGAAATACATCGCCGATTCCCAGACGAATCACTTTCTTGTCCGGGTGCTCTGCACTGTATTTGCTCACGCGGTGGGCAATTTCGGAAAATAAATAACTTTCTTTTAGGTTCAGATAATTTTCATTTAATTTTGGCATAATGTCACTCCTCCGGTCGTTTCATTTCGTAATGTATACAAGTATCATAGTATCAAATTCACAGGTTCACTGTCAATGTTGGACATCGGGCCGGCTCATGGAAATCATCTGCTCGGCATCGGGCAGTCCCAGCTCGTAGGAGTCAAAGCAGACCTGGATGGCCGTCTCATCATAGTAATAGGAGAATTCTGTTTTGTCCTGAATGATATTCTTTACCCTGTTGCGGCTTACACCGTACTGAGACTGTAGTGTCTGGATAATGGTCTCCTGGGTTTCCTCCAAAGACATGCCCAGCACATCCTGTAAGGGGATACTCTTTCTGGTGGAGGTGTCCACATTTAACGTATCCCAGCACTGATGCCGGATGCCGTCCTCATACCATACAGACTGATAAACGATGCTTGCCACACTGCCTTCGAAATAGACCTGTTCCGCTGTTTTCGGGGAATAGGTCAGGGTCCCGGAAAAGCCTGCCTCCGCCAATTCCTGCTGTTTTTCGCTGAGGCTGGCATCCTCCACCTGTTTCCGGTAGGCATCTTCCAGCTTTTGAATCTGGTTATTCAGCCAGTTGGTGCGGTCTGCATTGGTTCCGGTGAAAATCAGCTTTTCAAATTTTGCTGTGATGGCAGGTCCCTGATCCTCCTCCAGTCCGAAATCATCCCATTCCACATCGTAGCCGGTAATTTCGTTGACTTTGGCAATGGAACCTCCTGCGGTGCTGACCCACAGGCTGATATCCTCCGCGGATTCCTCACTTGCGGTGTTTTCCTCACTGGTTTCTTCTATCTTATTATCCGCATGATCAACAGCTGCGATTTCGTTGCCGGATACAGTGAGAACCTCATTGCCGGACACGGTGGTTTCCATAGTGGCTGCCTCCGCGGATTCCTCCGTTTCTATCACGGCGGTTTCTGCGGTTTCTTGTGGGGTGGTTTCCGCCGTCTCACGGACTTCCGTGCCCTGGGTTTGCTGTACCGTTTCAGTTTCCTGTCTGGTTTCTTCGCTTTCTGCGGTTTCCACGCTTTCCTCCGTCTCCGGGGCGGATTCGCTCTCTATCTCCGCACTGGTCTGCACCACCTGTCCTCCCGTGAAAATCGTGGGGAGTTTATCGTTCTGCTTTGCTACATACCACAGCAGAACACCGATGGCAGCCACAATCACTAACACGGCCAGCGTGATCAGTACGCCTTTTAAAACTTTCTTTCCTTTATTCATCTGTTTTCCTTCTTTCTCATTTGGTCTTACTGTTATATGCTTACCTCTGTTCCTGATATTTCTAAGGAATAGGCATCTCCGTTCTTTTCCACTTTTTTACTCTCTGACTCTTAAATTGTATACACTCTGATTTTAGCAGATTCCGATGGAAGGGGCAATGTATCATCCTAGAATTTCGAATGTTTTCCTTATATATTTTCACTTCTCTGAGGATAGACGACCCGGGAGAAATTTGTTATAGTAGCCTATAGAAAATGGATTCGCATGTGCAGAAGCCACATGCAGAAATGGAGCAAAGTTATGGAAAAAATTGCCAGTTTTACAATCGACCATATTAAATTAGAGCCCGGAGTCTATGTTTCCCGCAAAGACCATGTGGGCGACCAGGTGATTACCACCTTCGATTTGCGGATGACTTCCCCCAACGATGAGCCGGTAATGAATACCGCCGAGGTACACACCATTGAACATCTGGGCGCAACCTTCCTTCGTAACCATCCTGTATACAAGGATAAAACCGTTTACTTCGGTCCTATGGGCTGCCGTACCGGTTTCTATCTGCTGCTCGCCGGCGATTACGAGTCCAGGGACATCATGTCTCTCATGGTGGAGATGTATTCTTTTATCCGGGATTTCGAGGGCGAAGTGCCCGGTGCCTCCCCCAAGGACTGCGGCAACTACCTGGACATGAACCTGGGTATGGCAAAATATCTGGCAAAGAGATATCTGGAGCACACACTGGCAGATATTACCGAAGACCATCTGGTTTATCCTAATTAAAAAATGTAACGATTCAGCATGGCTCTGAATCGTTAAGCAAAAGACAGAAAGGATTTCTTTATGAATAAAATTGGAATTATCGGTGCCATGGAGCTGGAGGTTGACACCCTCAAAGGCAAAATGGTGCTGGAACAGACTGCCAAAAAGGCAAATATGGAATTCTGTGCAGGAACGTTAAACGGCACTCCCGTAGTTATCGTCCGCAGTGGCGTAGGCAAGGTCAATGCTGCCATCTGCGCCCAGATTCTCTGTGATGACTTCCAGGTAACCCACATCATCAACACCGGTGTGGCCGGTTCCCTGAAAGCAGAAATCAATATCGGCGACATCGTGGTGTCCACCGATGCCTGCTACCACGATGTGGATGCTACCATCTTTGGCTACGCTCTGGGGGAAGTACCCCAGCTGGGCGTGCGTTTCTTCGAGGCCGACAAGGAGATGCAGGAGAAAGCCATCGCCTCCTGTAAGGAAGTGAACCCGGAAATTGGTGTTTATTCCGGAAGGGTGGTCAGCGGTGACCAGTTCATCGCCAGCCGCGAGGTGAAAAATAAAATTGCAGAGAATTTCCACGGTGTCTGCACGGAGATGGAAGGCTGCTCCATCGCTCATGCGGCATTTTTAAACAAAGTGCCCTTCGTCATTCTCCGGGCAATTTCTGACAAAGCAGACGATTCTGCGGAGGAAGATTATCCTTCCTTTGAGCGCAAGGCTGCTATCCGCTGTGCAAAGCTGGTGGAGGATTTTGTGGGAAGGCTGTAGTGCGGATGGCTGGGCATATCGGACATAAACTCGTGTTTTTGCCCATGTAGAGGATGATTTTGAAAGAATTAGACATGGTTGACTTGCGTTATGTAAACCAGTTGGGCAAATGGATCGGATACTGCGATTTTTACCCAAATATCACAAAATAAATGGGTAAAATCCATTGTTCTATTTCTATTTACCCAAGAGGGATGATGCTGCCGAAAAATCATGCTATTTTGATGTGAAATCCTAATGGTTTATGGGTAAATCCGTAAAAATGTTTGCTATATGCCCAAATTAGATACATTGCACGAAAAATATAAGAATGCGTGTGAAAAGAGCTTCGGCGAAATGCCGAAGCTCTACAATTCTAGATCAAATGAAATTCCTGATACAGTTTCTGTCTGGCTTCCGGATCTGTAGATGCCCGTTCAATATCCGCTGTACGACCTTCTTTCATAAGTAACTGGATTAATTTTAATGCTGTACTCTCGCCTACTGCACGCCCACGCGCTTCACCAATAGTAATTCCTCGTTCAATTCCTCGTTCAATTCCTCGTTCTTCTATTCCTTCGCTTAAATTGCACATAACATTCACATCCTTCCTCAGATTTTTCTTTAACGGGATATTATACTCCATTCCAATGATATCAAGTCGCTCTTTTTCCGTCAAATGCTGTGATAAAAGTGTTCCTAGTAACCGATGTAGTTCATATTTCTCATCATGTTCTGGAAGTTCCTTTGCAAGTCCTATCATAACAATATTAAACAAATTCAGGTTCCCTTTCCATTCATAAGAACCTATAAGATTCTTCTGAGTCAAACGGATATGACTCATACTGTTCTCGGATAGGTTCATACACACCCAAATCGAATATACCTGTTTAATACCATTATAGTCAGAGTTTTTAAAATCCCTTTCTTTCTGAGATGAAATCAACCGGCATACATAAAATATTGCCCGGTTTAAGATTTCATAATCCGCTGTCTCTCCCTTTTGCGCTTCCACATTAATAATGATCTGTGATAAGCCATTCTTCATCCTCACATAAAAAACAATGTCAAAAATTATTGTTCCCTCATTAATCTCCTTATTTTCTGTGTTAAGTCCAACTATCCTGTCTCCAATTCTCTGGTTTGTCAGTCCTGGTTCTGCCGATGCTGCACTAATATGAGGTTCTCCTTCTATGTAAGGAACTACCTCCTCCGGATTCATCCCCTGAAATTCTTCTACCGTTCTGACCAGAATATGCGCCAGAATGATCTTGTGTCCCAGTAACCTCTTGGCACAGGCATCATACTGGGCTTTTAAATCCGCCGCCTGTACTGCATTAGTAATTTCATTATTCACTGGTTATCCTCCTTTTTATTTAATGATTTATCTTTTGTAAAAAGGCATTTAACCATAGTTCTATTATAATCTATCAACTGTAAATGAAACAAATAAATTTTTTATAAAGGATTTGCGCAAGAACTATCAAAGATTGAAAATTTAACGGTCAGAGAAAAAGAGAGCTTCGGCGAAATGCCGAAGCTCTTTTTTGTTGTACATTAAGTTCAAAATACCTGTCACTCCCAGGATTAGCCAAGTAAGGACAGAACGCTCTGGTTAGACTGGTTAGCCTGTGCCAACATAGATGTTCCTGCCTGAGCAAGAATGTTGTTGTTGGAATACTTAACCATCTCAGTAGCCATATCGGTATCACGAATCTGGCTCTCTGCGGATGTGGTGTTCTCTACAACGTTGTCCAAGTTGTTGATGGTGTGCTCCAGACGGTTCTGGATGGCACCAAGGTCGGAACGCTGGGAAGATACTTTGCTGATAGCTTCTTTGATGGTTTCGATGGCATCCAGCGCATTGCTATTGTTGTTTCCATCAACTTTGATTCCATTGACGCCAAGACCTTTTGCGCTCATGGTTGCAATATTCATGGTAATCCCATTATTGGATGTTGCATCAGCACCAACATGCAAAGTTACAGCTAAGGAATGTGTTACATCATTTAAACCAGAAACATTATCCTTCGCATTGGTTTTTCGAGCACCTGTCATTTTATTTCCAACTGCATCATAAAGATCTGGTGCATCAGAACGTCCAGAAACTGTTGTTGTCGTTGCACCTGCGTTTGTGGTGGTTTTTGCGCTAAAATACTTATCTAAGGCATTGGCTGAAATAACATTTCCATCCTTGTCGTAGTATTTAGCTACAGACTCTTGAGCCTCACTAGCTGTGATTGATGTTGCAATAATCTTGGCAGTCTGTGTCTTATCTGCATCGCCTTCTTTTAAAGTAGGGGCTGTTGCCCCATCAGCAGTCAATTTCATGAGGACAAATCCGTTGGAATCAGCAATTTCAAACTCGCCTGCAGTTGCTGTCTCTTTCACTGTATATTTATCTGCTGCTGCACCATTCAAAGACAATGTATAAGTATCTGTCTGCTGAGCAGCGCCTTTTACATAAGATGAAGTATAGTTTACAGTTGCGCCCTGGTCTCTCAAAGCCTTCAGCAAATCATTCACTTCATTCTGCTTGTCCTCAGTATCAACCTTATCTCCTGCAGCATAAGTTAAAGTAATGCTAGTTGCTTCATCCGTGTTAAAAGATGCATCTGCAGCCTGAGCAGTTTTAAAATTTTTATAGGAAAATGAATGTTCATTTGCCAGACTCTTATCACCCTTCAGCAGATAAGTCTCATTGAATTTGGTGGTTTCTGATACACGGTCAATCTCTGTGGTCAGCTGGTCGATTTCCGCCTGAATAGCGTCACGGTCAGACTCGCTGTTGGTTCCGTTTGCAGATTTAACAGCTAACTCATTCATACGCTGTAACATATCGTGAACTTCGGTTAATGCACCCTCAGCGGTCTGCACGGTAGAAATACCATCCTGTGCATTTGCGGATGCCTGTGTCAGTCCACGAATCTGCTTTCTCATTTTCTCGGAAATGGAAAGT
>ERZ1026844.100-NODE-100-length-68759-cov-8.601406_pt1 | contig 68759 bp, 83 predicted proteins | sample MGYA00380152_ERZ1026844 | MGnify/ENA primary metagenome ERZ1026844 (study PRJEB33269, sample SAMEA4719788) | human gut metagenome | biome: human-associated habitat; feature: organic feature; material: feces | place: Cameroon | collected 2013-10 ... | reverse complement strand
GCACACGTTGACTGCCCTGGACATGCTGACTACGTTAAGAACATGATCACTGGTGCAGCTCAGATGGATGGCGCAATCCTCGTTGTAGCAGCTACCGATGGTGTTATGGCTCAGACCAAAGAGCACATCCTGCTGTCCCGTCAGGTAGGTGTACCTTACATCGTTGTTTTCTTAAACAAATGTGATATGGTAGACGATCCTGAGTTGATCGAGTTAGTTGAGATGGAAGTTACCGAGCAGCTGGAAGAGTATGATTTCACAGACTGCCCTATCATTAAAGGTTCCGCTCTGAAAGCTCTGGAAGATCCCATGGGCGAGTGGGGCGACAAGATCATGGAGTTAATGGATACTGTTGATGAGTACATTCCTGATCCTCAGCGTGAGACTGACAAACCTTTCCTGATGCCTATCGAGGATATCTTCTCCATCACCGGTCGTGGTACCGTTGCTACCGGACGTGTAGAGCGTGGTGTTCTGCATATGTCTGATGAAGTTGAAATCGTTGGTATCAAAGAGGAGACTCAGAAATCCGTTGTTACCGGTATTGAGATGTTCCGTAAATTACTGGATGAGGCACAGGCTGGTGATAACATCGGTGTTCTGCTTCGTGGTATCCAGAGAACCGATATCGAGCGTGGACAGGTTCTGGCTAAACCCGGTACTGTTACCTGCCACAGAAAATTCACCGCTCAGGTTTACGTTCTGACCAAAGACGAGGGTGGTCGTCATACACCTTTCTTCAACAACTATCGTCCTCAGTTCTACTTCAGAACAACTGATGTTACCGGTGTCTGCGAACTGCCCGCTGGTATCGAGATGTGCATGCCTGGTGATAACGTAGAAATGACCATCGAACTGATTCACCCCATCGCTATGGAGCAGGGTCTTACCTTCGCTATCCGTGAGGGTGGTAGAACAGTAGGATCAGGACGTGTTGCTACAATCATTGAGTAATTAATGGAATTACACTAAATTTAAGGCTTCCAAGGTTTTCCTTGGGAGCCTTTTTGCGGTGTGCCGAGCATGGCACTAATCTTACTGGTGCAAGTCCAGTGGTGGCAATAGAGGTGGTAGATAGGAAATTATATAATCATATTGACAAGTGAGACCACAGGCGATAGTCTGTATATAAGATTACTGCATGTGGTCTGTTGGATTTAGGAGGATACACATATGGAAATTCAATTAGGTGTGATCGAGGCAAGATATGCAGATATGATTTGGGAGCATGAACCGGTTACTTCATCGGAACTGGTAAAGATGACGGCAGTGGAATTTAACTGGAAGCGCACAACTGCACACAATGTTTTGAGAAGATTGATTGATAAGGGATTGTTTCGGAATGAAAATGGACTGGTAACAGCCGTAATATCCAGAGAGGAATTTTATGCCAGACAGAGCAGACAGTATGTAGAAGACACCTTTGCGGGTTCTCTTCCGGCATTTATTGCAGCATTTACGCAGGATGCAAAACTGACACCGAAAGAAGCTGAGGCAATTCGTAAGATGATTGATCAGGCGGAGGAAAAATGAATATGGGAGAAATTTTCTTAAAACTGCTGAATATGAGCATCACAGCCAGTTGGATAATTTTAGCAGTATTAGGTATTCGACTTCTATTTAGGAGGATACCAAAGTGGATTAGCTGTTTATTATGGGGGATAGTAGCAATCCGACTGATATTTCCGTTTTCCATAGAAAGTACATTTAGCCTGCAACCAAGTGCAGAGCCTATCAAGTCCAGCACTATGGTGGAGGGAGAACGGATACCTTATGTGCCGTTCATAGACAGTAACGTAGATGTTGTAGAAAATACGATAAATCCCGCACTAGCAGAAACCTTTGCATATCAGGAAACCCAAAGCGTGGCTCCGCTACAAATAGTGACAGAAATCGCAGGGGGGCTTTGGTTATGCGGAATGGTGGTGCTTCTTATTTTGGCATTGGTGAGTATGATAAAATTGTGCCTATGTGTAAGGGAAGCTGTGCTATATAGAGAAAACATCTATATTTGTGATGCAGTAAAATCCCCTTTTATTTTGGGAATTATCAGACCCAGAATATACCTTTCCTCTTCACTATCAGAGGAAGAGATGGCATATATTATAGCGCATGAGAGTGCACATCTTAAAAGAAAAGATCACTTGTGGAAACCTTTTGGGTATTTGCTTCTTTGTATCTATTGGTTCAATCCTCTTTGCTGGGTTGCATACATTATGCTATGCAAGGATATTGAGCTTGCCTGTGATGAAAAGGTGATTCGTGATATGAACTTTGAGGATAAGAAAAAATATTCCAGAGTGCTATTGTCTTGTGCAACGCAGAGGCGATTAGTAATGATGTGTCCGTTGGCATTTGGAGAAGTGGGAGTAAAGGATAGAGTGAAGTTGGCACTGAATTACAAAAAGCCATCCTTTTGGATTGTTTTGATATCCATGGCTGCCTGTGTAGTAGTGGCTGTATGCTTTTTGACAGAACCGAAAAGTGATTTTTCGATAGCAGACTACAAGGCAATCAGTTATAGAGAATATCAAAAATTGACAGGATATGACGCGGAATTCTATCATGCCTTATATTATATCGGGGAATTGCCCAAAACGGAATTATCAATCGTTTTTGAAGGAGACTATGATGAAGATTTAGCAGGGGCTGTTCTGGCTGAGGATGCGAAAGCAATAAGGATACAGGGGAGATTATCAGAGTTGTTTGGCGATGATACTAAACAATTAAGTGAGTCTGAACTCCTAAAAAAAATAAGTGAAAATTACGGAAATGTTATTTCCATAGATTATAGGGAAGGGGCGGGAACCGCATATTATGTGGGGGATTATTATGCACATATAGCAGTTGCAGCTGATACGGATGATAATAGGAATACGGTGTTTGAGATTGCAGTGGAAAATCAGACGGATAACGAAAAAATGTTTTCGGGCAGCAGCTCTTTTTGGCTTATCTGGGAAGAGGAGGAGCCAGTCAAAGAAAACGAAAATGTGGAAAACGCAAAAGATGACAATGGATACATATGGCTGTCTGATACAGTGTTTATAAGTGAATTTAAGGACTTGGATGGCAATGGTACAAAAGAATATGTGGAGGTCGATCTAGGAGATGAATCAAACAACTTCTATTCCCATTTCAAGTTTTATTGGAATGGTGAGATGATTTATGAGTATGAGGATCCTTGTAGAATTGACCCATGCGTAGCAGAATATGTAGACTTGGATCATGATGGGGAAAAAGAAATTTTCTTTTCATTTGCTCCAAGAGTAAATTCCATGCCACTTATGGAGTATATCGTATTAAAGCAGAACAATTCAAGTTGGAAACCGCTGGAGATGATTCATGGCGAAACGATGATGGATAATGCATTTCCATTGTCTGTTACAAAGGGAGACACCAAGTGGCAGGCTGTGATATCCTGTGAAAATTTGGATGAATCAGTTACTTTCGATGTAGAATCACATTATTTAGATTTGAAAAGAGAATTTCTTTCAGACAACGGGGAAGAAACGGAATTTACCAGTCAGTTGGTTGAGTGGTATGAAACAGAATTTGTAGATTACCCTTCGGGAGAAATCTGTGGGAATGTGTCAGCGTGGGGAATTTGGAATATAGAAGTAGGAGAATATGAAGGAAAAACCTGCCTGATTGCAACACATGGGATTCAGTGTTATGATAAGTTTGATTTTTGGGGAGAGGCAGATGTCTACTTTGATTATGATGAAAAAGGAAATACAAGATTTTTGAGCATCCAGTTTAGACCACAGTACCAGTATTTGGATCAAAATAAAGAAGTCGAAGAGAGAATTTATGAAGGTGAGACGCCCGGCGTATCTTATGGTGATATTGCGGAAAGATATTATACTGTAGGTCAATATATGAAAGAGGTAAAGGATGTATCAAAGGCTATGGCCGCAGCAGGGGATTCGTATATATGTGATGAGTACCTAAATGCGATGGGAAGCCCGGAGGCTGAATCTGTATATGTATTGCATGATTTAAATAATGACGGTATAGAGGAATTTTTTATAGGTCTTAAATTTAATTATGATATACCTTACTATGTAATTTATGATGTATATACGTGGAAAGACGGAAGAGCGTATCAGTTAATGAGAGGTATCGGATATCGTAATGGCTCGTGTAAGATATGTGAAAATGGAGTAATAGAGGATAATTATTCAGGGTCGGCATGGGACGGGCAAACATTATACCATATTTTACCTGAGGGAGGAATTGAACTTGAGACAATAGACAGTGTTTCTTCAAGGCGAGACGGCACAGTTCAATCCTATTATCACTGGAATGAATTGATAGATGAAAATTCGCTACAAACGATATTGGAGCAATATCAACCGGAGTCTGTCACATATGTCGATTGTAATAGGGAGACAATTGAGCAACTACGTCTGAGTGGAATAAGAAAATAACTTACCGATTGACTTATAACTGATATTAAGGACAAGATGCATATTAGCTGATCAGGAGCAAGTATTCCGGTGCCAAAACGGTGCCACGAAACCATGCAAATAAAAATAGACCATGTAAAATCAACGAAACTATGCAGATTTCAGCCATAAAAAGCATAGAAAATATGTTGAAAAACGCTATTCAGATAACGTGAAGGTGGTAGAACCGTTGGTTCTGGCCGTGTAGCTACTATCATTGAGTAATCTGCGCGTAAGCAACGAGAAACTTAGATAAGTAAAAATATTACCCGGAAGAGTGTAAACACTCTCCGGGTATTTTATTGCCGTTTCAAATGGTTGTTTTTATGCACAAATCCTTTTATAATAATACAAAAGCAGAGAAAGTGAGGCGAGCATTTTGAAAAATACCTTTGACCTTTCACAATTTGATGAATACAGAGAAGACAACAGAAGAGAAGTGAAAAAAGCCTCTGGAGGATTGCCAATTTCTCTATGGGATACCTATTCTGCGTTTGCCAACTGTTATGGCGGTGTGATTATACTTGGTGTTAAAGAGGAAAAAGACGGTAGTTGGAAAACTACTGGTTTACAGAATGCTCCTAAACTTTGCAAGGAATTTTGGAATACGATCAATAATCCCAAGAAAGTAAATATAAACCTATTACAGGAAGACGATGTGCAGACCTATGAGATGGGAGAGAATAAGGATGTCATCATGGTTATTTATGTGCCGATGGCAAAGCGTGAGCAAAAGCCAGTGTACATCAATAATGATATTTTTAATGGTACTTTCCGCAGAAATTATGAGGGTGATTATCATTGTACCAGATTACAGGTAAAAACCATGCTGCGAGACCAGACTGAGCGTACCATGGATATGGAAGTGTTGGACAAGGTTCCTATGGAAGATTTGAATTATGATACCATTCATGGGTATCGTAACAGTCATCGTTCTTTAAAAGAGGGACATCCGTTTGAACGACTGAGCGATCATGAATATTTGCGAAGTATTGGTGCCGCTGCAATTTCTGAGGAAGATGGACAGTTACATCCTACGGCAGCAGGCATGCTGATGTTTGGGGATGAGTATAACATTGTGCGTCATTTCCCTGAGTATTTCTTGGATTATAGAGAAGAGTTAGACCCTACCACGCGTTGGAGTGACAGATTACAGTCCAGTTCCGGTGAATGGTCCGGAAATGTGTGCGACTTCTATTTTAGGGTTTATAACAAAATTATTAAAGATGTTAAGGTACCATTCAAAATGTCCGGTGGCGAGCGTGTTGACGACACACCGGTACACAAGGCAATTCGTGAAGCATTGGCAAATTGTCTGATTAATGCAGACTATCACGGTTTGCGAGGCATTGTTATCCGAAAAGAGCCGGACAAGCTGGTTTTGGCAAATCCCGGTTATATCAGAACGGGTAAAAAGCAGATGCGTCTTGGAGGTGAATCCGATCCGCGAAACAAGGCTCTTATGAAGATGTTTAATCTTATCAATATCGGAGAACGTGCAGGGAGCGGTGTACCAAATATATTTAATGTATGGGCGGATGAAGGCTGGGAAGAACCTGTGATTGAGGAACGATTTGACCCGGATAGAACGGTACTGTCACTTTCTTTCAAAAAAAGCGGCGATAGAAAACCGACGATAAAAAGCGACGATAAAAAACCGACGATAAAAAGCGACGATAAAAAAAGTATAAAAACAGGGAAACAGCAAGAAAAGATTTTAAATCATATGGAGGAGAATAAAGAGTATCGTTTGCAGGATTTTTGTGATTTGTTAGGTCTGAAAGAGACTCGAACAAAAGAGATTTTGAAACCACTTATATCTGACGGAAAAATTTCTGTTCTTGGTAAGAATAAAGACCGACGATATAAATTAGGATAGGAGGCATTATATGGTACACCCGGATAAAGTTGGAGTAGAAGCCAAGAAGAGAGAAGATGAAAATTTCAAATTTCGTAGTTTTTTGAAAGGACATGCAGATGAGGAAGAATTAGATGAGCAGTTTCTGCGACTGCATAAAGAACTGTTTACTGATTACGATTGTAGTAAGTGCAGAAATTGTTGCAAGATGTACAAGGGAAGTATACCTGAAGAAGATTTAGAAAAAGATGCGGAATATTTGGAAATTACGGTAGAACAGTTTATTGATTTCTTTTTGGAAAAAGAGGAATTAGGAATCGGATATCATACGAAACATAAGCCTTGTGATTTTTTGCAGGAAGATGGAAACTGTAAACTTGGGGATTGTAAACCGGATAGTTGTAAGAAATATCCTTATACTGACCAGCCGGAAAGGTTGTGTAGTTTACTGGGGATGTTAGATACTATTTCCATCTGCCCGGTTGCATTTGAAATATTTGAGCGTTTGAAGAAAGAATACGGATTTAGGAGAAGGTAGGTGAACATATGAGAAAAGAAGCATCTATAGAACAATGGAAAACATTATATGAGGCGGGAACACGCATTAAGGAACTGAAGCCATGGGAAAAGTTTTGGGATATGGATTTAATTGGTATCAGATATGGTGCTGAAGAGGAAACGATTTTCTTCAGTATACTGGGGCGAGGCGGTGATTGTTATGGAATAGCTGTCTATGAAGGATACGAGGGATTAAATAGTTTTCTCATGCTTACCATGCAGGAGCGTATGAATCTGGCTCCGGAATATGCGATGTTGAACCAAAGAAATCTCACCTGCTATTGGGGTAATCGTGACGAACTTTCTGATAGGCAAAGAAAGATTATTAAGGAATTAGGATATACATATCGTGGAAAAAATCAGTGGCTGTATTTTCTGTCTTTTGAGCCGGGATATTACCCATATAATATGGATGAGGAAGAAGTATTGCGTATGAGCGAGTATTTACAGGATTTGGAACTGGCTCTGCGTTACTATCATGAAACAGACATACAGGTTGATTTTCAATCGGGAAATATGTTTCTGTTTTCTTTTGGAAAAGATAAGAAAACATGGGAATTTGGTGAAGAGCCACTTCCTTTTACATCTTTTCAATTTGGGAATTTACTGGTTACAGATGAAGATTTGCTCTCAGACCTGGGAAAAGCCCCGAAATGCAAAGCTGTTTTAGAGGCAGATGTATCTGTGTTGGGAGTATCAGTTACGGATAAAAAGTATGATCGTCCTGCAAATCCGGCATTGCCGTTATTAGGAGATGCAAATACAGGAACCATCATTAAATTTGAAATGCTTGGACCGGAGGACGATGCGATTGTAATGCTGGCAGAAATTCTGATAGGTTTTATTTTTCAATTTGGTGCACCGAAGGAAATAAGGGTGTCAAACGTAATTGTGGAAGCCGGACTTGAGCAGATATGTAATGTATGTGGTATTAAACTTCGCAGAGTAAAAATATTAAAAGGATTGGAAGATTTCAAATATAGCATGCAAAGATTTAGATAGTAGCAGCTTGCCAGGTTGAAAGAAATACCGGATGGCTGTGCAGAATGTTTTCCGTTTGATACAATAGATGAGCTTGAACAGGAATATTTAGCAGATTAATATTCACCATCGGTATCAAATCAATATCACGACACACATAATTCGTATCACAAAACCAAAAATTATATAAATTTGCCGTTTACATCCTTTTTCGCCCATGCTATATTATTACTTAGGTGTACGGAAAATGGCAGAAATCCGTGATACGAATCTGCAACATTTTCCCCGGAAAAAGATAAAATAATAGGTAAAATACCCATAAAATGAGTCACAAAACGGCAAAAACCGTAACAAATAAGTTTCTGAATAAGGCCAAATCAGACCGTGAAGGTGGTAGAACCGTTGGTTCTGGCCGTGTAGCTACCATCATTGAGTAATCTTTGATAGTGTCTCTAAAAAGCTAGATTTTATGGGGCTTTCCGAGAAATCGGGAAGCCCTTTTTGCGTCTTGAAATAGGTGAAAAGAATAGCGAAAAATAGGGTTGGCGGTGCCAAAACGGTGCCAAGAATATGTTATCTATTTATCCAAAAGTTAAGGTAAATCTATTTTGCTGACTTGAAATTTTAAATTCCAGTGCAGGGGTAAATTCCACCGTGCTTTAAAATTCCTTGATTTTATTAAATTATATAAAGCCTAATCTGCAGAGAACTGGTATAATTAGCTTAACTTCCCATAAAATATCTGAATTTAAGGCATGGTAAACAAGCCTCTGGACATCCGGTGTGTGAGACTGAATTCCACAGGCCACATCCTAAAAATGTGAATTGTTAAGTTCCAGTCTGACAGCAGATTTTTATGATAAGTTAACGGTTAAAGCGTATCAGCTTAGGCGTCAGATTGACCTCATCGGGTGGAATCGGTCTAAGCTGAAGTGCTTTTAGGATTCCAATGCCGTAATGTTCAAGTGCCACATCGTATGGGGTACGGCCGCCAAGGCTTTCCCGGGGAGTGGAGTTTATATGATCCACGATGGTACGCAGATCCCACTGGGTGAGAAATTCAAAGCTGGTCTTCTTTGGCAGAACCATGCGAAGCATGGTGTGGGCCTGCTCAATGCCACCCTTTTGACCGCTTCTCATAGGATCACAGAAATAGATACTGGAACGTACAATTCCACAGGAACCGTTTTCCAGTGCTTCCGGGTTTCCGAATTCGGCGCCTCTGTCAGTCAGAATGACATTAAATAATTTCAGAAAATCATAGGTACCCAGCTGATGCTCCAGTTTGTCAAAAATAAGCTTTACAGCGCCCTGGGTGCAGCGGTTCATGACAAAAGCCAGAAACAGCTTTTCCCGGGTCAGGAAGAAAGTCAGGATAACCCGTTTGGATTCCTGCGAAGAATGAACGGTATCCATTTCTGCAAAAGAATCAATGCCAAGATTTTGAAAATCAGTAAACATACGCCCTTCAAAAACAGTATGGTCCTTGATCTGCGTTTTATGTACCTTACGTGGTTTAAACTTGACTTTGCGCTTGAGGTCGATATTTCTGGCAGTGAGAATACCATCATCCAGATAAGAATAGAGAGTCCTGACAGACATATCCAGTTCCGGATGGTTTGTGATGATCTGATAGGGTGACTGGCCCTGATAGATCAAAGGTGTGATGACCATATCTTTTTGATGAAGTTCGTGCTTTGTCATATTTATGCCGGTTCTGGATGATGAGAGGCACTCTCTGTATTTGCGGTCTGCATAAACGGCATCATAACGGTATTTATGGGCAATGGTGCAGTGGTTAATGGCTTTCGGGCAGCCATTGCAAACGTAAGGAGCTTTGTCAAGGCGTTCGCAGCGTTCCCTGACATAATCAGCGCAGGTCTGATTACAGGTGGGACAGGAGGTGCACTTGATGTTGCAGAGAATGATCTTGCCACATGCATTTGTTTTCTTACAGTGATACCTATGAATACAAAAGTTGTGTGCATTGTAAAAGGTGCCTTTGTGGTACCAGTCACTGAGCCGGTGAAGCTTAACTTCCTTGGAGATGGTAGTAGGATCCTTGCATAAGAACCTGGCGATATCCTTAAAAGAGGTTCCACAGTTAAGGGAACGTTCCATGTACTTACGGTCTTCAAGAGAAAGATGTTTCTGGTTACCGGGAATATATTTGCTCATAGAGCCTCCTTCTACTGCTGTCAGAAGGAGGCTCTATGAGCATACCACTAAAGTATGAAAGATTAAACTCTACTTATGCAGGAGTTAATTCCACCGCATAAGCGGACGGTGGAATTAACTTTTGAAATTTTCAGTAAATCTATTTTAGGGCAATGGACTTGAAAATTATGTATAAACATGATATGATTTACATAGAATAAAACTGTAATGCGTTACAGTTTGGGCTGGTCGAAAGACCCAGGTCCATCAGCGGTTGGGGAGGTTCCCCATTATTGGCGGGTGTATACCCGCCATTTTTTGTACAAAATTTAAGGTAAGAAGGCGTTATATGAAAGAAGTAAGTATTTTTATAGATGAATCCGTGGATTTTGGTGAATATGATTACCATTCTCCTTGGTATATAGTTACCATGGTATTTCATGAACAAGATGCGTCAATTCAAGAGCCAATGGAATATTTAAATAGAGAACTATCACTTCTAGGATTAGAGAATCATTGTATACATACGGGACCAATTATTCGAAAAGAGGAAGAATACTCTCAGATGGATTATTTAGAACGTAGAAAGATATTTAATAAAATGGTTACATTTATGAGACAGAGTGGTGTAAAATATAAATCTTTCTATACCGAGAAAAAGCATATCGAGGATATTGTTGAGGCAACGGGTAAACTTTCAAAGCAAATATCTATTTTTATTAGGGAACACTATGACTTCTTGCTTTCCTTCGATTTGGTTAAAATATACTATGATAATGGACAAGTAGAGTTGAACAAAATATTGTCGACCTTGTTTAATGCATTTCTGCCGAGAGTAGAGTTTCGAAAAGTAAAACCATCGGAATACAGATTGTTTCAGGTGGCTGATATGATATGCACTTTTGAACTGTTGAAACTAAAAATACAGAACCATTCATTTTCCAAATCTGAGCAGATATTCTTTGGCTCAGTTAACGATTTGAAGCGAAACTATTTGAAAATTGTCAATAGACAGGATATTGATCATTAGTTAATAACTCCAGTGAACACACATATTCACTGGAGCTATTTTTTACCATCCCTTAATCTGTTTTACCTGTTCTGCTCTTTCCGCATCTTTATGATACTGCAGCTTAGATGGTATATTGCGTTAAATGCCCCCGGCACTTCTGGTCACGGTGACCAGGGGTGCCGGGGGCATAATATCATAAGTTTTCCTTTATTTGATTGTTTGTTCATCCCTATTTCTGGGGGATTTTGAGCTGCCAGCCCGCATGGATTCGATTTGGATTTTTGATTAAATCGCTGTTGGCAGCGATGATATCAGCCACGGTGCAGCCATGTTTTTTCGCAATCGCTGAAAGGGTGTTGCCCTTTTATACGGTGTAGGCCGCATATGTGTCTGTGTCGGGCTTCCTCTTTTATCCCGGTATGGCACCAAAACGGGTCCAAAACGGTGCCTTAGATAAAATGTAAAAAACCAATTCTATACGAATAAAATTGCGGAAAAAGCACAAAAATATTGACATAGAATTCTAAAAAAGATATATTGTATATTATCTAGGAGGCTAGGAGGTGCTGTGATATGTTAGTGCAATTTATGTTAAAAAATGTTTTGTCATTTAAGGAAGAGACAATTTTAGATTTGACAGCAATTAATGCGTATAAGGAGCATCAATGCAATTTAATAGATTATGGAACAAAAGAAAAGTATCTTAGGGTCGCAGCAATTTATGGAGCAAATGCAAGTGGAAAATCGAATATTTATATGGCGATGACTTATTTTCAAAGAATTATTGCGGAGTCATTAAATAATGTTGAAGATGGTGAAGCAACAGCTATTAAAACATATTATCAGCCATTTTCATTCGATAGTGAAGAGGAAAATTCAGAATTCCAGATTGTACAGATTTTAGGAGATTATGAATACAAATATGGATTTGAGTATAATTCAAATTGCATTGTTACGGAGTGGTTATATAGAAAAAATCTGCAGACCAAGAGAACCTCAACAATCTTTGAACGTACGACAGAAAAAGTTGAATTTGGTTCTAGTGTAAGAAAAGAATGTGATGTATATGAGGAGCAAATTCCTGTTGAGACTTTGGTTTTAACTTTTTTCAATAAGTTAAAAATGAAATCTAATATTTTTAAGGTTGTTTATGCTGGTGTGATGGATACATTAGTTGTTCCAACAAATTTTTGCGAGGATACAAGACTTTTAGAGGCACTCTTACCGCAATTGATTGATCAAGAAAAAAGTGTATTGGTAGATTTTTTGTCTGCTATTGATACAGGTATTAGAGATATTGAATATGACGATAGTGACAAAGAAATTAAATTTGCAACCTATCATATGGGAAAAGATGGAGAATTGCATCCTTTGGACTTGTTTTTTGAATCAGAAGGAACCATTAAAAGTATTATGCTATTCATTTATGCGCGTACTGCTATTCTTTATGACAAATCAATTTTTGTGGACGAATTGAATATTAAATTGCATCCTCTTTTGTTGAAATTTATTATCGATTTATTTTATGAAAATGATTCGCAGGCTCAGTTAATTTACACAACACATGATACTACTCTTTTGGATAAAAAATTTTTTAGAAGAGATCAGATTTGGTTTGTACAAAAAGATGAATTTGGATACTCAGAATTGTCTGCTTTATCAGATTTTAAAGTGAGGTCAGATGCTTCATTTGAAAGAGATTATTTAGCTGGGGTATATGGCGGAATTCCGTGGTTAAAAGAATTCAGTATGAAAGAAGGTAAGTAAATGGGTTCGGATGATTTATTTAAAAAGAGACGAGAAGCTAGAACTCAAAGAAAGCATGAATACAAAACTACCAAAGCCAATTCTTATCTAATTGTTACAGAAGGTGAGCGTACCGAGCCATTATATTTTAAAGGTATGCAAAAACTTATACAAGAAAAAGTAGGTGGCGTAGTGGATGTTTTTGAGCAACCCCTTATTGATGTACATGGTGAGGGTTGTTCCACGACTAGACTGGTTGAGGTAGCAGATCAGATTATAAAGGATGCAAAAATTATCTATCAAAATGTATGGATTGTTTTTGATAAAGATGATTTTGATGACTTTGATCAAGCAATACAAGAAACTATAAATAAAGGATATAATGTGGCTTGGAGTAATCAATCTTTTGAATATTGGTTATATCTGCATTTTTATTACAGTGATTCTGCATTGCATAGACATCAATGGAATGAAAAACTAGATGAGATTTTCAAGAAAAATAATTTAGGTAATGGGACATACCAAAAGAATTATGAAGATATATATAACATGGTAAATATATATGATGGAGTAAATGTTGCCATAAAGCATGCAAAACGTAGAATGGCTGAATTTGAAAAAGGCGGATGCAGACCATCGCAATATGATCCAGGAACAATGGTGCATAAATTAGTTGAATCTTTGAAAGTATATTTAGAATAAGAGATTCACTTGCACTCTTTTTTACCATCCCTTAATCTGTTTTATCTGTTCTGCCCGTTCGGGATCTCTGTGATACTGCAGCTTAGATGGTATATTGCGTTAAACGCCCCCGGCACTTCTGGTCACGGAGACCAGAGGTGCCGGGGGCATAATATCATAAGTTTTCCTTTATTTGATTGTTTGTTCATCCCTATTTCTGGGGGATTTTGAGCTGCCAGCCCGCATGGATTCGATTTGGATTTTTGATTAAATCGCTGTTGGCAGCGATGATATCAGCCACGGTGCAGCCATGTTTTTTCGCAATCGCTGAAAGGGTATTGCCCTTTTGTACGGTGTAGGCCGCATATGCATTCGTGTCGGGCTTAACCAGTTTCTTCTCGTCATATCCAATCATATAGACGGAAGACGGAGAGAGAGGATTAGTTTTCCAGCTTACCTGCTTTCTGATGGGGTCATAGCTGGTTTCGCAGAGCTGTTTGCTACCGATTGAAGATTACATGGATGCCTGAAACCGGAACTCTCCATTGCCGGCGGAGAAGCCATAGATGCCCTTGTATTTTTCCACCACGGAAATCATGCTCTGGGTGCCAATCCCATGATTTTGCGTATGGCTGACGGGAACCTTATCTTCAAAGACCGGTTCCTTTACATAGGTATTGGTTATACTGATACATAGGTGGCGGCTCTTTTCAAATACCTTTAAGGAAATATTCCGATTGGAATTTGGAGACATCAGGCTGCAGGCATTCAGTGCATTTTCCAGCGCATTGGAAAGCAGGCTGCACAGATCCACAATCTGGAAACGCAGAAAATCCGTGGCAGTTACCGATATGGACAGAGGGATTTTAGCAGCAGCAGCCTTGTCTGCATAGGAGGATAAAATCAGATTCAGTACTTCATTTTCACAGTAACGTGTGACCTTGCTGCTTTCAATGCCCTCGCAGATTTCATCAATATATGCCAGGGCTGCAGCTGTCTGGTTTCCGGCGATGCAGCTTCTGAGAAAATTCATGTGATGCCGCAGGTCATGCCGATAAATGGCAGCCTGCTTTTCGGAATGGGAAAGCTGGGCAATCTCCTTTTGTGCCTGGGTGGTGGCAGTGTGAAGCAGCATATTGATCTGTTCCACTTTATTTTTCTGCCGGGAAAACTCCAGGGAAATCATGGAAAAGATAAAAAAGATCAATACAGAAAAACTGTCAAACGCCTCCATCAAAGCCGGGGAAGCCGTATAGAGCAGGTTGGTGTAGACCGTGATCCCATATTCCAGTACATAATAAAGCGCCAGTAAAAGAAAGAATAGACGGAGGAGCACCTTGCTTTCGTATTTCAACCGGATGATGTAAGGAGAAATATAATGAATAACCCAAAATAGCAAGGGCAGGGTAATCAGGACTTCTGTTATGTTAGCCACCGTAGAATCATAGCCTGCAAAAGAGGAAACAAGAGTGCCAACCCACTTGCGCGGTGTACAGAGCAGATAGGCGGATAACACGGAAATCATGGAGATATAGAGGCTTCGGTGGCAGACAAACCGAATCAATAAAATCAGTGGAATATGAATCAAAAAGGGATAGCATTTATAGAGGGCATTCTCGCCGACAAAGAAATAAAAAGCCAGCTGGACCAGGCCGAAGCAGAATAAGGTCAGCAGGTAAAAACGCTTATATTTCCAGAAAGGAATGTCAGCAAGATAAAGGGATGACACAACTCCAAAGAAAAGAACAAATCCATAATTGATTAAATTCATAGCGACTGAAAAATTCATGGCATGATTTCTCCCATCTGATAAGCCAGGTAATGTTCCTTGATTTCGGTTACTCTCCGCTGTGCGAGAGGAAGAACCGTATGATCCTGTAATTCCATATCCATCGTGCCGATGATGTTGATGTAACTCATATTCACCAGATAGGAGCGATGGGGTTGGATAAATTCGATATTTTTCAGCAATTCTCCGGCAATTGCGGAAAAACGGGCAATGCAATCAACCTGCCCGCCATTTTGCAGATGATAAATAACGCGGCGGTCCTGTGCCTCTACATAGACAAGCTGTGAGAGCAGGATTTTGCGTACACCAATATTGCTTTTTACAATGATATAGTTTTTACGATCTGCTTTTTGCTGGGCGGAGATATCATTGAGGGCGGAAAACAGACTTTCCCTGGAAACCGGTTTCAGAAGATAGTTGGCAGCATGAACCGTGTAACTTTCCACAGCAAATTCCGGTGAAGAGGTCAGAAAGAGAATGGGGACAGCGGTATTAAAGGTCCGGATTTCTCTCGCCAGTTCCATACCGTTTAGTGCAGGCATAAGGACATCCAGCAGATAAAGGTCAAAGTTCTCCTGCTGTGCAATGGAAGCCAGTTCCACGCTGCTCCCAAAAAGCCTGAGACTAATGGATACGGTTTTTTCCTCCTGGTAGTCCTCTAAAAGTGAGGCGACACGGTGCAGTTCTTCCTGATTATCGTCACAGACAGCAATTTTCAACAGTATCCTCTCCTTTCCGGCAGCTTCTGAAAACCAATCTTATTATAATGGAAAAGAAAGCACATCTCAACCTAAAGTACCATCATTCATGACCAAAAAAGTGTTATTCATGCAGAATGTTCCCTGAGCTGGTTCATTCGGATTCCCATTGTAATTGTAACCTATAATATTGCTCTACACACGGTGGTTCTTTTATGTTATAGTAGATAGTGGATGAAAGGCACATGAAACCGGGATGCCGGACATCTCCATATTAAGAGAAAGGTGGACGAAACAATGGGTTTTTTGGAGAGAAAGACAGCGATTATTACAGGCGGCGGCAGAGCCGTACTCAGTGACGGAAGCTGCGGTTCTATCGGTTACGGTATTGCAACCGCTTATGCCAAGGAAGGGGCCAATCTGGTACTGACCGGACGGAATGTGAAGAAGCTGACGGATGCAAAGGAAGAACTGGAAAGCAAATACGGAATCAAGGTGCTTCCCGTACAGGCAGATATCAGTGCCGGCGCAGACAACGAGGCGATTGTAGCAGAGGTGGTAAAGCAGACCATCGATGCCTTTGGCAGAATTGATGTACTGATTAACAATGCACAGGCATCCGCCTCCGGTGTGACCATTGCAGACCACACCACGGAACAGTTTGACCTGGCAGTTTATTCCGGATTGTATGCAGCCTTTTATTATATGAAGGCATGCTATCCTTATTTAAAGGAGACCAAAGGCTCCGTTATCAATTTTGCCTCCGGCGCAGGACTGTTTGGAAACTTCGGACAGTGCTCTTACGCTGCGGCCAAAGAGGGAATCCGCGGCTTGTCCAGAGTGGCAGCAACGGAATGGGGCAAAGACGGCATCAATGTCAACGTGGTATGTCCCCTGGCATGGACTGCACAGCTGGAACAGTTCGAGAAGGCCTATCCTGATGCCTTTAAGGCAAATGTCAAGATGCCTCCTATGGGTCATTTCGGTGATGTGGAGAAGGAAATCGGCCGCGCCTGTGTACAGCTTGCCTCTCCTGATTTCAAATACATGAGTGGCGAGACCATTACCTTAGAGGGAGCAATGGGACAGCGCCCGTAAGGATTACCAGAAAAACAGAAAAATTCAGAAATGACCGGATCACATCGATGGCTGTTATGTAGTGTCACAGATGGATTCGGTCATTTTTAGTACTATCGATATATTTTTTCATAGAAAAAACACAAAAATATGATATAATGAGTACAAGAGAGCCAACATGCTTGCATGATTGGCGAACGGCGAATTGGATCATGATAGTTGCGAAGCAACGGTAAGCACCGAAGGTGCGAATCATGATATAATGCAACATATTGTAATAAGATAAGAATGTAAAACCCCATGCAATTGCGCAGGAGGTAACCTTGGTGAGCGAAATCTGGAGTTTTTTTGAAAATATGAATGAATATGTTTACGTGTCAGACGCAGATACATATGAACTGATCTATATGAATAAAAAGATGCGCGACACTTATGGATGTTCTTCCCATGAAGACTATCAGGGAAAAAACTGTTATCGGATGCTGCAGAATAATTCAGTCCCCTGCGCTATTTGTAATAACCAGAGACTGAAACCGGGGCAATTTATAGAATGGAAACATTACAATCCATTGATTAATAAGTACATTATGATCAAGGATACCGTTCAGGAGGAAAATGGAAGACGATACCGGATCGAGATCGCTATCGATATCAGTGCGGAAAAATTCCAGAATATTGGCAATAGTTATGAAAATCTGGAAGCATTAATAAATGAGGGATTAAGGGTTGCCCTTCAGACCGCTTCACCGGATGAGGCTTTAAATGTAGTACTGGAATATATAGGAAATGCCTTGAATGGACAGCGCACCTATGTTTTTGAAAAAAATGCCAGTGGGGGCGATGATAATACCTATGAATGGATTTCTGCAGGAGTGACACCGGAAAAGGACAATTTACAGAACCTTCCCCCGGAGGTATGTGCCGGGTGGTATCAGCGGTTCAATGAAAAGGAAACGGTTACGATTGAGAATCTGGAGGACTTCAAAGAGCGGGATCCTCTTCTTTATGAAGTGCTTGAAAGGCAAAATATCCATTCTCTGGTGGTGGTTCCTCTTTATAGCGAAGGAAAAGTGATCGGTTTTTACGGAGTGGATAATCCACCGAGGCAGTCCATTGAGTACGCAGCAAATATGCTCCAGATTATGGGTCACTTTATTGTGTCCTGCATCAAGCGGCGGAATGTGGTGAGAGAGCTGCAGCGAATGTCCTACTGCGATCAACTCACCGGTCTTGGCAACCGTCATGCCATGAATGAATACATGAAACAGGTAGATATGCAGGAAGAGGTAGGGGTAGTGTACTGTGATATCACCGGTTTGAAAAAGGTAAATGATGAGGAAGGCCACATGGCTGGTGACCAGCTGATTCACTCAGCGGCACAATGTGTAAAAAGAGCATTTGATGGATATGGAGTCTTTCGTATCGGCGGTGATGAACTGCTGGTGCTGGGAGCTGGTATGGAAGAAGAAAGATTCTGTAATGCAGTGGCATTGTTGAAAGAAGAACTGCGGAAGAAGGATCTGGCTATGGCAATCGGAACGGTATGGGAGAAAGATAGCCATAACCAGACCAAGAAATTGCTGGCAAAGGCAGAAAGCAGAATGTATGCAGATAAGCGGGCCTATTACAGCGCCTTGGGAATTGACCGCAGAAAATAAAAAAAGCACACGGGGCTGCCTCCTTATTTATAATGGAATCAATAATGACGAAAGGAGAATATTGCATGGGTAAAAGTATGATTGGTGTACCGCTCCCCGGATTTGCTAAAGAATGCAGAAACGTTGCGGCAGAGGGTGCGGTTTTATTAAAAAACGAAGAAAAAGTGTTACCGCTTAAGGGTGGAGAGAAAATTTCCATTTTTGGGCGAAGTTAGATTGAATACTATCGAAGCGGAACCGGTTCAGGCGGTGCCGTGAATGTAGAATATGTGAGCAATATCCTGGATGCGCTGACGGCAAACGATGCCGTGGAGGTAAATGCAGATCTTGAAGATGCTTACCGGGAATGGCTGAAGGATCATCCCTTTGACAACGGTGGCGGCGGCTGGGCTGCAGAACCCTGGAACCAGAAGGAAATGCCCATCAGTCCTGCTTTGGCAGAAGAAGCGGCAGCAAAATCCGGCAAGGCACTTTTCATCATTGGACGTACCGCCGGTGAGGATAAAGATAATGTGGATGCCCAGGGCGGTTATCGTCTCACCGATAAGGAGATGGAAAATCTCCGTGCCGTGTGTGGTGCTTTCAAGCAGGTCATTGTGCTGTTAAATGTGGCAAATATCATTGATATGAGCTGGATGAAGGACGAGGCGGTAGCTCCCAGTTTAAAGGCAGTGGTTTATATCTGGCAGGGAGGCATGGAAGGTGGCAATGCGGTAGCGGATGTGCTCACCGGAAAAGTTCCCGTCAGTGGTAAGCTGGCAGATACCATTGCTTATGAACTGGCAGATTATCCTTCCACCGCGAATTTCGGCGGCGATGATTTTAATCTTTATGAAGAAGACATTTATGTGGGATATCGTTATTTTGAAACCTTTGCACCGGAGAAGGTACTGTATCCCTTTGGTTTCGGTCTTTCCTACACCACTTTCACCATGGATGTGAAAAAAGCGGAAAGCAGTGCCGATGCCGTCAATTTCCAGGTGGCCGTGACCAACACCGGAGACTGTGATGGCAAGGAAGTGGTACAGATTTATTTGAGTGCGCCCCAGGGAAAATTAGGCAGACCTGCGAAGGAGCTGGTTGCTTTTGCAAAGACCGGACTGTTACATGCCGGTGAGACAGAGCTGGTGGAGCTGACGGTTCCTGTAGCAAGACTGGCAGCCTACGATGATGGCGGCGTGACCGGAGAGAAATCCTGCTATGTATTAGAGCAGGGCACTTATGTTTTCTGTGTGGGAAACAGCGTCCGGGATGCCAAAGCCGTGCCGGTAGATGGCAAAGCCGGATACGAAGTGGAGAGCCTCACGGTGGTAGAGCGTCTGGAGGAGGCAATGGCACCTACAGCAGATTTCCAGCGTATGAAACCGGGCAAGGCAGAGACAAGAGAAGATGGCAGTGTGGTTTATGAACTGACTTATGAGAAGGTTCCCACCAGAACCATTGATCTGGCAAAGAGAATTCAGGATCATAAGCCCAAAGCCATTCCACAGACTGGGAACCAGGGTATTGTATTAAAGGATGTGGCAGAGGGTAAAGCCACCCTGGAGCAGTTTGTGGCACAGCTTTCCGACCAGGAACTGGCAACACTGGTACGTGGTGAGGGCATGAGCAGTCCCAAGGTAACACCGGGAACCGCCTCTGCATTCGGCGGACTGGGAGACAGCCTGTACGATTATGGCATCCCTGTGGGATGTGCTGCAGATGGTCCCTCTGGAATCCGTATGGAAAGCGGCTTAAAGGCAACCCAGATTCCCATTGGAACCCTGCTTGCCTGCACCTGGGATATTCCTGCGGTAGAGGCACTGTATGTAATGGAAGGAAAGGAATTGCTGGGCAACAAGATTGACACCTTGCTTGGCCCCGGTATGAACATCCATAGAAATCCTTTAAATGGAAGAAACTTTGAGTATTTTTCCGAGGACCCTTATGTGACCGGCTCCATGGCAAGTGCCCAGACCCGTGGAATCAAAAAAGGCGGTCCCGCTGGCACCATCAAGCATTTTGCGGTTAACAGCCAGGAGAAACGCCGTTTCCAGGCAGACTCCGTGGTGTCCGAGAGAGCACTCCGTGAGATTTACTTAAAAGGCTTTGAGATGGCAGTGAAAGAGGGGGAGGCAAGATCCATCATGACCTCCTATAACCGCATCAATGGTTATCACGCAGCCTCCAATTATGATATGCTTACCACTATCCTCCGTGGAGAGTGGGGCTATCAGGGAATGGTGATGACCGACTGGTGGGCTTGCATGAATGATCCTGTAGAAAAAGGCGTGGGAACCAGACAGAATACCGCAGCCATGATCCGTTCTCAGAATGATGTTTACATGGTTGTGAACAACAATGGCGGGGAGATTAACTCTCTGGGAGACAATACCATCGAAGGACTGGAAAAAGGATTGGTTACCGTTGGTGAATTACAGCGTGCAGCCATGAATATCTGTAATTTCCTGATGCATGCGCCTGTATTCTCCAGGCCGCCCAAGGATCGTAACGCTATCGAGAAGTTCCAGGCAACAGGTGAGATTTCTGCCAATGCCCAGGATGTGACCAAAGAGCCCAGACTGGCAGTGGTAGAGCAGAAGAAACTCCATATCCAGGTCAGCGAGGCTGGTGTTTACGGAATTTTTGTAAAGATCATGTCTGAGGAGAGCAATCTGGCGCAGAGCACCACCAACATTTTATTGAATGGTCAGATGGCAGCTACGGTGCAGATGGTAGGCAGTGATGGAAACTGGCTCACCCAGAAACTGGTTCGGGTAGAACTGGAGCAGGGCAGTTACGAGCTGACCTTTGACTATGTCAAACCCGGCATGAATATCGATTGGATTGAGTTACAGAAGGCATAAAATTAGTGTTCCGTTTGGAATGAATCTTTCTCTTGACAAAACCTCAAAAACAATATACGGTAAACATATCAGTTAAGTAGGAAATGGGCAGACACAGAAAAGAGAAAGGAAGTCGTGAGGATGAAGATTTCAACAAAAGGGCGTTACGCCCTGCGAATGATGTTAGATTTGGCAGAGCAGTATTCCAATGACTATATTGCACTAAAGGACATTGCAGAGAGGCAGGATATCTCTAAAAAATACCTGGAACAGATTATCCCCTATCTGAACCGGGGCAGACTTCTTATCACCAATAGAGGACATCAAGGCGGCTATAAACTGGCCAAACACCCCTCCGAAATTACAGTGTATGATGTGCTGGAATGTGCCGAAGGAGATCTGGCACCGGTGAGCTGTCTCCAAAATGAAAGTGAACCCTGTGAGCGCAGTGCAGAGTGCCTGACGCTCCCCATCTGGCGGGGACTGGATGAAGTGGTAAAGAATTACTTAAAGGGTATCACCTTGCAGGACGCTTTGAACAATCGTCCCGATGCGCCGGAATATTCTATTTAGCCCCAGGTCCTATAAAGGATTTTTCGATAACCAGCTATCAAGAAAACCAATTTGACCCACGACCTCCGTGTAGTTATAATTCTGTTTAGACAAAGCAAGGAAAACAGAGTGTACTTCCGGAGGTTTTGTTTATGCAGTGGAATGACTGCAAAACTTAGCAGAAAATTACCACTGAAAAAAATTAAAAATCCTATTGACATACGGAAAATATGGTGTATAATTCAAAAACATAGAACACCTATGAAAACAGTAGGAAATAAAACAAGGAGGGAAAGTCAAATGATGATGATGATGTGTTGTTGCAGCATGTGCATGTGTATGGACGAAGAAAATAGAGTAACAGAAACCGGAAAACTACGACAATAATAGAATGAGCATGGAACTGTGTGTGTATTCTTGGAGCGGGCGTAGACCTGCTTTTTTTTATTACAAAGGAAACAAGTTTCCTTTGTAATAAAACGCTCCGCGAGGATGCGCAGCTCGCGGAGAAGTAGTTTATGCTACGCATACCGCTCGCGCGCACAAAGAGTCACCGCCCACATATGAGCAAAATTAGTAGCGCAGCTACGGGAAAGCACGGCAACGTGCGGTTTTGCGAATACATGTGGCGGGGTTCTGAACAAACCACATTGAATCACAACACAGGAACGGCTTATAAAGAGGAGAGAAAATTATGACAAAATTTAAAAAACTTGCAACCGCAGTATTAACCGCAGCATTGGGACTGACCACTCTGGCCGGATGCGGCAGCACCGCAGCAGATACCACCGCAGATGCAGCAGTGGAGTTAAAGGGAACCATCAAAGTAGCAGCATCTCCTACACCTCATGCCGAGATTCTTGCAGAGGCGAAACCTCTTCTGGCAGCACAGGGATGGGATTTGGAGATTACCGAGTTTGAAGATTATGTACAGCCCAACTTAGTAGTAGACAGCGGCGATTTTGATGCCAACTATTTCCAGCACATTCCTTATCTTGACAACTTCAACGAGGAAAAAGGTACACACCTGGTAAATGCTGGCGGCATCCACTACGAGCCCTTCGGAATTTATCCCGGAACCAAAAACAGCCTGGATGATTTAGCTGATGGCGATGTCATCGCCGTTCCCAACGATACCACCAATGAGGCTCGCGCACTTCTTCTCTTAGAGGCAAACGGCGTACTGACCTTGAAAGAAGGGGCTGGCCTTACTGCAACCGTAAAAGATATTGCAAGCTATGCAAAAGATATCAAAATCCAGGAGCTGGAGGCAGCACAGGTCTCCCGTGTAAAGGATGAGGTTGCTTTCGTAGTCTTAAATGGTAACTACGCTCTGGAGGCTGGTTTCTCTGTAGGAAAGGATGCGATTGCATATGAGACTTCTGACTCCGAGGCAGCCAAAACCTATGTGAATGTTATTGCAGTCAAAGAAGGAAATGAGAATTCCGAGGCAATCCAGGCGCTCATCAGTGTACTGAAATCCGACGAAATCAAACAGTTCATCAATGAGAAATATGACGGAGCTGTCATTCCTTTCGAGGACTAATCTTAAATAGGCTTTAGAATCCGCAGGGGGGCATTGAAACCCCTCTACGGATTTTTGTGTTTGAATTCATAGAAAAAGGAGAACGCCATGGAACCCATTATTACACTGAATCATGTCTGCAAAACCTTCACAACGGCAGACGGAGAAGTGACCGCAGTCAATGACTTAAACCTCACCATTAACCGCGGCGATATTTTCGGCATTATCGGTTTATCCGGCGCAGGCAAAAGTACACTGGTGCGCTGCTTAAACTTACTGGAACGCCCCACCCAGGGACAGGTTCTGGTAGACGGAAAGGACCTGACCACCTTAAACGGGAGAGAACTTCGGGAGAGCCGGAGAAACATCGGCATGATTTTCCAGCATTTTAATCTGCTGATGCAGAGAACCGTGCTGGACAATGTATGTTTTCCAATGGAACTGGCAGGCGTTAAGAAAAAAGAGGCACGGAAGAAGGCGTTGGAGCTGTTGGATACCGTAGATCTTGCTGACAAGGCAAAAGCCTATCCCGCACAGCTTTCCGGCGGACAGAAACAGCGTGTCGCTATCGCCAGAGTGCTGGCAGCAGACCCGGAAATCCTGCTCTGCGATGAGGCAACCAGTGCCTTAGACCCTCAGACCACCAAGGCCATTCTTTCCTTATTAAAAGAAATCAACGAAAAGATGGGTATCACCATCGTGGTTATCACCCATGAGATGGCAGTGGTACAGGCAATCTGTAACCGGGTGGGCGTTCTGGAAAAGGGTGTGCTGGTGGAGCAGGGGGATGTGGAACAGCTGTTTCGGAATCCCCAGACCAGCGCCGCCAGGAATCTGATTTACAACGGAACCGCTTATAAAGAATCCATCACTGCCGGACGCAAGGTCCGCATCACCTTTGAGGGCAATTCCTCCTTTGAACCCATCCTGGGAAATATTATTCTGGAATGCAAAACTCCGGTGAACATCCTGTATGCCAACACCCAGAACGTTCACGGCAAGGCAGTGGGGCAGATGATTTTGCAGCTCCCGGAAGAAAAGGAGCTGGCAGACCGTTTCGTGGAATATTTCCACCAGAAAAATCTCGGCGTAGAGGAGGTAGAGGAAGATGCTTGATGCAGAATTTACAATCATGCTTTTAGAGGGTACCCGCGATACCCTGTATATGACCCTGGTTTCCACCCTGTTTGGCTATGTGCTGGGACTTCCCCTGGGAATCGTGCTGGCAGTCACTGACAAGGGAGGCATCCGTGAAAATAAAGTGGTATACAAAATCCTGGATTTAATCAGCAATATCCTGCGAAGTATTCCTTTCCTGATTCTGCTGATTCTGGTGATTCCCCTGACCAAGCTCATTGTGGGTAAAAGCTACGGTTCCTCCGCAACCATCGTTCCTTTGGTCATTGCCGCCGCTCCCTTTATCGGGCGTATGGTGGAATCCTCTATTAAAGAGGTAGATCGAGGCGTGATAGAGGCAGCCCAGAGTATGGGTGCCGGCACCTGGCAGATTATCCGCAAGGTACTGATTCCTGAGGCAAAGACCTCCCTTCTGGTGGGTGTGACCATCGCCATCGGAACCATTTTAGGTTACTCTGCAATGGCAGGCGTAGTCGGCGGCGGCGGACTGGGAGACATTGCAATCCGTTATGGGTATTATCGTTATGAAACCGGTGTCATGCTGGTTACTATCGTCATTCTGGTAGCACTGGTACAGATTTTACAGGGCATCGGCATGATGATTTCCCGCAAGCTCGACCATCGTCGGAACAGCTGACTGTATGTGGAGGCGGTGGACAAATCCCAGTGGGAATCCGCTCTGGCGTTAGGGGTAAACCATAGACAGGTCTTTGGGTATGTCATTCTGCCCCAGGCGATTTCCGTGTCCCTTCCCGCCTTTTGTGCCAACATGATCTTTCTCATCAAAGAGACCTCCGTGTTCAGTGTCCTGGCACTGCCGGATCTGATGTATGTGGCAAAGGATCTCATCGGACTGTACTACAAAACCAGTGAGGCGTTGTTGATGCTGGTGGTGGCGTACCTGGTGCTGTTACTGCCGATTTCCCTCATCGCGGCTTATGTGGAAAGGAGGGTGCGTTATGCAGGATTTGGGAATTAGAGTGCTCTTCATGGGAAACAACTTCGCAAGACTGCTCCAGGGACTGGCTGGTCAAAGCAATCACCAGAGTGTATCTGGAATTCGTGCGCATTATGCCCCAGCTGATTCTGCTGTTTCTTGTGTACTTCGGACTGACCAAAGCCTTCGGCATCAACCTGTCCGGAGAAGTCTCCTCTGTCATCGTGTTTACGGTGTGGGGAACGGCGGAGATGGGAGATTTGGTGCAGGGCGCCCTGCAGTCCATTCCGAAACATCAATATGAAAGCGGCGAGGCACTGGGACTTGGCAAGCTTCAGGTGTACTGGTACATTATCCTGCCCCAGACCCTGCGGCGGCTGATTCCACTGGCAATCAACCTCACCACCCGCATGATCAAAACCACCTCCCTCATTGTAATGATTGGTGTGGTAGAAGTGCTGAAGGTGGCACAGCAGCTTTTGGAGCGCGTGGGCTTACTGTAAAAGAAAGACATGTATCCCCGTCAGCTTTCCGGTGGACAGAAACAGCGTGTGGCAATCGTCCGGTCCCTCATTATGAAACCGGAAATGATGCTTTTTGACGAGGTGACGGCAGCCCTTGACCCGGAGATGGTGCGGGAGGTACTGGATGTCATGCTGGAACTGGCGGCACAGGGCTCCACCATGATGATTGTCACCCATGAGATGCAGTTTGCCAAAGCGGTGGCAGACCGCATTATCTTTCTGGACGGCGGCGAGATTGTGGAGGAGGATACCCCGAAGAATTTCTTTGAGCATCCCCGCACGGAACGCGCCCGGAAGTTCTTGAATACCTTTGTATTTGAATAAAAGTCAGAGTTTTACAGAAAAGCCTGCATCCCGGAGCATTGTTTTGGAGTGTGGGCTTTTGGCTTGTCTTTGATTTACCTATAAGATGTGTTTTATAGTGCCGCTTATAGGTAGTGCTTATTGGGTCTAATGTCAGGGCAACCTATAAACCTGAATTTGCTGCCTGTCTTATAGGTCATTTTTGCAGATATTTAAGGGAAATTAACCTATAAGGCTGTGCTAGTGAAAACCTTATGGGTTGCATGTGCTGAGTTTTGCTCTCAATAAGTGAAAAATTGACCTATAAGGTAGCCTTTATTGCATTGTTATAGGTTGGATATGGCTTAGTGAAAGGACAGGCAACCTATAGGATAAGACTTGTATGTATCCTTATAGGTTAGTAGTCAGGAAAGGGGATTTAGGAAGTTAGAAATCCTGGAAAAATTGTGTTGACATCCCTGGAAAAGTGTGTATAATTTAAAACATAGAAAACCTACGAAAAAAGTAGGAAATGAAAAAACGAGCGAAAACACATAAAACAAAACAAGGAGGAAAATCCGATAGCTCCGGAGGAGACATTTCCTCACCAAAGGCAAATTTCACTGCGTGAAATTCGGATTTTGCTCCGCAAAACAAGGAGGAAAATCCTCTCCTCACCAAAGGGTTCGGATTTTGCTCCGCAAAACAAGGAGGATTTATTATGGCAAATATTAAAAAGAGCGTATTAGAATTAGTTGGTTCCACTCCCCTGGTGGAGGCGAGCCGTTATGCACAGGCAGCCGGCGTGGAAGGTGCCCATATTATTGTAAAGCTGGAGGCATTTAACCCCGCAGGTTCCGTAAAGGACAGAGTGGCACTGGCAATGATTGAAGATGCAGAGGCATCCGGCAAACTGCAGCCCGGCGCCACCATCATTGAACCTACTTCCGGTAATACCGGTATCGGTCTGGCATCCGTAGCAGCCGCAAAGGGCTATCATGTGATTCTCACACTGCCGGACACCATGAGTGTAGAGCGTCGTAACATGTTAAAGGCTTACGGTGCAGAACTGGTTCTCACCGAGGGCGCAAAGGGTATGAAAGGTGCCATTGCCAAAGCAGATGAGTTAAACAAGGAAATCCCCGGTTCCATCATACTGGGACAGTTTGTGAACCCTGCAAACCCGAAGATACATAAAGCCACCACCGGTCCGGAAATCTGGAACGACACCGATGGAAAGGTTGACATCTTCGTAGCAGGTGTAGGTACCGGCGGTACCGTTACCGGTGTGGGCGAGTATCTGAAATCCCAGAATCCCGATGTGCAGGTGGTAGCAGTAGAGCCTGCCTCCAGTGCAGTTCTCTCCACCGGCGTAGCCGGTCCCCACAAAATCCAGGGTATCGGTGCAGGTTTCGTGCCCGATGTATTAAACACCAAAGTTTACGATGAAGTCATCGCCATTGAAAATGAGGATGCCTTTGTAGAGGGCAAACGCTTCGCAGTGTCCGAGGGTACTCTGGTAGGTATTTCCTCCGGTGCCGCATTGAAGGCAGCTGCTATTCTGGCAGCCCGTCCTGAGAATAAAGACAAGAACATCGTGGTTCTTCTGCCCGATTCCGGAGACCGTTACCTCTCCACCCCGCTGTTTTCCTAAGAGAGAAATAGAATAAAGTGAAAATATAAAACCAGGGTTCCTGTGTAGAGCGGATAGTCTCACAGGAACCCTGGTTTTTGTGTACAATTTTCTGCTATTTGTTTGCTGCTTTGTAATTTAGCTAAAAGTGTGAGTTCATAAAGCTAGAATCTGAAAATTTAACATTCTGATAGTCTTACGCAAGTCTCTATGTTATGATAATGGAAGTAATAGAATACGGAACTTTAGACAGAATTGGTTCATAAAGAAAAGGATTGTGTATGATGACGGATGAAAAAATCAAAAATCCGAATAGGACGGCAAACCCGGTTTTGCTTCAGAAAAAATATGCCTGTGTCATTGAGAGCGAGGTGTTACGATGATTATATCAAAGCCCTTGGCAGAGATGGCGGTGTGTATGTCCGTGTTGCCGGAACTACCCGCCTTGCCCATGCGTTTGCGTATATGAACCTGATCGAGCATTGGGGAAGCGGTATTCCGAGAATTATTGATAAAGTAAAAGCTGCCGAGCTGCGGGAGCCGGAGTTTATTGGCGGCGAAGTTGATTTGCGTATCAATATTTATCGAGGACAGGTTGACGGCACTGTTGACCTCACTGACCTCAATAACGCCATTAAAGTGCCGGATACTATTGATAAAATGCCGGATAGTGGCAATATACATGATACGAAATGAGAGAAATATCCAGATGAAAAATAAAATCTACTTTCAACAAAATAAGCACTTATGGTTTTGCACTTGCATCGTGACAATCGCTTTGCTTTCCGGCTGTGGCAGCACGGAAAGCAGTACCCTGGTGGAAAGCGAAAGCATTGTGTCTGTGGAAAGTCCGGTGTCGGAGGCGCAGAACACCCTCCCGGTGACGGTGGTATCTGCGGAAGAACCGGTGGAAGAAACCCCGGAGGCACCGGCAGAATACCAGATTGTCATGGTAGGCGATGTCCTGCTGCACACTCCTGTGGAACAAAGCTGCCGACAGGCAGACGGAAGTTATGACTATGACTCGCTCTTTGAACATACAAAGGATGAGATTTCAGCGGCTGACCTGGCACTGGTAAACCAGGAGGTCATTATTGGTGGAGCAGATTTAGGAATCTCCGGGTATCCTTCTTTCAATGCGGATTTCAGCCTCTGCGACTCTCTGGTGGATGCGGGATTTGATGTGATTTGCCATGCCACAAACCACGCGCTGGACAAAGGAAAAGCAGGGCTGGTAAACTGTGCCACACATTGGAGAGAGCAGTACCCGGATATTACCGTTCTGGGGATTCACGATACCCCAGACACTTCCACATCCTGCGGTGCAGACCCGGTAATTATTGAACTGCCGGAATTGCGGATTGCAGTTTTAAACTATACCTATGGAACAAACGGAATTTCCCTTCCCAAGGGGATGCCCTATGCTGTGGATATGCTGGATGAAAAGCAGGTGGCTGCGGATATCCAGAGGGCAGAGGAACTGGCGGATTTTACCATTGTCTGTCCCCACTGGGGTACGGAATACCGGTTGACGCCGGATTCCTCCCAGGAGAAATGGACACAGATTTTCCTGGAAAACGGTGCCGATTTGGTGCTGGGCACCCATCCCCATGTGATTGAACCCATCGAATGGGTGACGGATGAGGGGACGGGACATGAAATGCTGGTGTATTATTCGCTGGGCAATTTTGTGAACTGGACTTCCGGCACCGGAAAAGATGTGGCAAACCGCATGGTGGGCGGCATGGCAGAGGTGACCATTGGAAAGAATGAATCCGGAGAGGTGGAAATCAAAGAGTATGGTGTGCGCCCTCTGGTCAGCCATGTTACTTCCGGCACCGGCGGCGTCACCACTTACTTTCTGGAGGACTATTCGGAGGAACTGGGTGCGCAGAATGAAATCATCGCCCAGGATAAGAATTTTTCCTTTGCATACTGCATTGATTTATGCAACTCCGTGTGGGGGGATACTTGGAAAACAGAGTAGGGAGAAGATTTAAGAAATCTGAAAATAGGGGAAAGGGATTGGCTATGGATAAAGACCCATTCAAAGAGTATATAAAGGAATCGGAACCGGAGAAAAGGGATAGAGGATATGTGTGGCATACTGCCATAGGACTCCAGGCAGTAGATGGATTGAAAACTTCAAAGTATCTGATTGATACAGCAATCAGAAACATTGAAGGAGATATCTCTATTCATGAGGCGGATGCGTTACTGAACAGTTATTATGAGGAAAATCCTCAAAAAGATGCAGGAGACAGAACGGAGGAGGCAGACAAGGTAGCACTTAGAGTTGCAAAAGTCTTGTCGGAAAAGGCGTTTAGCTTTACGCCTAATGAGTATCTTTCCATTCATAGAAAGCTGTTCACAGGAATCTATCACCATGCGGGAAAAATCCGGGACTACAATATTACCAAGAAAGAATGGGTATTAGACGGTGCAACGGTATTATATGGAAGTGCGTCAGAACTGCGGGCAACTCTGGAATATGATTTTTCAGAGGAAAAAAAGTTCAGTTACAAACACTTGACCATGGATGAAATCATACATCATTTGGCGGTATTTGTATCTAAACTGTGGCAGATTCATATCTTTGCGGAAGGAAATACAAGAACCACCGCCGTATTTTTTATTAAATATTTACGGACATTAGGGTTCGATGCAACCAATGATATTTTTGCAGAAAACGCATGGTATTTCCGCAACGCTCTTGTAAGAGCAAATTATAATGACTTGAAAAACGGAGTCCACGAAACAACAAAATATCTGGAAATGTTTCTACGCAATTTACTTTTAGATGAAAAGAATGAATTGCATAACAGGGCAATGCATATCAGTGGAACATTTCAAACCGCTCCTAAAGCGTACGTGGAAGAAGAAAAAGCGGACATTGGAACGAAAAAAGCGGACATTGAAACAATAAAAGCGGACATTCAGTCTAAACTATCAAGTTTAGAAACAACAGTGAGTGACAAAACAGTGTCGCACATCATCACATTATATGAGGTATGCGGCAATGAAAAAATCTTTGGTCGGGCAGTGGTTGAGACCGTAACAGGACTGAAATCTACCAGAGCATCCGAATTGATAAAGTTCCTCTTGAACCATGATATCATTGAGGCAGTACAGGGACATGGAAAGGGAAAATATCACTTCAAATAGCAACCCCCTCACACCTTCCCCCGCTTAGTAATCTGCTCCAGTTCCACCACCATGGCGAGTCCCAGGGCGATTCCCACGGCATAGAGAATCAGCAGCACGATGTTGCTGGTGAAATCCGCCCAGTTGGAGGAGATAATCGCCAGAACGGAATAGTACAGATTTTTGCCTGGAATCAGAGGAACACAGGCGAGAGTAAACAGGATGGTGGTGGGCACCTTTAGCAGATAGGCAAACAGTTCTCCGTACATGCCTACCAATACTGCGGTGATTAGGGTGGACACGAAAATGGACAGTCCATGACCCTGTAACAGCAAAAAAATTCCCCAACAGAGAAAACCTCCCACAGTGGACACCGCAATGTATTTTTTCCGCAGATTAAAAATAAGACAGAATCCCAGAGTTCCCAGTGCTGCTGCTACCAACTGTACCACCCGCTCCCAGGCATGGTAGGTCGCAGACGCATCCACAAGGTTTCCTTTGATGACAAGTAAAGAAAGCATGAAACCGGCGGCAATGCCAAAGGCCTGCATCAGGCTGTCCATCAGTTTTTCAAAGCTGGAAATTAAATCACCACTTAATATATAACGAATAGAATTGGTGATAGGGATTCCCGGAATCAGCACCATGATATCACCGATGAGAATCTGGTTCACATGCAGACCCGGTATCACCAGATTTATCAGGTTTACCACGATTCCTGTTATGAGGGAACAGGTCACATTAAAAAATAACTCTGTGGAAAACACCGGCCGCACCCATTTTTGCAGCATGCAGATCACCAGCACCGCGATGCCGGCAACCAGGGCATCCAGACCGTTTCCGCCGAAAAACAAGGTAAAAGTGGTGGCGGCAATGAGCTGTCCCAGGTAAAATTTCCGGAGGCTGGGCTTTTCTGCCAGAATGGACAACACCCGCTCCCGCAATTCAGAAACTTCAATGGGACAAGCCGCACAATCCCGACATAACTGGTTCAGTTTTTCCATCTTAACACAATCGAAGGAACCCCGGCGGGTAATGCGCCGGTTCTGAGTGACGGACTCATTTTCGTCAAACTCCACCGTAATCAAAATGCTGGAGGTGATGGCGTACACGTTGACATGCAGGGCACCGTAGGCTTTTCCCAGACGGTGCAGACTGTTTTCTATCCGGGAAATCTCCCCGCCGGACTGGTACATCGCCTCCCCGATATTCAATAATTGTCTTACGAAGATATCCGCATCCTGCTGATTTGAGACATAGTTCTTTTGTGTGTCCATATTACGGTGTTCCTTCCCTTCTGTTCCTTCGTACCTCATCCCAGTCATAATACATTCAATATACCACATACAAATCCACTTGGCACCCCATATGTACGGCATATATTGACGAAAAACCGGGTATACGTTATAATTCCTATAAAAATCATAGGAATTTAAAAAGATGAAAACCATTACGATAGACGAATTGGAACGGCTGGAACCGGATAGATGCAGTATCGTGGATATCCGACCAGCCGCTGATTTTGCACGGGGATCTTTTCCCGGTGCTATCAACATTCCCATGGACGAACTGGAGCAGCGTATGGGAGAATTAGACAGGGATAAGCCCATCTATCTGCTCTGCCATACAGGAACCAAAAGCGTGGACTATGTGGAAATGCTGGAACTTGCCGGATACCAGACAGCCAATATTTTCGGCGGCTACCGCTCCCTTTTGCGGAAAACCCTGTCCCAGGAATACCAGGCGGAAGAAGAACGGAAACTTCGGACGAAAGAGATTGAGCGCAGCATCATCAAACGCTACCGCAAACAGCTTTGGAGTCCCTTCGTCAAAGCTCTGCAGACTTACGAGATGATTCAGCCGGGAGACAAAATCGCCGTGTGCATCTCCGGCGGTAAGGATTCCATGCTGCTTGCCAAGCTGATGCAGGAAGTACAGCGCCATGGCAACATCCCCTTTGAACTGGTCTTTCTGGTCATGAATCCCGGTTATAACGAGGATAACTGGGCGATTATCCAGAACAATGCCCGGATTCTGGGGATTCCCATTACCGTGTTTGAGAGCGATATTTTCAATGTGGTGGCAGAGGTGGACAAGAATCCCTGCTATCTCTGTGCAAGGATGCGCCGGGGGTATCTTTATTCCCATGCAAAGGAACTGGGCTGTAACAAAATCGCCCTGGGACACCATTTTGACGATGTGATTGAAACCATTCTTATGGGCATGCTCTACAGTGGTAAGGTGGAAACCATGATGCCCAAGCTCCATAGCACCAACTTTGAAGGAATGGAACTGATTCGCCCCCTTTATCTCATTAAGGAGGCAGACATCAAGGCATGGCGGGATGGCAATGGACTGCATTTTATCCAGTGTGCCTGCCGTTTCACGGAAAACTGTGCCACCTGTGGCGGTGGCAGAGGCTCCAAACGAGATGAGATGAAGGAGCTGATTGCACAGTTCCGCCAGACCAGCCCGGTGATAGAGACTAACATTTTCCGCAGTGTGGAAAATGTAAATCTGCGGACCATTGTGAGTTACACGAAGGATGGGGAGCAGCACAGCTTTCTGGATGATTACGATGACAGAAATAGAGGTAAGCGGTTATGTTAAATCAATTTTCCCGTACAGAACTTTTATTTGGCAAAGAGGCGATGGGCAAACTTGCCAATAGCCGGGTGGCTGTGTTCGGCATCGGCGGCGTGGGCGGTTATGTCTGCGAGGCACTGGTGCGGAGCGGCGTAGGTGCCTTTGACCTCATCGATGATGACAAGGTATGCCTCACCAACTTAAACCGCCAGATTCTGGCAACCCGCAGGACTGTGGGCAAATACAAGGCGGACGTGATGAAAGAACGGATGCTGGACATCAATCCCAACGCGGATATCCGGGTGCGGAAATGCTTTTTCCTTCCGGAGAATGCAGAGGAATTTCCTTTTGAAGAATACGATTATGTGGTGGATGCCGTGGACACCGTCACCGCGAAAATCGAACTGGTGTTAAAGGCACAGGCAGCCGATGTTCCCATTATCAGCAGCATGGGGGCTGGCAATAAGCTGGACGCCAGCCAGTTCCGGGTGGCAGATATCTATAAAACCAAGGTCTGCCCTCTGGCAAAGGTCATGCGCCGGGAGTTAAAAAAGAGAGGCGTAAAGAAACTGAAAGTGGTATACTCAGAAGAGCAGCCCATTCGTCCGCTGGAGGATATGGCAATCAGCTGCCGTGCCCATTGCATCTGTCCTCCGGATGCGGAGCGGAAATGTACCGGACGCCGGGATATTCCCGGAAGTACCGCCTTTGTTCCGGCAACGGCAGGACTGATTATTGCCGGAGAGGTGGTAAAGGATTTGACCTTACAGGAGAGGGAGAGAGCCTTTGCGGAGAGACAGACACCATAGGAAAGCGAGGAACTGGATGATCTGATTCAGCAGACGATTGACGCTTTAAAGACATTTCGTCCATAACAGAGAGGATAAGGTTTACGATGAAAAGAGCATTGGTAGCCATGAGCGGCGGAGTGGACAGCTCCGCCGCAGTCTGGTTAATGAAGGAGCAAGGATATGACTGCATGGGAGTCACCATGAAGCTTCATGAGGAAATGGGGGAGGAGGCATGCCGGATTGGAAAGACCTGCTGCTCCCTGGATGATGTGGAGGATGCCAGAAGTGTGGCATTCCGTCTGGGAATCCCGTACCATGTATTTAATTTTAAAGAAGATTTTGAACGGCAGGTCATCGGTAGATTTATTCATGCTTACGAGGTAGGAACAACCCCCAACCCCTGCATCGACTGCAACCGGTACTTAAAATTTGAACGGCTGTACCAGCGGGCAAAGGAATTAGGGTATGACACCATTGTCACCGGACACTATGCCCGAATTGAACAGGATGCAGAGACAGGACGCTGGCTTTTGAAAAAGGGTGTGGATGCCCGGAAAGACCAGAGTTATGTGCTTTATCAGCTTACCCAGGAGCAGCTTGCCCATACCTGTCTGCCCTTGGGAATCTATACCAAACCGGAAATCCGACAGATTGCGGAAAAACTGGAACTGCGCAACGCCCATAAGGCGGAGAGCCAGGACATTTGTTTTGTACCCGACGGAGATTATGCCGCATTTATTCGCAGGCATACGGGGAAAGAGTATCCTCCGGGAAACTTTGTGAATGCGGACGGAAAGGTGCTGGGACAGCATAAGGGATTGATCCACTATACAGTTGGACAGAGAAGAGGACTGGGAATTGCAGCACCAGAACCCTATTATGTCTGCGAAAAACGATATGCCACCAATGAGATTGTTTTGGGAACGGCAGCAGAACTGTTGGTGAAAGAGTTCCGGGTGACGGATTTAAACTGGATAGCGATTGAAAAACTGGCAGAACCCAGAAAGGTGATGATGCGTACCCGCTATCACCAGAAAGAGTTTGAGTCAACACTGTTTCCTATAGAAAACGGCCTTGTCAGGGTGGTGGCAACCAATCCGGTACAGCGCCCTGCCCCGGGACAGGCAGCAGTGTTCTATGAGGGAGATATTGTAGTCGGGGGAGGCGTTATTCAATAAATAACGAGTGAAACTGATGGATTACTTGCATAAATATCTTCTTTCGACAATACATGACAGAAAACTTGCAAATACAGAAAAGCAAATGCAGTGCAGTCAATGAAAACATCCACCCACAACATATAGATGTACGCCACAGACAAACAACCAGAGCCATGGCGAAAATGCACAATTTTGTATCGGGGATAGTGGGGCATAACGCTGAAAATGCCGTAAAATCCCACTTTCCCCTTACCAAACCGACTCGAAAATGCTATGATAAAAGAGGAGGTGGAATAGTACATGTTTGCAGAAGGCGAATATATTTCTTATGGTTGTAATGGGGTATGTAAGGTAGATGGTATCGTGGAGCGTGAAGTTCCGGATACGAAGGAAAAGCGGGAATATTATGTGTTGAGACCGGTATACAACAAGGGCGGAATTATTTACAGCCCGGTGGATGGAACTAAAATATCAGCACGTCGCAGAATCATGACACGGGAAGAATCCTATGATCTTCTGGATCATGTCTCGCAGGTGGAACGAATCGAGGAGAGGGACAAAAAAGCAATGGAACTGCGTTGTAAGGAGGCGGTTCAATCCGGAGAATACCGGGAATGGATGATCGTAATCAAAACCTTGCTTTATGAGCGGAAACAGCGTCTCGATCAGGGGAAAAAACTGACAAGCACCGGAGAACGATATTTAAAAGAAGCAAGGGATCGGCTTTGCGGGGAACTGGCGGTTGCACTGGAGCAGGAACGTAAGCAGGTGGAGACTTTGTTGAAGCAGAAGCTGGAAATGGAAGGATAAATTTCGCGATATATTATTATAGAAGAAACGAAAAAAGTGGGAAGCCGGCAAATTCATTTGCGAGACTTCCCTTTTTATGTCTCTGTATGATAGAATTCTAATAGTTTTTCAATTTGTTTTAATGGGATTTTAATGTTGTGGGCATTTTTCTTTAATGTAGGTTGGGTATGATAGGAACATCCAATCAATCAAAACTAACCATACAGAAAAGAGGAACTTATTATGGATCAATTTGAAAAAGTGGAAAAATTAAGAGAGCATGCAGATGTTTCTTATGAAGAAGCAAAGGATGCATTGGAAAAAAGTAACTGGGACATTTTGGATGCCATGATTTATCTGGAACAGAATGGTAAGACCAAGGCGCCGGAGCGGGAAAGTTATACGACCAACGGAGAAAAGACCGGAGCAAAGGCAGCGCAGGAAACCGAGAGAGAAGACAAGGATGGTTTCTGGGATGCCATGCATCGATTTGGCAACTGGTGCATCAAATGGATCAACAAGGGAAACAGCAATCAGTTTGCCATCTATAAAGACGGGGAGGAAACGTTTTCCGTACCGATCACCTTACTGGTAGTGCTTTTACTGTTTGCCTTTTATGTTGTGGTGCCGCTCCTTGTAGTGGGTCTGTTTTTCAATTTCCGTTACCATTTTGAAGGACCGGACATGCAGGCGGTAGATCTCAACAAAGCGATGGATACTGCGGCGGATGCAGCAGAAAATCTGAAAAATGACATCAATCATGAGATAAACAAATAGAATAACAAGAGAGACGGATGGAGTAAAGGAACATGGCGGTTACCATTTTAGTTGTGGAAGATGAAGAAAAAATTGCCCGTTTTCTGGAACTGGAATTAAAGCATGAAGGCTATGGAGTGGAAAAGGCCTGCAATGGCAGAGAAGGGTTGGAAAAAGCGGAGAGCGGAGTGTATGACCTGATGATTCTGGATGTCATGCTTCCGGAGCTGAACGGCTTTGAAGTACTTCGCCGTTTGCGGAAGAGTTCTCCAATGCCTGTGATTATGTTAACCGCTAGAGATGCTGTCATGGACAAGGTGGCAGGACTGGATGGTGGAGCAGATGATTATATGACGAAGCCCTTTGCCATTGAGGAACTCCTTGCGCGCATTCGTCTGGCACTTAAGAAAAAGGGCGAAAACCACAGCACACAGCCGGAAGGATTGTGCTGTGGCTGTTTAATGATGGATCCCCAGCGATATGAGGTACACTATGGAGAAGAACCGGTGGAACTGACACACCGGGAGTTTGAATTGCTGCGGGTTTTACTGGAAAACAAAAATATCGTCATATCCAGGGAAACGCTTTTGGAAAAGGTATGCGGATACGATTACATGGGGGAAACCAATCTCATCGATGTCTATATCCGTTATCTGCGCAGTAAACTGGATGATCGGTTTGGGGTGAAACTGATCCAGACAGTCCGGGGTGTGGGATATTGCATTAAGGACAACTGACGACGGTTTACAAAAGAGACAGTATCCGTGTGTCGGAGAAAATCTGTCCAAACGGAGAAAAGGTAAGATGGACAACGAGAACAGAAATGGTCAGGAAACCGGTCGTGTGACTTCTATTGCACGCAAAATCAATCGACAATATGTCTGGGAAAAGCTTTGCACTTTTTTCTGGTGGAATCTGATTCTGCTCCTGCTTCTTACAGCGGTTTTTATTTATCAGGAGGATCGCCAGAATCTGGGCAGATTCAGCTGGAGTTACCTGAGGGAAATAGGATGGGATGAAATCTGGTATACCCTTCCCAATGGAAATCAGGGAATGGTCAAAAACATGAATAGGGAAGAACCCTTGCTGAAGGAGGGGGACTTTCCCTTAGAAGATATGTGGTATCGGGTTACGGCGGGAGCCGGAACCACCGGGGAAAAGAGCTACAAAATTCCTATTGGCTTATGGCTGTCAGCATTTGGAAAGATAGCACTTGTCATTTTGATTTTAGAAATCATTGATTTGACAGAACTTTGGAGTAAGGGTACCAGAAAGGTACGACGGAAACTGAAACCCCTGAATGAGATGGCGGCAAAGGCCCAGACGCTCAGTGAGCTGGCCTTTGATGAAACCAAGTATCATGATCTGGAAAATGCCATTTCCAGTTTGAAGGTGGAGACCCCGGATGCCCACATCCATATGTCGGATCGGGATCTGGAAGGAATCGAGACAGCACTGAATGATCTCATTGACCGCATGCGGGAGTCTTACAAACAGCAGACCCGTTTTGTATCGGATGCCTCCCATGAACTGCGTACCCCTATTGCCGTGATCCAGGGCTATGTAAACATGTTGGATCGCTGGGGAAAAGAGGATGAAGCGATTCTGGAGGAGGCTATCGAGGCGATAAAAAATGAATCGGCTCACATGCAACGGCTGGTGGAGCAGCTCCTGTTTCTGGCAAGAGGCGATTCTGGGCGTCAAAATCTGGAAATGAAACCGGTAAACCTCAATGAAGTGATGCGGGAAGTCTATGAAGAATCCATGATGATTGATGAAAAGCATTCTTACATTTTTGAGGAGAACGGGCAGGCGCAGATGATTGGAGATAGTGCCATGCTGAAACAATCGGCAAGAATTCTTATTGATAATGCGGCAAAATACACACCGGAACAGGAGACCATCCAGATTCGCGTGGGGGTGCAGCAGGATGGTGCAGCCTACTACGGAATTCAGGATAATGGAATTGGAATGTCTGAAAACGATGTAAGTCATGTGTTTGACCGGTTCTATCGTGCGGATGCGGTGAGAAACAGTCAGACTGGGGGAACGGGACTTGGACTTTCTATTGCAAAATGGATTGTAGAAAGACATGTAGGGTATTATAATGTTATTAGCCGTGAAGGATTAGGAACTCGCTTTACGGTGATTTTTCCACAGAATAAGTAAAAGAAAGGGCATACCTATGGACTTTTGCAGTATGCTCTTCATAGTTTGTTTTTTACCTCTCTTTTTAATTGTGTATTACTTAGTTCCCTTTAAATGCAGGAATGCTGTTATTTTGCTGGGAAGTTTGATTGGATACGGCATCCAGTTCACAAAGTGGCTTCCGATGCTGATCATTGGGATGTTGGTAAACTTCATCTGCTATAGGGTTCTCTGCGGCATGAGCAGTGACGGGAAAGGTTATAAAGTTTTCTTGTGGGGAACGATTGCGGGAAATCTTGCAGTATTGGTTCTGGAGAAACGATCTGATGGACCCATGCCGGGCATCAGCTTTTTCGTGTTCTGCACCATTGCTTTTTTCGTGGATGTCTGTCTGCGGAAAAAAAAGAAGACGGAGGTGCTGGGATTCTGGGAGTTTGGTGCATATCTCACTTTTTTCCCCAAAATGATTTCCGGCCCCATCACCAGATGGGAAACCTATCGTAAAAATCTTCCTCTGACGGGAGAGTCAGAAAAACAACTATGGAGAAATCTGGAAAGAGGAATCACTCTTTTTATAATAGGATTAGGCTACAAGGTGCTGCTGGCAGACAGTCTGGCAGCCTTATGGAACGAAATACAGACGATTGGCTTTGAGAGTATCTCGACGCTGTTGGCATGGATGGGAATGTTTGCTTACAGCCTGGAGATTTATTTTGATTTCCAGGGATATTCCCTGATGGCAATTGGTGTGGCAGCTATGATGGGTATTGCATTGCCCGTAAACTTTCTGACACCTTATGCCTCGCTTTCTGTATCGGAGTTTTATCGGAGATGGCATGTGACATTGGGTGCCTGGTTTCGGGATTATGTATACATCCCGCTGGGAGGAAACCGGAAGGGCATGTGGAAAACCATCCGGAATCTGGCAGTGGTATGGGCATTGACCGGACTCTGGCATGGTCTGCATTGGAATTTCCTGCTATGGGCCGGAATCCTGTTCCTGTGTATCTGCCTGGAACGCCTGGGGCTTCGCAAATGGTTGGAGAAATGGCCATGGCTGGGACATTTGTATGTCTGGCTGGTGATTCCGCTGTCCTGGATGCCTTTTGCAATCCACAATAAAGATGAAATTCTTGCCTATTTTGGCAGTCTGTTTGGTGTTGTCGGAGCTGCAATGCGTGTGGATGATATCTGGGTAGCAGGAGGAAAGTATCTGCCCTATTTTTTCCTTGCCTTTGTGCTGGCGGTAACTACAACGAGAAGAAGCTCCAAGGCGGTAACCTTGGAGGATAAGAAACCATGGATTGAGGAGACAACAGTGAACCATGCCGGAAATCTGTGGCAGGTGCTGGCATTAGGATTAATTTTCTGGTGGGCGGTTTATAAACTTTCCATCGGATCGGTAAATCCCTTTATGTATTTCTCGTTTTAATGATATGGAGATTGATGAAATGAAGAAGAGAAAGAAGAGTGTGCTGCTTCTCCTGATTATATATAGCCTGGTATGTATGGAGATATTGGGAATCTGGGTGGAGTACACCGGACAGGTTTCACCTGCCGGCGATTATCAGCCCGGGGTTACCTATGCCTGTCTGTATCTGAGGGATTTGTCTGCAGGGGCGGTGGAACCGCCTTTTATTTTCAGACTGGGGAGCCAAGATCCGGCGGATGATACAGAACAGCTTTCCACCGGATGGGAGTCAGAAGAACAGGAAGAAACCGAAAAAGCAGAGATGGAAACGGAAGATCCTCCTTCAGATACGGAGAATGCAGAGGAGACAGCACCTCTTGATCCTCTGGAGCAGGTAAGTGTGTTCCAGCCGGTTTCTGAAGATTATTTTAATGATGCGCTGTTTATCGGAGACTCCAGAACGGCAGGCTTGTCCCAATATGGGAATCTGGATCAGGCTGACTTCGCGGCGGAGGTGGGACTTACCATTTTCCATCTGTTTGATAAAAAGTTTCTGGAGGTGGATAATAGCCGTAAAAAGGAAACCATTGAAGATCTGCTGGAACAGAAGCAATATAAAAAGATTTATCTGATGGTGGGAATCAATGAGCTGGGAACCGGGGATGAGGAACGTTTCCAAAAAGCCTATCGGGAAGCACTGGAAAAAATCGAGACCCTTCAGCCTAATGCCATTATTTTTGTTCAGGGGCTGATGCATGTCACGGACAAAAAATCCAAACAGGAAAAGTTTATTAATAATGAACATATCAACATTCGGAATATGGGGCTGGCGCAGCTGGCAGATGGAAAAAGAGTGTTTTATCTGGATATCAACCCCTTATATGATGATGAAAACGGATGTCTGAATCCTGCTTTTACCGGGGATGGCGTTCATCTCAAGGCTCAGTATTACGGCGCCTGGAGAGAATACCTGATGACCTATGGCATTATAAAAGAAGACAACACGAATGAAAAACCAGAGGAACCCTAAAGCCCTCTGGTTTTGTGTTATGGCATATAATGTCCAGCGGAATGATTTCAGTGGCGAACCCAGCGGCCGGATGCGCCACAGGGAAGCACCAGACCGGATTCGGTTACCGGAAGTCCGATTTCTTCTGCCTCAACCTGTCCGCCGAGACGCCTGGTCAGTACGGTATTTAACATATAGGAGAGTACGGCGGGCTGCAATCCCGTGGTATAGGAATTAATCAATAGGAATAAAGCCTCATCTGATAGAAGCTTGGAACATAATTCGATAAAGGGAAAGATGCTCTCCTCGATTTTCCAGATCTCACCCTTCGGACCTCTTCCATAGGAAGGTGGATCCATGATGATCCCGTCATATTTGTTGCCGCGGCGGATCTCACGTTCTACGAATTTCACACAATCATCCACCAGCCAGCGGATAGGGGCATCTCCCAATCCGGAGGAGACGGCATTCTCTTTTGCCCAGGTTACCATACCCTTGGAGGCATCCACATGAGTGACACTGGCTCCTGCTGCGGCAGCGGAAACGGTAGCACCTCCGGTGTAGGCAAAAAGATTTAAGACCTTCACCGGGCGGTGAGCCTCACGGATCATCCGGGAAAACCAGTCCCAGTTTACCGCCTGCTCCGGGAAAAGACCGGTATGTTTGAAACTGAAAGGCTTCAGGTGAAAAGTGAGTTCCCGGTAGTGGATTGTCCACTCCTGGGGCAAATCAAAAAATTCCCACTCGCCGCCACCCTTGGCACTGCGATGGTAATGACCGTTTTTATGGGACCATCCGGCATGGCCATGAGGTGTGTTCCAAATGACCTGAGGGTCGGGACGCACCAGGATATAATCACCCCAGCGTTCCAGCTTTTCCCCGCTGGAGGTATCCAGCACTTCATAATCTTTCCAATTATCTGCAATCCACATGGTATTTTCCCTATCCATCCTTTATAATGTTCTATAACGAATCGTTAATTTTATTACTATTATATAGGTTACCCTGCAAAAAGCAAAGAGAAAAGAGTGGGACATGAGTATTTTGTATTGCGTTCTATTTTATTCTGTGTTATCAACGACAAAGAACGACAGATAGGAATGAGGGAGAAAGCATGACAACCACACAAATTTTAATTTTAACAAGTAGCTGTGCATACCGGAAAAGAATTTTTGGGTAAAAAAAAGAAACAAAAATGTTTTACAAAAAAATAGAAAAAAACTCTTGCAATTTGCACAAAACCCATGTATACTACTACTTGCTGTGGCATGATAGCTATGAAGCGTGAGGTTGCTGCCTGGAAATGGCAGGTTTTCCGTGGAGCGAATGTCAAGTTAGGAAACTGACGACAAGTCACTGTACAGACCAATAGCCCTAAACGAATGTGTTTGATGATCCTGAACACAGGACACACACGGGAGAGTGTACAGTCACCGCTTGTCGTACTTAAGAACCAAAAGTGCGAAAAGGAGGCGACTTTTTTTATGGCAAATCAGCAGGTAATGAGAATTACACTTAAAGCTTATGATCATCAGTTGGTTGATGCATCTGCCAAAAAAATCATCGAAACAGTCAAGAAAAACGGATCTCAGGTAAGCGGACCGGTGCCCCTTCCTACCAAAAAGGAAGTTGTAACCATCCTGCGTGCTGTCCACAAGTACAAAGACAGCCGTGAGCAGTTCGAGCAGAGAACCCATAAGAGACTGATCGACATCATTGCACCTACACCGAAGACCGTTGATGCATTACAGAGGATCGAAATGCCGGCCGGTGTGTACATTGATATCAAAATGAAAAACAAATAAACCTTCTACTAGTATGGACGCGAGAGCGGCCCGCTGTAGAAAAACAAGGAGGTAAACATGAAGAAAGCTATTTTAGCAACCAAAGTCGGAATGACACAGATTTTCGACGAAAACGGCAACCTGATTCCGGTAACCGTTCTTCAGGCCGGCCCTTGTGCAGTAACCCAGGTGAAAACCGTTGAGAACGATGGTTACAGCGCAGTACAGGTTGGTTTCGTTGACAAGAAAGAAAAGATTGTCAACAAAGACAAGAGTGGAAGAAAAGAAGTAATCCACAGACATGGCGCAAACAAGGCTGAGAAAGGCCACTTTGACAAGGCAGGTGTGTCCTGCAAGAGATATGTCAGAGAGTTCCGCTTTGAAAATGCACAGGATTATACATTGGGCAGCGAAATCAAAGCTGATATCTTTGAGAATGGCGACAGAGTAGATGCTACCGCAATTTCCAAAGGTAAAGGATTCCAGGGTGCAATCAAGAGACTTGGACAGTCCAGAGGACCTATGGCTCACGGTTCCAAGTTCCATCGTCATCAGGGTTCTAACGGCGCTTGTTCTTCTCCCAGCCGTGTATTCAAAGGCAAAGGAATGCCTGGACATATGGGTTGTGTAAAGGTAACTGTTCAGAATCTTACCGTAGTAAGAGTGGATGCAGAGAAGAATCTGCTTCTGGTAAAGGGTGCAGTACCTGGCCCGAAGAAAGCTTTAGTTACCATTAAAGAATCTACAAGGGCTGAAGCTTAAAATTGTGAAAGGAGGACCATTCAGATGGCAAACGTATCTGTTTATAATATGGAAGGCAAAGAAGTTGGCACAATCGAATTAAACGATGCGGTATTCGGTGTTGAAATTAACGAACATCTGGTACACATGGCAGTTGTGCAGCAGCTTGCAAACAAACGTCAGGGAACACAGAAAGCAAAAACTCGTTCTGAAGTTTCCGGCGGCGGCAGAAAACCTTGGAGACAGAAGGGAACCGGTCATGCAAGACAGGGTTCAACCAGAGCTCCGCAGTGGACAGGAGGCGGTGTTGTATTCGCTCCCGTACCCAGAGATTACTCTTTCAAATTAAACAAGAAAGAGAAGAGAGCAGCTCTGAAATCTGCTCTGACCAGCAAAGTACAGGATCAGAAACTGATCGTTGTAGATGAGCTGAAATTTGATGAAATCAAAACCAAGAACTTTGCAGCTGTTATGAATAACTTAAATGCAAAAAAAGCTTTGGTTGTTCTGGCAGATAATGATGAGAAGGTTATGGCTTCTGCAAGAAACATCGCGGATGTGCAGACTGCTCTGACCAATACGATCAACGTATACGACATCATGAAGGCAAACAACGTAGTCCTGACAAAGGACGCTGTTGCAAAAATTGAGGAGGTGTACGCATAATGGCTGATATCAAATATTATGATGTAATCCTCAAACCGGTTGTAAGCGAGAAGAGTATGGCCGGAATGGGCGAGAAGAAATACACATTCTTAGTTCATCCTGAAGCAACCAAGACCCAGGTTAAGGAAGCTGTGGAGAAAATGTTCGACGGAGCAAAAGTTGCAAAAGTCAACACCATGAACCAGGACGGAAAGAATAAGAGACGTGGTATGGTTTACGGCAAAACTGCCAAGACCAAAAAAGCAATCGTTACCCTGACTGCTGACAGCAAAGACATTGAGATCTTCGCTGGACTGTAAAACCACAAATTATACGCAGACAAGCGTGATATTAAATAAGAAAAGGAGAAATAAAAATGGGAATTAAGACATATAACCCATATACACCTTCCAGAAGAAACATGACTGGTTCTGATTTCTCTGAGATCACAAAGACAACCCCTGAGAAATCCCTGTGTTCTTCTGTTAAGAAGACCGCTGGACGCAACAACCAGGGCAAGATCACTGTGAGACATCACGGTGGCGGATCCAGAAGATTATACAGAACAATTGATTTTAAGAGATACAAAGATGGTATCCCTGCAACTGTTATCGGTATCGAGTACGATCCTAACAGAACAGCAAACATCGCACTGATCTGCTATGCAGATGGTGAGAAAGCATATATCCTTGCTCCTGACGGACTGACCGACGGAATGAAGATCATGAATGGACCTGAGGCTGAGGTTCGCGTAGGTAACTGCTTACCTTTGGCAAACATCCCTGTTGGTACCATGGTTCACAACGTTGAGTTATATCCCGGCAAAGGTGGTCAGCTGGTTCGTTCCGCTGGTAATGCGGCTCAGCTGATGGCTAAGGAAGGCAAATATGCTACCTTGAGACTTCCCTCCGGTGAGATGAGAATGGTTCCTATCATTTGCCGTGCAACTGTAGGTACGGTTGGAAACATTGATCACAGCCTTGTAAAGATCGGTAAAGCAGGACGCAAACGCAACATGGGTATCAGACCTACTGTCCGCGGTTCTGTTATGAACCCGAATGACCATCCTCATGGTGGTGGTGAGGGTCGCGCACCTATCGGTCGTCCCGGCCCGTGTACACCTTGGGGCAAACCTGCTCTTGGTCTTAAGACTCGTAAGAAGAAAAACAAGTCTAACAAGATGATCGTAAGAAGAAGAGACGGTAAGGCTATCAAATAATTAGGAGGAAGAACAATGGCTAGATCACTGAAAAAAGGACCTTTCGCAGACGCAAGCCTGTTAAAAAAGGTTGATGCTATGAATGCAGCAGGACAGAAACAGGTCATCAAGACCTGGTCCCGTCGTTCCACAATCTTCCCTTCATTCGTGGGTCATACGATTGCTGTTCACGACGGTAGAAAACATGTGCCTGTATATGTTACAGAAGACATGGTAGGACATAAACTCGGTGAGTTCGTTGCAACCAGAACTTACAGAGGACATGGAAAAGACGAGAAAAAATCAGGTGTTAGATAGGTGAAAGGAGGTACTATCCATGGCAAAAGGACATCGTTCCCAAATTAAAAGAGAAAGAAATGCTCAGAAAGATACAAGGCCTTCAGCTAAGTTATCTTATGCAAGAATCCCTGTACAGAAAGCATGTTTCGTTTTAGATGCCATCAGAGGCAAGGATGTACAGAGTGCTTTAGGAATTTTAGAGTACAATCCCAGATATGCTTCTGGCGTTATTAAGAAGTTATTAGAGTCCGCAATCGCCAATGCTGAGAACAACAATGGCATGAATGCTGACAACCTCTATATTGCGGAGTGTTATGCAAATGACGGTCCGATTATGAAGAGAGTAAGACCCAGAGCACAGGGTAGAGCTTATCGTATCGAGAAGAGAATGAGCAATATCACTGTAGTTCTTGATGAGAGATAACGAAAGGAGCAAAATTTAGAATGGGACAGAAAGTTAATCCGCACGGACTCAGAGTCGGCGTTATCAAAGACTGGGATTCCAAATGGTATGCAGATGCTGACTTCGCAGATTTTCTTGTAGAAGACTACGAAATCAGAAAATTCCTGAAAAAGAAATTATACAGTGCCGGTGTTTCTAAGATCGAGATCGAGAGAGCATCCGACAGAGTGAAAGTAATCATCTATACAGCTAAGCCCGGTGTGATCATCGGTAAGGGCGGTGCTGAAATCGAAGTAACCAAGAAAGAGCTTGCTAAGCTCACTGACAAGAAGGTTCTGATCGATATTAAAGAGATCAAGAGACCTGACCGCGAGGCTCAGCTTGTAGCAGAGAACATCGCACAGCAGTTAGAGAACCGTGTATCCTTCAGACGTGCCATGAAATCCTGCATGGGCAGAACCATGAAGGCTGGCGCTATGGGTATCAAGGCAGCTTGTTCCGGACGTCTGGGCGGCGCTGATATCGCACGTACCGAGTTCTACAGCGAGGGAACCATTCCCCTGCAGACATTAAGAGCAGATATCGACTATGGCTTCGCAGAGGCCGACACAACTTATGGTAAAGTTGGTGTGAAAGTATGGATCTACAAAGGTGAAGTACTTCCTGCCAGAAATAATGAAGCAAAGGCAGCTTCTAAGGAAGGGAGCGATAAATAATGTTAATGCCGAAGAGAGTTAAACGCAGAAAACAGTTCCGTGGTTCTATGGCTGGTAAAGCACAGCGTGGCAATACCATCACCTACGGTGATTACGGTATCGTTGCATTAGAGCCCTGCTGGATTAAATCCAACCAGATTGAGGCAGCCCGTATTGCCATGACCCGTTACGTAAAACGTGGTGGTCAGGTTTGGATTAAGATTTTCCCTGATAAGCCTGTAACAGCAAAACCTGCTGAGACACGTATGGGTTCCGGTAAAGGTTCCCTGGAGTACTGGGTAGCAGTAGTTAAACCGGGTCGCGTAATGTTTGAGATCGCAGGAGTTCCTGAGGATGTTGCCAAAGAGGCACTGCGTCTTGCAACACATAAGCTTCCCTGCAAGTGTAAGATCGTTTCTAAAGCGGATCTGGAAGGCGGTGTAGCAAATGAAAACTAATCAGTATGTCGCAGAGTTAAAGAATAAATCAGCAGCTGAATTAGCAGAAGATTTAGTAGCTGCTAAAAAAGAGCTTTTCAATTTGAGATTCCAGAATGCAACTAACCAGTTAGACAATACAGCAAGAATCAAAGAGGTTCGCAAGAACATCGCTCGTATTCAGACTGTAATCACTGAGAAGTCCAAAGAGAACTAATCGAGGACGACAAGGAATTTCAGAAAGGAGACTAATAAGTCGTGGAAGAAAGAAATCTTAGAAAAACACGTACTGGCAAAGTTGTCAGCAACAAAATGGATAAAACAATCGTCGTTGCAATCGAAGACCACGTAAAACATCCTCTGTACAAGAAGATCGTGAAAGAAACCTACAAGCTGAAAGCTCATGACGAGAATAACGAGTGCAACATCGGTGATGTAGTGAAAGTTATGGAGACCAGACCTTTATCTAAAGATAAGAGATGGAGACTGGTTGAGATCGTTGAGAAAGCAAAATAATACACTGATAATATTTGGAAGGAGAATGAGCCATGGTTCAACAGGAAACCAGATTGAAGGTTGCTGATAACACCGGTGCGAAAGAGTTACTCTGCATCCGTGTTATGGGCGGTTCAACAAGAAGATATGCGAACATCGGCGATGTGATTGTTGCTTCGGTCAAAGATGCAACACCCGGCGGAGTTGTAAAAAAAGGTGACGTTGTGAAGGCCGTAGTTGTGCGTTCCGTAAAAGGCGCTCGTCGTAAAGACGGTTCTTACATCAAATTTGACGAAAATGCTGCTGTTATTATCAAAGAGGATAAGACTCCGAGAGGAACCCGTATTTTTGGGCCGGTAGCAAGAGAGCTGCGTGAGAAACAGTTTATGAAGATTGTTTCCCTGGCTCCCGAAGTATTGTAGGAGGTAGCCGCTATGTCAATGAACAAAATTAAAAAAGGTGACACTGTTAAAGTAATCACCGGCAAAGACAATGGTAAAGAAGGCAAAGTTGTTTCTGTAGATATGAAAAATCAGAAAGTCGTTGTAGAGGGAATCAACATGATTACCAAACATGCAAAGCCCTCTCAGGCGAACCCCAATGGTGGTATCGTTCAGAAGGAAGCTGCTATGGATATTTCCAATGTAATGCTTGTTTACAAGGGAAAAGCCACCAAAGTTGGCTTCAAGGAAGAGAACGGCAAGAAAGTCCGTTTTGCAAAATCTACCGGTGAGGTTATCGACTAATTCTAAGGAAGGAGGCCAAAAAGCGTGAGCACTAGATTGAAAGAGCAGTATAAAACAGAAATCGTAGAAGCAATGACCAAGAAATTTGGTTATAAAAATATTATGCAGGTTCCCAAGCTTGACAAAATCGTGATCAACATGGGCGTTGGTGAAGCAAAGGAAAATGCAAAAATCTTAGAGGCGGCTGTCAGCGATATGGAAACCATTTCCGGACAGAAAGCAGTTATCACCAAAGCTAAGAAAGCAGTTGCAAACTTTAAGATTCGTGAGGGCATGCCGATCGGATGTAAGGTAACCCTTCGTGGTGACAAGATGTATGAGTTTCTGGATCGTCTTGTAAACCTGGCATTACCTCGTGTGCGTGACTTCAGAGGTGTGAGTGCCAATTCCTTCGACGGAAGAGGTAACTATTCTCTTGGTATCAAAGAGCAGCTTATCTTCCCTGAAATCGAGTATGATAAGGTTGATAAAGTAAGAGGTATGGACATCATCTTTGTTACAACAGCAAAGACTGATGAAGAAGCTCGTGAATTATTGAGATTATTCAATATGCCGTTTGAGAAATAGGAGGAATTGATTCATGGCTAAGACAGCAATGAAGATTAAGCAGCAGCGTAACCCCAAATTCTCCACCAGAGAGTACAATCGTTGCAGAATTTGTGGTCGTCCGCATGCATATTTAAGAAAATACGGAATCTGCAGAATTTGCTTCCGTGAATTAGCATACAAAGGCCAGATCCCTGGCGTGAAGAAAGCAAGCTGGTAGGAGGTAAACAATCATGACAATGAGCGATCCGATTGCAGATATGCTTACAAGAATTCGTAATGCAAACACTGCAAAACATGATACAGTAGATGTTCCCGCTTCTAAAATGAAATTAGCTATCGCTGAGATCCTGTTAGAAGAAGGATACATTAAGAAATACGATGTGATTGAGGAAGGCGCAGGCAAGACCATCCACATCACCCTGAAATACGGCGCAGACAAGAACGACAAGATCATTTCCGGAATCAAGAGAATCTCCAAACCGGGTCTTCGTGTTTATGCAAACAAGGAAGAGCTGCCGAGAGTTCTTGGTGGACTGGGTATCGCTATTATTTCCACCAACAGCGGTGTGATCACTGATAAGAAGGCAAGAGATCTTGGCGTAGGCGGAGAGGTTCTTGCATTCGTTTGGTAATCGTAAACAGAAGTTTTTATTATAGGAGGTACGGGCATGTCCAGAATAGGTAGAATGCCAATCGCAATTCCCGCTGGTGTAACAGTGAGTGTTGCAGAAAATAATAAGGTTACCGTTAAGGGACCTAAGGGAACTCTTGAGAGAGTATTACCCGCAGAGATGGAGATCAAGGTAGAGGGAGCTGAGGTTCTCGTTTCCAGACCCAATGACTTAAAGAAAATGAAGTCTTTACACGGTCTGACCAGAACCCTGATTCACAACATGGTAGTCGGCGTTACCGATGGCTTCGAGAAGAAGTTAGAGGTAAACGGTGTTGGTTACAGAGCAGCAAAATCCGGCAAAAAATTAACCTTATCTTTAGGATATTCCCATCCCGTTGAGATGGAAGATCCGGAAGGCATCGAGACTGTTTTAGATGGTCAGAATATCATCATCGTAAAAGGTATCGATAAAGAAAAAGTTGGCCAATTCGCAGCTGAAATCAGAGACAAGAGAAGACCTGAGCCTTATAAGGGCAAGGGTATCAAGTATGCTGATGAGACAATCAGACGTAAAGTTGGTAAGACTGGTAAGAAATAATAGATAAGGAGAGTGTAAAAATGGTTAATAAAGAATCCAGACAGAAAATTCGTGAAAAGAAACACTACAGACTGCGTAACCATATTAGCGGCACTGCTGAGAGACCGCGTCTTGCTGTGTTCAGAAGTAATAATCATATGTATGCTCAAATTATTGACGATACAGTTGGAAAGACTTTAGTCGCAGCTTCCACTCTTGAAAAAGAGGCAAAGGCTGAGTTAGAGAATACGGATACCGTAGATGCAGCAGCATATGTTGGAACTGTAATCGCTAAGAGAGCATTGGAAAAAGGTATTACAGAAGTTGTCTTCGACAGAGGCGGTTTCATATACCAGGGTAAGGTCGCAGCTTTGGCTGATGCAGCCAGAGAAGCTGGCTTACAATTCTAGGAAGGGAGACACATAAATGAAACGTACTATCATTGACGCAAGTCAAATGGAATTAACTGAAAAAGTTGTTTCCATCAAGCGCGTAACAAAGGTTGTAAAGGGTGGTCGTAACATGCGTTTCACCGCCTTGGTTGTAGTCGGAGACCAGAACGGTCATGTAGGCGCCGGCCTTGGTAAAGCTACCGAGATCCCTGAGGCAATTCGCAAGGGTAAAGAGGATGCTATTAAAAACATGATTTCCGTTGCACTTGATGAGAACAAGAGTATCACACATGATTTCCTGGGCAAATTCGGTTCTGCTTCCGTTCTGTTAAAGAAGGCTCCGGAAGGTACTGGTATCATCGCAGGAGGTCCTGCTCGTAACGTATGTGAGTTAGCTGGTATTAAGAATGTTCGTACCAAATGCTTAGGCTCCAACAACAAGCAGAATGTCGTTCTGGCAACCATCGCAGGTTTAAGCCAGCTGAAAACTCCTGAAGAAGTAGCTGCTAAGCGCGGTAAGACCGTTGCTGAGGTTACTGCTTAATAGAAAGGAGAAAAATCATGGCAGACAAGACTTTAAAAATCACATTGGTAAAATCCCCTATCGGAGCGATTCCGAAGCAGCGTGCAACCATCGAAGCTATGGGCTTAAAGAAGTTACATCAGACCGTTGAACTGCCTGATAACGCAGCCACCAAGGGTATGATCCAGCGTGTAAATCATTTAGTAAAAGTAGAAGCATAAATCGAATCAGATAAGGAGGTGTCACAGAATGGAATTATCAAATTTAAGACCTGCAGAAGGTTCCAAGCATAGTGATAATTTTAGAAGAGGTCGTGGACACGGTTCAGGAAACGGTAAGACAGCCGGTAAGGGACATAAAGGTCAGAAGGCACGTTCCGGAGCACCCAGACCGGGCTTTGAAGGCGGTCAGATGCCTTTATACAGAAGACTTCCTAAGAGAGGCTTCAAAAACATGAATCGTCTTGAGATCGTTGCAATCAATGTGAGCGATTTAGAGCGTTTTGAGAACGGTGCGACCGTTGATGTAAATGCACTGGTAGAAAGCGGAGTCGTTAAGAATCCGAGAGATGGCGTTAAGATTCTTGGAAACGGAGAATTAACTAAGAAACTCAATGTAAAAGTAAGTGCATACAGTGCATCTGCAAAAGAAAAAATTGAGGCTCTTGGTGGAACTGCTGAGGTGATGTAATGTTTACAACACTGAAAAATGCATTCAAGGTCAAAGATATAAGAAAAAAAATATTCTTTACATTCATGATGTTAGTTGTGATCCGTATCGGCTCACAGCTTCCGGTGCCGGGCGTCGACCGTGGTTATTTTGCACGGTGGTTTGCCCAGCAAACCGGTGATGCATTTAATTTCTTCGATGCCTTTACGGGTGGATCATTTTTAAACATGTCCATTCTGGCATTAAACATTACCCCTTACATTACATCTTCCATTATTATGCAGCTCCTGACCATCGCAATTCCGAAACTTGAGGAGATGCAGCGTGATGGAGAAGATGGAAGAAAGAAAATTGCGTCCATCACAAGATATGTCACCATTGCTCTTGCATTGATTGAATCCGGAGCCATGGCAATCGGATTTGGACGGCAGGGATTACTGGAACAGTTCAATGCACTGAATGTGATTACCGTTATCGCAGCATTGACTGCAGGCAGCGCATTCCTGATGTGGATTGGTGAGCGTATCACTGACAAGGGAGTGGGCAATGGTATTTCCATCGTACTTACCATTAACATTATCTCCCGCATGCCGCAGGATATTGTCAGCCTGTTGCAGCAGTTTGTTTATGGCAAAAAGATTGCAACCGCTGTAGTGGCAGTTGTAATCATCGCAGCTATTATTGTAGGAATGGTTGCCCTCGTTGTTTTATTAAATGGTGGTGTCCGCAAGATTCCGGTACAATATGCGAAAAAGGTGCAGGGAAGAAAAATGGTAGGTGGTCAGACCACCAATATTCCGTTAAAGATCAACACCGCAGGTGTGATTCCGATCATCTTTGCACAGTCTATCATGCAGTTTCCCGTGATCATCAGTACACTGGTGGGCTATCAGGGAACCGGCGTATGGGCTCAGATTTTAAGATTTTTGAATTCCGGCAACTGGTGTAAACCAAGCGAACCGGTATATTCCATCGGATTGGTGGTGTACATTGTATTAGTAATCTTTTTTGCTTACTTTTATACATCCATTACCTTTAATCCCCTGGAAGTAGCTGAGAATATGAAGAAACAGGGTGGTTTCATCCCGGGCATCCGTCCTGGAAAACCTACCAGTGAGTACCTGACAAAGATCTTGAACTATATCATCTTTATTGGTGCGGTGGGTCTGACTATTGTAGGTATCCTGCCTTACTTCTTCAATGGAATCTTTGGTGCCAGTGTTTCCTTCGGAGGAACCAGCCTGATCATTATCGTAAGCGTATTGCTTGAGACAATGAAACAGATCGAATCTCAGATGCTTGTTCGCAATTATAAGGGATTCCTGAATGACTAATAAGAAAGCAGCTGCGGACATGGGAATCACCATGTCTGTAGCATGCCTTTTTTCGATTATAGGGAATTTTTTAAAACAGGACATAAAGGTCACATTGACCGTTAGAATATAAAACATAGAGACAATAAATTATAGGAGGATTTATATGAAGATTATCATGTTGGGCGCACCCGGCGCAGGAAAAGGAACACAGGCCAAAATGATCGCTGAAAAATATGCGATCCCTCATATCTCCACAGGAGATATTTTCAGGGCAAATATCAAAAATGGCACAGAACTTGGTAAAGAAGCAAAGAAATACATGGATCAGGGCAAACTGGTTCCCGATGAACTGACCGTAAAGATTTTATTGGATCGCGTGGCACAGCCCGATTGCGCAAACGGTTATGTACTGGATGGTTTCCCACGTACCATTCCCCAGGCAGAAGTGCTGGATAAAGCCCTTTGCGAACTGGGTGACAAAATCGACTATGCAATCAATGTGGATGTTCCCGATGAGAATATTGTAAACCGCATGGGTGGCAGACGTGCCTGCGTTGGATGTGGTGCTACTTACCATATTAAATACAATGCACCGAAGGAGGAGAATACCTGTGACACCTGCGGCAGTGACCTGATCATCCGTGATGATGACAAGCCGGAAACCGTACAGAACCGTCTGAGCGTTTATCATGAGCAGACACAGCCTCTGATCGACTTCTATGAGAAACAGGGTGTTTTAAGGACTGTAGATGGCACCGTTGATATGAGTGATGTCTTTGCAGCGATTGTAGACATTCTGGGTTAGGCGAGCGCATCATGGCAGTTACGATCAAGTCACCGAGAGAAATCGAACTGATGCGGGAATCCAACCGACTCCTGGCAGAAGTGCATAAGGCGCTGGAAGAGTCTATCAGACCGGGAATGACCACTCTGGATGTGAACCGTCTGGGTGAGAAACTTATTCGGGACAGGGGATGTATTCCCAACTTCAAAAACTATAATGGATATCCGGCATCCATCTGTGTATCTGTCAATGACGAAGTCGTACACGGAATTCCCAGCAGATACAGAGTACTTCAGGAAGGGGATATCGTCAGTCTGGATGCAGGGCTGATCTATAAAGGATATCATTCTGATGCAGCCCGTACCCATGCGGTGGGCAAAGTCAGCCCGGAGAAACAGAAATTGATGGATGTCACCAGACAGTCCTTTTTTGAAGGGATGAAATATGCGAAGGCAGGAAATTATCTCTACGATATTTCCAATGCAATTGATGCATATGTGTCTCAGTTTGGATACGGAATTGTCCGGGATCTGGTAGGACATGGAATCGGAACCCACCTTCATGAGGATCCCCAGATTCCCAATTTCGCCCAGAAGAAACGGGGGATCAAACTGGCACCGGGCATGACCCTGGCAGTGGAGCCCATGATTAATATGGGAACCTGGCAGGTAGAATTCCTTTCCGATGGCTGGACGGTAGTGACCAAAGACGGACTTCCTTCCGCCCACTATGAGAACACAATCCTTATTACCGAAGGGGAACCGGAAATTCTGACTCTTTACTAACAACTCTTTCATTATATATAGAAACAATATTTAAACTTATGCAGGAGGAATGCAGATGTCAAAAGCAGACGTAATTGAAATCGAAGGAACCGTGATTGAGAAACTTCCCAACACCATGTTCCAGGTAGAACTGGAGAATGGTCATGTGGTACTTGCACATATCAGTGGAAAACTCAGACAGAATTTCATTCGTATCCTTCCGGGAGACAAAGTAACACTGGAGCTTTCTCCCTATGATCTGTCCAAAGGCAGAATTATTTGGAGAGATAAATAAAAAGCTTGCAAAGCATAGAACCCTATGCTATAATGTAAAACGGTCTTTTTTGAAGAAAGGAGGGTTTTATCATGAAAGTTAGATCTTCAGTAAAACCGATTTGCGAAAAATGCAAAGTTATTAAGAGAAAAGGCAAGATCCGCATCATCTGCGAGAATCCGAAGCACAAACAGGTTCAGGGTTAATTACCTTGCCTGGCATCCTGTCATTTTATAAAGCGGCTGAATCACAGTAATGTGTTTATATATGCGTACGGTCCCAGACAGATACTGTACGGGGCCGACACAAGATAAAATGCCTGGAGAGCCATGAGGTGATTACTATTTGATACCGTATGCAGCGGAAAGGCCGGATGGCTGACGAGAGGAAATGGATTTCATTTCCCGTCCAATTCAATTAGTAACATGTGTGCAACAAGACCGCACACAAAACAAAGTGCAGAGTACAGCACAAAAAACGGAGGAATTAAAAATGGCTCGTATCGCAGGTGTAGACTTACCCAGAGAGAAAAGAGTAGAGATCGGTCTGACCTATATCTACGGAATTGGTAGAACAAGCGCAGACAAGATCCTTGCAGCAGCACAGGTTAATCCTGATACCCGCTGCAGAGAGTTAACCGATGATGAGGTTAAGAGAATCAGTGAAGTAATCGACAAGGACTTCGTTGTAGAAGGTGATCTGAGAAGAGAAGTTGCTATGAACATCAAAACTCTTCAGGAGATCGGCTGCTACCGCGGTATCCGTCACAGAAAGGGTCTGCCTGTTCGTGGACAGAAGACCAAGACTAACGCAAGAACCCGCAAGGGACCGAAGCGTACCGTAGCAAACAAGAAGAAATAATCGTGCATATTAATGAGAAAGTAGGTTAGTTTAAAATGGCTAAAGTTGCAGCAAAGAAAGTAACAAAAAAGCGTGTAAAGAAAAACGTTGAACACGGACAGGCACATATTCAGTCTTCCTTTAACAATACAATCGTTACCTTAACCGATAACGAAGGTAATGCATTGAGCTGGGCAAGTGCAGGCGGTCTGGGATTTAGAGGTTCAAGAAAATCTACTCCATATGCAGCACAGATGGCAGCTGAGACAGCAGCAAAAGCAGCTATCCCTCATGGTTTAAAGACTGTTGACGTTATGGTCAAAGGACCTGGTTCAGGTCGTGAGGCAGCAATCCGTGCATTAGCAGCATGCGGAATTGAAGTAACCAGTATCCGTGATGTAACACCCGTGCCTCACAATGGTTGCCGTCCTCCCAAGCGTCGTCGTGTATAGTCTTATAATCGTTGGATGAAGGTGCCTTAGGCACTGTAAACAATAACAGAAAGGAAAACAAAACAATGGCAGTAAACAAAGTTCCCGTATTAAAGAGATGTCGTTCCCTTGGCCTGGAGCCCAGCTACTTAGGATATGACAAGAAGTCTAACCGGACTCTGGCAAGAGCCGGAAAGAAACAGAGTGAGTATGCTTCCCAGTTAAAAGAGAAACAGAAAGCAAAATTCATCTACGGTGTATTAGAGAAACCTTTCCGTAACTACTACAAGAAGGCTGACCGTATGAAAGGTCAGACCGGTGAGAACTTGATGGTTCTTCTGGAGAGCAGACTGGACAGCGTTGTATTCCGTATGGGATTTGCAAGAACCCGTCGCGAGGCCAGACAGGTTGTTGACCACAAGCATTTCTTAGTAAATGGCAAGGCTGTAAACATTCCTTCTTACCAGGTAAAAGCTGGTGATGTAATCGAGGTTCGTGAGAAGTCCAAATCCTTACAGAGATATAAGGATATTCTGGAAGTAACCGGTGGAAGACTGACTCCCGAATGGATCGATGTAGATCAGGAAGCATTAAAGGGTACTGTAAAATCTCTGCCTACCAGAGAGATGATTGATGTTCCTGTTGATGAGATGCTGATCGTCGAGTTATATTCTAAATAATAAGATTTCAGGGCAGGTGCGCTTAGCGTGCCTGCTTATCATCGCAAGACTTGATCGTAAAGGAGGGTATTTACAGTGTTTGATTTTGAAAGACCGAATATTGAGGTTGCAGAAATCTCTGAAGACAAAAAGTACGGTAAATTCGTAGTCGAGCCCTTAGAGAGAGGCTATGGTATTACACTCGGTAACTCCCTGAGACGGATCATGCTTTCTTCCCTGCCCGGCGCAGCAGTAAGCCAGGTAAAGATCGAGGGCGTGCTTCATGAGTTCAGTTCTATCCCCGGTGTCAAAGAGGATGTAACGGAAATTATCATGAACATTAAGAGCCTTGCTATCAGAAACAACAGCGAATCCAATGAGCCTAAAATCGCCTACATTGAGTATGAAGGAGAGGGCGTTGTTCGTGCTTCTGATATTCAGGTGGATCAGGATATCGAGATCCTGAATCCGAATCAGATCATTGCCACACTGAATGGCGGCAGCGATGCCAAGCTCTACATGGAGCTGACCATTACCAGAGGCAGAGGATATGTAAGTGCTGACAGAAATAAGCATGAAGATTTACCCATTGGCGTCATCGCCGTGGATTCTATCTATACACCGGTAGAGCGTGTAAATGTAACGGTTGAGAATACCCGTGTCGGTCAGATTACGGATTTCGACAAACTTACCTTAGATGTATATACCAATGGTACTCTGGTGCCTGATGAAGCCGTTAGTCTGGCTGCAAAGGTACTTAGCGAGCACTTAAGTCTCTTCATCGACTTATCCGAGAATGCAAAGAATGCAGAAGTAATGTCTGAGCCTATCGAGGATGAGAAGGAAAAAGTTCTCGAGATGAGCATTGACGAACTGGAGTTATCTGTTCGTTCTTACAATTGCTTAAAGAGAGCCGGTATCAACACCGTGGAAGAGTTGACCAACAAAACTCCTGAGGATATGATGAAGGTTCGTAACCTGGGTCGCAAGTCTTTAGAAGAAGTGCTGGCAAAATTAAAAGAGTTAGGTCTGCAGCTGAATCCTTCCGAGGAATAAGCTGTTGTCTATAGGATTTGCTGATCTGATAAGACCAAAGAGCACAGATTGGTTGATTCATGAGGAATAAGCAGCAAACCATCTGGTAAGTAAGACCAAAGAGCGTGGCCGGATGGCATATCCCAAAGGACAGAGAATTCTGTCATCATGAATGAAAGGAGCCAAACAAAATGGCAAAGTACAGAAAATTAGGTAAAACATCCAGTCAGAGAAAGGCCCTGTTAAGAAACCAGGTTACCGCTCTGGTCAACAACGGAAGAATTATTACTACCGAAGCTAGAGCAAAAGAAGTGCAGAAAATGGTAGAAGGTCTCATCGCAATGGCAGTAAAAGAGAAGGATAACTTCGAGACTGTTACTGTAAAGACCAAAGTTGCCCGCAAAGACAAAGATGGTAAGAGAGTAAAAGAAGTCGTAGATGGTAAGAAAGTTACTGTATTCGACGAGGTTGACAAGGAGATTAAGAAGGATCTTCCTTCCAGAATGCATGCCAGAAGAAAAATGCTTGCAGTTCTGTATCCTGTAACTGAGGTTCCTACTACGAATGCAGGTAAGAAGAGAAACACCAAGGAAGTTGATCTGGTTGCTAAATTATTCGACGAGATCGCTCCCAAATACACCAGCCGTAATGGTGGTTACACCAGAATCATCAAGATCGGTCAGCGTAAAGGTGATGCCGCAATGGAAGTTGTTCTGGAGTTAGTTTAATCCATAAGAAAATGAGTGAGCAGGTCAATCGACCTGCTCATTTTGCATTACCTGATTCTTTTCTACATATTCAACAATCGTTTCTGAGTGGGTCAGTGTACGTGCCAGAAAGACACAGGCAAAGATCAAAGCTAATAGAATCAACACATTTTTCCAGGGAAAATTCTTCATACTCTACAACCTCCCACTGTTGACAGTATATCACATATCATCTAAAATAGAAAACGATATTATGCAAGGATGTGGGACAATTGGGTATCATTAAGGCAAGCCAGTTAGTATATGAATATATTCGCAGAGACGAAGAGGGCAATGTAGAAGGGATTACCACAGCGGTTGACCATGTGGATCTGGACATCGCCCAAGGACAGTTTATTGCCATTTTGGGGCATAACGGCTCCGGAAAGTCCACTCTTGCCAAGCATATGAATGCCATTTTGTATCCATCAGACGGTACCATCTGGGTGGATGGCAAGGATACAACGGAAGAAAAATACCTCTGGGATATCCGCCAGACCGCAGGAATGGTATTTCAGAATCCGGATAACCAGATCATCGGACAGATTGTGGAAGAGGATGTGGGCTTCGGACCGGAGAACATGGGGATTCCCACGAAAGAGATCTGGGAACGGGTGGAGGAGAGCCTGAAAGCAGTAGGCATGTATGAGTACCGCAAATATTCCCCCAATAAGCTTTCCGGCGGACAGAAACAGAGAGTTTCCATAGCGGGCGTCATCGCTATGCATCCCAAATGTATTGTTTTAGATGAGCCCACGGCAATGTTAGATCCCAGTGGCCGGAAAGAAGTGATCCGGGCTGTCCGTGCATTAAACGATGTGGAAAAAGTAACAGCGATTTTAATCACTCATTATATGGAAGAAATTATTCATGCGGACAAAGTATTTGTTATGGATAAAGGACATATCGCCATGGAAGGGACGCCAAGAGAGATTTTTTCCCAGGTGGATCAGCTGAAGGCATTGCGCCTGGATGTTCCCCAAGTGACACTGCTTGCCCATGATTTAAAGCTAAACGGCGTGCCTCTGCCGGACGGTATTTTGACAACAGAAGAATTGGTACAGGCATTACAAGGAGTAAAATAATGTCGATTATTGTAGATCATGTGAGTCATGTCTACGAAGCCGACACAAATATGGCAGTGAAAGCACTGGATGATGTGAGTCTGGCAATCCGGGATGGGGAATTCATCGGGCTGATCGGACACACCGGATCAGGGAAATCCACACTGGTTCAGCACTTAAATGGTTTGATGAAGGCCACCTCAGGACATATTTATTATAACGGCGAAGACATAGATGACGATCAATTTCATAAAAAGGAACTGCGAAGCAAAGTGGGACTGGTATTCCAATATCCGGAACATCAGCTTTTCGAGGTAGACGTATTCTCCGATGTGTGCTTTGGACCCAAAAATCTGGGACTTAGCCAGAAAGAAGTACAGCTTCGTGCCTACGAAGCACTGAAACAGGTGGGGCTGGAGGACGAATACTTTTATCAGTCTCCCTTCGACCTCTCCGGAGGCCAGAAGAGACGGGTGGCAATCGCCGGAGTCCTGGCGATGAAACCGGAAGTACTGATCCTGGATGAGCCCACAGCCGGCTTAGACCCCAAAGGACGCAGTGAAATCCTGGAACTGATTTCCTCCTTACGGAAAAAAACAGGAATGACCATTGTGTTGGTAAGCCATAGCATGGACGATGTGGCAGAATATGTAAACCGCATTGTAGTCATGGATCACGGCAGAAAAATGTATGATGATGCTCCAAGAGAGGTGTTCCGCCATGTGGAGGAACTGGAGGCTATGGGACTGGCAGCTCCCCAGGTCACCTATATGATGCATCAGCTGCGCAAAAACGGATTTGATGTGAATCCGGATGCCATTACCATTGAGGAAGCCAAAGAGGAAGTTTTGAAGGCGTTGGAGAAAAGACACCAGAATGCGTGGCGGAAATGATGCGGGATATTACTTTAGGACAATACTATCAGGCTGATTCCGTCATCCATCGTTTAGACCCCAGAGTGAAACTGGTGGCCACACTTTTTTATATTATATCTCTGTTCGTTGTGCAAAACTGGGTAGGATATCTGCTGGCATTTCTCTTCCTTGCCTGGATGATTCATTTATCCTGTGTGCCGGTGAAATTCATGGTCAAGGGAATGAAAGCCATTGTATTCATTCTGCTGCTTACCGTGGTTTTTAATCTGTTTCTCACACCGGGAGAACCTTTACTTTCCATCTGGAAACTGACGATTACCAGGGAAGGATTGCAAATCGCTGTGATGATGGCAATTCGGTTATCCTTCCTGATTATGGGGTCTTCACTCATGACTCTTACCACTACACCCAATAACCTCACAGATGGTCTGGAAAAACTGATGGGCCCTTTGAAGGTATTCCATGTGCCGGTTCATGAGATTGCCATGATGATGTCCATTGCACTACGTTTTATTCCTATTTTAATGGAAGAAACAGATAAGATTATGAAAGCACAGATTGCCAGAGGCGCGGATTTTGAAAGTGGAAATCTGGTAAAAAAGGCAAAGAGCATGGTGCCCTTACTGGTACCCCTGTTTATTTCTGCCTTCCGCAGAGCCAATGATCTGGCCATGGCCATGGAGGCAAGATGCTATCGTGGCGGAGAGCATCGCACCAAAATGAAACCTTTGATTTATCAAAAAAGAGATTACATTGCCTATGTGATTCTCTGGTCATATCTGATTGCCGCAATCGTGATTGGGAGAGTATTACCGATTTGAAGCGAATTAAACTGACCGTGGCCTATGATGGAACTCATTACCACGGTTTTCAGGATCAGAATAATGGAACTACCATTGAGGGAGAACTGAAAAAGGCAATCCGATCCCTTCTCGGAAAAGAAACCGAGGTTATCGGTGCAAGCCGTACGGATGCAGGAGTACATGCCCGGTGCAATGTGACGGTTTTCGACACGGAGGCGAGAATGCCGGCAGACAAATATGCCTATGCGTTAAACCAACGTCTGCCGGAGGACATCCGCATCCAGAAATCCGAGGAAACAGCATCCGATTTTCACCCCAGACACTGTCATAGTCTGAAAACTTACGAATATCATATTCTTAACCGTGAATTTCCTGATCCCACCAGAACCCGTTATGCACATTTTACCTATGTTCCATTAAATGTGACCAGGATGCAGCAGGCAGCAAAGCATCTGACAGGAACCTATGATTTTAAAAGTTTCTGCAGTGTACATACCCAGGCAGAAACCACGGTGCGTACTGTGACCGCCTGTGAGGTGACAAAAGACCGGGATGAAATTATAATAAAAGTACAGGGAACCGGTTTCCTGTATAATATGGTAAGAATCATTGCCGGTACGCTGATGGAAGTGGGTGCCGGAAAACGGGAACCGGAACAGATTCCCATGATTTTAGAAGCAAAGGATCGCAAGGCGGCAGGCCCTACAGCCCCTGCCTGCGGCTTAATGCTTGTGCAGTATGAACTGTTACAGGATACTGCACCGATACAAGTTGAACCAACAAAAGAGGGAGGACAAAAAATTGAGTATTAGTTATGATCCAATGACCGGCGAACCCATCGAAACATCGGATGAGCCTGGCACCAATGAAACCCCGGCAAAGGAGACACCCGTGCAGGAGACACCTGTAGAAGAGACCCCGACAGAGGAGACACCTGCACAGGAGATCATCGGTTACGATCCCCAGACGGGTGAACCGATTTACGGAGAGGCAGCACCGAAACAGATTACCGGCTACGATTCTGAAACCGGAGCCCCCATTTACGGAGAGACGGCAGAGCAGGTACAGACCGGATTTGATCCCCAGACCGGAGACCCGGTCTACGGAAACACAGCCGGAGATGCTCCTCAGTTTGCCGCACCAAAGAAGAAATTCCCGGTATGGACACTGATTGTGGCAGCGATTGTAGTGCTGGTTGTCGTTCTGGGTGTTGTGGTTGTAAAGGCATTTGGCGGCGGAACCAATGCGAAGATTGCAACTGCGATTGCAAAAACCTGTGAACTTAGTCCACTGATGAAGGAAATGCAGTATACGGATCTGGTAAAAGACGGAGAGTTTACCCTGGGAATCGGCGTGAATGTAGAGAATATGGACTACAGCTATTATGATGAGCTGGAAGGAATGGGTGTTGATATGCAGCTTGCAGCCAACACTGGCAAAGGTACCTATGGTTTAAACGGTACATTTAAATGGGATGCCTATGACTTAGACCTCGGTTTTGAGTCCTATATGGACAAGAAAGAACTGGCACTGGCAGTTCCCCAGCTTATGGACTATACCTTTGTATACAATTTTACAGAGGATAAAGACGGTTTTCTGGTGGATGCCATGGGTGACGATGCTGTTAAACAGCTGGATACACTGTTACAGTGGGCAACCAGCCGTGATAACAGTAAGCAGAATGAAAAGATGGCTGCTGACCTGGCGAAAGCGCTTTCCGAGAACTTCAAGACCTGGAAGTTTGAAACCGGAAAAAGCCAGGATTATGAAGTAAACGGTAAAAAGCATGGCTGCAAAGCATATACCATCACAGTGACCGATGACATGCTGATTGATATGTTAGAATCTGTTAAGGCTGTCTATGATGAGTACTTTGAGACCCAGCAGAAAGAAATGGAAGATTTATTTGATACCTTAGGCGATGATTTTGATGTTGACTTAAGTGGCATGGATCTGAACGATTCCTTCAAAGAGCTGAAGAGTGCCCTGAAGGATATGCCGGATATAGATCTGACCCTGTATCTGTACAAGAATCAGCTGGCGGCTGTTGTAGTAGATGACAATGAGGATGACCTGACCGCGGAATTACAGATCAAAGGCGGCGATTATCCCATGCAGAACTGGGAAGCAACTCTTGAGGTTGACAGAGATGAGCTTTCCATTACAAAGACCGGTAAGACAAAGGGCAGCGTAGAGCAGAACGAAATCGAAGTAGACGGACTGGATGCAACTATCGAATGGACTTATGACTCCAAGAGTGGAGATCTGACCATGGATCTGGGAGCGTATGAGACGAAGTTCAGCGTAGAGGGAAAAGTAAAGAAATCCTCCCATGAACTGATGCTTACCTTTGACAGCTTGAAATATAAGGATTCCTATTCTGATGAGTCCATGGAATTTTCAGGTTACATGAGTATCAACAGCAAAGCATCTATTTCCAAACCTTCTTATAAAGAGTTTGATCTGGGCAATGCGGACGAAGACGATTACATGGATCTCTATGATGACATTCAGGATGCGCTGCCGGATATGTTGTATTAAAACAGAATAGGGCAAATCCGGGCAAATTCGGGAACTTTCTGCTTGACAGCCCGAAACCTGCATTATATAATAGGTAACTGTGACAATGTTTCATGATGTTTTACCAAAGCCCCGGTAGGACATTGGAAATAGAGAACAAAAGCCGGTTTTGAGGAATCTGGATGCAGCCCGGACATCTGCAGAGAGAGGAACGAAGAACCACAAAGTGAGGAAAGTCTATACAGACTCAATTTTGGAGGAAATGCAATGAAAACATTTATGGCAAGCCCCGCTACCATTGATAGAAAATGGTATGTAGTTGATGCTACTGATATGACTCTCGGACGTTTAGCTTCCGAAGTTGCAAAAGTTTTAAGAGGAAAGAACAAAGCGATCTTTACTCCCCACATGGATTGTGGCGATTATGTAATCGTAGTAAATGCTGCAAAAGTTAAAGTTACCGGTAAAAAGTTAGACCAGAAGATTTACTACCATCACTCTGATTATGTAGGTGGTATGAAAGAAGCTACTTTAAGAGAGATGCTGGCAAAGAAACCTGAGAAGGTTATCGAGTTAGCTGTAAAAGGAATGCTTCCCAAGGGACCTTTAGGAAGACAGATGTTCACCAAACTTCATGTATACGCAGGACCTGAGCACGAGCAGGCAGCTCAGAAACCTGAAGTATTAACATTTTAATTAGAGGGACTGAAAGGAGAAAATTAAAATGGCTAACAAAGCAAGATACTACGGAACAGGTAGAAGAAAAAGTTCAGTTGCCAGAGTATACTTAGTACCGGGCAAAGGAAATATTACAATCAATAAGAGAGGCATTGACGAGTATTTTGGTCTGGAAACCTTAAAAGTTATCGTTCGTCAGCCCCTTGTAGCTACTGACAATGCAGAGAAATTCGATGTACTGGTTAATGTACGCGGTGGTGGTACTACCGGTCAGGCAGGAGCAATCCGTCACGGTGTTGCAAGAGCATTACTCCAGGTTGATGCAGAGTACAGACCTGTCCTGAAAAAGGCTGGTTTCCTGACTCGCGATCCTCGTATGAAAGAGCGTAAGAAATACGGTCTCAAAGCAGCTCGTCGCGCTCCGCAGTTCAGCAAGCGATAATCGACTGCTCAGACTATATCAAAATGGTTCAAAAAGCCCGGAAAATCAAGGTTTTCCGGGCTTTTGCTATATCTAAACGGGCTGATATGGTTTGACCAAATTTGGCAAAACGAGAGCCGATTTCATCCAATTTTTAGTGGTCCGCAAGTGGTTAACTGGCTAAAAAGAGGGCAAAAAGAGGGGGAAGTGGTTCCCAAAGTGGTTAACCGAGAGCCGATTTTTGGGGTGCTTTTCAGCCCTCCTTCCCCTCGTTTTTTGGCTGTGGCAGTTTGGCATAGTTTGAGCTAATTTGAATAATTGAATATGAATTTGATGTAGCACACAGTATAAATGCTGGGTGCTTTTTTCATTTCAGGAACTCGTATTCCGGCGATAGAAAGAGCCGTCACTTCACTGTTAATTTTGAAGTGGCGGCTTTTTCTATTTCCAGAAACAACAGCAACAATCAGAAATGAGGTGAAGTTATGAACACACAAATCATCGCCATCGCCAACCAGAAAGGGTGCTATGTGCCGGTGGCACATGTTCAGCACCGACCGGAGCGGGAGCGGAGAAGCGTTGGCAAAACAACAACCTGTGCGAACTTGGGAATAGGTCTGGCACAGGATGGAATGGGTGCAGCGTTGCAATAGCATTCGCAATCGGGCAGAAGAAATCGTTTTGCACGAGATGATTCATTTATAACGGTATGGTAGAATGATTATCGCAAATTGATATCTATTCAACTCAACGTTGAGACTCCCTTCAACGTTTAGTATGTTCCAAATAAATTCTCTATTTGATATACTGAGGTCAAATATAGTATAAAGGAGATTTGTTTTATGGATCAGAAAAAAATAGGTGCATTTATTACACAGTGTAGAAAAGAAAAAAGTCTAACACAAATACAGCTTGCCGAACTATTAGATATTACCAATCAGGCGGTTTCTAAATGGGAAAATGGTAGAGGAATGCCCGATGTGTCGCTTTTACAACCTTTATGTGATGCTTTGGGCATTAGTTTGAACGAGCTTTTTTCTGGGGAACATATATCGGCAGAGGAATATAAAGGAAAGGCGGAAGAAAATATTTCCAAACTTTACAAAGAAAAGCAAATTGCCAATCTTAAACCAATAAAATACTTATTCTCTACATGTTCTAATGTAACATTGCTTGTAGCAGTGATTGAATTAGCTGTTGGTTTTATTGGGAATTTTTTTAATCCAACTATATTGAAGGTCATGTTGCTCAATGCCTCTGTGTGGATAATGTTGTTTCTGATTTCAGTGGGTAAGCTGACATACGATAAGAAAAAATTGAAAAACCTGAAGCATTCAGGTACTTGCATAGACTCTGAAATCAAGGATATAATTCCAGCATCATGGATTACGGTTGGGAATTACATCTGTTGCAGAATTGTATGTGGATTTATTTACGAGGGTAAGGAATACAAAGCAGTAAGTAATTACTATGTTTTGACACCATTTCAACGAAAGGAGGATTTATATGCGAATGTTTTTATCGAGCAAAACAATCCTACCAAATATAGTATAGAACTTTTTCAAGAAAGTAGGTAATTCAGTCAAGAATTTCTCAAAAATCATATAAGCCTATTTAAAGCTGTCGTTGCAGGAAAGTCCCGTGATGACAGCTTTCTTTCTTATCGTTTTTTCCGCTGGCTGATAGGCGTTCCCATTTTCTTTGACTTTTTGAGAATACGAATGAGGGTGTAAATGAAATCCTTAGCCAACTCTCCAAAGTTTCATAACAGGGATAGATACTCCATTTGCGGAGGGAGGAACGGCGTTTCTTCGCCGCACCTTCCTCCGCTTTTTCTTTTTGTCTGTATCCTTGTCTTTTGCCTGTCCGCACCGGATAATATGAGTAGAATAAGAAGCGTAGCAAAGGAGTGAAAACAGATGCTGACCTTTGAAAAGGTGCTGGAGATTTTTGCGGATTACCTGACCGCAGACGAGACCATAGAAGTTTATATCAGCCGCCATGGATGTGTAAGAGTTGAATTTGACCAAGATTTTCACTATTGCTCTGGCGAGGTGTGCCATACTCCCAAGGAACTGTTCAATCTCTTAGCTGATGATTACCGGACTTATGTGGAGATTGAACTGACCAAAGGCAGACGGGAGTTGACGGAAGATGATGAGAGAGAAGCGGATGCCCTGTGCAAACGGTATCTGGAGCGTTGGAGGGAGGAACTGGAATGAAGATTTTGAAATGCTTGCTGATGATTGTAACTGCACCGGTCATTTTGGTGTTGACGCTTTTTGTCTGGCTCTGCATGGGGCTGATCTACATATCTGGTCTGGTGCTTGGTCTGCTCAGCACGGTAATTGCTCTACTTGGCGTGGCTGTGCTTATTACCTATTCCCCGCAGAATGGTGCAATTTTGCTGATTATGGCATTTTTGATTAGCCCGATGGGGCTGCCGCTGGCTGCGATCTGGCTGCTGGGAAAGGTGCAGAGTTTGAAATTTGCGATCCAGGATTGGGTGTATGGGTAAATGATGTGAATATAATTTGGAATGAAAAAGAAGCAGGACAATGGGAGATGAGACCCAATGCCCTGCTTCTCTGTTTATTCGGAACGAACTGTAATATATTTTTGATTGCGACTTTTAGGTTTATCGGGAATAGTCATTTCTAATTGCCCGGATTCTAAAAGCGGATTGATATGCTTCAAAGTGAAGTTTCTTAAATCTTTGAAGCCGCAAAATACTGCAAGCTCTTTCTTGGATTTTGGTGTTGTGCAAAAAGCCAAAATCTGTTTGGATACCGTTGATAGTTCAATAACTTGGTGGGTAACTTGGTGGATAACTTGGTGGGCGTCACCCTCTAAGTTGTAGTTTACATTTTTCAAGATGACTCTGAAATCTGTCGCTGTTGAGGAAAATTC
>ERZ1026844.98-NODE-98-length-69915-cov-9.736187_pt1 | contig 69915 bp, 54 predicted proteins | sample MGYA00380152_ERZ1026844 | MGnify/ENA primary metagenome ERZ1026844 (study PRJEB33269, sample SAMEA4719788) | human gut metagenome | biome: human-associated habitat; feature: organic feature; material: feces | place: Cameroon | collected 2013-10 ... | reverse complement strand
TCTAAAAAAAGGCGGCGAAGCCGCCACGAGAGCCCTGAACCTTGAACCCTGAACCCAATGAAAGCAAAGTAAAAAGGGGCTGTGAAGAAATGCGGATTCATTTCTTCACAGCCCCTTTCCTTAGGAAACACTGATCAAATCGCAGAGTCAGATTTTACAAGAATTTTTATACATAGCTTCGTCATAGCCTTCCTTAAATAGCTCGCTATTCGCGTCAGGCTATTCCTTGCTATGCATAAAAATTCAAGAGTAAAATCTGACAACGATTGAATCAGTGTTTCCTTATTTCAATTTCTCAAGCTCCATCATAGCCTTGTACACCATATCGAAGGTGATATCATACGGCTTCACACGCATATCCTTCGTGTGCAGGCAATTCTCTACCAGCTCATCCGGATGCGCGGGATCGACGCCGATGTCAGCCAGGCAATGCGGAAGACCGATGGACTTGGCAAAGCGGTAGATCTTATCCCGTTCTTCGATCTGTCCATCCATCGTCAGCATGACCTGCAGGCCGTAATTCACGACCGCGCCGTGCAGATGATTTCCCTTGTGCGGCGTGCGGGTATGGCTGTTGTAGATCGCATGCGCCAGGCTCGAGTCCAGATCATCCTCGATGCATACAGACGCCATCCCCGGCGCCACAATGATAGAAAGGATCGCCGGCTCCAGTGCATCCGTCACGATGCCCCTGTCCACCGCTTCGAGCGCCGCCTTGCCATACTTCAGGATGCCGGGCGCTACATTCTGCGCGTTTCTGACGCCCGTCTCCTGCACCCATGTGAGATCCATGCCGCGCGCGGAGAACGGCACCTCGTACTGCTTCGCCAGCGCATCACCGAGACCGGCCCAGAAATATTCACGAGGCGAATGTGCGATGACCTCCGTATTGATGAACGTGTGATAGGCATTGCGGTCGCGATAGATCGAGCCCTTGAAGCTGTGATCCGGATGGTACATGATGCAGACCGCCGTGACGGACGCACAGTTCGACGCAAGCGTCGGGAACGTGAAGAGCGGCTTCTTCAGAAGATGCGTCGCCCACTTCGCCGTATCCGTCGCACGGCCGCCGCCGACTGCAAAGACCATGTCCGCCTTGCGGATCTCCGGGATCCTCGTCAGCGCCTCTGCATTTTCAAAAGTCGCGTCATCCCCGTACTGGAAGCTGCCGAGAAGCTCGATCTTCCCTTCGATCGCCTTGCGGATCAGCGGTTCCGCTGCCGCTCTCGACTTCTCACCGCCCACAATGACCGCCGTCTTGCCATAGTCCAGGCAGATATCCGGGATGGCATCATATGCATCGACCCCGATCGTGAAATGAGGGAAAAATGTACTTTTCATAGGAGTTCCTTCCTTTATACTCATAGGTAAAATTTTATGTGAACTATTATAAGCAGGAAGAGCGAGAGATGCAAGAGAGGAGGCAAGGATTCCAATGGCGGCTTCGCCACTATGCATGAATAGCCTTCCCCTCGAGGGGAAGGTGCCCCGAAGGGGCGGATAGGGCACTGGCGGTATGAAAGAGAATGGGAAGGAACATCTCAAGTCGACGATTTACGAAAGCACCCTATCCACCGCTAACGCGGTCCCCCTTCCCCATGCGGGGAAGGCTGAAGGATAGAAGTCAGATGTCTGATATCTCCTAGTCTCCCAGTCTAATCCCTAGCTGCTCATCCCTGCTTTCAAGCTTCAAGGCTCGCCCCACGACCTGACCACATTGCCCCTAGCATTCATCGCCCAATAATGATACCATAGGGACATATCTCTAAAGGGAAGGAAGCACTATGAAACGACCGCAGAAAGTGACCCCGGAAAGCCGGCTGAACCAGTACGCCCGTAAAATGTACGGCAAAGAAAAATTCGAAAAGCAGTGGGACGAAGACTACGAAACAGAAAGCCTCACCGGCAAAAAAGGCGACAAGAAAAAGATCCGCACCGCCCTGAACCGCAAGCTCCGCCACAGCAGAAAGCAAGACATCGCTGACGGCGGCGCCTACAAAAAAGAAACCGCATGGGAAGAATAGAGACCCGGTGATCGCACCTTTTAGACCGCGTGCACGCAGCAAGCAATTCCTGCCCCCCCACCGCGCATCCCATGATTATCAATGAAAGCGTCTTACTATGATCAAGAAAGAAGACATCCTCGTCCTGGACACCGAGACCACCGGCTTCGGCCCATCAGCCGAGATCCTGCAGCTCTCCATCGTAAATGGACTGGGCGAGATCGTGATGAACGAATATTTCCGCCCTGCCCGCGCCACCTGCTGGCCCGGCGCCGAAGCGGTGAATCACATCTCCCCTGCCATGGTCGCAGGCAAGCCCCTCATCAGCGAGAGGAAATTGGGCATCGAGAAGATCCTTCACGCCGCCAAGATCATCTCCGGCTACAACCTCCCCTACGACCAGAAGATGCTCATTCAAAACGGCATCTACATCCCGAGCCGTTCCAAAGTCCGCTATCTGGACCTCATGAAGCCTTTCGCCAAGACCTATGGCGAACCGAGCAGCCGCTATCCGGGAAAATATAAATACCAGAAACTCATCACCTGCGCGAAATACTACGGCTACTCCGAGGAAGGCTGGCACGACAGCCTCGCTGATACGAAAGCCACCCTCTACTGCTTCTGGAAAATGATCGAAGACGGAAGCATCTGCATAGAATAAGAGATCATCGAGCGGCGCCCCCTTCACAGAGCGCCGCATTTTCATGAAACGGAAAAGGGCGCGGCACCCCCCTTGCCCCCGCTCTCCATTTCTCCGAAAGGAACCCCATGCCCAAGAAATACTACGTCGTCAAGCGCGGACACCATGCGGGCGTCTACTACAGCTGGAGCGACTGCCAGAAAGAAGTCACCGGATTTCCCGGAGCCATCTACAAAGGCTTTGCCACCAAAGCCGAAGCGGAGGCCTGGTACGGCAAGCCCATCGCCCCGCCGCCGAAAGCCGCAGTCCATGCGGCCATCCCCAGAAAGCCCACACCAACGATCGAAACACTCGAGAAGAAATACCCCGCCTACGCCGAACCCATGGACATCAGCTGCATCTCCTACGACGGCAAGACCGAGCGCATCATCCTTCCCGAGACACTCATCATCTACACCGACGGCTCCTGCCTCGTGAACCCCAATGGGCCCGGCGGATTTGCCGCCGTCTTCCTCACTGCCGAGGGCAGCGAGCTCCTCACCCTCTCCGGCGGCGAGCCCGCCTCTACGAACAACCGCATGGAGCTACGCGCCGCCTACGAAGCGCTGAAGCTCCTGGATGACGGCATCCGCCGCACCATCACCTTCCACACCGACAGCAAGTACCTGCAAAAAGCCATCACCAACCGCTGGCTCTACAACTGGAAACGCAACGGCTGGCTCACCGCCGCCAAGACCCCCGTCTCCAATCAGGACCTCTGGAAAGCCCTGGACCGTGTCATGACACCCCACCGCCTCACCTTCGAATGGGTCAAAGGCCATGTCGGGACCAAGTACAACGAAATGTGCGACACCCTCGCGAAAGGCGAAGCGATGAAGTTCAAGAAATCGTGACCGGGAATGAGTGGCTAGGGATCAGACTAGGAGACTGGGAGACATCAGATATCAGACGCCAGACATCTGACTTCTATCCTCCAGCCTTCGGGCATCGCCCTTTATAAAAAATCGACGCGGAGCGGTGGATAGGGTGCTCTCATAAACGACGCACTTGAGACGCTCCTTCCCGCTCTCTTTCATACCGCCAGTACCCTATCCGCCCCTTCGGGGCACCTTCCCCTTGAGGGGAAGGCTGACGATACGAGAATACCGTCATCTAAAATGAGGCGAAGCCGCCACTTGAACCCTGAACCTCGAATTCTTAATCATTAAAATTTCATTTCCCTTTTCTGCGTGAATGCTGTATAATACATACAGCATTTTTATATTGAATCAAAGAAGGTCTTTCAAAAAATCTTTGAAAGTGAAAAGAGAAGACGGTGCAAATCCGTCACGGTCCCGCCGCTGTAAGGCTGAGCCCTCCTCACGATGTCACTGGGAAACCGGGAAGACGAGGACAGGCGAGGACGCCGAGCCAGAAGAACTGCCCTCTTTGATGAAGACAACTGATCCGCTGCGGATGGTGCGATGTATACCGGAAGCAGATGGCGCAGGTTGTTTTCAAGTTTCCATCCATACGGGATAAAGGAGGAAGTAAAATGAATCAGAAAATTTTGACAGCGTCTTTGGCAGCTCTTGTGCTTACCACAGGCGCTTTTAGCGTGCAGGCAGAAAGCACCCCCCCGAATTTTTATTCGTTAGATGAGGTGATCGTTACTGCGAGCCGTACACCGGAAAAGAAGATCGACGCCAATGCGGATGTAGCAGTCGTGACAGCAGATGAGATCGCGCAGAAACATTATAGCGATGTAGCGCAGGCTGTTAGTGCCGTCCCCGGCGTTTTCCTCAGCAATCACGGCGGGAACGCACAAGTATACCAGACAAACTCCATTTATATCAATGGCTCGTCCAACGTTGTTGTACTCGTTGATGGCGTCAGGAGAAACATCAACGGCATTACAGGAACTGCCGCTAATCTTGGCGAAATGATCAATATGGATTCCATTGATCACATCGAAATTCTGAAAGGCTCTGCCTCCACTCTGTATGGTTCAGATGCACAAGGTGGCGTTATCAATGTAATCACTAAGAAGCCTGCGGACAATGCCGTCCGTACTACTCTAAAAACATCGTTTGGTAATAACGACGCGGAAAACTACAACATCTATAACGAAGGCAAAGAAGGCAAGGTTTTCTGGACCGCTGAAGCTGGCAAAGAGCTGATGGGAGACTATAAAGATGGCTGGGGTCGCAAAGTCATCAATCACTTCAATTCTGAGCACTACAAAGTCAAGCTCGGTTATGACCTTGGCAATGATTCTGACATTTCGTTCAACTACGAGAAATATAAATCCGACTACACCCGCCCTGACTATGGCAGTAATGATGCCAAAGCAGATAAAGGCAAGAAGGACAACGACTACATCAATCTCCAGTATAAAGCCAAAATCAACGACCGCTTATCCAATCAATTCTCTGTCTATCGTACAAAAGTCGATTTTCAAGATAACTACAACAAATCTGGGAATGGATACGGACAGGCCTGGACGATGGGAATGAAGACGATCGGCATTTCCGATCAGCTGACATATACGACTGAGAAACAAACAATCACTGGCGGCGTGGATTGGTATAGAGATGAAATTACAAAATACCACAATGATCCTTTCTATAATGCTTCGACAGAACAGGTTCCTGATGGTATTCACATCAACAATACCGCTTTCTATCTGCAGGATAAAATTGATCTGACAGAGAAATGGAATGTCACTCCGGGGATCCGCTTTGACCACAACTCCGAATTTGGAAGTCATACCTCCCCAAGCCTGACGTTAGGCTACAAGCAGAGTGAAAACACCAATTACTATTTCAGCTATAAGCAGTTCTTTGTAGCGCCAAACCTCTATCAGTTATATTCCGCTGATTACGGCAATCCAAATCTTGATCCAGAAGAAGGCTATACCTTTGAATGGGGCGTAAACCATAAATTCAGCGACAGCCTGTCCAGCTCCTTCAGCATTTTCCGCCAACATGCAAAGAATCAGATCGCTTGGGTCATGACCGATCCAAATACCTTTGCCGGCGAATATAGCAATATGGGAAAAACAGATTCCACAGGATTTAATATTTCCTTGAACAAGCAATTCAATGAACACTGGAGCACCAGCCTCGGTTATTCTTATCTCCACATCAACCGTGCCAAAGATACCCTCAATATCAATCTGGATGGACAACTTCCAGAAAGCACATTGGATATCGGTGTCAATTATCAATCCGACAAACTCACAGCCTCCCTCTATGGCAGAGGTGTCATGAACCGTTACGGCAAAGCCAGCAAGCCAGCTATGAGAGACTATGCCAATTACTGGGTTTGGAACTTGGCTGCCAACTATCAGATTCACCCTGACATCACCGTATTCGGTCGTTTGAATAACATCTTCGACCAGTTCTACACTGATGTCGGCACCTGCCAAGATCCATATAGCAGCTCTTGGTACTCCGCTCCGGGGCGCAACTTCGAGATCGGTCTTCAGTTCCAGTTCTAAGAAGCAAGCATTAGCGAGCACTGCATCACACAAAAGAAAAGCGATGAGACGAAAGCCTCATCGTTTTTTCTTTTGTTCGGTTACGTCCCGGTCATTCCGCCACGCCCCACTTGCTTTTCTTTCGCAAAAAGAATAAAATATGACAGGTAAAAATTCACAGTCAGGCAAAGGAAGGAGGCTCTTTCGTTTCACGAAAGCCTCCTTTTTTCCGGGACTCGCAATGCGCCCGCTTCCACCCTTTCCGATCCTCCAAGGAGGAATCGAAATGCAGGAAGCCAAGAGCTCCCCGCCTGATGTCTGATCTCCCCACTTTCCAGTCACTATTAAAAAGGAGAATCTTATGAGCAAAAGAATCATCGAGGTCGAGGAGCGGCTCCCGCTCCTCCCCACCATCCCTCTCTCACTGCAGCACCTCTTCGCCATGTTTGGCTCCACGGTGCTGGTGCCCTTCCTCTTGAATGTAGACCCCGCGACCTGCCTTTTCATGAATGGCATCGGGACGCTCCTCTACCTCACCATCTGCAAATGGAAGCTCCCTGCCTACCTCGGCTCGTCCTTCGCCTTCATCTCGCCGGTGCTGGCGGTGACGGCGACGGCGGGCATGACGTATGCGGATGCCCAGGGCGGCTTCATCGCCTTCGGTCTCTGCTTCATAATCATCGCGCTCCTCGTGAAGAAGATCGGCGTCGGCTGGATCGATGTCCTCTTCCCGCCGGCTGCCATGGGCGCGATCGTCGCGATCATCGGGCTCGAGCTGGCACCGCTCGCCATGACCATGTCCGGCTTCATCGGTGAGCCGCAGGGCATGAGCGCAGCGACTTCCATCACGATCTCCATGTTCACCTTGATCGTCACCATCCTTGCGACCGTTCTTGGGCGCGGATTCATCTCCATCATCCCGATCCTGATCGGTGTCATCGCCGGCTATATTCTCTCCGTCTTCATGGGTGTCGTAGACTTCACGCATGTAGAGGAGATGCCATGGTTCGCCCTGCCGACCTTCTATGCGCCGCATTTCAATCTCTCTGCCATCATGATGATCCTTCCGGCGCTCTTCGTGGTCCTCGCTGAACATATCGGCCATCTCTTCGTCACGAGCGATATCGTCGGACACGACCTCATCAAAGACCCGGGACTTCACCGCTCGCTCTTTGCAGACGGCCTGTCGAATATGATCTCCGGCTTCGTCGGCTCTACGCCGAATACCACGTATGGGGAGAACATGGGCGTCATGGCGATGACGGGCGTCTACAGCACCTGGGTCATCGGCGGTGCTGCCTGCTTTGCCATCCTCTTCTCCTTCATCGGAAAGATCGCCGCGCTCATCCACGGCATCCCGACTCCGGTCATGGGCGGCGTCTGCATCCTCCTCTTCGGCTTCATTGCGGCTTCCGGTATCCGCATGCTGATCGAAAAGCATGTGGACTATACGAAGTCCAGAAATCTGATCCTGACCGCAGTCACGATGATCTCCGGCCTCTCCGGCGCGACCATCGTCCTTGGGCCGGTGCAGCTGAAGGGCATGGGCCTCGCGACTGTCGTAGCAATCATCACTTCGCTCGCCTTCCTCGCCTTCGATAAGATGCATATCTCGAATGAACAGTGAGAAATGAGAGGAATGGCTCAGGCTCAGCCCCTTGATCGTTTGCGAAAGAGGGGGAGCAGGTTCTATAGGTTCAGAGGGTTCAGAGGGGGTGGTGCGGCGCATTTCGTCATCCTGAGCGGAGAAAAACGTCATATGTTAGAAATTGGCTTATCTAAAGCATGAGAACTGAATCGAAGGATCTAAGCGCCGCGGAGTTTTAGCATATAGGATATTCCCGTATCGCAGCCTTCCCCTCAAGGGGAAGGTGCCCCGAAGGGGCGGATAGGGCACAGGCGGCATGAAAGACAGATGATGCAGATGGAAAAACGTTTTTGCACAAATCACTGCTAACGAGAGTACCCTATCCACCGCTGACGCGGTCCCCCTTCCCCAATGGGGAAGGCTTAGGCGGAGCGACGCTTCGCGTCAATTTATATAAAGGGCGATGTCCGAAAGTGGTATTCAAGTCACTAGTCCCCAGTCCCTAGCTACTCATCCCTGCTTTCAAACTTAATTCGTGGGGCGTTCTGCCTTTTGATTGGGAATGGAATCCTCGCTTAAATGAGAAATGGTGGTGCGGCGTATAAAAACAAGGAAACGCCGCGGAGTATAAATAAGGCAATGCCCAAAGGTGGCATTGCAGTCACCAGGCGCTAGTCTCTAGTCACCAGCCAAAGAACGTGCTATACTACAGTTGACATCGTGATTGACCGCAAAAGGCCGCCCTGCTTACGGGGCGGCCTTTTGCGCGAGAAAATGATTGATACCATATATGACTCCACTCTATAATATGAGTGAGGTGTTTCTATGTCTCAATGGGATAAACTGATCAAACGCTTGTACACCATCCCCGGTGATATGCGTTTCGAAGAGCTCAAGAAAATCTATGTCCGTATGGTAAAAGCTATCGTTGAAAAGGAGATGCATGCAAAATGAAAGACCTGTCCTATTTCATGAAACGTCCCTACAAGATCGAACTGATAGAAGATACCGAAGAGAGCGGCTATACCGCTGCTCTTCCCGAACTCCCCGGCTGCCTGACCTGCGGTAAAACTATGGACGAAGCATTGGCAAATCTGAAAGATGCGAAAAAAGCATGGTTGTCTACCGCTTTGGAAGATGGTTATCCCATCCCTGAACCTGCCAGCACTGAAACATTCTCCGGTCAATTCAAATTACGTCTCCCGAAATCCCTGCATCGAGATTTAACAGAACGTGCGAAAGAAGAAGGCACAAGCCTGAATCAGTATTGCGTTTATCTTCTCTCGCAGCGTATCCGAACCCATTCTATTTAATCAGTGCTTTCTAAAAAGGCCGCCCTGCAAGCAGGGCGGCCTTTTGCGATGTGATCTACTTTTCAAAATGCACGGGCGGCACGGGGCTCGGGTAGAGCTGCTGGGCTTCCTCGATACAGATCTTCAGGATCTCCTGATTCTTCCGCTTCACCATGCCGGAGATGCGGAAAAGGTCGATGATCCACCAGATAATGCCGATGAAGCAGCCGCAGAGGATCCAGAGAAGGATATTCTTCACCGGATGTCCGAGGTAGAAATAGTACACGCCAAAGACCACCCATAGGATGTAAGCGGTCGATACCTTCTTCTCACGGTTCGCATACAGGGTCAACGCATAGTCCTTCTGCTTCTCCGTGAGCAGATTCAAGAGGGCGATGGATGTCGGATCGAGATGGGTGTCCATGATGATTCTCCTTTTCCATGGTTTTTCTTAAGGAAACACGGATTAAATCGTTGGCAGATTTTATTCTTGAATTTTTATACATGGCGAGGAATAACCTGACGCGAATAGCGAGCTATTTAAGGAAGGCTATGACGAAGTCATGTATAAAAATTCTTGTAAAATCTGACTCTGCGATTTAATCAGCGTTTCCTTAAAACAGCCATTCCTTCAGCTTGATGGCCTTCCACTTGGCGAGCGCCTGCTTGGCTTCTTCACTCGCATGTGCGGTGAGGCATACATGGCCATCGAGACGCTCCTTCATCGTGACGGCGGGATCGATGTAGGGCTCGAAGGTTTTATACAGATTATTCTTTGTGATTTGTTCTGATAGATCCATGATGGGCTCCTTTTGTAAGGGACTGGTGACTAGGGATTAGGGATTAGGCGTGACTCCCACATGCTGAAGCGGGTCTTCGCCGAAACGATTCGGGCCGGTTGTGCCTTTTCTGAAAAGGAGGCAGATGAGGACAAAGAGAATGTAAAGACCGAAGATCCAGCCGGCACCAATCACGAAGGTGATAATGCCTCCCATGATTACACGAATGAACGGGATCGGCAGGAGAGACAGCAGCAGACAGACAAGTCCGATGACGAATATCCCAATCCCGACGCCGAGGCTGAGTGTAATGAAACTCTCCGCACCATTATCGATGTCATGCAGGCGGCGGGCAATGAGAGAAAAGGATGCCACTTGGTACACAAGTCCCAAGACGGCGGAAAAGATATTGAAAACAATTCCTCCACTCGGCAAAGCACGAGCTAACATTTCGATTACCAAAGGCAAAAAAAGATTAAAAATCAGGGACAATACCAAGCTGCGCAGAATGTACGGCTTCCTGTTCAAACGTCCCCGATAAGAAAAATATTTTTTCATCCAAGGCTTGGTGAGTTTGGCTTCATAGCGATCTTTCCAGTTTTGCATGGTTTCTCCTTTAGGCGATAACGCCGACCATTTATCGATTGACCTTCACTTGAAATTCTTCTGCGTCCAGACGGAAGATCGCTGCCCTTTCAGCCATGGCATCGCTGATATCCCAGTCCCGCGGCGAATAGTGTTTCATAAAAAGGGAGAGCGCCTTCCTCGCCTCCCCGCTCTCTCGGATCATGGACACACGCCCGCTTCCGATGACGGACTTGTAGTGTGTGGTGAAGCGGCCCGCGTCTTTTTCATCGGGGATCACCATCTGATCACCGTCGATGCAGAAGCCGACGTCCGGCTTTTCTTGCAGGATATCGTACTTCAGCCCTGCTTTGGCGCCATGGAAATAGAGTGCCAGATGCCCGTCCTCATAGGTGAAGGCATAATTCACCGGCACCACGTAGATCCGATCGCTGTCAGAAAGTCCGAGATGGAGGACCTCCTGATTCATCAGGATGAAACGAATGGCATCTTCGTCCGTCACCTTTCGGTCTTTTCTTCGCATGGGTGTGTTCTTGGGCATGGTTTTGCCTCCTTCTTTGCACTTACCCTTATTATACGTTTTTCCCTACATTTTTGTGAAGTCCCTTCTTGCCATTCCCCATCGCACCGCGTACAATGGGGACGAAATCATTAACAGGTTCTGAAGTTTCAACTTAAAACTCTACGGCGCTTTATGATAATGATGCGCCGCCCCCCTGCTGAACCTTTTTATGAAAGAAGATCTTACTATGTACAAAATCCAAGTCTATATCCCCTTAGAATCTGTCGATACCATCCGCGAAGTCATTACCCAAGCCGGCGGCGGACGGATCGGAAATTATGCAGGCTGCATGTCCTGGTGGCAGGTACACTCCTCCTGGACCAGCCTGCCCGGCGCACACCCTTACGACGGCGCCGTCGGAGAAACGACAGAAACGGATGAATACATCCTCCAATGCCGCGTCGATGATGCCCACCTCGCTGATGTCCTTGCCGCGATCCGTGACGCACACCCCTACGAAGAGCCCGTCATCGACGTGGTGAAACTTTGGAAATAGGGTGACTGGGGAGAAGTTTGAAAGCAGGGATGAGTAACCTCGAGTGATCGACGACTAGAAAACATCATATCCCGCGCACCTTTCCGCGTTCCTCATCTGTCTTTCATACCATAGTCACCCTATCCGCCCCTTCGGGGCACCTTCCCCTAGAGGGGAAGGCTGACGATACGAGAATACAATGATCTAAGGAAACACGGATCAAAATAGCGGCGAAGCCGCCACCACCATTTCCAATTTTTCATTCCTCATTTTAAGAAGGATTTCCCATGCGTATTACCATCATCGGAGCCAGCCACCTCGGGCTGACCATCGCGAAGCTGCTCGCGAATGAATCTTATGACGTGATCTTGGTCGATGAGAACGAAGCCATTCTCGAATCCATCCGAGATGAGCTCGACATCCTGACCATCCATGCCGACGGCACAAGTCCGTCTCTCATGCGAGACCCCGACATCCGGAAGAGTGATTTCCTGGTCGCCGCGACAGCCTCTGACGAAAGCAATATCATTGCCTCCATCCTTGCGAGGCAGAACGGCATCCCTCACACCATCGCGCGCATCCGCGAGATGAAGTATTTATCCGAGCCGGCGTCCTACCTGCATGAAAATTTCGACATCGACCTCATCCTCTCGCCGGAGCTCATCACGGCGCGTGAAATTTTCCAGCTGCTCCGGACTCCGCACGCGCTGAACATCGAGGACTTCGCCGGCGGGCGGGTGCGCCTGCTCGAAACGAAGCTCTCCACCACTTCACCGCTGATCCATATCCCGCTTCATGCTCTCTCCCTCCCGCCTTCGCTTCTGATCGCCATGGTGCAGCGGGACCATGACATCCTGATCCCGCACGGCGACGACTGCCTGCTCCCGATGGACAATGTATATTTCCTCGGGACACCGGCCTCCCTTTCCGAAATGGAATCCCGTGCAAACCTTCGCGTGCAGCGAAAGGCGAAGAAGGTCGTCATCATCGGCGCGGGCCGCATCGGGCAGGCACTCGCCCCCATGCTCGAGGCGCAGGGGCTCTCTGTCAAGGTCATCGACAAGGACAGGAAGCGCTGTGAGGCCATGGCGCAAAAGCTCCGGAAGGGTCTGGTCCTTGCCGGTGACGGCACAGACATGGATCTCCTCACCGCCGAGGGCATCGGCGAGGCAGACACCGTCATCTGTCTCACCAAGGACGAACGGCTGAATATGATGATGGCGCTCCTCGCCAAGCACCTCGGCGCGCGGCAGACCATCGTGCGCGTCGTAAGGAGCGAGTATGCCCTCCTCATGCAGCAGGTCGGCATCGACATCGCACTCTCCACCCACATCCTCGCTGCCGGTGAAGTCCTGAGCTACATCCGAAAGGGCAGCGTCGTCTCGATCTCCTACCTCGAGGGCGCCCGCGTCCAGGCCGCCGAGGTCATCCTGCAGACAGGCGCTCCCGCCTGCGGCCGCTCACTCATGGAAGCGCGTCTCCCCAAGGAATGCCTCGTCGGCGCACTCGTCCGCGACGAAGAGATCCTCATCCCGGATGGACGCACCGTCCTCTCCGCGGGTGACCGCGCGATCCTCATCATCCAGGCCGATCACACCGATCAGGTGCTGCGGTACTTCAGAAACGGTGACTAGGAGACGCCAGACTCTCTCGCACGGTCATTTCGAGAGAAGCGAGAAATCTTGGTCATCCGCGGCGAGGTACTCACGCTTTCCCCACATGTGCCGCGCACTTCTCCGCTTTCCTCATCTGTCTTTCATACCGCCCCTGCCCTATCCGCCCCTTCGGGGCACCTTCCCCTCGAGGGGAAGGCTGCGATACGAGAATATCCTATATGCTAAAACTCCGCGGCGAAGCCGCCACCACAACCCTGAACCCTGAACCCCCAAAATCATGAATATTCAAATCATCTACTCTATGCTGTCCCGCGTCCTTGCGGCCAGCGGAGCGGCATTGCTGCTGCCGCTCCTGCTCTCGCTCTATGAGCGGGGGCCGATCCTTCCCTTTCTCGTGCCGATGCTTCTTTCCGCAGCGCTCTCGCTATTTCTGAAAAGAAAAGGGGCGGCGATCGAAAGCAGCCTGACGCCGCGGGAAGGGACCGCCATCACCGCGCTTTCCTGGATCGCCGTATCTCTGCTCTATGCGCTCCCCTACGGGGTGAGCGGGAGCCTCTCTCCCTTGGACAGCCTGGTCGAGAGCATCTCAGGCCTCACCGGGACAGGCGCGACCGTATTTACCGACCTCACCTGCGTCCCTGCGAGCCTTCTCTTCTTCCGCTCGCTCACCCACTGGCTGGGCGGCCTTGGCATCATCGTCTTCTTTGTCGCCCTCTTCCCGCAAGCCGGGCGCGGCACCGTGCGTATGATGCAGACAGAAAGCACCGGCCCCACCTCATCGAAGGCGCTTCCCCGCATCCGCGAGACAGCACGCGCCCTCTTTGCCGTGTACGCCGTCTTCACCTCTGTCTGCTTCCTTTCCTACCTTCTCTGCGGCCTTTCTCCCTTGGACGCACTGAATCACGCCTTCTCCACCATTGCGACCGGCGGCTTCTCGACAAGAAATGAAAGCATCGCCTACTACCACGACGCGCGGCTGGAAATGGTCATCGCTTTCTTCATGATCATTTCCTCCGCAAACTTCGGGATCTATGTCGAAGCATGGAAACGCGGCGTCTCCGTCATCTGGAAGGATACGGAATTTCGCACCTACCTATCCATCGTCGCCATCGCCACCGTCCTCATGACGCTCTCCCTCGTCCTGCAGGGCGGCGCCTCCCTCCTGCCAGCGCTGAGAGAAACCTTCTTTCACGCCGCATCGATCTCCTCCACCACCGGCTTTGTCGCCGCTGACTTTGACCGGTGGCCCGACTTCTGCCGCTTCCTCCTCCTCCTTCTGATCCTTGTCGGCGGCTGCGGCGGCTCCACCGCCGGCGGGATGAAAGTCATCCGCTTCATTCTTCTCGGGAAAAGCATCTTTTCCCTGCTGAAGCTCCACCTCCACCCCCGTGCCGTTCAGGCCGTCTCCGCCGGAGAAAACCGCTACTCGGCCGACGTCCTTTACCGCGTGCTCTGCTTCTTCTTTCTCTACATCATGCTCGCCTTCCTGTGGGCCGCGATCATGATGTTTGACGGGCTCGCCTTCCTGGACGCTCTCGGCGTCTCCTTCTCCACCATGGGCAGCGTCGGCCCTGCATTCGGCCAATTCGGCGCGACACAGACCTACGCCGCACTCCCCACCCTCTCCAAGATGGTCGTCTGCCTCTCCATGCTCTTCGGCCGCCTCGAGTCCATCACCCTGATGTGCATCTTCATCCCTTCCTTCTGGAAACGAAGCGGATGGTGAGAAGCAAAGATCCGCTGCCAGTGTGATCGGCAGAGAGAAATCTGCCCCAAGCTCTTATCCCTCAAGATCCCGCGGTGCTTTGATCCATGATGCGCCGCTGTGCCATTTCCTATTCCTCATCGTATCAAAGGAGCTATCATGTCCACCATCCACACCTTTCCCGTCCGCTACTTCAGCATCGTCACCGTACCGAAGGAATTCACCCATCAGATGGGCCAAATCGAAAACACCGCCCTTTCGGGCGGTGCGTCACTCAATCATGATGAAATTGTGAAAGCGATTTCTACAGGAAAGAGCCAGCTCTCAAGCCTCACTCCTTATCTTTTCGTCTTGTTTGAGATCGAAAACGGCGGCGCTTACTGGACCTACCTCGACCTCGCCGGTGAGCTGTCGAAGATCCATTTCATCAGCCGCGAACCCGGCGAAATTCAGGCGGAAAAAGTCTCCTTCTCAAATGGCGGATATATGTACGTGATGAAGCACGTATTCCTACCGAGATGATGACTAGCAGCTGGATTGGACTAAGCGTTCTTCCCACCAATCCCTTGCCTTCCCCATCCATGGGGGCCGCGCAACGACGGATCTTATCCGTCATACTGATCTAACTGTCGCGGAGCACCCCGACTCACTAACGACCGACTATCTACGCAGGCGGCGGAAGGTAAGAAACAGCGAAAAATGCTGTCCACAGTTCAGATATCTATCTCTTCCATTTCCACAGGAACTGATACAAGGGAGCCGTCCATATTTTCAGCCAAAATCGGCGTTTGAAAGAGAACGGCGTGCATTTGAACATCTCGCTATGAACCATGTTTTTGCATGTCTCGGCAATAGCTTGGTACTCTTTCGCCTCCGCCGCCGGTAGCCGCAGCACGTCTCGATATACATTGTAAAAGGCTCTGACAAGCAGCATCTCCGCTTTCATTCGGGTCTCTTTTTTTAACTGATAGTCCTGCGCCTGCTGCAACATCTGCTTTCTCGCCTGCAGGAAGTCCAGATTGACGATCCCCTTCCGATGTACGATACTGCCATCTCTCTGCACATAATAATATTTACATTCCGGCAGCACACGAACCGCTTTCGCCTGATGAAAGGAAGGCAAGGTAACAGAAATATCTTCATACTTTCTTCCATCCGGAAATCTCAGAGATTCGAAAATCTTTCGATCATATAATTTATTCCACACATAACTTCCCAGCTGCAATGGCGTCCTGCGAAAACTGCAATCCCATTCTTGCTGCATATATATTTCTGAAATGTCCTCTGATGAGTATGTTCCGCCCGCGAGAAAATGCTTCTCTTCCGGTTTTCTTCTTTTTCGATTTCTTTCATCGACTTCTATGAACCCGCATGAAGCAATCCCTCCCGGTACTTGATGACTATACAAATACTCATACATATCTGGGGCGATATAGTCATCGCTGTCTATAAATCCCAAAAACGCGCCCCTGGCCTGCTCTATCCCTGTATTTCGGGCAGCAGAGACTCCCCCCCATTTTTCTTATGGATCACTCGTATGCGCTTATCTTTCTGCATCCACGCATCACATATCACGCCCGATCTGTCCGTCGAACCATCATCGATCAAAAGGATCTCCAGATCCGAGTAGGTCTGATCGACGATGCTGGAAATGCATCGGTCTAAATATTTTTCTACATTATATACGGGTACAATAACGGAAATCAGTTCATTCTCCATGGTTCTTTCCCTCATTTGTTTTTTCTAATATACGTACGATCCGCCTTAGTCCCGGATCTCTATGACATCTTCCTCTTTTTTCCTCGGCAGCGGATAGCCTTCCTTTTCTGCATAGCCGAAGGACATGGCGAGGATCATCTCGCCCTTGCCGATCCATTCCGTAAGCTCATCATAGGCGAAGAATACATTGCCCACCCAGAGGCTTCCGATGCCGCGCGCCGCAGCTTCGAGAGCCATATTCTCCGCCGCGGCCCCGATGGCCTGCACATCGCTCATCTCATGGATCTTCTCGGCAGCGCTCCAGTCCTCATACACCGAGCGCCCCGTCGGATTCACCACCAGCACCGTCACCGGTGCTTTTTTCATGCACTCCATCGTGAAGCGTGCATTGGCGATGAGCCCTCTGTCTCCCGGAAGGACGCCCTCTCCGGCTTCGGAACGCTCGATGCCCTTCTCTATCAGTCGGATCATCATATCCCGGCTCATGCCCTTCACGACGATGAATTTCCAAGGCTGTCGGTTCTTCGGCGAGGGAGCCCACTGCCCCGCACGAAGGATCTCCTTCATATCGCTCTCTGCGATCGGGTCTTTCTTGAAAAAGCGGACGCTCCGCCTTCCGGCAATGATATCGTGCATCAGGATCCTCCTTCTAAAAAAACTTTGCACAAGAGTGAAGAGCAGGGTACGGCGCATACAAATGAAAAAGCGCCTAATCCTCCCCGTCCCTTCCGACGGTCTCCGCCATCTCCACAAACCATGACGGCTGCTCGGCGCGGATCCGACCGGCCAGCACAGCCTGTTCCTTCGTATCCTTCGCCAGCACGAAGAAAGCGGAGCCTGAACCGGTCATGAGAGCAGGCCGGCCCAGTGTCTTGAGATACGCAGACGTTTCCCAAAGGATCGGCTCCACAGGAAACAGCCCTGCCTCGAAATCATTCGAGAGAGCGCGCGCCAGTGCTCCCGGATCTCTGCCGCTGAGCGCTTCGATGGCAAGGGGCGTCGTATCCATGGGACGCTTCCCCATGTGATCGAGAAGCTGGTACGCCTTCCCCGTCGAGACCGAGACCGGCGGACGCAGGATGACGAGCGGCAGATGCGCCCATGGTGTGAGCGGTGTCAGCTTCTCGCCGATGCCCTGACAGCGCGCGGCCCCCGCCGCCACACAGAAGGGGATATCCGCGCCGAGCGATGCCCCCCAGCAGGCGAGCGTCGCCAGAGAAAGATCCGTCTCATAGAGCCGTGCCAGTCCGCGCAGCACGGCAGCCGCATCTGACGAGCCGCCGCCCATCCCCGCCTCAGAGGGGATCCGCTTCGCCAGCGTCATGGAGACGCCGCCGGAAAGACCGGTCTCTTCGAAGAAACGCTCCGCGGCGCGCACCATGAGATTCTCCCGCCCCAGCGGAGCCTCGCCCTCCGTGACGGAGAGCGTGATCGCCTCCGCCTTCGTCAGTGTGATGCGGTCCGAGAGAGAAATGCTGTGCATGAGGCTGTCGATGGAGTGATACCCGTCAGCACGCTTGCTTCCGACGGAAAGTGTGAAATTGATTTTGGCATGCGCCGTTTCTATGATCATAAGATTGTCCTTTGCTATGAAAGTATGCTGTCAGGTTCAGGGTGAGCCCGTGAGGCGTGCCGCTCCATGATGACATGAAAATTTTCCCTTGAGTGAGAAGTGAGAAGTGAGGAATTAGGAGTGAGGAGTGGTGGTGCGGCGCATAAAAATATGGAAGCGCCGCGATGTATAAATGGGGCGATGCCTGAAAATGGTATTTAAGTCACTAGTCACCCCGCGCCCCTAATCCCTGCTTTCAAACTTGAGGAGGCGGCTTTGCCGCTCCGATTCCGCCTTCCCCTCAAGGGGAAGGTGCCCCGAAGGGGCGGATAGGGTACCTGCGGCATAAAAGACGGTTGAACCAAATGGGAAATGCGTCAGCAAACATAGTGGCGCTCACATAAGCACCCGAGCGTTGCTGATGCTCGAAATGACGATATGAGTGTCTGATGTCTCCCAGTCTCCTAGTCTTTTAGTCTAGTCCCCAGTCCCTAACTGCTAACTCCCTCATTATATCACATATAAAAACTTTTCTATGCGTCTTGCATTTTGTCAGAGCATCATGTACAATATTCACATAGAAAAAATACTATGTGTTTATTCGATAAAAATTTTTCGTAGACCATTCATGAACAGAAAGAAAGGAACAACTCTATGTCAGGTTTATTTTTTGACAACTGGGACACCCCCGTCTTCCGCCCGCCGAGTGAAGCAGATAGCTTCATCCTCCGTGTCACCCGCGGGTGCGCACACAACAGCTGCACATACTGCAACATGTATCGCGGCGTGAAATTTGAAAAGCTCTCTGACGATGAGATCATGCGCCAGATCGCGATGGCATACTCTGTCGATCGGGATGGCGTGCGCCGCGTCTTTCTTGCAGACGGCGATGCGCTCGTGCTTCCGACCGAGCGGCTGCTCCGCATACTGGAGACGCTCCGCAAATATTTCCCGAATCTCACGCGCGTCTCCTCGTATGCAGCGCCGGGCGACATCCTCCGGAAATCGCTCGATGAGCTCAAGCAGCTCAAGGAAGCCGGCCTCACCATGCTCTACTATGGCATGGAAAGCGGAGACTCGAAGACGCTGAAAGACATCCGCAAGGGCGTCGACGGCGAGCAGTCGATCGAAGTCGGAAAGCGTGTACGCGCCGCGGGGATGGATCTCTCCATCATGATCATCCTCGGCATCGCGGGCGCGCCGGGGAGCATGCGGCATGCACTCGCGACGGCACATGCCATCAACGAGATCAAGCCGACATACCTCTCTGCGCTTTCTCTCATGCTGTACCGCGGCAGCGAGCTCAAGGCACAGTTTGAGCGCGGCGAATTCACTCCGCTTCCCCCTTATGGCCTCATGAAGGAGCTGAAGGTCATCATCGAGCATCTCGAGCTGCCAGAGACCGATCCTATGGTCTTCCGCAGCAATCATGTGTCGAACTATATCCGCCTCGCGGCGACACTGCCCCGGGATAAGGAAAAACTCCTTGAGGATATCGATGCCAGCATCCGCTATCTGAAGCAGCAGAAGAACTGGGATATTTACAATCATGACTGGAGCAAATAAAAAGGGCGATGTGAAGAAATGAGGATTCATTTCTTCACATCCCCTTTTTACTATGCTTTCATTTGGTTCAGGGTTCAAGGTTCAAGGCTCTCGTGGCGGCTTCGCCGCTTTTTTTAGAAGATGGTATTCTCATATCGCAGCCTTCCCCTCTAGGGGAAGGTGCCCCGCAGGGGCGGATAGGGCACTGGCAGGATGAAAGAGAGTGGGGAAATGCGTCTCAAATCGACGATTTATGAAAGCACCCGAGCGCCGCTAACGCTGTCCCCCTTCCCCATGTGAGGAAGGAAAATCGATGGCAACTTCGCCGCGAATATATATGAGGCGATGCCCGAAGGTAAGTGGATAGCAGGTTTCCCTTTTGGAAGTTCCAAACATTACCCGCCAAACCGCCAATGACAAAGATTTCTCGCTCCGCTCGAAATGACGATACGGGAGTCTGATGTCTTCTAGTCTCCTAGTTACTAGTTACCAGTCACCAGTCACTAGTCACCACTCGATCCCTTACTTTTTCCACTTCATATCGGCGAGCCATGGCATGTAGAGCGACTTGAGGTCTATTTCCTCTCGCGCCGCCTCCTTGGGCGGATCATCATGGATCTCAGGGCAGGCAGAGCCCTTCTCGAGCTCGGCGCGCACGTCAGCTTCCGCATCGCCGTGGACGGCGATGGCTTTTTCAAACCATTCCTTGGCACGCTTCAGATCCGGCTCTCCATAGAGACCGTGCTGATAAAAAAGGCCGAGATTCATCATGCCCCAGTCACTGCCGAGGGCGGCTGACCTTTTATACCACTCTTCTGCCTTTGCCATGTCTCCGATCTCCTGAAAGAAGATCCCGAGATAGTTCGCGACGTCTTTCGCCTGCGGCCCTTTTTTCTCATACGCCTTGACCAGCCAGCGAAGACCTTCGTCATGGTTGACGGGCGTGCCATTCCCGTAGAGATGCATCATGCCGAGATCGATCATGCCGGTCTCATTATCAAGAGCCGCCGCCTGATTGGCCCAGTGGAAAGTATTCATCCAGTCTTTCTTCATGCGGTATCCGGCGCTGATCTGACTCGCGATGTCGCCTTTGACCTGATCTTCGAAGATCTCTTCTCCTCTTTCCCAGGCTTCCTTCAGGTAATGAATGGCTTCCTCCGGCTGCGGGGGCCTCTGCTGGAGCGCACCATTTCCCAGATTGATGAGGCAGTACACATCGCCCAGGTCATACGCCTTCTGATACCATGCGTTGGCCTCTTTCTGATCTCCCAGCCAGAACGAGCACATCCCGGCCATATTCGCCGCCTCGCCGCGAATGCTCCTCTGCATGTCCTCCGGCATCTGGGGATCTGCCTTCGCATCGTAGCAGCTCTTGAACCAGTGGAACGGCTCACTCGCATCCGCCGTATCAGGAAGCGTATCCAGAAGATACTGTGCATAGTGCAGCATGCCAAGCGGCGAGCCCAGCTCCGCCGCCTTTTTGACCCAAACGGCGGACTCCTTCATTTCATCCATGAGCGAGCAGCAGAGCGCGATCTGGTCCGCAAGGCTGCCACTTGGCAACATGTCAAAGGCCTTCTTGTACCAGAAAAGAGCTTCTTTGAAATCTCCTTCCATGTGGTAGAGCTGCGCGAGCTGGACCAGTATTTCCGGCCGCCCGCTCTTGGCTGCGACCACCGTGTACTTCAGCGCAGCGCCATAGCGCTCTGCATCCATCGCGATCAGTGCGAGCCGCTGCGCCGCTTCCTCTTCTTTGTAGCCGTGAAAGGCAAAGACCTTCTCCAAGAGCTCCTCTGCCATTTCGATGTTTTGCTTGCAGCCGCGCCCGTCCTGCAGGCAGCAGCCCAGAGAGAACATGCCCTGCACATTGCCCAGCTTCACGCTGGCACGGAGCCATGCGATCCCCCGCTTCGGCGTCGTTTCCAAGAGCACCTCTCCCAAAAGGGCCGCCGCATCCCCCGCGCACTCGCTCTTCCAGTCATAGGCCTTCGCCAGCGCATTCTCCGCTTTGATGAGATCCACCTTCACGCCGTAGCCATACGCATAATGAAGTCCCAGATAGAACCAGCCCCAGACATTTTTCCATCGCACGGCAAGCTCGCTGTAGTAGAAAGACCTCTTGAAATCCTGCTGAAACAGATAGTGCTCCGCAAGGAGGCGCGCCGCCTCGCCGGCGGATGCCTTCGGCTCCTCCGCGATCTCTTTCAGAAGGACTTCTCCGTCTGCGCCCACGTCTGCGGCCAGCGTCTGATCAAAAATGAGGTGAGAAGCCCAGCGGATGCGGCTCTGCCAAAGCCCCGCTTTCATGCACTTTTTATTCCATGCCCAGCGCTTCTTTTCATTCGCCTTCCTGACAAGTCCGACGCGGTACACATCCGCCATCTCATACATCGCCAGCACATCGCCCGTCTTTGCCAGTGCTTCCACCTGAGGCATGTACTGACGGAAGATCCTCTTCTGCGTAAGAGTCCCCGGCCGGCTGGCATAGCCCACATTCAGGGCCGCCAGCAGATCGCCCGCCTTCTTCCCTTCCTCTGCATAGCGCTTCGCCAGCTTTTTGTCCGCCGGAGCGATGTAGCCATGCTTGGCGTATTCGCCCAAAAGGTACATGGCGCGACCACTTCCCTCCGACGCTTCGTTTAGCAGTACGTCATAGGCTTCCTGTAATTGTCCATCGATGAAAAGTTTTTCGCCTTGTGTCATAAAGAATGTCCTTTGGAATGAAATAGCGGCCACGAAGCGGGCGCTGGAAAATGAAGTGCAGCGGGTGATATGGGTTCAGAAGGGAGGGCGGGGTGGTGCGGCGCATTTCGTCATCCTGAGCGGAGAAAAATGGCTTATCTGAAATAGAAGAACTGCGTCGAAGGATCTAAGCGCCGCGATTTTTGAAATAAGCGTTGCCTTTCGTATCGTTAGCCTTCCCCTCTAGGTAATGCTATTAAGTTAAGCGGCAGAACGTTCTTGGCTCCCCATCGGGGGAGCTCCCCGAAGGGGGAAGCAAGACATTACGTAGCTAACGATTTCCTTAACTTAATAGCCTTATAGCCTTCCCCTCTAGGGGAAGGTGCCCCGCAGGGGCGGATAGGGTGACTATGGTATGAAAGATGAATGATCGAATGTCCCCAGTCACTCCTACTCCCTAGCTGCTAGTCACCAGTCACTATTGATACAGTACATCCAGCACGGCGCACGCCTCAGCTGCGGTCAGCTGACCGGGTGCGCTGGCTTTTTGACCGGCCGCGAACGTGATGGGAGCGCCCAGATCACTGCCCGCGATGCGGGTGAGCTGCCCCGCCTGTCCCATACCGATCGCGATGACCGGCGTCTCCGGAAGATCCTCCCGGACACGGGCCGCCGCCGATAGGAGCGACGCGGTATCACGAGGCACTCGTGGCATGACCGCGATCTTCAAAATATCCGCCTTGAAGGACGCCATATTTTCATACGTATCGATCAGCTCTGTCTCGCTCATTGCCCGCTGGAACTTGTGATAGCTCATCAAGACGGGGATCCCCTGCTCATGCGCCTGCTTGATCAAAACCTTCGTATCGAGCACTTCATGCCCATACTCCACATCAAGCACATCCGCCCAGTGTGAACGGATGATGAGAGAGAGCAGCGACACGTACTCACCGCCCGGGGTCTTATGCGCCCCGCCCTGGCTCTTCGTGCGCACCGTCGTCAAAAGAGGCACATCCTTGAAATGCCTGCGGATGACCGCATAGGCAGTTTCCAGATCTTTTGTCGCATGGAAATCCTCCTGATTCAGAAGGTAGTCCACACGCCACTCGAGCATATCCAAAGGACAGGATGATAGTGATGCGCATTCCTTTTCCAGATCCTCCAGTGTGGAAGAGACCAGCGGAACGCAGATCTTCGGCCGTCCGCTGCCGATGGTAAGATGTCTGATATTCATAGAGTTCACGCTTTCTGTAAAAAACAGGGCTCCAAATACGCCCATGGATGGCCTAAGGAAAAGGTTTCATGGGGCTGAGGGCTCTGGTGATGGTTTTCCCGCGTCGCCTTCCCCTTGCGGGGAAGGTGGCCCGAAGGGGCGAATAGGGCAGGGGCGGTATGGAAGAGAGATGGGATAAAGTCCCTAATCCCTAGATACCAGTCCCTAATCCCCAGTCACCCCTCCAACTTCTCCCTTCTCACATGTTCTCTCCCATGCTATAATAGGAAAGATTCATGCGTTTGTAGCTCAGCTGGATAGAGCGGCGGTTTCCTAAACCGTGTGTCGGGGGTTCGAACCCCCCCAAGCGCACCAAGCAAAGCACTCCGAAAGGAGTGCTTTTTTGTTTGAATTCCGGATTAGCCCGTGGGGCGTGCCGCCCCTTGATCGCGACTGAAAGCTCTACTCAAATGAAGAATGAGGAATGAGGAATGGTGGTGCGGCGCATAAAAAATGAAGCGCCGCAAGTATATATGGGGCGATGCCCGAAGATTTTGTGGATAACAGGTTTCCCGTTTGGCGTTTACAAACATGGTCCGCCTGACCGCGAACGAAAAAGATTCGAGGGCTTCGCTCGAAATGATGATACGGGAGAGCCTAACGTCTCCTAGTCCCTAGTCCCCAGTCACTAGTCACCAGCCACCAGTCAAAACAGCTTTTTGATCTTTGCGAGAATCCCTTTCTCCTTTTTTTCTTCTTTAGGCGGAGCCGGTTTCTCGATCTCCTGCGCGGGAGCTACCTCGGGCTTTCCGGCCTCGCTCGGGCAAAAGGGGGCGGGCGCAGTGAAGGTGGGCATCCGCAGGACCGGAGGTGCCATGATCTTCGGCTTCACGATATGACGGGTGCGGGCAGCGGGGCGGGCTTCGCTCCGGCCGTAGGGGACATAGTGGTACGCCCCCGAGGAAGGATCCGGGACATTTCTGTCGCAGATGTACTTCGTGCCGTTGAAATCAATGCCGCGGAGACGTTCGAGCAGCATGGAGGCCATGACCTGCGGGGAGAAGTAGGAGAAGGGCAGCGATGGCGCCATGCGGGCGATGGAGGAGAGGAAGGAGCCTTTCACATCGTCCATCGTCATGTGCAGACCTTTCCTGATCTCATCCATGAGCAGGATCATGCCCTTCTGCGTCGGGAAAAGGTTCTCGTAGGGCACGAGGTTGTTCTTATTGCCCATACCGGACATATCCATGAAGAAGACGAGGTAAAGGTAGGGCAGTGCATAGTCATTGTGCTTGATGCGGATGTAGAAATTCGCCACGGTATAGTACATGTTGCGCAGCTTCGACCATTCCCCTGCCATGGTGTAGAGGGAGATCTTCTGCTGAAAAGCGCGGTAAAGGATGCCGCGGGCGGTGTAGGACTCGCCACGGGCGGAGAGAGCGGTCTGCGACTCACCGATCTCGCCCTCGGTCAGACCGTAGTTCTCACGGACGTTCAGCACGTAGGCCATGTGGTGTCCGACCTCCGCCTGCCCTTCTTTGGTAAGGACGTAGATCTTCGGGACGCCATGAGCATAGTCCTTCTCCGGCACTTTAGCGATGACACGGCCCACGAGCTCGGCGTGTGTGCCTTCCCCGGAGAGATCGTATCGTTTGAGAAAATCGGAGAGCGCTTTGTCCGGCAGCATGGTGAGCGTCTCCTGCGGACGGCTCATGCGGATCCAGCCGTCATCAAAAAGTTCTCCGATGCGGTCATTCGCATCACGCCCGTAGATGCTCTCTTTATAGGGTGGCACCTTGTGGTGCGCCGGCTTGCCATCGAAGTAGTCCAAGAGCAGGATGTCTTTGATCGATAGTCCCATGGTATCCCTCCTTTCTTCCGTAATTCAGATGGGCGAACGATGAAAGGTGCATCGCCCGTCACAAAAAATGGGATCGGGCATCGCCCTTCTTCTATGGACAGCGAAGCTGCCGTCACCATTTCTCTTTTTGTATCATCGCTATGTATCCATCCTCAAGTATAATACAGCCGGGGTATGCTTGGCAATCAAAAAGGCGATGCCCGTTAATGGGCATCGCCTTTTTGATCATGAGAGAACGAGGTGCAACGGGGATCACGGAAAAATTGGATCTCCGTATCGTCAGCCTTCCCTTCGAGGGGAAGGTGCCCCGAAGGGGCGGATAGGGCACCAGCGGTATGAAAGAGAGCGGGAAGGAGTGTTTCAAGTACGTCGTTTATGAGAGTACCGGAGCGCCGCTGACGCAGTCTCCCTTCCCCGATGGGGAAGGCTTAGGCGGAGCGACGCTTCGCGTCGTTTTTTATAAAGGGGCGATGCCCGAAGACAGGTGGATAACAGGTTTCCCGTTTATGGTTTCTGACACCATCCGTTTCACCGCGAATAACAAAGATGTCTCGCTCTCACTCGAAATGACGACACAGGAGTCTGCTGTCCCCCACTCACTCGAGGCGCCTAATCCCCAGCCACTAATCCCTAGCTACTAGTCCCTAGCTACTAGTCACTAGTCACTATTTCCCAAACTTCTTATCATATGCTTTTCTGATGGCTTCTTCGCGTGTGAGGCCTTCGGCCATGCCTGTCCTGATCGCTTCTTCCATGGCCTCGTATTCCTTCGGGATGACCTTGGTGAAGCGGGAGTAGTAGACATCCCAGCGTGCAAGGATGGATTCCGCCTTGCGGCTCCGGGTCGAGAGGTAGTGGGCGTCGATCAGCTTCTTGACGCTTGCGATCTCCTCTTTGTCCGTGAGCGGTTCCAAATGGATCAGCTCTTGATTGCACAGGCGTTCATCGAGGTCGAGCACATAAGCGACGCCGCCGGACATACCGGCTGCGAAGTTTTTACCCGTCTCGCCCAGGATGATGACCTTGCCGCCGGTCATGTATTCGCAGCCGTGGTTGCCGATGCCTTCGACGACGACGGTCGCACCGCTGTTTCTGACGCAGAAGCGTTCCCCGGCTTTGCCGGAGACGAAGGCTTCCCCGCTTGTCGCGCCGAAGAAGGCAACGTTTCCGATGATGACATTGTCTTCTGCGCGGAAGGTGGCTTCTCTCGGCGGATAAATGATGATCTTGCCGCCGGAAAGGCCCTTGCCGACGTAGTCATTCGCATCGCCTTCCAGGGTGAGCGTCAGTCCCTTCGGGATGAAGGCGCCGAAGCTCTGTCCCGCAGAGCCGACGAAGGAGAGGGACATGGTGTCTTCGGGCAGTCCTTCATCGCCGTAGCGACGAGAGATCTCGCTGCCAAGGATGGTGCCGGTGACGCGGTCGGTGTTCTTGATGAAGAGCTTTGCGATGACGCGCTTCTGCTCGTCGAGAGCCGGCTTGCACATGCGGACGAGCTTGGCCATATCGAGGGTCTTTTCGATCTCATGATCCTGCGCCTTCATGAAATGGTGACCGACGGTGATGTCTGTATACGGACGGAAGAGCAGGGCATCGAGAGAGAGGGTATCTGCCTTTTTGTTCCCGGTGAAGCTCTTCTGCTTCAGGCGGTCGCTTCGCCCCACCATGTCTTCGAGCTTGTGGAAACCGAGGTGTGCCATGATCTCACGCAGGTCTTTTGCGACGAAGCGCATGTAGTTCATCACATACTCGGGCTTGCCGGCGAAGCGTTTCCTGAGCTTCTCATCCTGCGTGCAGATACCGAAGGGGCAGGTATTTTTGTTGCAGACGCGGAACATCTGGCAGCCGATCGCGATGAGCGGCCCGGTGCAGAAGCTGAAGAGCTCTGCACCCAAGAGGCAGGCGATGGCCGCATCCCGGCCGGTCAGGAGCTTGCCGTCCGTTTCGAGCTTCACGCGGTCGCGGAGCTGATTCAGGAGGAGGACCTGCTGCGCTTCGGAAAGTCCAATCTCCCATGGAAGTCCCGCATGGCGCATGCTGGTCCTGGGCGATGCCCCCGTGCCGCCATCGCAGCCGCTGATGGTGACACCGTCGGCTTTCGCCTTGACGACACCGGCCGCAATGGTACCGACACCGGCACCGGCGGTGAGCTTGACATTGATCTCCGCCTTGTGGTTGGCATTCTTCAGGTCGAAGACAAGCTCTGCCAGGTCTTCGATGGAGTAGACATCATGGTGCGGCGGCGGTGAGATCAGGGCTACGCCCGGGGTGGAGTGGCGCGTCTTGCCGATGGCCGGATCGACCTTGCTGCCCGGAAGATGCCCGCCTTCGCCGGGCTTGGCTCCCTGCGCGCACTTGATCTGGATCTCTTTGCCGTGGACGAGGTAATTCCCCGTGACGCCGAATCGTGCTGTCGATACCTGCTTGATCTCGTCATTGACCGAAGAACCGTCAGGGAGCAGCGAGAAGCGCTCGGTATCCTCGCCGCCTTCACCGGTGTTGCTGCGGCTGCCGAGGGCATTCATGGCTTTCGCGATGCACTCATGGGCTTCCTTGCTGAGTGCGCCATAGCTCATCGCGCCGGTACGGAAATGATGCACGATGGAGTCCACGCTCTCGACCTCTTCGATCGGGATGCTGCATCCGGCAGGGTAATTGAATTCCAGAAGGTCACGAAGACGGATGAGCGGCTCATTGACCACCTTCGCAAATTCCTTGTAGACCTCATAGCTTCCCGTGCGGCATGCCCGCTGCAGAAGGCGGATGGCCTCCGGCGTCAGGATGTGCGGTTCGTCGCCATTCCGGTGATACATATAGACATCGCCGGAGGAGAGTCCCTTGGTCCCCTCGTACGCCGCCTCGTGGCGCATCTCGGCTTCCTTGGCGATCTCCTTCAAGCCGATGCCTCCGATCGGAGAGGTGATGCCGCCGAAATATTTCTCCGCCACCTCCTTGCCGATGCCGACAACTTCGAAGATCTGCGCGCCGTGGTAGCTCTTGACGGTGGAGATCCCCATCTTGCCCATGACGCCCAGGATGCCGTTCACCGCTGCCGTGAGGTAGTTTGCGAGCGCTTCCTTCGCGCTCTTGCCGTGCAGGCGGTTCTTGTCCGCGAGATCCTTCACCGTCTCCAGTGCCAGATACGGATTGATCGCCGTCACGCCGAAACCGATCAGCGCAGCGAAATGATGGATCTCACGCGGCTCGCCCGACTCCAGAATGATACCGACATCCGGACGCACCTTCTCACGGATGAGATCATTGTGCAGCCCCGCCGAAGCGAGAAGCGCCGGGATCGCCATGTGATCCTTATCGACACCGCGGTCAGAAAGGATCAGGATATTCTTCCCATCCCTGACCGCAGCAAGCGCGGCTGCGAAAAGGTCATGGAGCGCCTTCTCCATCGCGCGGCCGCCGCCGGCTGCCGGATAGAGCAGCGAAAGCACGACCGGCTTCAGCTGGCTGCTTTTGAGATGCTTGATGACCTCCATTTCCTCATTCGTGATGAGCGGACGGTCGATGAAGAGCGCCGCCGTCCCCTTCTCATCCGGATCCATGATATTGGCCATGTTGCCGATCACGACCGAGGACGAGGTCACGACCCTTTCACGGACACCGTCGATCGGCGGATTCGTGACCTGTGCGAAATTCTGCTGGAAATAGTCGTAGAGCAGCTGCGGCGCTTCCGACAGGACCGCGAGCGGCGAGTCCATCCCCATAGCGCCGATCGGCTCCTTGCCGTTCTCCGCCATCGGCGTCAGGATATCGCGCAGATCCTCGACCGTATAGCCGAAATTCTTCTGCAGGGGAAGGAGATCCTCCGGCACTTCCGGCTCCTTCTCCTCCTTCACCAGATCCTTCAGATCGAGCAGATGCTCCTCGCACCACTTCGCATAGGGATGCGCCTTCGCCATCGTGTGCTTGATCTCCTCATCACTGATGATGCGCTGCTGCGCCGTATCGATGAGGAAGAGCTTGCCCGGTTCGAGGCGTCCTTTGTATAGTACATTCTCCTGATCGACCGGCACCGCCCCCACTTCCGAAGACAGGATGACACGGTCATCCTTCATGACATAGTAGCGCGCCGGACGCAGACCATTGCGATCCAGCATCCCGCCGATGGCGACGCCATCGCAGAAACACATCGCCGCCGGGCCGTCCCATGGCTCCATCATGAAATTGTGATACCGGTAGAACGCCTTCTTCTCCTCATCCATCGCCGGATCCTTCTCCCACGGCTCCGGCATCATGACCATCATCGCATGCGCCAGCGAATGCCCCGCCATATGGATGTACTCCAGGCAGTTATCAAACATCGCCGAGTCGCTCCCCGTGTCATCGACGACAGGGAAAGCCTTCACCAGCTCCGGATCGTTCGACGGGCGCGACTTGCTCTCACGCGCATTCAGCCAGTTGATATTCCCCTTGATCGTATTGATCTCCCCATTGTGGACGATGTAGCGGTTCGGATGAGCGCGCGCCCAGCTCGGGAATGTATTCGTCGAAAAACGCGAATGCACCATCGCCATCGCCGTCTTATAGTCCAAATCCGACAGATCCAGATAGAAATGGCGCAGCTGCTCACTCGTCAGCATCCCCTTGTACACGATCGTGCGCGAAGACAGGCTGGCGATATAGAAATCCGTCCCCATGCCCTCCGAAAGCGGAATGATCTTCTTCTCCGCAAGCCGCCGGATGATGTAGAGCTTGCGCTCGAAATCCATCTGATCCCGAAGCGATGGATTCCTGCCGATGAAGACCTGCAGAAAACGCGGACGGATCGAGCGCGCCGCCTCACCGATGATGCTCTCATCGATCGGCACCTCACGCCAGCCAAGGACCGTCTGTCCTTCCTCCTTCACGATCTCCTCGAAGACCCTCATCTGCTCCTTGCGGAAATCCTCATAGCGGTGCGCAAAGATCATGCCGACACCGTACTCTCCCTCCGGCGGAAGCGAAAAGCCCAGCACCTCGCACTCGCGATGAAAGAAATCATGTGGGATCTGCGTCAGGATCCCCGCACCATCCCCGCTCTTATGGTCTGCGCCCTCGCCGCCTCTGTGCTTCAGATTCTCCAGGATCTTCAAAGCATCATCGACAATACCATACGAGCGCTCGCCGCGGATATTCGCCACAAAGCCGATCCCGCAAGCATCATGTTCATTTCTGGGGTCATACAGCCCCTGCGCCTCTGGCAGATCTCTCCATTTTTTCATGCCCATTCCTTCTCTCCTACAAAAAAAGCCGAGCGAAAACAGCGCTAACTGCCTCGCCCGACTTCGGACCTTCCTATGAAGTGTGTAATTCGTATTATATCATGGAAGGAAATCGTTTGGAAAGAGAAAATGTAAAAATAATAAGTGACTGGGGACTAGTGGCTGGGGACTGGGGGCTGGAGACTAAGAGACGTCAGACTCCCACATTGTCATTGAAAGCGTTGCCGAGAAATCTTTGTCATTCGCGGGCAAGCGGTCGATGTTTAGAACCCCAAAGCGGGAAACCTGCTATCTTGAAAAATCGTTGACAAGCTGCGCCCATTAGGCATACGATGGGGATAGTTAGTGCCTGGGGACTGGGAGACTGGGAGACTGGGAGACGTCAGACTCCCACATTGTCATTTCGAGCGAAGCGAGAAATCTTTGTCATCCGCGGGCAAGCGGACAATGTCAGAAAAACGAAAACGGGAAACCCGTCACCCCCCAAAAAACGGTCGGGCATTACTTTCCTTTATACTGCGGTGAAGCCGCCACCACCATTTCTCATTTCTCATTCCCTCTCCCCATTCATGCTATAATGAGACGACATACCCATTTCCATACCACCAAGGAGGATCTCATCCATGAAAGAATTCAAACTCGCATTCGGTCGCGGCGTGCAGTCCGTCATGCTGCCGGAAGACCATATTTCTGACGTCTTGGAAGGCGTCCCGACACCCGCCTGCGACGTCAAAGAAGCGACCCTTGCTGCTATGCGAAGCCCGATCGGCAGCGCCCCGCTGAAGGAGGTCGTAAAGAGCGGCGACAAAGTCTGCCTCGTCGTCGCCGACATCACCCGCGCCTGGAACCGCGCCTCCGAATTTCTGATCTACGTTATAGACGAACTGAACCTCGCCGGCATCCCCGACAAGGACATCTATATCGTCTTCGCGCAAGGCACCCACCGCCCCCACACCGACGAAGAGAACATCACCTGCGTCGGCGAAGAAGTCGCCCGCCGCATCACCATGTACCAGCATATCTCCACCGACAAATCCCAGCAGACCTACCTCGGAAAGACCACCCTCGGCACCGAAGTCTGGATCGACAAGCGCGTCGTAGATGCTGACAAGGTCATCCTCATCAATGCCGTCTCCACCCACGACATGGCCGGCTTCGGCGGCGGCCGCAAGCTCATCCTCCCGGGCGTTGCCGGCTTCGACACCGTTCAGCAGCACCACTGCCACCCCCTCGGAGCCACCCTCGGCAGCGGCCTCAACCCTGACGCCAAGCTCTTAAAGATCGAAGGAAATCCCGTATCCAGCGACATGCAGGAAGCCTGCGACATGGTACACCCCTGCTTCCTCGTCCACTCCATCATCAATGAAGAAGGCCGCATCTCCTCCATGGTCGGCGGCGACCCCTACGAAGCATGGCTCGAAGGCACGAAGGAGACCTACCGCCTCCAGAAAGTCCCGATGAAGCAGCAGGCCGACGTCACCATCGTCTCCGCCGGCGGCTATCCGAAGGACACGAACCTGTATCAGGGAACCAAGTGCTACACCACGGCTGAGATCGCCACCAAGAAAGGCGGCATCATCATCACCATGATCGAAGCCGAAGACATCATGGAACCCGCCGCCTACCTCGGCAGCTTCAAGTACAAGAACCTGGTCGATATGGAAAAAGGCCTGCGCGACTGCTTCACCATCCCCTTCTTCGTCGCCTTTGAAAATCTGAACACCGCCCTCACTCACACCGTCTACATCGTCACCCGTCCGGAAAACTTCGACATCCTCCGCGAAAGGACCCACCAGATCCCCGTCGCCACCGTCGAAGAAGCCTGGCAGCTCGCCCAGAAGCAGCTCGAAGACAAAGGCAAGACAGACTACGCCATCAATATCATCCCCCACGGCAGCGCCGTCGTGCCGTACTTGAAGAAGTAGCTGGTGACTAGTGGCTAGGGATTAGGGATTAGGGGTGATACTCCCGTATCATCATTGAAAGCGTTGCCGAGAAATCTTTGTCATTCGCGGCGGGGCGGCCTATGTCAGGAAAATTGAAACGGGAAACCTGCTATCCGCAGTCCTTCGGACATTTCTCCCCGCTGCGAACTCGTTGAAGAGGGACACACCGAAGGAAGCGGATGGATGGCAGCGATCTGAAAACGGATGAGAAACCATCCGCTCCCCGTTTCGTCATCCCGAGCGCAGCCGAGGGATCTTTCTGGCAGACCCATAACGGCCGACATGATACAGCAGGGAAACAAAACACAAAGACGTCGGTTTTCATTTTCACACTGACATGGATAACCGCAGAGCAAGAAAGATTTCTCGACTTCGCTCGAAATGACGTTACGAGAAAGCCGCCTGCTGCCAATGTCCCCCTTTCCGATTATACTCTGCAACGATACGAGAAGAACGCTCTCCGCATTCCTCCCCGCTGCGAACTCGTTGAAGAGGGACACACCGAAGGAAGCGGATGGATGGCAGCGATCTGAAAACGGATGAGAAACCATCCGCTCCCCGTTTCGTCATCCCGAGCGCAGCCGAGGGATCTTTCTGGCAGACCCATAACGGCCGACATGATACAGCAGGGAAACAAAACACAAAGACGTCGGTTTTCATTTTCACACTGACATGGATAACCGCAGAGCAAGAAAGATTTCTCGACTTCGCTCGAAATGACGTTACGAGAAAGCCGCCTGCTGCCAATGTCCCCTTTCCGATTATACTCTGCAATGAATTCGCCTTTCCTTAGCGCGCAAAGACCGCAGCGACAACGTCGCTGCGGTTTTTTATTCCTACTCCCTTATTCCTAGTCCCTAGCCACTAGTCACCAGCCACCAGTCCCTAGTCACTTCTTATGCTTCACGATATACTCTTTCAGATCCGCATGGAGGATCTTCTTATAACTCTCCACCCCCGGCTGGTCATAGGCATTGACACCCGCAAGCGCCCCCTCGTAGGCGATCGTGAGGAAGAGAAAATACATGAGCGCCCCCACATGGAAAGGCGTACATCTTCTCATGATGAGATCACAGCTCATGCGGCCATCATGGGCCAGCGCCTCCTCATCCGAGCGCTGCGCCGCACGCATCATATAGGAAAGCGGGACCGGGCCGCGCTCTTCCCCCTCATCACAGAGGATGGCCGCGTCTTCCCGCGATTCCCTGACCGTGATGAACTGCACGAGCTTATTCCGTTTCCCCTCCTGATGCTCCTGCGTCAACGAATGCATATCCGTCGTCCCCACCGCTGCGACAGGGATACGACCATAGTGGATCTCTTCCCCAGAGACCGTGAGCGCCTTGCCCAAAGACTCACCCAGAAGCTGTGCATACCACCAGCCGAGCGAGCGGAGACTGTCCCCATACGGCATGATGATCTCCGCATCGACACCATGATTTTCCCGCGCCAGATACTTACGGACCGCCAGCTGCAGCGCCGGATTCTCCGAAAGCGAAAGACTGCGGCAAGCCTCTTCCGTCATCCTCGCCCCCGCCAGGAAATCCCGGATATCGATCCCCGAAAGCATCGCAAAGACCAGCCCCACCTGAGAGAAAACGCTGAAACGTCCGCCGATGCCATCCGGCACCGTGAAGCACGGCCAGCCATTCTTCTCCGCCAGAGGACGCAGCGCCCCCTTCTCCTTGTCCGTCACCGCGATGACGCTCACCTCGCAGAACTTCCCCAGCATCTCACGCAGCGCCCGCTCTGCCATGACCGGCTCCAAAGTCGTCCCGGACTTCGAATTCACGACCAGCAGCACCTTGTGCTTCCACCACGCTGTCTGCGAGCTCCGCCGGATACGCTCCACCAGCGAGAGAAGACTCACCGGATCCAGATTTTGCCCCGCAAAGTACAGCTGCGGATACCCGTGGCGCTCCTCCTTCGTCATCAGATTCCAGTACTGTCCGCAGAAAAGATCAAAAAGCACCTGATTTCCAAGATACGAGCCCCCGATACCGATCGACACCACGATATCCTGCTCCTTCGCCAGCTTCGAGAGGGCAAGCAGCCTCTCCCTCTCCTCTTTGGAGATCAGGATCTCTTCCTCCAGAAGATACGGCAGATGTGGGAAAAGCACGAGACTGCCGTCCGGTCCCTTCCCGCTCTTCCGAAGCCGCTCCACAGAAAGCGCCGCCTCACGGATGCGTTCCTTGCAGGCATCGATCTCCTCCTCCGTGATTCCCCAGCCCTCGCCGGAAAAATGCGTCATATCGATGGTCAATTCATCCTGAAAATGCATACATATACCCCTCTTCACCGGGCAGCCCATAGCTGCTGTCATTTATCGACAATTATTATATCATGTTTTTATCCTGCACGGGAGTATGTTACGCCAAAAGGCGAATTAAAGAGACGCTGATTAAACGCGCAGGGCTTCTGCTCTATGTATATTTTCAAATGCAAAAAGCCAGCACCGTGATCGGTGCCGGCTTTTTGTGTGAACTATCGCTTTCCTTTGAAATCAGAATACGCGACTAGAATTTAATTTCCGCAGACACTACGAAAGTTCTCGGATCTGCAGCAAGAATCTGGTTTCCCTGATCCGCACTATACCAACCTTTCTTATTGGTCACATTGTAGCACATTGCCGACCAAGTCACCGGAGTATGACCCATGACAGACTCATACTTAACACCAAGATCGAAACGGTAATACTGCGGCACGGTGTAGGTTCCATGTCCAATATGGCTCTTGCCGATGTAGCTGGCTCTTCCCAGTACCGTCAAATCATCCGTTGCGTGATAAGCCAATGCCAGATTACCATTCCATTTCGGAATACCATCCGCTGTCATGCCGTTTAATTTGGGATTGCTGTTTCTTGTCCAGATATAACGGTTGAACCCAATGGATGCAATAAAATCCAGTTTATCTCCAATCGTGCCAGCAGTTGTCCATTCGATTCCCTTATACTTTGTTTCCCCGTCATACTTGTAATAGTTATCCGATGTTGTCACAGTTCCAGGTTCTTTGGTTTCATACATAGCCAGCGTATGCGTGAGTTTACCCTTTTTCAGTTTGATGCCGAACTCGTTACTCTTTGTCTTAGCCGGATCCAACAAATCGCCCTCATTCTTATATCCCTTACCTGTAGGAACTACGGTTCCACCAAGGAATGTCTCTGTGTGATTGGCATAAACAGAAAGCGATGGCGTAAAGCGATACACGATGCCATATGTCGGGCAGTTGCCATCGTAGTCTTTTTCATCTTTGATCGTTCCATTGGCGTTATAGCTACGGCTCTGGTAGCTGTGATGATGCAACCCGGCATTTACAATCAATTTATCATCCATGAACTTCATGGTATCCATCAGTGTATAGCCCTTAGTCGTATACTTGCTGCCAAGACGCGTGCTGACTTTTGTCAAATCCGGTGCTGCCCAGTCATTGTCCTGATACAGATTGCCGATGTAAGTCCCCAATTTGCGAGAGGATGCTGTTCTGTTGACCGCGCTGTTCCGATCCACGGCAAAGAGGAATTCATTTTTCATGAAGCCGAAATCATATTTTGAGCGAAGGCCCGTCCCAATATATCTGGCTGTGCTACCAGATGCGCCAATGTTTAAGACTCTTTTGAATGTACCACCAAAACTGCCATCCGGATTGAACTGCAAAATCCCGGTCATAGATGAGCCAGAAATATTGACCGGCGTATCGTTCCTCATAATTCCTGCATTCAGGAATGCTGTCCAATGGTCATTGAGCTTCTGGTCGTGGTTCAATGTCATCAGCCAGGTCTTGCTCTCTGTATATGCCCAACTTGGATTCAAATTGTGCTTTCCATCTGGAGACGCAGGCAAAAACGGCATCTTGCTCAAAGGCTTCGTTTCACTGGAAGAAACCGTCTGAAATATGCTGTTTCCGCCTTTATGCAGACTTCTGGCATACCCCATAAGTAAGTTGGTCGAGCTATCAACACTTTGATGATCCAAATTAACGAAGATATTTCTATTCTTGAGTTTTTCTCCATGGGTAGCCAGATTCCCATCCCCAGTCAATGCATTGATGCGGATCCCCCACGCACAATCTTTTCCAAAGCGACGGCTCATATCAACGGACTCCTGCAGATTTCCTGTACTGGTATACTTCACATTGGCTGTTGTTAACGGTTCTTTCTCCGCTACTTTGGAACGATAGTTTACTGTACCGCCAATGACATTTTGCGTGGTACTTCCGGAATAAACTAAAGATGGGCCTCCCAGCACATCAATATTTCCAATAAAGTTCGTTCCCATCGTGAAATTACTGTACATACCGGGGATATTATTGACACTCATCTGGGATGCTGTGGTATACTTGCCTCTCACGGACACCACATTGGGACTGGTGGTGCGACGAATGGATGGATTTAAAGAAAGAATATCCATCACTTCATTATTTCCGGAAATGGCAAAATCTTTAATAGACTGATCGGTGATGGTCATCGTAGCCGCAGGAAGCTCCATCATGTCTTTATTACGAAGCATCCCCAAAGATGTATTCTGCGACAAATAGCCGCCGGCATAGGCCTTGTCTTTATCCGCATTGACGATCACTTCCTCCAGTACGGAAGTGTCAGCGGCCTGTACCCCCCCCCAATTATTGTCAACCACACGGCTGTTGAAAGTAACATCTTCATAGACTTTTTCATAATGATTCTCCTCTTCTAATAAAAATAAAGCCCATTAGAAATTTCCCTGATGGTTTGGGCTGTATAAACATGACTTGCGCAAACATTTCTATAAGGAAGCAGGAATACACGGCCATTTTTCACCGCAGGAATATCGCTGAATTCAGGAACCTGAATCTGCGCTAACGCATTAGCTCCTTCCTGCTCATTCCCATGATAGACAATAAACAAGGTATCCGCTCCACACATGCGAAGCTCCTCCCGACTGATAAATGGCGTATCGAACTGGATATTCGTACTGCCAATCTTTCGAATAATATCACCCGACAGCAGTTTATCGCCGAATACTTCGATCTTATCTCTCATGAATTCGATAGTAATGACCCGTCTGGCCGGAGCCTCTCTGGCTTTTGCGATTCCTTCATCTAAGGCGCTTTGGATATTCCTTACTATACCATTCGCCTCTTCTTCTTTTTGAAAAAGCTGTCCCATATTCTGAATGAACCTCATCTCTGTTTCTACAGTTGATGGCGGAAAAGGATCTACCGCAGGAACCGGTCCGGAATTTTCTTCGATATAAACGGGGATGTTTCTTTCTCGCCAGAACGCAGTATCACCTAGAGCTCCTTTGCGGAATGACATCCGCCAGCCAAGGATAAAATCAGGATGCATCATCAAGGCCGTCTCCCGATCCATCTCCGATGTGTAAAACACAGCCTTTGGCATTTTCTTTTGCAGCTCTGGGATCTGCTCCACCTTGTCCCTGGTAATATACGCAGCGCAAATATGATTTTCTGCGTGCAATGCCAGCAATGCATCCAATATCTCTGGTCTGGCCACGATCACTCGCTCAGGAACTCCCTGCACTTGTATCTGCGTCGGTTTCCCATCAAAGTCAAAATTATTTATTGTTGTAGTTCCAGCCATTTTTTCCGGTAAAGATGGCGACTGGATAAAGCCGCATCCGGCGAACCAGAGCAGTCCGATGAGAAGCAAGACTGCCCGTATCAGTTTATCAATCATGAACCCTCTGCTATGAAACAGCTCTTTCGAGCAAGCCATCTATGTTATCTTTCTTAATTATCTCATTACGTCCATCACATCTTAATATAACAGTAGTATACTCACTATAGCAGGTATACAGTCAAGCCGATTTTAGCGAAATATTATTTCATAAATCCAATTTCATTGCCGCTAAATTAATTTTTTCTGCCAAATCTGCATTTTCCTTTCAAATAAACATGTCACTGCCCCGTAAGCAACCAAAGGACAAAGTTTAGTCTATAGCGGCTATACGCCCAGAGCATTCCAAAATAGTTCGATATGAATGACTCATAAATACTCATCTATTGCCCCCCACGAAACAAAAGAGCCATGTCAAATGCATCATGCATTTGACATGGCTCTTTGCTGTATGACAACACAAAATCACTTCCTCCAATGCTGCGGGATATAGACGATATTCATCCTTTCATCCTCCCCATAGTGGATCTCACAGTCTACATCATAGAGCTTCTTGATGAAATCCGGTGTCAGAAGCTCCTTCGGCGTTCCCGCGCCGACCACCTTCCCACCCTGTATCGCGATCAGTCTATCACAATACATCGCTGCGATATTCAGGTCATGCACAACCGCAACCACGGTATGACCGAGGCTCTTCACAATATCCATGATCTGGAGCTGGTACTTGATATCGAGATGATTCGTCGGTTCATCCAGCGCGAGGCGCTCGGAGCCCTGCGTCAGTGCATACGCCAGTTGGCAAGGAATACACAGAATCGATAAAATGTAAAGTGACCTATTGGATTGGGCCGATTCATAGATGTTATGGACTTTTATAGGCAGTTTCCAGCTGGGAAAGTTGAGTCAGGAAACGTCTGAGAAACCGTTTCCTCAAACTCCTTCTTGATGGGAGCAGAAATCGCGCTATGCATAGGAATGACCTTCTTTCTTCATACGATAAGTTTGAAGGCTGTATACTGTTAATGAAGCGCTGATTAAAAACATCTCTGTTTTTTCATAAAATCAATTATATTGATATGCTGGATTCCATTTCTTTGCTGGAGGAATGTGTCTGACGTGGCGACATACTTTGGATAATTGTCCCTAATCATCTCCAGCGGACGATACTCTCTATCTTCCGTTTTCCGGCTGCTGAGGATAGTGAGCGCGACTTGCACATAAGCATACTGCATATCACCGCCTCGCAGGATGAAATCACATTCCAGCGCCCCGATGCGCCCAATGCTGACCGCATAGCCCATACTTCTTGCATAAATGAACACGATATTTTCCAGTGCAGGGCCATAGTTGATCCGATTGTCAGTGTTTAGCGCGAAGTAGAAGCTCAAATCTGCCAGATAATATTTCTTCTCTCCGCTCAAAGCACGTTTGGATTTCATGTCAAATCGATCACAACAGTAAAGAATTTTGGCGTCTTCCAAAATCTGAATGTACCTCGCGATGGTCTGGCGGCTGATCTCCAGCCCGTTCTTGCGAAGCGAATCATGCAGACTGCTGATGCTTGTCGTCGCCCCGAAGTTGTTGATAATGAAATTTCTCACCGTCTCAAAAGACTGGCGATCGCGGATCTTGACCCGTCGACGAATGTCTTTCTCAAAGATTTCCTGTATGATCCCTTGGACATAGGTTCTCTTGTCAGCAAGTTCAGCGAATCCGATAGCCCGAGGAAAACCGCCCTCCAAAATATACTGGGAGAGTTCCTGCAGGCGGTCTGGATCAATCGCCTTGTGATAAAACTGCTTCATCTCTTCATACTCGTCGAAGCTCAGGGGATAAAGCTCGAACGCAATGTATCGGCCGGTCAGCTTGGTGACAAGCTCACCGCTCAAAAGATAGGAATTCGATCCCGTAATGAAAATGGAAAAATCGCCGTCTTCACGAAAACTGTTAATGACTCGCTCGAACTGGCTGACATTTTGGATTTCATCAATGAACAGATACTTGCGCCCGGGGAGCGATGCATAAGAAGCGATAAGCTGATCCAACACTTCAGCGGTCTGTACATGGCGATAGCTCCGGCTGTCTAGATTCAGATAGATGAGGTGATCCGCAGGGACCCCGTTAGCGGAAAGTTCACCCATGATGGTCTGCATCAGGCAGGATTTGCCGCAGCGTCTGACCCCGGTGATGACTTTGATCATATCATCCGCATCATAAAATCCACGAATTTTGGATAAATATTTCTCTCGTTTGAACAGTTCCATAGTAGAAAGCCTCCTTTCTTTATTATATCTGCCTACGAGAAAAAAGCCAGTTAACGTTGCAGTTTTTATGAAAATCTCAATATCTGCAACGTTAACTGGCTTCCCCTAATGAAAACCCAAGAATAAGTGCGAACTTCCGCGCCGCTTAAAAGTCTATACGATTCCCCAGTCTTTCTCGAATGATTGCATGCCTTTTATCCACGCTGCAGGCTATAGCTAAAGGGCGTCATTATATATAGGGAAATACTGACTCTGTGATTGCATCAGCGTTTCCTTAGAAGATGCCAGAATAACCGAGCATTGGGCACAGGCTTGACTCCTACTGAATGCTGTACGGCACGTGCGCGTGTTCTTGCAGCCAGCGCGCCACAGCAAGGCCTCTGGGATGCACGACCAGATTCATTTCTGCTTCCGACAGCCGGGCTAGCTCTTCGTACTTCATTGGCTGGCAGCCGGGAATGAACAATACATTCTCCCAGCTTTCATCGGACGCAGGATCCAGGATGCACTGACCGATCACATTGATTTTCCCCGCCTGCTTCTTCTCTGTAAAGTGAGGCACTTTACGCAGCAGAGAAATCATAGCGTCCGACCAACCCCGATCGGCATCACCGTTAAACCCGCTGGCGTCAGATACGCACACGGGAATGTCCATCGCAGACTGGCAGATCCCCTCGATATCATCCCCCATCAACGCCGGTCCACAGTTCACGGCTACCCCCATGACAGCATAGTCCGCCTCCTGCCGCATATCCTGTGCCACTTGCAGCAGTTTCTTCTTTGCTCCAAAGACCAGGTCATTCTCCTCGATCAGCGTGCTGTACATCCGCCTCGCCCAAAGAGGCTCACACTCTGCGATCCTCCGAGAGGTCAAAGCCGAGCACCACATGGGCGAATCCAGAACCAACCCCAGATCGGAAATACTGAGAAACGCCGCAGCCGCTCCCGCCATGGCCGTTTCTTCTTTGCACACCCGCCATCGATCCAGCTTACTCATCACAGCCTCCATAGGTTTTTACGATCTGCGTGATAAAGGAAATCCATCCCGCATATCCCAGACATGACGGAATCAGAATCTCATGACTTTGCCGCAGATCAAAAGAAACGGTAGACAGCCGTACATCCGCTGATACCTCCTGCCTGCTCCATTTCAATGCCCCGCACTCTGTTTCCACGACAGAGCGTATCGACGCTTCATCCTCCCGCGGGATCATCGCCGCTAAAACGATGGTGATATCTTCGATCCCCATCGCCCGAAGAAATGCCACCGGCTGCCTCAGCCCCTCTGCCTGCCGGGTAATTCCCAGCTGCATCCGGCAGCTTTTCCCACGAACAGCACGTTTCCCCTTCTGCAGCAATTTCACCAGACGGCTTTCCTGCTTCCGGCAATACATTTCCATGACCTCTTCTTTCTCTCGCAAAGAAGCCATCTCCATAAAAGCACATCGGCTTTCTGCAGGCGTGCGGACATGGGTCCAATTCACCATGGGTACATCCAGTCTATGTGCCATATACAGAGCATTCTCTGTCGATGCCTGTTCCTGAAAAGCCCCCCTGGTGAACGATACGACCTGTGACGCACGCCCCATGTCTATATAATCGTTCCTGCTGACACCCACGGGCGGACACAGAATGCGTGTGAACCCCAAAAGGCGCAGCACCTCCATGAGCTCATGATATTCTTCCGGTGAACTATAAGCCGGTGACAAGCCGGACACCAGGCAGATCTCCCGGTCTTTTTCTGCCTTCACCTGCGGAAGAGTCCATGTATCAAACAGCAGCCGCGCCATGGAAGTAACAGTATCCACCAGGCCCGGCACCATAAAGCCGTGCCCAGGCAGCAGAACAACGGTCGTGCCGGTTTCCGCTTCTACCTCCTGACACAGCGCCTCGGTATCATCCCCAATGACACCCGGCACACATCCGCAAACGACTAAAATCACCTCGGGATGAATCTCATCACAGATATCTTCCAGACAACGTCTGAGCTTTTCATTGCCGCCAAATACAGCATCCTGATCGGTCAAGCCCGTACAGAAAAGAAAGCCATCCATTTTTCTGTTCCCAGTGATTTCTCTGTATTTTTCTCCCAACGACCGGAACGCATCCCACACCACCTTGGAGCAGGATCTGACATTATGAATAACCACCGCACATCTTGGATTTTGTACTGCCCCCAAGGCAGCCTGCATGAGATTACAGTGAATGATCTTTCTCTGCTTTCCCGGCGTGAAAATCATGACGCGCTCCCCTTTCCTTCATAGACTGCCTGATACACGGTCTCGATCCCTTCCGTCACATGATGAGAGAGACAATTCACATTCCGCTGCGGCAGGATGACGACCTGCTTGTCCCGTATCGCTCTCATAGAGGAATAGGCCGGATTCTCATACATCTCCTGCAGCTGCTGCTCGCTGTCTTTAAAAGCGCCCCCTTGTGACCAGTTCCCCATGATAAGCATATCCGGATCTGACTGTACGAATTCCTCCTTGCTTAAAATCATGGATGTCCCATTCCCAGAAAGTGCCGGCGGACGCACATCATTATAGACGTCTATCGTCCCTGCGCGGGTCAACACATCATGAAATATATTTCCTTCCCCGCCGATAGGGCCAAAGCGAAGCACCAGCATCACCCGCTTCTTCTGGTTTTCCGGAATGACCGCCACCTTCTTATCTATGTCCCGCAAGCGGCTTTCCATCTCTGCGATCAGCATCTCTGCCCTGTCATTCTCTCCCACCGCTCTCCCCAGCGAGCGGATCTCATCCGGTATATCCTTGATCAACTTGGCATCCTTATAAACAAAGACTGGAAGCCCCGCACTTTCCAATGACTGCACCATCTTGATCTGACTCTCACCCACCACCACCAGATCCGGGCGCAGCGATATCATGTGCTCAGGACTGTTATCGACCTCTGTCGTGACATCCTTTGCACTCTCGACTGCCATAGATAGACCCGGGTCGTGGATCCATTTGTCCATGGCCACGATACGGTCATGCGATACCAGATCGAGTAAGATCTCATCTGCAAAGATATACGTGGAAATGATACGTTTCGGTTTCTCCTTTATGTGCAGCGTCTTCCCACGGGCATCTGTCACCGTGTACCCGTCCCCTGACTGCGGCGCATCACTCATGCATCCGCCTAGCGCGATCGCACAGATCGCTGCCAGAATGAGGCTTAGCAATTTCTTCAGCATGGATCTCTCCTCATAGAAAGAAAAGGGAATTTCAGTTGATTGAAATTCCCCTTTTCTGCCATCTTATAAACTATCAGAACTTATGCTCATAACTCAGCAGCCAGCTTCTTTCCTGCATGCAGGCTCCCGGCGTCGAGCCTCTGTAATCATCTCTGTCCAATACGTTGCTGATTTTCAGAGAAACTGCATCGTTCTCCGTGAGTTTCTGTCGAACATTCATATCCAGAGAAAACATCGGATCGGTATCCTTCACCCTTTGTCCTGCATAGTTGAAGAACAGGTTGACCGAGGTATTTTTCATATTATATGCGACATCCGAGTGAATACTCAAACGATTTTCAGCACGTTCCCAGCTAGAGCCCGCTTTTTTCTCCAACTGTTTTGGATTGCTGCTGGAAATTCCAATATTATAGGAGAACCCCTGCGGCACCGTCCATCCGTAGCTCAATTCTACACCCGTATTTTTATACTTATCCGCATTGTAATTCATCTTAAGACGGGTGCTTCCCGGTATATAATCCGAATAGATGCGATCCGAAATTTCCATGTGATATACATCAAACTTCCACATGCCATGTTCGCCTACTTGCTTCTTCAGGCCAGCTTCATATGTCCAGGCTTTTTCAGACTTCAAGTCCGGATTTGGCAGTGTTGTCGCATTGCTGCCATATCGTTTTGACAGATCCGGCTTTCTCAAAGATTTATTGACATTGATGTAAGCAGAAGACGTATTGTTTAATTTGTACAGCAGCTGGAAGGACGGGCAGAATGCATTCCCCGAATCGCCGGTAAACACTTCACGCGCGCCAAACAGGAACTTTGTTTTTTCGTTCAAATCTGTGTCCGTCAAGAAATAAACGGCTCCATAATTTCTGTCTCGCTCAATCCAATGATTCCCCGATAAATTTCTAAACCGTTCGTTTTCAAACATACCGCCCGCTGTCAAATCCGTCCAGCCAAGATCCCATTTATTCACTACATCCGCGCCATAAGAACGGCCTGTGTCTTTACCACCACGGCCATTATACGTATACTTCCAGGCTCTATCCTGATAATACGTTGTCACGCGCAGATCTTTATTGGTATACGTGATCTGCGAAACATCGTACAGGGTATTGCTGTCATAGGAGCCGGTCTTAGCCAATGTTTTAGCGTTCAGCGTATCTACATCAGAATGTCTGTCACTATAGAGGTACATGAAATTCCAATGTTCATTCGGTGTGTAATTTACGTTGACACTATCACGATACATATTTGTCTGATCATACAGTGTGGATGTCGATTTCGAAAGAATCCCTGCATCTTTGATACCATAGTGTTCATAAGCCACAGACAGCCCTTTCGCATTTACATAGCCTGAAATATTTCTCTGGGTATGATCACCAGCACCTACTACGATTTTGTTTTCGTTATCCTTTTTCGTGATGATATTGATAACGCCCGTCGTCGCATTGCTGCCGTATAAAACCGCTGACCCCCCCTTGACCACTTCGATCCTGTCGATGCTGGTCGCAGACAAGGTTCCCATCTGGAAATAGTAGTCCTGATTCAGAGGAATCCCATTGATCATGATGCTCATATGACCTGAAATCCCGCGAATCCCCGGATTGCCATTACCAAACGGAGACTCCGAAATAACAAAGCCAGGAATGTTCTTCATGACTTCCATCACACTCTTGGCGCCCATGTTTTCGATCTGCTGTCCCGAAATAACTTCCGTTGCCGCCGGAATTTCCAGATCAGGAACACTGTATTTATTGGCCGTGACCAGTACTTCCCCCAACTGGTACACCTCTGCCTCCGCAGCCATACTCTGCATCCCCGAGATGGCTGCCAGAACCATCGCTCCGATGATGATTTTCCCTTTCAATTTCATTGCTTTCCTCCTCAACAAACTGAATGATATAATATAAAAAACACTCACCTTTTGCTTTCTATCATTCATGTGAAATTTATCTTTCCTTAATCTATCAAGTACAACGACTTTATTGTCAAGGGGAAAATATGGAAAATAAAGAATTTTACTTTACCACAGGCGAATTGGCCCGGCTCACCGGTCTATCCAAGCAGCTTCTGATCTTCTATGACAAAAAGAACTTCTTCACCGCTACCGCGACAGGAAGCAACGGCTATCGGTATTATCTGCTCTCCAAGTATTTCCAGCTCAAGATACTCATCACTCTGAGAAAAATGGACATCCCGCTGGAAGAAATCTATCAATACTTGCAGCATGGAAACGACGAATTTCTTCTTAGTATCTATAAGCGGAAGCTATCCGAGTACCAGGAGCAAATGAAGCAGCTGCAAAAGAAAAGCCAGATCCTCGAAAAACGCATCCAGTCTATGGAACGTCAGCCCCATCTCATTTTGAACCGGATATTTATCACCGAGCTGGAGAAAGAACGTCGATATTATCGCTGGGATATAGACATGTCTGCCCCAGTCAAGGATCGCGTCTCGCAAATGGCTACGGCTCTCCGTCCCTATCTGCAAGACGAGAACTGCTTTCGAGACAGCATTCTCGGCTTTATTTTACCGTCAGCATCTCTGCACCAGGAGCAGCCTGCTACCAGCTACTCCTTCCTGACGCACTATATCCCGCACATGCCTGGCATAAAAGAGAAAGCCGTGCATATCATGAAGCCGGGCGTCTATCTCAAAATCCACGGATATGGTCATTATGGCGTCATTGATGCAGAAACGAAACGCGCCCTTTTAGACTTTATCGGAAGGAATCATATGAAAGCCGATGATCACTTCATGGTATTTCCCCTGAGTCAGTATTGGATGACGGGGCAAAGCCGATGGATCATGACCACCATGATTCGGATTGACTCTTGAAAGTAAAACCACTTTACACTGCCATCACATCATAAAGAAAAGCAGGTCCGTCGCTGACGTCCTGCTTTTTTCTTGTCACATACGAATCCCCATCGCATGCAGCCTTTACTTCTTCCAATGCTGCGGGATATAGACGATATTCATCCTTTCATCCTCCCCATAGTGGATCTCACAGTCTACATCATAGAGCTTCTTGATGAAATCCGGTGTCAGAAGCTCCTTCGGCGTTCCCGCGCCGACCACCTTCCCACCCTGTATCGCGATCAGTCTATCACAATACATCGCTGCGATATTCAGGTCATGCACAACCGCAACCACGGTATGACCGAGGCTCTTCACAATATCCATGATCTGGAGCTGGTACTTGATATCGAGATGATTCGTCGGTTCATCCAGTACGAGGCACTCTGATCCCTGCGTCAGCGCACGCGCCAGGATGACGCGCTGCTGCTCGCCGCCGGAGAGCGTCGAGAAATTTCTTTCTTCGAAGCCATGGAGCCCCACGATATCCAGCGCCTCATGCGCCAATCGGTAGTCCTCTTCGTTATCCCGCTCCATCATCTTCTTATGCGGCGAACGCCCCATGAGAACGACATCGAGCACGGAGAAATCAAAATTGTAGTAATTGTGCTGCGCCACGACCGCAAGCATCAGTGCCGACTGCCGATACGACAGCTCATCCAGCGCTTTTCCGTCAAAGAGAATCTTCCCCTCGGTCGGTTTCTGCACGCGATAGACGCACTTCAGAAAAGTACTTTTCCCGCTGCCATTGGGTCCGATGATTCCCAGGAATTCTTTCGGCGAAAGGTGCAGGTCGATACCCTTTAGGATCTCCTTTTTGCCGATGAAATATTTCACCGCCTCTGCCAGTATTTCCATCAGTCATTCCCTCCAAAGCCATACGTCTTCTTGATCATCAGATAGATAAAGCTCGGCGCGCCGATCATAGAAATCAGGATACCGATAGGAAGCTCGGTATGCGGGATGATGATGCGGCACAAGCCATCGCAGATGACGAGGAAAATCGCCCCCGTCAGCGCCGATACGGGGATCAGCCGCTTATGATCCGGCCCCGTGAACATACGAATGACATGAGGGATGATGAGTCCCACAAAGCCGATCATGCCCGCCGCGTATACCGCAAAGCCGACAATGAGTGAGGAGATCAAAAGATACCACTGGCGATAGGCATGAAGGTCTGTCCCCATGGTAATGGCCGATTCATCCCCTAGAAGCATTAGATTCAGCACGCGGCTCTGTGTCCAGAAAAAAATAACCGAAGCCATGATGATCGGTGCAATGATCGCAAGCTCTCCCCACTTGGCTCCCGCAAGACTCCCCATCATCCAGTACGCGATAGTCTGCATGCCTTCTTTATTATTCGCAAAGTATACAATAAAGCTGGAAAACGCCCCGCACACCGCCGAAAGCGCCATGCCGGCAAGAAGCAGCTTCATAGAATTTGAGCGCCCGCCCAGATTCGATATGAAAAGCACCGCCAGTGAAATCGCAAAGGCGCCGATAAATGCCGCGATCCCCACAAAATTCGGTCCCAGCGAAACGCCGATGCCCAAGAGAATCGCCGACGTCGCTCCCAGTGATGCGCCGGAAGAAATGCCTAATATATAGGGGTCCGCCAATGGATTCTTCACGATCGCCTGCATGATGACCCCGCACACTGCCAGCCCGCAGCCAACAAGGGACGCCAGGATCACGCGCGGCAGACGAAGCAGCCAGACGATATCATGGACTGGCCCCTGCCCGGGTGCCGTGATGGGCTCTTCGCTGGTAAACTGCGCGAGCACCGTCTCGTAAATTTCACGAACCGGTAACTTCACTGTCCCGATACTGAGTGCCCAAAACAGGGAGCATACGAGCAGCAAAGCGAGCACAAGCAAAAGACAGGCAAATCCGATTTCTCTAAACAGTTTCTGCATCTTACCCCTCTTCTTGATCTTTATAAAAAAGTTGCAAATTTATTATGCACAAAAAACATTCTCATTCACAGGAAGATCAGATCCATACTTTTTCGTTTTATTAGTAAAGACGATTCTGCTTTTCCTGAATTTCTGCCATCAATGATCGGATGCGTATCTGTAACGCTCCCGTACTGACCCCCTGATCCAGTGAGATCATAGTATAGCGCTTCCCTGCCCGTTCCAGACTCTTTTGTACAGCCTCTATCGTCGTCATATCCCAGCCGCAACTGGTCGACTGCAGCTGTACAAAATGCAGATAAGGATTTGTACAGACCATTTCCGCAGTAAATAAAGCCTTTTCCCGGAACGTAGGCGTATCATGTCCCTCATTCTGCAGTAAGTACAATCCCTCTGCAGACAACACAGGGATGCCCAGTCCTGCCATGACAGCAGGTATACCCTTATTGATCTCGGGATCCAGCTGATAGCTTCGTCCGACCAGTACCAGAGCGTTTTTCTTTTCCCTCTCGATCCATTTCAGGGCATCCTCTGTTTTCTTTCTCAAACGCGCCTTATAGCCACTCTGTGCCTTCTCTGCTGCCATCGTGGCGCGCCTCAAAGCATCCGGTGTCACCTGCGGAAGATTCTCCCTCATGAAAGCAAGCAACGACTGATGGTCACAAAAAGAGATCTGCGGGTGATAGAATGGAATACCGGCTGCAGAAATCTGCTCCTTCATCTGCTCTGCCAATACATCCCCATAGGCTGCATGTGTCGCTTCATCAATATCCGGCTCTTCTTTTCCCCCTCTTATCACAGGCATCCAGATACCATCGGGCTTACATTGTTCCCAAAAGTACATCAGATGTCCGTGGGCCAGCCTGCAAGGATAGCAGTAAATTCCATGCGGCATGGTCACGGTACTCTTTCCAAGTGATGCTGCATCAAAAGCAGAGAGAATGACGCGATACCCAAGCGTCTGCCAAAAGACCTTCCAGTAAATCATATCTTCCCATCGCCCTAGTACCGCCGGAATGCCCATTGTTTTTTCAGCTGACGGGTTTACCTTCGATGACTGCAGCAGCTGGTTCTTTTCCCACTCATAGAGATTTGGCACCTTCCGAGAAACAAAATGCTCTTTCGCCAGCAGCCGTTCACCATAAGAGCATCGATTTCCTACAATAAAGCAATGTCCATTGGAAAAGGTTTTTTTCTGCAAGAGACAGTGATTCCCGCACCCCGGGCACCGGCTTGACTCCTCTCTGACATTCAGTTTTCGTATTTCATCCGCAGAAAGCATCTTCGACCGTGCAGCCTCCGGCATCCTTTTCTTCGTCAAGAGCGCCATCCCATAAGCCCCCATGATGCCGGAACCATTCGGACGAACGACCGGATGACCGACCAGTGTCTCAAACGCACGCAGAACAGCATCATTCTGAAAGGTCCCTCCCTCTACCACGATATTCGACCCCAGTTCCTCTATCGAGTCCAGGCGCATCACCCGATACAGTGCATTTTTCACGACAGAAAGACAAAGTCCGGATATCAGCCCGCCTGTGTCCACGTTTTCATTTTGCACCTGATGTACCTTGCTGTTCATCAATACGGTGCAATGATGCCCCAGATCCAGACAATATGGGGCGTGCACCGCCTTCTTTACAAATTCATCCATGGAGAGTCCCATGGACTCAGCAAAGGTTTCCAAAAACAGGCCGCAGCCGGAAGCGCAGGAACCATTCAGAACGATTTTCTGAATTTTCCCCTCACTGACACGGATATACTTCATATCCTGCCCGCCGATATCCAACAAGTCTGTGACCTCCGGGCAGAAGAAACGAGCTCCCTGTAAATGTGCGACGGTTTCCACTTCTCCGGTATCGATCTGAAAAGCCTGTTTCAAAAACGCCTCTCCATATCCGGTGATGCCGGATGCGGCGATGGAAATGCCCGCAGGCAGTGCTTTATACATAGCAAGAAGCATCGTCTTGGCTGTCTCAAGTGCGTCGGCCTCATTTTTCCTGTAATCCTCATAACAAATCTGACCCTCTTCATCCACAAGAACCAGCTTGATCGTCGTAGAGCCTGCATCCATCCCCAGCCACAATCTAGCGGGCGGCTGCGGCATCGGCCTTCGGGGAAGTCGGAAACGTTGATAATAGCATCGAAAGCTGTCATACGCTGCCATATCCGGAAAGAGTGGTTCCAGTCGTTCGGCAGCCACTTCTTGTAAATGATCCTGATCCAGCAGTCTCTTCACATCCTGCCATGCAATTGGAGCAGCTTCCCGACCCAGCAAAGCCGCTCCCCAAGCACAATAAAGCTCCCCGTGCGTGACAGGAAGGACATCTGCCGAAGAGATCCCGATCGTCTGCAAGAATCTACGGCGAAGCGCCGGCATGAAAGTGAGCGGTCCACCCAGAAGCGCCAGCTTCCCCTGTATCAGCCGCCCTTTGGCCAGATCAGAAAGCACCTGATTCACCACCGCCTGGAAAATAGATGCTGCCAAATCCGCTTTACCGACGCCCTGATTCATCAGCGCCTGAATATCAGTTTTCGCATAGACCCCGCACCGGGAGGCAATGGGATAGAGATGTATCCCATTTTCTGCCAGCGCATTGAGTGCCTGGATATCCACACCGAAGAACGCTGCCATATGTGCCAGGAACGTTCCCGTCCCACCCGCACATTTCCGATTTGTTCTGAGATCCATCTCGCCATTTCTCTCGAAATACATCATCCGCGCATCTTCCCCACCCAGAGAAACAGCCACATCGACCTCGGGGTGAAACCTCCGCAAGGCCTCTGTCTCTGCCTGCACTTCATCCACGAAAGGGATCTGCAGTGCCGAAGAGAACTCAGCCGCCCCCTTCCCCGTAAAAGCCAGATGCAATGCCCCCTCGCACGCTTCCGCCATCAGCTGCCGCCACAGTATTCGGAGCGTTTCCCGCACGCGATAATGATGCGGCACATACGCAGAGTGCATCAGCTGCCCCCGCCCAGAAAGCACGACCACTTTGATGGCAGCAGAACCGATATCAACTCCTACTGAGATGGACTCCATGCTGTTGACCCCTTTCTTATAAAAAACTCTCAATAGATAATCACAGATGAGTTATCCATTGAGAGTATTTTAGCATATTTTTACCAATCTTTACGGAAATATTGGCAGCAGAGTGGAATCAGATGCGATCCACATCCCTTAGAACTTGAACTGCGCAGAGATCGCATATGTTCTTGGTGCGCCGAGACCGATGTTATTGCCACCGGCTGCATACCAGTAGTCTTTATCAAAGAGATTGTAGCACCACGCAGACAGTGTCACCGGTTGCTTTCCGAAATGGGTATCCCAAGAAACCCCCAGATCCACCAGCGTCTGTCCGCCAATCGAAATCGATCCGCCTTTACCATCATAGCTATTTGTATTTCTGATCAATGCAGCGCCGGTATAGGTCAGACGTCCTGTCACCTGAAGCGCATCTGTCGGCTTGTACATCAGCGCCAGGTCAGCCGACCACTTCGGCATCGCATCTACGCGTCTGCCGTCATTCAGGCCATACTTCGTCTTTGTTTGTTTGGAATCCAGATAGGAAATACCGGCGATATAGCTCAGCTTTCTGCCTGCATCTCCCGATACAGAATACTCGATACCACGATTTCTCTGTTTCCCATCCAGTTTATACGCTTCAGTGCCATCTCCATTCGGTACTGCGATGCCATTGGCTTTTTTGATCTCAAAGAAGCTTAATGTGCTTAACGTATCTCCCTTTTTGTACTTAAAACCAAATTCGTTCTGTTTTGTTTTAGACGGTGGAAGGATTTCATTTCTATTGCTATACTTATTTCCCACGGTATCGCCCTGTACAAAGTTTTCCGTATGGCTGGCATATACAGCCACATTGGGTGTGATTTTATAATTCAAACCCAAGATCGGAGCTGTCGCGCTGGACTTCACGACATGTCCCTTCTGATCATCTTCCTTGACTTCATGTCCATGATAGCCAAAGGTAAAGTGCAGTCTGTCATCCGGAGAACTCAGTGTATTCACTAGAGTCCACCCGCTCATGATATCCGACTGGCTGGGGTTGATGGCATCCCATACTACATTCGGACGAGCAGAAGATGTTCCGCTGTAAATGTTTCCGCTAACAGCATACTTATTAGAATCACTGACATGGGTATCCTTTTCTCTTGTGAATTTCGTCCAGTCAAACATGGCTGCCCATTCATTTTTCCACTGCCCTACATTGAATTTTCCTTTGAATCCGGTATTGGCATACGTGTAGTGATGGAAAACCGGCATCTGTGTATAGGTACCCGTGTAATTCCCATCAAAATCAATCAATTGACGACCAGACCACGGCTCCAGCCAGCTGGAATAATCCTCCCAGCGCCAGCCAAAATTGCCAAACCAGGTCAGATCATCTGACAAATACTGCTCATGATTCAAAATAAAAGTGGTGTTTTCATATTTATCATTGGACCAGTGCGGAGAAAGATTCTTTTTATTATTCGGTACCTTTGGAAGACCGCTCAAGCTGCCTAGGCCAATGGTATTGGACCGACCATACTGGTTGTCATAGTCGTAGCTGAAGAAAATATTGGTCTTGCTGCGTTCAGCGCGATGGTCGATATTCACTGCGATATCTCTTTTGTAATCTCTGGTACCATCTACGGCGAGACCCCCCGTCGCATTCAGCGCATTGATGCGCACGCCCCAGGCACCATCTTTACCAAAACGTTTACCCACATCGACCGTCTGCGTATAGTAGGAATCACTAGACCAGAAAAGACCCGCATTCAGCATTGGCTTTTCCTGTGCTTTTTTCGTCGTGACACCGACAGTTCCTCCGACAGAGCCTGCCATGAAAATGCCGACCCCATTGACCCCAATATTTGGCCCTGCCAGTACCTCGACACGATCCATATAATTGGTCGGCATGGTCATCTGATGACTCATGCTGGGGATGCCATTCATACTCCAACTGCCGCTGCCTGCCGAGAAACCGCGGATATACAGATTCGTATCCGTAGACCCGTGTGTAACACGGACAGATGGAGACAAAGACAGCACGTCCATCACACTTCTCTGCGGCTGGGAGAAGGTTTCCATCGCCTTCTTGGTAAATGTCATCTGTTCAAACGGTGTATCCAGTACATCCTGGCTACCCAGTGTCCCCACATTCTGCTTCGTACCTACCATGCCAGATGCGACCGGTGCCAGCTGCGCAGTATCTGCATCATAGCGATCAGCTGTGACGATCACTTCATCGAGCTGATTGCCCGCTGCCAGTACCCCCCCCCGAAATTCCGTTTGCTGTCATCAATGCGGCTACCAGCCATGCTGCTCGTTTTTTGTTCATAATCTCTCTCCTTATATGAATTCTGATAAGAAACGTCTGCATTCTCATTCGATCCCTCGCGATTATTGCTTTTTGCTTCTCTTGATTCTCACGATTTGAACAAAATGACTCATGCGTTCTTAACAATTGATAATCGTATTATAAAGTAGTGGGTTACCCACATGTCAATATATTTGGGGCGTTTAATTAAAATGTTTTGGATACAATCCCCTCGCAAAGATTTCTATCGCATCCCTCACACGAACCGCCGGACAGCGGATCGTATAAAAGGGTATCGCATATACCCTTTTATTTTTGACAGCGCTGATCTCCTGCAAGGCAGGATGAGTGTACACAGACGCCAATGTTTCATCATCGATTTCCGGCTTAGACTGAATAAAAATAATATCCGGATTCTCCGTAACTGCTGTTTCCAGACTCATGATTTCTGTATTTCCGACACTCTCGACCTCTTTCCCCAAGACATGACCGCCCAAGCGAGTCACAATATCTCCCGGCAGTGTGCGCGGCGTATACACATGCAGATCCTTCGCAAGACTGCCTATGAGCAGTACCTTCGGGTGTGTATTCTCTCTGGCACCGTAATCCGCATAGGTTTTCAGCCTATTTTGAATATCCTCACAGATCTCTGTTGCCTTTGTACTGTTCCCGATAATTTTTCCGACATCTTCAATGTACTTCAATTCATCTTCTATGACATGCTTCTTTAAAAATTCTGCATTATTCATCATGGTCATATACACAGGCACATGGCGCTCATGCCAGAAATTCCACGTCCCGATAGAATTGGCTCTTCCGGTGAAATCGAAAAGCCAGCCTAAGATAAAATCCGGATGCAGCGTCAATGCCGTTTCCTGATTCAGCGTATACTTCGTCATTAGCGGCAGTGTCGGATAGATCTTTTGATTTTCTTCAGTCAGATGCCGAACATCATCAACTCCTGATACAGCCACAATCCGATCTTTAGCTCCCAACTCCAGCAATGTCTCGACTGAATTCTGCCATAGGGCAATGATCTTCTGCGGGGGCTTTTCATACGTCGTAGCGACTCCGTTCCCCCGACTATCATAGTTCTCTACCACCACAGGAAATGCCTGTTCCTGCCTGATTGCTGCGGCAGACGAAGCAGGCTCTTCCTGGTTTCCCATACCACATCCGCCAATCAGAAATGCGGCTCCCATAAGACAAATTTGTGCATATCGTTTCCAATTCATTTGTATTTCCTCATAAAATAATCATGCTACGCATTGCATTCCATTATGGTATTATAAAGCTATGGGTAACCCACAAGTCAATTGAAAGCTAAGATAATCATGGAAAACGCAAAAAAATATCTAACCATTCGCAAATTCAGTGAATTAACACACACATCCATTGATACGCTGAAACACTATGATGCGATCGGGCTGCTAAAGCCTGCCTATATCGGAAAAAATCATTATCGTTATTACCTGCCCGAACAGTCGCTGGTACTCACACGCATTTTGTTTGGAAAGAACGCATGCATTCCGCTCAAAGAAATCCGGGAATTCATTTTGGCTGAGCAGCATGAAGTAACCATAAACAAATATGATGAAATCTCTCAAACACTGAAAAGCCACATGCAGGAAACTACCGCTATTCTCAATACCATCAGCAACCTTCGCTACTACTACCAGCTTTCAAAGCGCCACGCACCAGAAACCTTATTCGATCTCTACCTGCCGGAGTGGTTTATCATTACCTCAAAGAAAGCCAAAACCGATCATCAATTTGAGTCCTCTGAATCCAATATAGCCAATCAACTTTTTCTGGAAGGGTTTGCTGATGAAAAATGGCCACATTATCTATTACAGGCACTTTTTACCTCTGACGACATTGCCAAGAAAGACTTCACGCAAGTAACCTACTTTTTAAAAATTGATCATCCAGAAAAACATAGGAAAGAAGAAATTCAATTCATTCCCAACGGCGAATGGATCTGCATGCTTTTCTACGTATGTGGACGAAACATCGCAGAGTGTGTCCACTTTTATCTGGATGCGCTCAAAAAAGAAAACCAATCTATTAAAGGCCCCATTTTTATCATGGACATCGTCAACTGTCTCATCACCTCAAAGCCAGAAGATTACTGCACCATGATCTATGCCATGAAAGAAAAACAAAGCTATGAAGAATACTGACACACGTGAAGTCATTATGATTTCTATCCGCCTATCCGATAAAAATCTCCAGGCCGATTATTATCCATTCATTCTTGAACCAGAAGCACGCCACCTATTCTTAAAAGAACTGGCTTCACACTTCGCAGCCAGAACAGATCTTTTGGATATTCAGCAGCACCTGGATGAGATACTTTTGACGCTGGACGGCCGGCAAACAGAAAGTTACACGTTTGCTCTCACGTTGCCACGCCTGATTTCTATCACTCTAGATACATGCAATGCCTGCGGCAAAAATCAGCAGTGGTTTCGCAGCTTGTCTGCCTGTATCGCAATGGATGCCGGTCTTTCCCGCCCTATACGCCTTTTCATCTCAGACACGATCCCACCCATCATTCAATGGACAGGCCTTCATGCTGACAGAGTCTCCACTCTTACCCAAGAAATGGCCGCCGGCAATTCCCCTTCCTGCCTGATCACACATGCTCTTTACAAAAGACTGTCTCCTTCCATCCAATCCAAGTATGCGACGCTTTATTATATCCGTCATATCTGCTGCTATTGCGCAGAGTTATAACAAAATCAGCACAAGCAAAAACACCCGAAGACGATAGCATATAGGCTATAGCCTTCGGGCGCTTTCATTTGATAAGATTTCAAGAAAGTGCTTTCCCTTCTTCCACCCAGCTTCTCAATTCATGCACTTCCTCTAAAAGTTCCGCATGGGTCAGTTTTTCATGCGGTTCATATTCGATAACGATGTCTGCATCCTCGGTATATTTCCCTGCCCAATGCATGATCTGCCGAATATCTGCCGTTCCCTTATGATAGTCCAGATGCTGGTCTGCTTTGCCATCATTATTATGCACATGGAATCCTTTGACACGTTTGCCGTAAGTGGCCAAAAAGCGTTCTATATCCAGCCCGTTTACATGGGCATGTCCGATATCGATCAAAGACTGCGCCTGCGGGATATGTTGGAAGATCCGGAAATACTCCTCATTGCTGAAGAGATGCACGCCATGCTTTTGCCGGCACAGATTTTCGATCACGAAATTCACCTTCATCTGCGCTGCCATATCCGTCAGTTTTTTCATGACCCAATAGGCATTCTTCTGCTTTTGCGGAATTTCTTCCGGTTCAAATTGCAGCTGCGAATAATGGAATACCACATGGCGCACATGATTCTGCATCGCCAGCGCAAATACCCTTTTATAGCTTTCCATAAGCCATACATTCTCTTTAGAGCCGATGTCCGAGGTCGCCTCGATGTTCACATACGGACCATGAAAGGTCAAGGGGCATGTCATCTGCGGGACTTTGGCCGCCAAAGCCTGCCAATAGGCTTCATCATGGGTGAATGCGGTAAATTCAATGCCGAGATCAGGATCTTCGTTGCTCTCGATCCAGTCAGCAAATTCCGCAAAATGCTTCATTCCTACAATGAGATCACTGATGAAATATTTCATGACTACTCCTCCGGATACCCGATATTGGCTTCCGTCGCCTTATCAAAGAAATGCAGTGTATGCTGATCGACCTTCCAATAGGCCTCTGATCTTCCCTGCAGAATATCTTCTCTCATAATGGAGATGACATCCGTTCCATTGACCGTAAAATAATATCCCACACGGCTTCCATAATCTTCGTGATACTGAACGGTCACAGGGATACAGCCCTCTCCAGGCTCTGCCTGCAGTGTCACATCCTCCGGACGGACTCCCGTCTTGACCTCCGAATGATGCCGAGCGATCTGCTCCATCCATCGAGCCGATAAAGTCAGATCTACGCCGTTCATTTTCATCTGATTTCCTGCCATGGGCGCATCAAATATATTCATCGACGGAGAGCCGATAAACTTGGCGACGAAAATATTGGCAGGCCGATGATAGACCATGTGCGGCGTATCCAGCATCTGGATTTTCCCGTTATTGATGACGGCGATGCGCTGCCCGACCGTCATGGCTTCGATCTGGTCATGCGTGACATAGATCATGGTCTGCCCATACATTTCATGGAGCTTGACCAGTTCTTTTCTGGCATGTCCTCTAAGCTGCGCATCCAGGTTGGACAAGGGTTCATCCAGCAGGAAGAAATCAGACTGCTTCACGATGGCTCTCGCCAAAGCTACGCGCTGTCTCTGCCCGCCGGACAATTCTCTGGGAAGACGTTTTTCCAGCCCGCCCAGATTCAGAATATCCACCGCATCCGCCACACGTTTTTTGATTTCCGCTTCCGGGATCCGATTCACACGAAGGCCATAAGAAATATTCTTTTCTACAGTCATATGCGGGAATAACGCATAGTTCTGGAAAACCATGCCGATATTTCTATCCCCGGGATCCATATTATTCGCGAGCTTTCCCTTCAGAAACAGTTCGCCGGAGGTGATGGTCTCCAAGCCGCTGATCATTCGAAGGATCGTAGATTTTCCGCAGCCGGAGGATCCTAAAAGGATCAGTCGTTCTCCATCTTTGATGGAAAGATTCAGTCCTTTGATGACCTCCGTTTTATCAAAGCGCTTGACCACGTTCTTCATTTCAATACTATACATAATGGTTTACCTCATCATTTAATTCCAGAGTGAGCAAATGTGCCGATAATAAACTTTTGGCAAACAGAGTACAGGCCTAACGGCAGCAGCATCGTCAATGTGGCTACGGCCATGGTGACCGGTACATCCGTGCCGCCTTCCGAGCTGACAAACATCTGAAGTGCCAGAGACAGCGTATAATTGGCCTCGCTCTTGATCATAATGGCCGGCCATACATATTCATTCCATGAATTGATAAAGAATATGATGCCAATGGACAGGATAGCCGGTTTGATGATCGGAATCACGATCGTCCGCAGTCTGTTCAAATGAGAGGCATGCTCGAGCACTGCTACTTCCATCAACGACATCGGAATGCCCTTCATGTACTGCCTCAGCAGGAAGATCCCGGTCGCATCCGCCAGCTGCGGAAGCGCGACGCCATAAATGCTGTCTACGAGACCCATATCCGATAAGGTGATGTAGTTCGGAACCATGGTGACGGTAAACGGAATAAAGATCGTGCTGATCAGAAGAAAATACAGTACATTTTTCCCCTTAAAGTGGAAAAAAACAAAAGCATAAGCCGCCAAAACCCCTGTTGCCAATTTGAAAAGAGTCACCAGACTCGCAATAATAAACGTATTAGACAGGATCTGTGCAAAGCGAATGGTCGTAAACACCCGTTCATACGCAGAGAGCGTAGGTGCCTGAGGGATCAGCGATGAAGACGTGAATGCCTCACTCATGGTCTTGAACGAGGTGGACAGCGAGAACAAAAGCGGATACACCAGCATCAAAACCAGTATAATGAAAATCACATGCCACTTGATCTCTGAGGGTTTAATTTTCATAATACACCCCTTTTTCTACATAACGGAATTCCAAATACAAAAGGACGAAGAAAATAACCATGGTCACAATAGCAAGCGACGCAGCCATGCCTGTCTCGTAATAGGTAAAGGCATAGTCATATCCCTGATAAATAATATTCGAGCTGGCATCGTTTGGTCCGCCCTGTGTCAATACCTTGATCGGCGTAAAAACGTACTGCAGCCCCTGTACGATGGTCATGATCAGGATGTAGACGGCCGTAGAGGAGGTGAGCGGCATGACAATATTCGTGAAAATACTGCGGTTCGACGCCTTTTCCAGCTTGGCGGCTTCGATCAATTCCTCCGGAACGCTGTTCATCCCGGACAGAAGGATCAGGAAATTATAGCCAAACGCTTTATATACGGCAACCAAGCTGATGATCACGATGACCAGCCCGGGTGTTTTGGACCATGCCGGAAGGGTGATCCCAAAGCTCTCTGCCAGCGCTGCGACCGGCCCTGACACTGGATTAAAGATCCACTGGAAGAGGATCGCCCCCACGACAAGAGCGATCAGCGATGAGGAAAAGAGCAGCGCCTTATATACATGCTTTCCTCTCTTCATCAAAAACGTATTGATAAAGGATAATACATAGGGCAGCAGGAAATTGAACAGAACCAGGATCACGATATACAAAAGCGTATTCTGCACCACTTTTAATGTCACCGGATCAGTCAGCAGATGGATATAGTTCTGCAAAGCCACAAATTTCATGTTGGGCGCAACCATATTCCATCGAAAGAAGCTCAGATACAAGGTATATGCCAGTGGATAGAACATGAAAACCAGGAAGACAGCCAGAGACGGCAAGATAAAAAGCGCCGCCAATCTTTTTTCTTTCTCCCGATAGGTGCCACTTTCAGGTGTATTTTTCATAGATGGATTCTCCAATCATACACAAAACAAATATAAGAGGGCCGAAACACCTGGCCCTCTTATATTCAGGAATCACAAATCGCAATTGATCATTTCAAAAGAGCATTCAAATCATCCTGCGCTTTTTTCAACGCTGCCATCGGTTCTTCACCAGACAGGATCTTATCTCTGGTATCTGCAAACATCTTTTCAGCCTTGACACCCACATCTCCGGGGAATGCCACCCACGGAGAAAGTGTCGGCAACTCATCAAATGCAACCTTGAGGGCCGGAGTCTTAGCGATCGCTTCTTTGATAGCCGGATCCTCTACGACTTCCTGACGAGGCGGCAGGTATCCGGTATTGATGGTCCACTGCGCCAGATATTTTGGCTGCATGATAAACTTCATGAATTCCCAGGCTGCCTGCTGTTCTTCTTTAGACTGTGCCGTCACAGCAAGGAAGTTGCCACCTGCCGGGATCTGTACTTTCTTATCGCCAAAAGCTGGGAATGGGCAAGCCATGACATTGAACTTGGAGGACTGGGTAACCGTGCCGATCTTAGCACTGGTTCCCATCAGAATGCCGACCTTTCCGCTGTAGAAGGAAGCAATGCCTTCATCCGCTGCGATATGAAGAGCAGACTGATCTTTCAAGACCATATCTGCATACAGCTGATACGCATCGGCAGATTCTTTGGATGCAAAAACCGCTTTGTTTTTATCATCAAGGATCTTCGCACCATTCGAGGTCAAAAGGCCCTGCGTCGCCCAGTTGTCCTGATATTCCTGCATATAGAATCCATATGCGCCGGTCTTATCATGAATGGCCTTAGAGGCAGCACGCACCTCTTCCCAGGTCTTTGGTGGATTCTGCGGATCCAGACCGGCAGCAGTGAACAGATCCGGGTTGTAATAAACGATCGGCGCACTGATAGAGAATGGAAGTCCTACCTGTTTATTGTCCACCTTCGCCAGTTCCAGGACATTGGGCAAAAAGCTCTTTTCAATAAAATCCTTATCTTTTTCAGACGCTTTTTCCAGATCTGCCAGAGTGACATACTTGAAGTTCTGATCAAAATACTTCAAATAATTGTATCCGATCATGGCGATAGACGGCGATTTGCCGGAAGCCACATCAGCCTGCAGATTCTTCATCAGTCCAGGATACATGTCCGGATTATACACTTCCTTGACGATGATCTTATCCTGCGACTTATTGAAATCATCGACCATCTGCTTAATGACCGGCGCACCAAAGTTTTTGGTATACACATGCCAGAATGTAACGACCGTTTTCCCATTTTCTTTAACAGCCGCCTTATCCTGTGAAGCACCGCCGCCGCAGCCTGCTGCCAGCGAGATCATAAAAAGGCTCGCTGCAACAAAACACAGCCCTTTCAAAAATTTTTTCACATTACCCCTTCTTTCTAAAATTTTACCCCATAATTACGATACCAATGATTCGTGATTCCGTAATACCCCCATCAGTCTCCATGATTTCAAAAAAGACCATATACAGAATGGCGGTATTTAGCCCACCGTAATTCTAACATAGAGTATATACAAATTGAACGTTCTTTCTATATTGGCATAAACATCATGTTCTATTATGTCTCCATGTCATCAAGAGGGGCGCGCCCATCCGATATGTCAGGATCTCTATCGCCCGCACCCAATACCGCTTCGATCTTTTTTATCTTACACGCCCCCTGTCAGCATCAAGTCATGTTTTCCATCTTTTTTCGTCAAATTTGTCTCGCTCCGATGGACCGCAGTACCCCTAACGCTCTTCCGCCCCAAATAACAGAAGGAGCTGTGAAATAACGATCCTCTCATTTTCGCGTTCCATCTGCCGCGGGGAACTTGCAGCTCTCATAGGAGTGACCGGGAAACCTTATCCCAGCTGTCTTTCATGCCATAGTCACCCTATCCGCCCCTGCGGGCACCTTCCCCTAGAGGGGAAGGCTGCGATACGAGAATACCATCTTCTAAAAAAAGGCGGCGAAGCCGCCACCTCAACCCTGAACCCTGAACCTTGAACCTTGAACCAAATGAAAGCAAAGTAAAAAGGGGCTGCGAAGAAATGAGGATTCATTTCTTCACAGCTCCTTCTGTTATTTATTTTCTCAAGCACGAAAAAAGCCAGTACCGTGATCGGTACTGGCTTTCAGGCTGGTGACCCAAGAGAGATTCGAACTCCCGACACCTTGATTCGTAGTCAAGTGCTCTATCCAGCTGAGCTATTGGGCCATGTGGCAGGGGCAGAGGGACTCAAACCCCCAACCTACGGTTTTGGAGACCGTTGCTCTATCAATTGCGCTATGCCCCTATCTGTTTGATGGAAGTCATCATCCATGTGACTTGTATATAATAACAAATCTTTTCGGAAATTGCAAGGGGTTTTTGCAAATATTTTTGAAAAAAGATTTTGGTGCAAAGTTCAGGGGCCTCAGGAAAAATGTGCAACGGATCTATGAGGTCAATGGGGTGGTGCGGTGCGTAATAAAAGCACCGCCCGATCATACAGTATTCTTCCAAACGGAAATCCCGTTGCATCTTTTGAACTTTGCACCATCACCGATTTCTACTTCTTATCCACGGAGGTGCGAAATTTTCGCGATCCGCAATTATTTAATATATGCGGTCGCTTTCAGCATGAACATGTTGTCCATCTTCTTGCCGCCCATATCTTTGGCGTTGAAGCCGTAGTTGGCTTCGACGAGGAGGCCGCGCATGGGAACGAAGGAGGCTTTGGCAAGGTAGAATTTCGCACCGCCGTATTTCTTATCCGGAGAGTCGGTGCCATTCAGTGTCGCATCGAGCTTATCCGCAAAGTAGGCCGGCATTTTTCTTCCTCTCCAGTCGCTGTAGACATGCCCCATGTACTGATCGACGATGTCATTGCTGGAGCCGCCGAAGTAGGTGCCTGCCTGGCTGTAGACGTAGTCGACGCCGATGGAGAAGGACTTCGCCTTGAGAACATTCGCTTCGCCGTAGTGAATGCCGTAGTTGTAGCTGTACGGACGTTCATTGTTCAGCGGAAGCTTTCTGAGGTTCTTGACGAATTCGCCCTGGACGCGAAGCATCGGGGTGACATTGTAGGAGCCGGCGAAGCCGTAGGCTTTCGCGATATGGCCGACAGGCCCGCAGGCTTTCATGCCGTAAGCGTGAACTTCCCACTGACCAGGTTTCTTATAAATATAGGAGGCGTAAGCGACCGGTACATCTTCGTCATCACCCCAGCCCATATGTACATTATCCATCGGGAAGTAGTTGAATGCGTTTTCACCATCAAGCATCGGTGTCAGATTCTTTGCGAGCTTCTGCAGTTCAGGAGATGCCTGTGCGACCATAGCATTGATTTTCTGCGCAGCAGCTACGCGATCCGCTATATTGCTGCTGGATAAGCCGTCATTCAATGCCTTATAGGTACTCTTATACACACTCATAGCTTCTTCTGGCGTCTTACCCGCTTTCAAAGCAGCCTGTCCAGCCGCTTTGCCCATAAGGTCGGAGATCTCCGTATTCTTCAGTGCTACGCCGCGCATCATCGGGCCGGTGTACGCGTAGTTGATATTCGTCGCACGACCGAAGGCGAGGGTGAGGCGGCCGCCTTTCAGGTAGTCGCCGAAAGAAGCGAAGACGCCTTTGACTTCGCCGTCATAAGTGTAGCCGGTGACGCCCATCTTGACGGGGAACTGGCCGATGCCAATGAGGTTCTTGGACGGGCCGTAGGGGAGGTTTGTCGTATCCTGCTTCGGTCCGAAGTGGTAGGTGGTCCACAGGCGGTTCAGGTGGAAATCACCATCGCCGTAGCCCGTGCGGGGCTTGGTCTGGCTCTTGTCCTTCGGATCGATACGGTTCACGTCGTAGCTTTCTTTGCCATTCATATCGAGGATAGTCTCGATCTGTCCATAGAGGTGGACGCGGTCGTTCACGGGGGTGATGGTATTTAAGCGGACGCGGGTGGAAAGCTCGTTATGCTTCTGGACATTTCCTTTGAATACATTGTCATAGCGGTCAATGCTTTGGACGCGGAGCTCGGTGATGAGGTCAGTCGCACCACGCTTCTTTTCAAGTTCTGCGATGCGGACGCCGAGGTCCTTGAGTTCATTCGCATACTGAGAGGAGAGCTTGGCGAGGGTCTCCTTCTGGGAAGCATTCAGTGTGTCTTCCTTCGCCATCAGGCGGGCGACGATCTGCGCGATCTCATAACGGGTGACGTGCTTATCTCCGCGGAAGGTGCCGTCCGGATAGCCGTCGATGACGCCCTCATCGGAGAGCGAAGCGACGGCCTGATAGGCCCAGTCGTCAGCAGATACGTCGGTGAATGGATTCGCTGCGCTTACGGTCACTGCGGCGCAGGCGAAGCAGGATGCAATGGCTGCTTTCAAAAAAGCGTGTTTCATGGTTCCTCTCTTCTGAAATCGGAGCCGCTTTCCCCATGGTGCGCTCTCGATTTCTCATGCAAAAATGTAATATTAAAACTTACAGATATCATGTGTATTATTTTTTATTTACAAAACTGAAACATTATAGCGTAATAAGTGGGAGAGTGTCAAGAGTGGAGATGGGTTCAGTGTTCAGGGTTAGCCCGTGGGGCGGCTCCGTCCACTGATTATGAAGGAAATCTTTGTTTGAATGAGGAATTAGGAATGGTAGTGCGGCGCCAGATCCTTCGACTCAGTTCTCACTGTTCCGCCTTTACATTTTCGAACATCCGACATTTCACTCCGCTCAGGATGACGAAATGCGCCGCGAAGCATAAATAATGATGATACCCGAAGGTTGTATTTAGTCACCAGTCACTCCTAATCCCCAATCCCTAATCCCTAGCCACTCATTCCTGCTTTCACACATTCATCGTTTATCGGTCTGCAAGGAAGATTTCTCGGCAACGCTTTCAATGACGATACGGGAGTCTGATGTCTTCTAGCCTCTTAGTCTCTTAATCCCCCAGTCACTTGAAACTCCTAAGCCCTAGCCACTTATCCCTAGCTACTCATCCCTGCTTTCAAACTCCAAGGTTAGCCCACACAAAAAGCCCAGCCGCCGATGTGGGGACTGGGCTTTTTATTTTCTTACATTTTCGAAAATTCTGTTTGAATTACTTTCATGCCCTTCAGGACGACGAAGGCGATGACGCAGCCTGCGCCGCAGGAGACGGCGAAGAGGGAGACGTAGAAGAAGGCGCCTTTGGCCGAGCCCATGAAGAGGGCGGCGATCGGGTAGGAGAGGAGTCCGCCGATGATCGCGGTACCGACGAATTCTCCGATGACGGCAGCCCAGAGCTTGTGCGTGTGGCTGTAGAGGTAGCCGGAGAGGAAAGCGCCCACCATGGAGCCGGGGAAGGCGAGAAGGCTGCCGGTGCCTAAGAGATTGCGAATGAGGGAGGTGCCGAAGGCGGCTGCGGTGCCATAGCGCGTGCCGCAGAGGACCGCCAGAAAGATGTTGATCATATGCTGCAGGGGAAATGCTTTCGTCACGCCCAGTGGAAAGGAGAACATGGGGGAAAGCAGTATGCCGGCGGCGACCATCAGCCCGGCAAAGATCCATTTGCGCAGGGCGAGACTTTTTTCATCGGCAGATGTCATGGGAAGGACCTCGTTTCTTGGAAATCGTGGATAGTGAGCGGTTTGCTGTTTCGTATAGCATAGCACAGATGGGAGGTGAGATAAAGGGTTTAAGGGTTCAGGGTTCAGGGTTAGCTCATGGGGCGTGTTGTCCCTTGATTACATGCGAAAGAGGTTCAGCGGGTTCAACAGGTTCAGTGGGTTCAAAGGGGGTGGTGCGGCGCATAAAAAATAGAAGCGCCGCGGAGTATAGATGGTGGCGATGCCCGAAGGCAGTATTTAAGTCACCAGTCACTAGCTACCAGTCACTTGCGGCTCCTAATCCCTAGCCACTAATCCCTAGCCACTAATCATCCCTGCTTTCAAACTTTAAGGGTTCAGGGTTAGCCCCTTGGGCGTGCTGTCCTTTGATTGCGTGTGAAAGAGGTTCAGCAGGTTCTATAGGTTCAACGGGGATGATGCGGCGCATAAAAATCAGAAGCGCCGCAGAGTATAAATAGGGCGATGCCCGAAAGTGGTATTCAAGTCACCAGTCACTCGAGACACTTAATTCCTAATCCCTAGCCACCAGTCACTAGCCACTAGCCACCAGCTACTTTTTTCCCAAGACCATCCCAAGTGCGCTTCCGAAGAGGAAGAAGAAGATCCAGGAAAGTCCATAGCCTGCCAGTGGGAGGGACTGCATGAGGCCGTCGATCGCGCCGAGGGAAAGACCGGCCGTGTGACATCCGTCGTAGAGGGCAGGGATCAGGGTGCAAAGGGTGGCGCAGGCGTAGACGCTGCGTTTCCCGCCGAAGAAGTGATCGCCGAAGGTGAGGAAAATGAGGGAGATGGTCAAAGGATAGAGGAACATGAGGACCGGAATGGCAGCGGTGATGATGGTGGTGAGGCCGAAGAGGGCGATACCAAAGGAAATGACGGAGAATACGGTCACCCAAGCTCTGTAGGAGAGAGCAGGGATGAGTTTCTTGAAATATTCGCCGCAGGCGGTGATGAGGCCGACGCTGGTGGTGAGGCAGGCGAGGAGGACGATCACGCCCATCAGGATGCGGCCATAGCTGCCGAAGTAGTGGTGCGCGGTGCCGACTAGGATGTCTGCGCCGTTTTTCATGAGTCCCAGCTTCTCTACAGAGCAGGCACCGATGAAGGAGAGGAAGATGTAAATGACCGCCAGGCAGACGCCCGCGATGAGGCCGCTCTTCAGGGTATGGGAGGCGACCTCTTCATTGCTTGCCGCGCCATACTGACGGACCGCATTGACTACGATGATGCCGAAGACGAAGCCGGCCAGTGCGTCCATGGTGTTATATCCATCGAGGAAGCCCTGCGTCAGCGCTTTGATGGAGGGCTGATAGGCTGCCTGTGCCTCCTGCCAGCTGCCCATCGGGAAGAGTGTCGCTGTGATGAAAAGGATGGCGAGGAAAAGAAGGAGTGCCGGGGTGATGATTTTCCCGATGCGGTTGACCAATTTCGACGGGCTGATGGAGAGCCACCAGGAGATCACGAAAAAGATAAAGGCGAAGGCATAGAGAGCGGTCTGCTGCATCGATTCACCGAAGAAGGGCGCGATGCCGATCGCATAGGATGTCGTCGCTGTACGGGGGATGGCGAAAGCCGGCCCGATGGTGAGGTAGAGGCAGACGGTGAAGAAAATGGCGTAGCCCTTGTGTACACGGGAGGCCAGTGACTCAAGGTCACTTCCCGCATAACCGATCGCTGCGACGGCAAGGATCGGAAACCCTACACCTGTCAAAAGAAAGCCCAGCGTCGCGGGAATGGTATTCACGCCTGCATTCTGGCCCATGTACACAGGAAAGATCAGATTCCCTGCGCCAAAGAAGAGGGCAAAGAGCATCAGCCCGATCGGGATCAAGAAATTTTTCTTCATAGTAAACTCCTTTCGTGAATGGGGGAAGGATCCGGGATCGGATCCGGGAAACGGCTTGCGGAAATGGTTCTATCACTTCCAAGGGTTCAGCAGGGCGGCACATCCATCTTATAGAGCCGCCGCATGTTTCGGCTTGCATATACCTCTCGCAAAGCGGAGGCGCCTTCCAGACCCGTGAACCTTGGGATTTCTTCCTGCCAATAAAAAATCCCTGCCGGAAAACATCCGACAGGGCACATTGCGTGAGGTACCACCTTGCCATGGAAACAGACCGCTGTTTCCTGCTCGATTGGGCGATAACGGAGCCGCCGCTTTTTTCTACACCGCAAGGGGGATCAAAAAAAGGACTCCCGGGTGATGTGGCTGCGTCCTTTTCAGCAGTTTTCACCATCCACTGCCTCTCTGAGAAAATTCACCAGCCCGATCCCGATCCTAGTCTGTTTTGAAATTGGACACATTCTACCATGATCTGAATAGAAAGTCAAATGAGTTTTGGGGATGGACTTAAGGCCAGCCCATGGGGCGTGCTGCCTTTTGATTGCGTGCGAAAGAGGTTCATCGGGTTCTATAGGTTCAAAAGGTTCAAAGGGGGTTGGTGCGGCGCCAGATCCTTCGACTCAGTTCTCACTGTTCCACCTTTACATTTTCGAACATCCGACATTTCACTCCGCTCAGGATGACGAAATGCGCCGCGGAGTATAAATCATGATGATACCCGAAGGTTGTATTTAGTCACCAGTCACTAGTTACTCCTAATCCCCAATCCCTAGCCACTCATTCCTGCTTTCACACATTCATCGTTTATCGGTCTGCAAGGAAGATTTCTCGCTTCGCTCGAAATGACAATACGGGAGTCTGATGTCTTCAAGCCTCTTAGTCACCCAGTCACTTGAGACTCCTAATCCCTAGCTACCAGTCACGAGTGACTGGTGACTTGAATACTACTTTCAGGCATCGCCCCGTTTCGTCATCCTGAGCGCGAGAAACGTCGTATGTGAGAGTACGAATGCCAGAACAGCTGCGACCTCTTCAGCGATCTCGTCGAAGCCGCCATCGATTAGCCTTCCCCATTGGGGAAGGCTGACGATACGAGAATACCGTCATCTAAAATGCGGCGAAGCCGCCACCTTCATCCCTCATTTCTAATTCCTAATTTAAAAAGTACTCGCACACCTTTCTGGCGGCTTCGACATCGACCATGTGGAAGGGGGAGAGCGCCTTGACGATGCGGCAGAGGACGCCGTGCTTCCGGAAGAGACAGATCGCATTTTCCCGCGTCTTCTCTCCGCCCTGTGCCAGATAGCCCCGGTCCAAGGCTTCCATGCGATGTCCTTCTTCTCTGTAGTCTTCGCGCGCCAGACCATGGAGGAGGAGAATGAGGTCGACGGCCTTCTGCTCTTCGATGTCTTTGGTGAACATGCGGTTCTCCCAATCCAGAAAGGTGAAATTCCCCTCTTTCCATGTGATGTCACGCAATGCCGGGCGGCCATGGACGATGCCTGCCTGATGGAGGGAGCACAGCGCGCGGCCGGCCTCTTCGAGAAGCTGTTCCTTATCTTCTTCCGGCATGTCGGTATCGAGCCAGTTCTTCAGTGTGCGCCCGCCGTCCTTTGTCACCATATAGTCCGGCGTCAGCATCAGGATCTCCGGCACAAGCTCCGGCGCGGCGCGGCCGGCGATGGTCATCTTCGCCACTTCGAAATAAAATTCCTTCTCGACGGAATATTTAGCAAACTGTTTCCGTCCATTTCCCATCTTCCGCTTGATCCAGTACGTCTCACCATCCAGCGTGAAGGAAATCACGCGCCGGTCCACTGCCTTTGCTATCGCTTCCTCCGCCGCCTGTTTCAGCCGCGGATCATTTGTAATCTCACTCATACTTTGCCTCGCTTAGGTTATTTTTACTTATATTTTACCAAAGGGAAGGCTGGCAAGGCAAGGTTAGGGAGAGGGGAGAGGTGGCTGGGAGCTAGTGGCTAGGGAGGTGACTAGGGACTGGGGACTAGTATTGCGTTTTCTAAATAACTAGCATGTAAGTCAACTTCCGAATCAAGTGAGGAGTGAAGAGTGAAGGTACGGCGCATTTCGTCATCCTGAGCGGAGTGAAATGTCGGATGTTTGAAAATGTAAAGGCGGAACAGTGAGAACTGAGTCGAAGGATCTGGCGCCGCCCCAACCCCGCTCTACCTTTCGAGCCCATAGAGCCCGCTTCCCCTCTTTCGCAAACGATCAAAGGGAGCCCCGCCACAAGGGCAATGCTATTAAGTTAAGCGGCAGAACGTTCTTGGCTCCCCATCGGGGGAGCTCCCCGAAGGGGTGAGGGGGCTACGTAGCGGTATTGCATGAAAGTGTTGAAATATCGATAGCATCGGACTATTCAACATAGCACGCTATACCGCTAGCATGCC
>ERZ1026844.93-NODE-93-length-71833-cov-13.979506_pt1 | contig 71833 bp, 73 predicted proteins | sample MGYA00380152_ERZ1026844 | MGnify/ENA primary metagenome ERZ1026844 (study PRJEB33269, sample SAMEA4719788) | human gut metagenome | biome: human-associated habitat; feature: organic feature; material: feces | place: Cameroon | collected 2013-10 ... | reverse complement strand
AATAGAAAATGTCATGCCCCTGTTGACATGACAAATAAGCGACTGCCTGTCGCACAAAGCCATTCAGAAATTAATTCTGAATGGTTTTTTTGTCTGGTAACTGTGCAATAATAATCGCAATAAACATGAGTACACAGCCAAATCCTTCTTTGATTGTAAGACTCTGACCTAAGATCAACCATCCAGCAAGTACAGAGAATACAGATTCCATACTTAACAAGATAGAAGCCACTGTAGGATTCATACCCTTCTGTCCAATAATCTGTAATGTATATCCTGCACCACTTGATAATAATCCAGCATAGAGAATAGGTGCACATCCTGCCATGATATTATGCATTGATACATCTTCAAATAAGAACATAGGAATAGTATTCAATAATGCACATGTGAAGAACTGAATACAGCTCATCTTTACACCATCTACTAAAGGTGAATAGTGATCAATGACAAGAATATGGAGTGCGAATACACAGGCACATGCACATACTAATAAGTCACCTTTACCTAAAGAAAGTGATCCTGTCATACATAATAAGTAAAGCCCAATAACGGCTAGGACAACAGAAATACCAATCTTAGGACTTAACTTCTTCCCTAAAAATAAGCTAAAGAATGGTACAACAATTATATAAAGTGCTGTAATAAATCCTGCTTTACCTACAGTTGTATACTGAATACCAAACTGCTGCAGGGCACTTGCTAGACCTAATACAATACCGCAGGCAATCCCACCTGCCCATAATTTCTTATCCTTGAAGTTCATTGTATGATCAAAGAAATATATAAGTGGTAATAAAACAAGTCCACCTAAATAACTACGTAAGGCAGTAAAAGTAAATGGTCCTACATAGTCCATACCGGCACTTTGTGCGACAAAGGCACAGCCCCAGATGAAGGCTGTAAGTAGTAGTAATAAATGATTTTTATAACGCATGATTTTTCCCCCTACAAAGGGGTATTCTACACGAAATCATCATTACTTACAAAAGATATTTCTCTACGATTACTTTAATTCCATCATGATCATTATCTAATGTGATTTCAGTGGATAGTTTCTTAATTTCTTCTGTCGCATTCCCCATCGCAATACTTGCCCACTCTGAAATAAACATAGACAAATCATTCTTTTCATCACCAAATACGACAACATCTTTAATATCACCATCAAGATGCTCCACCATACGCTTAATACCCTTGCTCTTATCTCCTGGTTCTACAAACAAGTATTCCTTATGAAAACCTAATTCATGCATCTGACTACTCTCACGGGCAAGCCCGTGGGGTTCTTACTGTCAAGTTTAGCTTATAATCGTACATCATTTTCAGACTTTGGAATATAAGTGTAAATCTATTTAAGTAAGAACTTCTATTACCAAGCAGTCCAACGACCACATTAACGGTAAATTTCTATCTTACGATAAGGAAGTGTAATCAATCTCCCTGATGTTTATTTTATGCTATTTTGATTCCACTATTTAATACTTTGATTCTATTAGTCTTAATTCTTTTAATTAAGGCTTCTTCCTTACTGTAACACTTTTCAAATTCTGAAATACATCTGTCTCTATCTATATTCTTAGTCCTGTAATCATAACAGTACAACAGAAATGATGAATACCAATCTCGCTGTACTAGAGTTCCATCTGATAGATGATACATCCTGTCAGATAATTTCTTCTTTATGTAATCATCCACTGTATGGTCATATTGTGATGCTCTATAATCATTAGACACTTCTATATATGTACCACCTGTGGTCTTGAATTTTTCTTCTACAGCAGCCTGAAACCCGGAAGGGCATCTATTCTTTATAGACCTGCCAAAACGTTTTTTCTTATTAAACTTACCCTTTTGCTTAACTCAAGTAAAAATTATGTAGCTTTCATCCCATAGGCAAGCCTATGGGTTTTTCGCCACTAATTTATAACTTCTACCTGTCGCAATCGCAATAAAATGCCCCTGGGCTTCTAGCTGTTTTAAAGCATATTGTGTTGATTCAGGAATATATTGATCTCCTGGTGTTCCTACAGCCAAAGTTCCATCAATATCAAAGAAAAAGTATTTTCTATTCGTCATGTACCCCTCGCTTTCGAGATACATTATACACGCATAAACATGCATCACTCAATCAACATTTATGCGTGTTTTTGCATGTTCTAGAATGAATAGTTAGAGTCTTCACACACCATATGTTCTGGATATACTTCCATTGCATATGAAGTTGTTCCTGAACGATTTGGATAAAAGCGTCCTCTGACACTTCCTTCAATAGACACTGACTGACCCTTTTCAAAATGGTCCACAACATATTGTGCTTTTTCATCCCAGATCACACAACGTATATAATCATAACGTGGTCTATCTTCAGTCCCTCCTTTCGTAGTAAGTAAGAAAGAACCTCTAAGTATTCCATTTCTAGATTCTTTCACTTCTGGATCAGATGTAATCTGTCCCTGTAATTTAACTTCGTTCATAATTTTATTCCTCCTTCTATATACTTATTCCCTAAAATAAGAATAAATTACTTAAGATTTTTAAAAAAAATTTAAATCCCTACAACCCTTATGGTATATAATGTTTAAAAACGGAGGAGATTATATGGAATTAGAAACAAAAGCAATCCATGAAGGCTGGAAGCCTGGTAATGGAGAACCTAGACAGTTACCAATTTATGAAAGTACTACTTTTAAATATGATTCAAGTGATGAAATGGGAAAACTATTTGATTTAGAAAAAGATGGTTATTTCTATTCACGCTTACAGAACCCTACAAATGATGCAGTAGCAGCTAAACTTACAAGCATGGAAGGTGGCTATGCTGGTATGTTGACAAGTTCAGGACAGGCCGCAAACTTCTTTGCGATTTTTAATATCTGTGAAGCAGGAGGACATGTTGTTGCATCAAGCAGTATTTATGGTGGAACATACAACCTTCTTTCAGTAACTATGAAAAAGATGGGTGTTGATGTTACTTTTATTAATCAGGATTCTACTGTAGAAGAAATCAATGCAGCATTTAAAGACAATACTAAGTGTATGTTTGGAGAAACATTATCTAACCCTACAATGGAAGTATTAGATATTGAAAAGTTTGCGTCTATTGCGCATGCACATGGTGTACCTTTAATTGTGGATAATACATTCGCAACACCAGCAAATTGTCAGCCTATTAAATGGGGTGCTGATATTGTGACTCATTCTACAACTAAATATCTAGATGGTCATGCATCTGGTGTTGGTGGTGCTATTATTGATAGTGGAAATTTTGACTGGATGAGTCATGCAGATAAGTTCCCAGGACTTACTACTCCAGATGAAAGCTATCATGGTATCACTTATGCCAAGAGATTTGGAAAAGCCGCTTATATTACTAAAGCGACTGCACAATTAATGCGTGATTTAGGATCTATTCCTTCACCATTTAATAGTTATTTATTAAATATCGGAATTGAATCATTACCAGCACGTATGCGTGTACATTGTGAAAATGCCTTAAAGGTGGCTACATACTTAAAGAATCATCCTAAGGTTGCTTGGATCCACTATCCAGGACTTGAAGATGATAAATATCATGAAGCCGCAAACAAATATATGCCTCATGGTACATGTGGTGTTATGTGCTTTGGTTTAAAGGGTGATAAGAAGGAAGCAGTGACTTTCATGGATCACTTACAGCTTATTAATATCGTTACTCATGTTGCAGATGCAAAGACTTGTATCTTACATCCTGCCAGCCATACACATCGTCAGATGACAAATGAACAATTAAAAGAAGCAGGTGTTGATCCAACACTTATTCGTTTATCTATTGGTTTAGAAAACCCAGAAGATTTAATCAAGGATATCGAAGAAGCATTAAAGTACTAAAAAAGACTGCTCAAATGAACAGTCCTGAAAGCAGAATTCATTTCTGCTTTTTTAATACTCTTATGCTTTCCACAAACCATGAAGATTGCAGTAGTCATAAGCTGCCACAACTTCATCACCTTCACCGATATAGAATACAGCTTCAGGCTTATCAGTAGGTGTTAATTGTTTAAACTGAGTACCATTCTTAGTTTCTAATACAATTAACATAATATAATGTGCTTCAGTCATAGGATGTTCTACTGATCCTACAGATACAATTACTTTTGTACCTTCTACTTTAATAACAGGAACGTGCTTTTCAACTGCGGCATCAGTTGTATTTGCAGTTAATTCCTTCATAGGTTCACCACAACAAATGACTGGTACACCAGAATCTACAAAATGAGTAATAACGTTACCACAATGTTCACAACGATAGAATTTCATATTCAATTCCTCCTTTATCTACTACTATCATAACACTTTTACAACAGTACTACGAATGATATGCTTTCTTTTGAAATATTTAGATACTAAATTATAAAAGCAGTGATTACAAAAGGTTTTTTTAAGTGCTATTTGTGAATTTTTTCCAAAATAATCTTGTAAATCTTTACAAAAGGCATTATTATGTAAATGGAAATATAAATAGAAGTTTTATATGGAGGTGATACCTATGACTAGTGATTTTAGTATTGCTGTCCACGCTCTCGTCTATTTAGGTAAAAACCAAGACCTTATTTCTAGTGATGAACTTGCAAAGCATATTTGCACTCATCCAGTACGTGTAAGACGTGTTATGATCAAATTGAGAGAAGCTGGCCTTATTAAGGCTAAAGCAGGTGTTGATGGAGGATATCGTCTTGATAAAGAAGCCGATAATATTACTTTATCTGAGATTGCGAAATCTGTCTCAAATGATTATATCCATGTAACTTGGCACAATGGTGAAGATGGAAGAGAAGCCATTAAGGACTCTAAGGTAGAACAAGCCATTGATTCTATTTTTGTAGATCTTAATGAAGCGTGTGACAATTTGTTGAAAGACAAGACCATCGAGGACATTATGAATATATCAAAGTAGAAATGGTCTACAAACTAAAGAAGCAGCCTAGATGGCTGCTTTTTTGAAGTCTAATATTAAGTTTAAGATAATGCCTCCTACGACCATTCCTGCACCTAGTAAACTGATACCGGATATTGTTTCATGGAAGAAGATAAAAGCCCATAAAGGCGCTAAAATGACTTCTAACATGCAAATTAAATTGGCTGTAAAAGCTTCTGTACAAGAAATACCTAATGCAAGGAATATTCCTCCTAAACACATAGGGAAGAAGCCATATCCACATACACCAAAGACATCGGTGATCTGGAAATTAGGAAGTCCTCTAAAGACAATGAGACCTACTGTAAGAGAAAACATATAAGCAAATATTGTAGAAGAGAAGGCTTCAGCTTCTTCTTTGTTGTTGAGGTAGAACTGCATTCCAAAGCAGGCTCCAGAAGTGATTGCGAGTATATTTCCTAATAAGTGTGAGAAGGAAAGAGTATCCGCAAAGAATAGTGCCATACCGATAAAGACAATCGCAATGATTCCCATTTGTCTTTTTGTAGGTAATTTACGTAAATCTATAGATTGATAGATCAATACAAAGATAGTTGATGAGTATTGTAATACAATCGCATTGGCCACTGATGTAAGCTTATTAGCGTAAATAAAAGTCAAGCTCATGAGGAACTGAAAGACCCCTACTGTAATTGTGAGTTTATTGAATACCAGTTTCTTATGGTGAATGATCATACTCAAAGGTATGGCAACAATAGAACTCATCATTGAGAATCCCAGCCCACTTAAGTGGCTTGCACGTATAAATAAACCTGCAAGAGACCAGCAGAATGCTGTCATCAGCAGGTAGAATACACCTTTTGTACTTATTTTATTTTCCATAATACAGCCACTAATAATGCGATGATTAAAGGAATAAGCACCGGCACAACAACACATAAACCAAATAAAAGCATATTATTCATATAGTTCACGCTCCTTTTCCCCATTATAGCATGCTATAATGAGGAAAATAAAGAGGAGTTGATAACATGTGGGTTGTTGAAAGAATTGATGAAAAAGGGTATTATCATCTAGAAAACTTAAAGACAGGTGAAACTATATTAAAAAGAGGTCTTAATGCACATGAGAATGATGTATTAGATGAATGCTTCCATGTTTTACCTGAAGAGACAAATAAGAGAAAACAAGAAGTGGATGATTTGTTCCACTCTCTTTTATAGAGGTGACTACATGTTAATTAATATACAGAATTTATCTTATGCGATTGGTGAGAGACAATTGTATAAGAACTTGAATATGATTGTAGAGGATACAGATAAGATTGCCTTAGTAGGTGTCAATGGAACAGGTAAGAGTACTTTATTAAAGATGATTGCCCATCATGAAAGTCCTGCAATTACTTATAAGAAGGATTTAAAGATTGCTTACTTATCTCAGAATCCTGTATTTAGAGATAATGAAACGATTCTTAATGAAGCAAAACATATTCTTAAGGATGTCCCTGAATATTCTATTAAATCTTCTTTAACACGTTTTGGTTTAGAAGATATGGATCAGGTGATCACTACTCTATCTGGTGGTCAGAAGAAGCGTTTAGCTCTTGCAATCGTATTACTAGAAGAATGTGATCTACTCATTCTAGATGAACCAACAAACCATCTAGATACACCTATGATTGAATATCTAGAAAAATATTTAATCAAACGTTCTAAAGGGTTACTTATGGTCACTCATGATCGTTACTTCCTCGAACGTATTACTAATAAGATCTATGAATTAGATAGAGGTGAGATTTTCCCTTATGTCGCTAATTATTCTCATTTCCTAGAATTAAAGGCTGAAAGAGAAAATAATGCTTTACAGGCACAAAGAAAAAGAAACCTCTTCTTAAAGAAAGAATTAGAATGGGTCAGAGCAGGTGTTCAGGCACGTTCTACTAAGAGTAAAGACCGTTTACAGCGTTTTGAAGAATTGTCTTCTATTGAACAGATTCAGGAAAAAGGCACTGTTGAACTCATAGATACAACAAGTCGTTTAGGTAAAAAGACAATTGAGTTAGTGAATGTGTCTAAGAGTTATCCTGATAAGGTGATGTTTAAGCCATTTTCTTATTTATTTAAGAGATTTGACCGTATTGGTATATTAGGACAAAATGGATGTGGTAAGACTACATTACTTAATATGATTGCAGGTATTATTACTGATTATGATGGTGAAATCATTATTGGTGATACAATCCGTATGGCTTACTTCCAGCAACATTTCCATTATGATGATCCTACAATGAGAGTAATTGATTATATTAGAGAAACAAGTGATAATCTAGAAACAAGCGAAGGAACACTTAGTGCTCGTAATATGTGTGAACGTTTCTTATTTGATGATCATGCACAATATACACAGATTGGTAAGTTATCCGGTGGTGAACAGAGAAGACTTTATTTATTAAAGGTTTTAATGGGTGCACCTAACGTATTATTATTAGACGAACCGACTAACGACTTAGATATTGAAACATTGAATGTATTAGAAGATTATCTAGATACATTTAAAGGTATTGTGATTACTGTATCCCATGACCGTTATTTCCTAGATCGTATTGTGGATGGTTTATTCGTCTTTAAGGATCAGGAAATCCATTATGTGAATGGTGGCTATAGTGCTTCTATTGATATCACTAATACTAAGAAAGAAACAGAATCTCAAAGAGAAGATTATCGTAAACAGGCTAAAGAGAATAGAAAGAGAAGATTAACCTTCAGTGAAAAGAAAGAACTAGAAGGCATGGATGATCTTCTAATGAACCTAGAAACACGTTTAAGTGAGATTGATGAAGAAATGGGAAGTACCCAGGACTTTGAAAAACTTGATGAATTAAGTAAAGAACGTGATGAAGTTGAAAAGACTTTAGAAGAAAAGAATGAACGTTATCTAGAACTATTAGAAATAGAAGAAAGCTAAATAAAAACCACTCCTTGTATCAACAAAGTGTTCTTAATATATTTCCTATATCTTCTCTTAGTTGATTATAGATCACTTTTCGTCTATACTTTGGAATGAAGACGATGTGATATTTGCACATCCACTTCGTATGTGCTAAAGAATTTGTTTTTTAGCCATTATTAATCACCTTTCCTTTTCTTATAATGATAGCTTGAACAACTTCATTACATCGGAAAGGTGATTTCTTTATATAATTGTTTTATTTCGTACATTGCATGTGCTCAACTGACTAAAGTTATTCATTCTCTTTTCAGAGAATTACACAAATGAAAAGAGGAATCCATCTGGATTCCTCTTTTGCTATATAAGGAGAAGCATTAGACTCATTTGAATAATTTATCAAACCCATCTTATTGATATTGAGTTCTTTTTATTATTAGACTTTTTATGGATTCAACATTTTATTAGAAATTTTCATTTCTCACTGAATATAAGATCGAATCTTACTATAATTGCCGTATTACTTATTTACTTTTCGGTTCGTTAGACTAGGAAGTCAAGTAACATGTCTTATATTTAATGTTTTATCTTCTGTCTTCTCTTTTCGCTTATATAATACATTATCATCTATATGAATGCAAGCGTTTACACTAAATTTTCGTAATATGAAAATTTGTTGATAAATAGGTGGTTTTTTCACAAATGAAAAAGCTATGGCTTTTACATCACCATAGCTTTTCCTGCTGGATACTAGGATTACATCTTTTGGATTCAATTTCCAGCATCATAGATAAATGGGAAAACCTTTTTACAGCCTTCCACTATATAGATCAACGTACCTTATTATTATATTCAGGAGCTATCTCCCGTTTCCACCTATCATATAAACCATACATTATCAATATTGCATATAAATCATTATTGGTGGATAAATACGTTTTTCCTAATTTAATTGAGTATCCTCAGCGGATACTCAGTCACAGTATCCCATGGGAATCTCTCCTTTCTGACCAAGTTCTTTGAGATGAATGTATATGTTAAGGAGGTCTTCCTCCTCTCTTTCTGTCTTAATTATAGCCTAACAGTTACAGTTATGCAAGCGTTTACATTCTATTTTTATAATATGAAAATGCTTGTTTTATAGAACTCTTTTTACTATAATGGGCTTAGTTATATGACTGACGGAAGTGGAATTGACCACAGGGAGTATAATAAATCAAATGAAGAAGCCGACCGTCTGGGCAAAGAAGCCTGGAGTACGTGTCGGCTTCTTTTTTTGGAGGAATCTATGAAAGAATTAGAATTAAAGTATGGCTGTAACCCTAATCAGAAACCTGCTAAGGTTTTTATGGAAGAAGGAGAACTTCCTTTTACTGTCTTAAATGGTAAACCTGGTTATATTAACTTACTAGATGCTTTTAATAGCTGGCAGTTAGTTAAGGAACTAAAGGAAGCAACTCATATGAGCTGTGCTGCAAGCTTTAAGCATGTATCTCCTGCTGGTGTGGCTATTGGTACACCTTTAACTGAAGTAGAGAGACAGATGTATTTTGTAAAGGAAAGTGCTGACGTATTAAGTCCAATCGCGAATGCCTATATTAAAGCAAGAGGAAGTGACCGTATGAGTTCATATGGTGATTTCTGTGCTCTTTCTGATGTATGTGATGAAGTGACTGCTAAGCTTATTAATCGTGAAGTAAGTGATGGTATTATTGCACCTGGTTATACAAAAGAAGCTTTAGAAATACTTAAGAAGAAAAGAAGAGGCACATATTGTGTATTACAGATGGATCCTGACTATGTCCCTAATCCTGTAGAAATTAAACAGGTATTTGGTATTACTTTCCAGCAGGGTAGAAATAACTGTGTGATTAATGAAGAGATGTTTAAGGATGTTGTATCTAAGAATAAAGATATTCCTGAACATGCATTACATGATTTAATCCTTTCTATGATTACATTAAAGTATACACAGTCTAATTCTGTATGTTATGTCAAGAATGGTCAGGCGATTGGTATTGGGGCTGGTCAGCAGTCTCGTATTCATTGTACAAGACTTGCTGGTAATAAGGCAGATGTATGGTTCTTACGTCAGCATCCTAAGGTATTAGGTTTACAGTTTGCGGATGGCTTAAAACGTGCTGAAAAGGATAATACAATTGATGCCTATGTATCAGATGATTATGAAGATGTACTTGGTGATGACGTATGGCAGAACTATTTCAAGGTAAAGCCAGAAGTATTCACTAGAGAAGAAAAGAAAGAATGGTTAAAGAAGAATACTGATGTTGTACTAGGTAGTGATGCATTCTTCCCATTTGGAGATAATATTGAACGTGCTCATAAGAGTGGTGTGAAGTATGTAGGTGAACCAGGTGGTTCTATTCGTGATGATCATGTTATTGATACATGTGATAAGTATGATATGGTTCTTGCATTTACTCATCAGAGATTGTTCCATCATTAGTTCACACTTTTGAAAAAACTATGTTATAATGCACCTTATGAAAATAAATGAGAATGTAGAAATCAAAGAACTCACTACAATGCGCCTAGGCGGTCTAGCGCGTTATGTGATTGAATTAGAGACCGTAGAAGATGTAGAAAAAGCTTACTTATTTGCGAAAGAACGTCAGCTTCCTGTATTTATTTTAGGGACAGGAAGTAATGTCATTGGGAAAGATGAAGGTTTCAAGGGGGTTATTCTTTTAAACCGTATTAAAGGTATACGTTTTATTGACGAATTGACGATCGAAGCAATGGGTGGAGAACTACTTGATGATTTAGTTGCTTTTACTACAGAAAAGAATTTATCTGGTATTGAAGCACTGAGTGCTATTCCTGGTACAGTAGGTGCTGCACCTGTACAGAATGTGGGTGCTTATGGTCAGGAAATTGCACAGGTATTAAAGTCTGTTCATGCTTATGATTTAAAGGAAGAGAAGTACGTCACTATTAAAGCTGAAGATATGAAGTTAGGCTATAGATCAAGTATCTTTAATCATGGTGAAGATGCAGGACGTTATTTGATTATATCTATGACTATTCATTTAAGTCATGATACACTTACTCCTCCGTTCTATACTTCTTTACAAAGTTATGTAGAAGAACATCAGATTACTGATTTCTCTCCTAGATCTATTAGAGAAATGGTCACTGAGATACGTTGGTCCAAGCTTCCTAAACCTGAAGAAATGGCAAGTTCTGGATCATTCTTTAAGAACGTATATCTAGATGATGCAGAAGCAGAGCGTTTAAGAGGTATGAATGTACCCGTATGGGATGGTAATAAAGTACCTTCTGGATGGTTGATAGACAATGCAGGATTAAAAGGAATGGTTTTCCATGGTATGCGTGTATCTGAGAAAGCGGCATTAATTTTAATTAATGAAAGTGCACAAAGTTATGCCCATTTAAAACAGGCCAGAGAAGAAATTGTTTCTATTATTGAAAAGAAATATGGCTTGACTCTACAACAGGAGCCTGTTGAACTGGAATAAGTTTTATTCCAGTTTTTTTGTGTTCTTTCTTATGATATAATTAGTTAGATTAGGAGGAATTGCTATGTTATTTATCACTGACAATGAATTTGAACGTGTTGTTTCTAGAGCACGTAACCGTGATATTGCACGAGAATACTATCGAAAAGATTATGTTGTGAATGTGTCTATTACAACTGATAATCGTGGTTATTATCATATTTCTGGTAAAGTTATGATTAATGGTAATATCTATCTTCCCCGTGTTCTTGTGAATCCCAATTCTAAAATAGTTTCAACAGACTGTAATTGTATTTATGCAGATGAATATACAGCCTGTGGACATATAGGCGCTCTTATTTTAAAGATTCAGGAGTTATCTCCTAATACATTCCCTTATCGTTATGCTGTTGATTTAGAAAAGCGTGCCCAGGAAGAAAAGAAGAGTGCTATGAGACAACGTCTTTTATGGGAACAGCAGATGGCAGACTTTAGACGAATGGAGAGAGAAAAGGAAACCAATGCACTCACTGATTATATTAAAAAACAGTTAGAAAATCAGTTTACACCAGTAGATTCTACCCCTGTTCATTTAAGACTATGTGCAGATGATTGGCAGTTTGGTATTACTTTAAAGATTGGACGTAATAGAGATTATATGATAAAGAGTATTCCTAACTTTGTAACACAGATGCAGAATAATGAATATCATGCATATGGTAAGACACTCTCTTTTGTACATAATCCTGATATTCTTGATGAACCTTCAAAGAAGATTTATCAATTTATCTTAAGATATTATCATTCACATTTAGCAACTTATAATACATTATTCATTAATGATGATAATGTAGATGCTTTCTGGGATTTACTAGAAGAAATTCCTCAGGCAATGCATCCTTTTGCCCGTTTAGAGGAAGAATTACATCCTACTGTATCAGTGACAAAGGATAAACATGATACAATCCTAGAATTAGAAACAGACCTCTCACCTTATTATATGGGTAAGAAAAGTTTATATAGTTATAGCCCTGCTACACATTCTTTTACACGTTATCGTTTTGATAAACAGGGCGTAAGTGTTGAATTATTAAATAGATTTGATACATTACAGCGTCTTTATGTCGCCCATGAACAGTTAGAAAACTTTACACGTTATATTATTTCTCCTACAAAGAAATATATTGAATATGTAGGTTTAGAGGATAAAATCAAGGAAGAAACACATCTAGAAATCTATGCAGATGTAGATGAAGATGAGTATGCTCTCATTAATTTAATGGGTACTTATGAGGATGGTAAGCATGATATTCTTAAAGAAGATGTGCCTCATTCTTTAAAAGCAGATTTGATTATTAGTTTCTTAGAGAAATATAATCCTGATGATACGTCGGGACCTATGCGTTTTGATACACATCGCGATGAAACAATAGATATGATTCATGATGGATTAAAACACTTGAATAAGTTGACAGATGTTTATGTTTCTGATTCTTTACAGGCAATTGGAACTAAGAAGTCTATGAACCTCTCTGTTGGTATTAAGGTATCCCATAATCTATTAGAGATGGATTTGGATTCTTTAGATGTACCTAAAGAAGAACTCGCTGATATTATCGCAAGTCATCAGAAGAAGAAACGTTATCATCGTTTAAAGAATGGTCAGTTATTATATATTGATACACATGAGTTAGATGAATTAGGCAATATGATGGATCAGTATCATATTCTCCCTAAGGATATTTCTGAGGATGGGACAATTGATTTAAATCTTAATAGGGCTTATCAGATGGACTTAGCGGCTCAAGAATTTAAGCATATACAAGTCAATCGTGAAGAATCATTTAAGGATGTGTTAGACCATTTAAAGAATTATTCACATCAGAATCATGAATTAAATGAACGTTATGCCCCTATTTTAAGAGATTATCAGAAAGAAGGTTTCCAATGGCTTTCTACTATGAATGATCTTCATTTTGGTGGTATTCTTGCGGATGATATGGGTCTAGGTAAAACTATCCAGATTATGAGTTTATTAGAAAGTAATGAACATCATTTCTCTATTATTATCTGCCCTGCTTCATTGATTTTAAACTGGTTGGATGAATTTAATAAGTTCTCTTCTCATTTAAAAGTGACTTGTGTGATGGGAAGCGCAAAAGAGCGTAAAGAGATTATTAAGAACTATAAGCAGTTCGACGTTATGATTACTTCTTATGATTATATCCGTAAGGATTATGAAGAGTATAAAGAAATCGTGTTTGATTTTATTGTTTTAGATGAAGCACAGTATATTAAAAATCAGAAGACTAAGAATGCGATTGCAGTCAAATCATTGGAAGGTAAACAGCGCTTTGCCTTAACAGGTACACCTATTGAAAACTCACTCGCTGAACTATGGTCTATCTTTGACTTCTTGAATAAAGATTACTTATATAACTATCGTTATTTTAAATCTCATTATGAGGCACCTATCGTTAAGGATCATAATGAAGAGGTACAGTCACAATTACAGAAGATGATTTCACCTTTTGTATTAAGACGTACAAAGAATGAAGTATTAAAGGATCTACCTGATAAGATTGAAAATACTGTACTTGTAGATTTTAGAGAAGATGAAAAGAAGCTCTATTTAGCGCATCTAGCGCAGGCTAATAAGTTGTTACAGACTTTAGATGGTTCTAAGGATCGTATTCAGATTCTTGCGATGTTGACTAAGTTAAGACAGATCTGCTGTGAACCTCGTATTGTATTTGATGATGTGAAACATAAGTCTTCTAAAATGGAAGCATGTTTGAATATTATTCAGACATATAAAGATAATAATAAGAAGATTATCGTCTTCTCATCATTTAAGAGCTTATTGAATCTTCTTGCAGAAGAACTTGATAAGAGTAAAACATCTTATTATATGTTGACTGGTGATACGGATAAAGCGGATCGTAAAGGTTTAGTAGATGCATATCAGAATGATGATACAACAGTATTCTTAATCAGTTTAAAAGCGGGAGGTACTGGTTTAAACTTAACAGCTGCAGAAGGAGTTATTCACTTTGACCCTTGGTGGAATATGTCTGCACAGAATCAGGCAACGGATAGAGCATATCGTATTGGTCAGAAGAATAAGGTATTTGTATATAAGTTGATCATGGCTGATTCTATTGAAGAAAAGATTCAGACATTGCAGGCTGCAAAAAAGGATCTTGCTGATCGTTTTGTAGAAGGTAATAGTGGTTCTATTACGACAATGAGTGGTGAAGAAATCATGAGTCTATTTAGCGAGGATTGATATGAAAAAGATGACTATGGCCGATATTGCGAAAGAAGCAGGTGTGTCTAAGACAACTGTTTCTCGCTATTATAATGGTGGTTATGTAAAAGAAGAAACACGTCAGAAAATAGAAAAGATTGTGAAAGAGTATGATTATGAGCCTAATGTGCTTGCAGCGAATTTAAAAGCAAGTAAGACACATACTGTAGGTATTGTATGTCCTACTCTCACTTCTTATGCGTCTAGTCGTATGATGATGAATATTGATCAGTTCTTAAAGAAACATCATTATACAACAATCATCATTAATACTAATCATGATGAATTAGATGAAATCAAATCTATCACAAAACTCATGCAGTTAAAGGTAGATGGTATTGTCTTACTTGCAACATCTATCACAATGGCACATAGAGATATTGCGTCTAAGAGTTCTATTCCTATTGTGTTTATGGCACAGGCATATGATGATGGTGTGAGTGTTATTAATAATGACTATGAAGCAGGTTATACGATTGGTGAATATATTTATTCTAAGGGACATAGAAATGTTGTATACCTAGGAGTAAGTAGAAAGGATGTAGCGGTTGGTGTGATTCGAAGACAGGGTGTCTATGATGGATTACAGGATGTTCATCCTCATTTCCTAGAAACAGATTTCTCTGTAGAAAAGACGATGGATAAGCTTAATGACTACTTAAAGAATCATACATGCCCTACTGCCATCATCTGTGCAACAGATACAATTGCGATGGGATGTATGAAAGTTTTAAAGGATCATGGTTTACGTATTCCTGAAGATGTTTCAGTGACTGGTTTTGGTGGTTATTGGACATCAGGTGTTATTTCCCCTACCCTCACTACTATTAAGTTCCACTATGCTCATGCAGGTCAGATTGCAGGACAGATAATTCTAGATATGATAGAAGAAAAAGAAGTAGAACGTGCTACATTAATTAACTATACATTTGTTGAAGGAGAAAGCGTCAGAAGTATCTGATGCTTTTTTAGCAAAAATGTGTTATCGGTTCCATATTTTTTGTTGACAAGAACTTATATGCGTATTATGATACAGATGTGGAATCGGTAACATACCGATGGAGGAGGAAATTTCAATGGACTACAATAAAGTCGCAAAAGAAGTCATCTCTCATGTTGGTGGACCTAAGAATATCAAGAAAGCATTTCATTGTGCTACACGTTTAAGATTGATGTTGAAGGATCCATCATTGGCAGATGAAAAAGCATTAGAATCTGTAGATGGAGTAAAAGGTACATTCCTAGTACAGGAACAGTTCCAGATCATCTTTGGAAGTGGTACTGTCAACCTTGTGACAGATGAAGTATTAAAAGAATTAGGTATGGAATCTCAGGATCAGGCGGATGAAGAGATTGTAGAAAAAAAGGGAAATCCCATCAGCCGCGCTGTAAAGACATTAAGTGATATCTTCGTACCTATCGTTCCTGCCATCGTTGCAGGTGGTTTATTAATGGGGATTAATAACGTATTAACTGCCCAGGGTTTATTCTTTGCGAATAAGAGCTTAATTGAAGCTTATCCAATGTGGAAAGATTTTGCATCAATTATTAACTTATTCTCTAACGCTGCATTCACATTCCTACCAATTCTTGTAGGCTTTAGTGCTACTAAGAAGTTTGGTGGTAACCCATATCTTGGTGCTGTCATGGGTATGATCATGGTACATCCTGATTTATTAAATTGTTATAATCTTGGTAAAGTAGCAACACCTTACTGGAACCTATTTGGTTTAAAGGTTGCTGCAGTTGGTTATCAGGGAACAGTTCTTCCTATCTTATTTGTATCTTGGTTAATCGCTAAGCTTGAAACTAAGCTACATAAGATTACACCTTCTTGGTTAGATAACCTCACTACACCATTATTATCCGTATTAATTACTGGATTTATCACATTCCTAGCTGTTGGTCCTGTATTAAGAGAAGCAGGTAACGTACTTGCAGACGGATTACAGTGGATCTATTTCACATTAGGACCTGTTGGTGGTGCAATATTCGGTTTCTTATATGCACCAATCGTTATTACTGGTATGCACCAGAGCTTTATCGCAATCGAAACACAGTTACTTGCAAGTGCTGCACATAGAACATTCATCTTCCCTACTGCTGCAATGAGTAACGTTGCACAGGGTGCTGCAGTACTCGCTGTATTCTTCTTATCAAAAGATCCAAAACAGAGATCATTATGTAGTGCATCTGGTATTTCAGCATTACTTGGTATTACTGAACCAGCCATGTTTGGTGTAAACTTAAAGCTTAAATATCCATTTATTGGTGCTATCTGTGGTTCAGGTGTAGGTTCTGCTTGGATTGCAGGAACTAAGACTCTTGCAAGTGCTGTAGGTACTGCAGGTATTCCTGGTTTCATTTCTATCCCACCAGAAAGCTGGTTAAATTATGGTATTGGTATGGTTCTTTCAATGGCCGTTGCATTTGTAGTAACTTGTATCTTACATAAGAGAAATGTAGAAGGTAAAGAAAAGTTAAGCTCTCCAATGAAAGGTGAAGTCGCTCCTATTACTGAATGTCCTGATCCAACATTTGCCTCAAAGGCAATGGGTGATGGTTTCGTAGTATTCCCAGAAGATAGTAAGTTTTATGCACCTGCAAGTGGTGAAATCACTATGACTTTCCCTACTAAGCATGCATTTGGTTTAATGACAAATAACGGTACAGAAATTCTTGTACATATTGGTTTAGATACTGTCGCATTAAATGGTGAACCTTTCACTATGCACGTTAAGAAAGGTGATAAAGTAAAGAAAGGTCAGCTTCTTGTTGATGTTGACTTAAAGGCTATTGAAGAAGCTGGTAAGAAAACAGCCACTGCAGTAGTCATCACAAATGGTAAGACTGTAGACTTAGTTAAGAGCGGTGCTGTTGATGCAAAAACAGCTGTAGTAGAAGTCGCAAATCCAGTCGTAGAAACTAAGGCTGCCTAAGGAGGATTTTATGAAGGAAATGTATAAGCTAAAGTATCATCTAGAACCCGCTTCTGGATGGATGAATGATCCAAATGGACTTGTTGAAAAAGATGGTGTCTATCACATCTATTATCAGTATGCCTATGAAGCAGAAGGTGGACTTAAATACTGGAAACAATTCACAACTAAAGATTTCCTTCACTATCAGGATGAGGGCATTGCCCTCTCTCCTGATCACCCTCATGATAAGAGTGGTGCTTATTCTGGGTGCTGTTTTAATGATCATGGATTATTACGTTATTACTATACTGGTAATGTAAAACTTCCTGGTGATTATGATTTTATTAATGCAGGAAGAGAACATAATGTGATGATGGTTGAATCACAGGATGGTCTTGTATTAAATCATAAGGAGGTACTTCTTTACAATAAAGATTATCCAAGTAACATGTCATGTCATGTAAGAGATCCTTATGTTTATGTAAATGATGGCATGTATTATATGGTTCTTGGGGCAAGAACTCTTGATTCACATGGTTGTGTGATGTTATATACATCAAAGGATTTAAAGAAATGGGATTACATGAAGACAGTGAACTATCATAAACCTTTTGGTTATATGTGGGAATGTCCTAACTATTTAAGTTTTGAGAATAAGAAGTTCTTATTCTGTTGTCCTCAGGGACTAGAAAGTCATGATTATGATTACGAAGCTGTTTATCAGAATGGATACTTCCCTCTTTCTACAGATTTAGAGAAGGATTGTGAGCTAGAAGACTTTATAGAGTTTGATCATGGGTTTGATATCTATGCCCAGCAGTTCTTCAAAGATGAAAATGGACGTATAGTCATGGCAGGATGGATGGGGCTTCCTGATATTGACTATACAAATCCTACTGTAGAAGATGGATATCAGCATGCCTTCACTCTCTTTAGAGAGATTACTGAACATGAAGGCAGACTGTACCAGTATCCTATCGAAGAATACAAGTCTTTAAGAGAAGATAAGAAAGAAATACATGGTACATCTCTTGAAATGAATACGTCTTGTTTTGAATGTCATTTGCCTAAACTCCCTCAATCATTCAAACTTCATTTAAGAGGTGTAGATATGGAGTATGAAGATGGATTATTCACCATTGATATGAAAATGAACGGTTCAGGTCGTGGTGAGAAACATATTAAGATTCCTGAAATATATAATATGACTATTTTCAGTGATACATCTTCTTTAGAGCTATTCTTCAATGATGGTGCTTATGCGTTTACGACTCGTATTTATGATAAATCAGACAATGTAGAAATTGTATGTAATGAAGACATTGATATAACTGCTTATTCAATGAAAAACATTACAGTAGAACCTGTCAAATAGATAGGTTCTTTTTTTAGCACTTATATGAAGAAAGTGCTAATTTTTAGCACTCAAGTGTTGACATTGCTAAAGAGGTGACTATAATAGTAGTTGTAATCGATAGAGAGGTTACTAAGAAACAAGAAAAAACGTTGAGAGAGGCGAACAAATATGAGATATTATCCAAGTTTTAATGATGTGTTTGATGATTTATTTGATACAGGAGTAAGTAATCCTACAAAGACAAATACCATGTTATGTGATATTCGTGAAACAGAAAATAGTTATGTAATGAATATCGCACTTCCTGGATATAAGAAAGAAGATATTGGTTTGGAACTTAAGGATGGCTACTTAAAAGTATCTGCAGCTGGTAGAAAAGAAGATACAACTGGAAGAATTGTAAGACGTGAAAGATATAGTGGTAACTGTTCTAGAAGTTTCTATGTAGGTGAAGGATTTACTGAAGAAGATATCAAAGCTAAATTTGATAATGGTGAATTAATGATTTCTGTACCAAAAGAAGCACCTAAGAGAGTAGAAAAGAAATCAATTACAATCTACTAATAACACGAGATCAATGATCCCATGTTAAAATTTGATAAAGGAGATGTTATTTATGAGATTTTTACCTGGTTTCTATGATGTGTTTGATGATGGATGGATGCGTCCAACTACTAATGCAATGCAGTGTGATATTAAGGAAGTAGACAATAATTATGAAATGAATATTGCCCTTCCTGGATATAAGAAAGAAGATATTTCTCTAGACTTGACTGATGGTTATTTAACAGTTTCTGCAAATACTAATCAAGATAAGGAAGAGAAAGATAAGAACGGCAAGGTTATCAGAAGTGAACGTTATACAGGTAGCTGTTCAAGAAAGTTCTATGTTGGTGAGGGATATACAGAAGAAGACTTCGCTGCAAAGTTCGAGAATGGTGAATTGATGATCACTTTTCCTAAGACTGAACCTGAAAAGATTGAAGAAAAGAAAGCTATTATGATTGAATAGTTGATAACACGAGACGAAGAATCCCATGTTAAAATTTGATAAAGGAGATGTTATTTATGAGATTTTTACCTGGTTTCTATGATGTGTTTGATGATATGTTTGATGATGGCTGGATGCGTCCAACTACCAATGCAATGCAGTGTGATATTAAGGAAGTAGACAATAACTACGAAATGAATATTGCCCTTCCTGGATATAAGAAAGAAGATATTTCTCTAGATTTAACTGATGGTTATTTAACAGTTTCTGCGAATACTAATCAGGATAAGGAAGAGAAAGATAGTAATGGTAAGGTTATTAGAAGTGAACGTTATACAGGAAGCTGTTCAAGAAAGTTCTATGTTGGTGAAGGATATACAGAAGAAGACTTCGCTGCTAAGTTTGAGAATGGTGAATTGATGATTACTTTCCCTAAGACTGAACCTGAAAAGATTGAAGAAAAGAAACCTATCATGATTGAATAGGCAAACGAAAAGGAAGCACATGCTTCCTTTTTTTATACCGTTCTCATGTAATTGTAAACTTGTCTTTTGAAAGATTCCCAGCTCATTGAACCAGACTGCCCTTCTATCATTGGTCTAGGACACTCTTTACCCGACCAGTCATGATGCATGCGGAGTTGATCTATACTAAGGTTATATTGTTTTAATAATGCTGCTGCAAGTTTGGCAGCATTTTTTTCTGCAATATATAGATGACCATCTGAATTCACACATATCTCTATTGCGATAGAAGCACTATTACCTGGCATCACACCATCTCCTGCATGACCTGCCTGCTGGTTAAGTGGTAATGATTGGTAGATGCTGTAATCATCGACTGTATAATGCCAGGATGCTGCACGTACATTACCTGTATATTGAAGTTTAGCATGGCTTAAGGCATTGGCTCCTTTATTTATATTATCTGTTGTATGAATGGTGATATAGAGTGGTCTCATGGCATAATGCGTACGATGACTACTTGTTTCAGGAATCATATAATCCCTATAAATTGGTATACCTGTTGTATTCTCTATAGAATTATTAACATCAATGCTGACATATTGAGAAGAAACCCACCCTTTTCCTTCTATATACATATAACGTCCTGCTTCTTTAGTCACATGATAACTTCCTGCAGGAATCACTTGAGAGGTTGCATAATAAGAAAATGGTGCACTATACAGCGTCTTAGAAGCAGTAAATGTAATTGTATTAGAGATTGTAAGAGGCTGTACACCTACATAGCTTTTATGACTATACTTCCTACCATCTAGTCCTATATAAGTGAGTCCATCAAAACTCTCACACTCTATCGGTCTAGATAAGAGATGGTTACTAATAAGAATATGATCACTTTCTATAATCACCTGCGAGGGTGTATAACTAGGAAAACTGATAATAAGTAATATGACTACCAATATATTCTTCAATATTCTCTTCTGTTTTATTGTCAGTTTTTTATGTTTCATAGGTATTTCCTTCTTTCATTGCATTGTCATTATAATCTTAAAATGAGTGTATGAATACTATTTGAACTAAAACAACCCATTTACATACTGTAATTTTCAAATAGTCAAAAATGAAAACGCTTATTTTTTCACAAGTCCTTTTAATGTCTAAAAATCGCTATTTTAAGCCCTTTTTATACTATTTTTTACATGTTGTTTTCTTGAGTTTCATTGACTTTAAAAGCATGGTGTCATATAATTTTGACAGGTGATAACCCTCACCTTGAATCAACAGTCATTTAGTAATGAAAGGAGTAAAAAAATGATTTATTCAAAAGAAGTTGAAGAAATGTATTGCGTTAAACAGGGCGGCAATCATGGTTGTGCCCCAATTCCTGAAGAAGGCAAATGGGTTTATTCTAAAGAAATCAAGGATATTTCTGCTTACACTCATGGTATCGGATGGTGTGCTCCACAGCAGGGTGCTTGTAAACTTTCTTTAAATGTTAAGGAAGGTATCATTGAAGAAGCACTTATCGAAACTATCGGATGTTCAGGTATGACTCATTCTGCAGCTATGGCAGCTGAAGCTTTAGTTGGTAGAACTTTACTTGAAGCATTAAACACTGACTTAGTTTGTGATGCTATCAACACTGCAATGAGAGAATTATTCTTACAGATCGTTTATGGACGTTCTCAGTCTGCTTTCTCAGAAGGTGGTTTAGTAGTAGGTGCTGGTCTTGAAGACTTAGGTAAAGGTTTAAGATCAATGGTAGGTACATCTTATGCTACTAAGAAGAAAGGTCCTCGTTACCTCGAATTAACTGAAGGTTACATTACTAGAGTTGCTTTAGATAATGATGACCAGATCATCGGTTACGAATTCGTAAATCTTGGAAGAATGATGGACATGATCAAAGCTGGAGAAGATGCTAATGAAGCTGTTAAGAAGGCAACAGGTTCTTATGGACGTTTTGCTGATGCTGCTAAGTACATCGATCCAAGAAAGGAATAATTAGGAGGTAGAACAATGGCTATTACATTTGAAGGTTATGAAAGAAGAATCAACCAGATCACTAAAACTTTAAACGAATATGGTATCAAAGATATCGAAGAAGCTAAGAAGATCTGTGATGATAAAGGAATTGATGTTTATAACATCGTTAAATCTACTCAGCCTATCTGCTTCGAAAATGCTTGCTGGGCTTACACTGTAGGTGCTGCAATCGCAATCAAGAAAGGTGACGTTAAGGCTGCTGATGCTGCTAAGACAATCGGTATTGGTTTACAGTCTTTCTGTATCCCTGGATCAGTTGCTGATGATCGTAAAGTAGGTTTAGGTCATGGTAACTTAGGTTCAAGACTTCTTGATGAAGAAACTCAGTGTTTCGCTTTCTTAGCTGGTCATGAATCATTCGCAGCTGCTGAAGGTGCAATCAAGATCGCATTAAACGCTAACAAAGTTCGTAAGCATCCTTTAAGAGTTATCTTAAATGGTTTAGGTAAAGATGCTGCTAAGATCATCTCAAGAATCAATGGTTTCACATATGTTGAAACTCAGTTCGATTATTTCACAGGTGAGGTTAAAGAATTATCTAGAACTGCTTATTCAGATGGTGATAGAGCTAAGGTTAACTGCTATGGTGCAGATGACGTACGTGAAGGCGTAGCTATCATGCATAAAGAAGGTGTAGATGTATCAATCACTGGTAACTCTACTAACCCAACTCGTTTCCAGCATCCAGTTGCAGGTACATATAAGAAAGAATGTATCGAACAGGGTAAGAAATACTTCTCAGTTGCTTCAGGAGGAGGAACTGGTCGTACATTACATCCAGATAACATGGCTGCAGGACCAGCTTCATATGGTATGACTGATACTATGGGTCGTATGCATAGTGATGCTCAGTTCGCAGGTTCTTCATCAGTACCAGCTCACGTTGAAATGATGGGCTTAATCGGTATGGGTAACAACCCAATGGTAGGTGCTACTGTTGCAGTTGCAGTTGCTATCGAAGAAGCTTGTAAATAATTAATTCAACACTTAAAGTCCTGATTTATTCAGGGCTTTTTCTTTATATTATGAATATTAATGATTATCAAAAAGAAGCAATGAAAACATTAAATCCTGAACTTAATAAGAAAGATATACTTATTAATAGTGTTATGGGACTATGTGGAGAATCTGGAGAAGCCATAGATATTGTAAAGAAGTGGTTAATGCAGGGACATGATCTAGACAAAGATCATCTTATTAAAGAATTAGGTGATATAGCCTGGTATCTTGCTGAAGCAGCCACTGCATTAGATGTACCATTAGATACTATTCTTCAAGGAAACCTAGATAAACTACATAAAAGATATCCTGATGGATTTAGCACAAGTGCTTCTATAAATAGACAAAAAGAGGATTGAATCTGCACTTACAAAATCAATCCTCTTTCTTTATATTTCATAATCAACGGAAGGTTCATTTAAGTTTGAATTTCAACTTCAAAAAAATAAGATTACCTGATTTAGGTACATAATTTCTATCTTTCCACTTTTTTGATTTTTATCGTTGTTTGTATTTGTTTAAATAAATGCTATACTATCAGTATGGAGGATTGATTGTTATGAAACCAATTAAAGATATTGATTCAGTTAAAAAAAATAATGTTATTCTTCCTGAAACAATCGAAGTTAAGTTAAATGAAGCAGAAAAAGATTACGAAGAAGGAAGAATTCATACTGAAGAAGAAATATGGGGAAAGTTTAGTAAAAAGTATGGATTTAACTTATAAGATACTTTATACGCATTCAGCAATTGATGATTTAGAAAAAACATTATCTTAACTCTATGAAAATGAAGCAGTGCATTAAAAAGAGGATTGAATCTGTACCTACAGACTCAATCCTCTTTCTTTTCTATATTGTGACTGGTAATTTATCTACCACTGCTTTTTGTCCTTCTAATGTGAAATGAACCCCATCAGTCACATATTCACTTCTCAATTGTGTATGATCTTCATCCTGACATAAATCATCTAAATCTATATATCCATCTGCAGGATTTGTCTTAATCCATGCATTAATATCTTTTCTCATCTGATCTATTTCAGGTGTCCACTCAATGTCATCACCTTTATTTAATATATTACGTGTATAACCTTTCCAAGCAGAACGTGTCACTAAATAGACTTGAATATTTCTTTCATGTGCTTTATTAATAAGTGTCTTATAAGCATCAATCATCTGTTCTGTCGTTACCTTAGGTGCAATACCCATCATACTCTTACAATTAGGATGAATAATATCATTACATCCTACCTTGATAATTACAGTCTTTACACCTGGCTGATTTAAAGCATCTCTTTCAAATCTCTTCAACATAGATTCACCATAAGCCATACCAAGTTTTCCTGCTCCATCAGCACATAAACGATTTCCTTTAATAGCCTGCTGTAAAACACCTACATTATGAATACCAGCTAAATGGAGTTTTGTAGAGAATAGTGTAGGTATATCATTCGCAAGTGTAGAATCCCCAATAATAACTGCTGAATGTGCATCTGGTCGATTGACATCTAAACCAGTCAATAATGGGATCACATCATATTCACCAAAACTTCCATTCAATATCATTGGTACGCCTGTAGTTGCAGGAAGATTGACCTGATTACCTGAACTAATATACGTTTTACCACCGATTAAACCAAATGTTTTTAATTGATCCGTATTTTTCATATACATAGAAACAGTGACTGGTTCTAATGCATCTACATGATATTGTAATGGATCTGAATAAATAGTTTCTCCTTTTTCTAGTGTTACTTTCTTACAGCCATTAAAAGTTACAGTCTTCTTTGTAGGAAGCTTAATACGCTGTTTAGTGATTGTTTTCGCAATAGTCACAGCATCAATAGTCATAGGACCTGTTCCATATGTATTAGAGAATGTGAGACGTACTGTTTCACCTGTTAATGTAGGTTTAATCACAGTTCTAAATGTTAGATGATGTAATCCAAAATCTTTAAAACGATTTCCTAAGAATTTCTGTACACTAAATTCTACAGGACTTGTAGACCAAGAGCCTACCCAGTTTTCTTGTGCATAACTTGATGTCATAGATGGGAATAGACATAACGCAATACTCACAAGACATGTAATTATTTTCTTCATGAGATTTCCCCTCCCTTTTTTATATTATATCAAGTTGGAAAATCTCTCTTCTAGCATAAACATATATATACTCAAATATTATTCATAGTCACATACATATAATTAATTGTATTTAAGTTATACTTAGAAATACAACTAAAAACCCCTTCGTTTGAAGGGATTATAAGAACTTATCTAATTCAGTTTTCACCTGTTCATTGATCTTATTAGTAGGATGATCAATTCTATCGCCTCTCATGATCACAGATTCAATATGTCTTAATGCAAGTAGATCTTCTAATGGATTCTCTTTCATCACAATCATATCCGCTGACTTACCTGCTTCAATAGAACCAGTCTCATCATCAATACCAGCCATTTTCGCAGCCTGTAATGTTGCACAATGGATTGCATAATCATTACTTACTCCTACATATTTCTGGAAGTAGTGTAATTCTCTCCAGAAATCATATTGTGTAATCCAAGGGCATCCTACATCATTACCTAATACAACAGGAATATCATTTTCTAATGCCTGCTTTGCACATTCTATAATACCATCAAATACGACTTTACCATTGAATTGTTCTACTTCTGATGCGTTAGTAATAGAACGATCAAATAAAGCATATGGTAATGCAGGTGATAATGTTGTACATAAGAACGCATTGTTTTCTTTAAATAACTGTATCATATGTTCATCGAGTTTAGCTCCATGCTCAATAGAATCTACACCATTCTCTAAAGCCACTCTTACACCATCAGATGATTCTACATGAGCAGATACTTTAAAGCCTAATTCATGCGCTTTATCACAGACTGCTTTAACCATTTCAGGTGCCATCTTCAATTCACCAGGAACACCTTTAGCTTTTGCATCTAGTACTCCACCAGTAATCATTAATTTAATTAAATCTACATTCTGTTCCTTTGCTTTACTTACCTGTAACAGGGCATCATCAATTGTTTCAGCCGCAATAGCCACACTTCCTGCCATATGACCATGAGGAACTGAAATACCTTCATTAGCTGCTAAAATACGTGGTCCTCTCTTCTTACCACAATTGATTTCATCACGTACACGTGTATCAAAATCTCTAATACCCCCTACAGTTCTAATAGTAGTGACACCACTGAGTAACTCCATTTCTGCAAATCCACGTACCATATTATGGGTAATAGCACGAGTAAGTGGATTACTCATTAAGAAGTTCACTAGTTTTGCATTATCTCTCTGTTTCTTTTGTGGTTTCCCATTACCAGCTAAGTGTACATGCATATTAATAAGACCTGGCATAATATATTGTCCCTTTAAATCTACTACATGATAACCATTTAAGTCAGCTTCTTCTTGTAAAACAATATCCTTGATTTTCCCATGTTCTACAAGAATTGCGTAACCTTCCTTAACCTGCATATCCTTAGTACCATCTATTATTTTTCCATTGATATAAGCATCCATTATTATGCTCACCCCTCTCTTATATCTATGATATCATATTCACTTCACATTCTGACTTAGACATTTATCCTACTTTGACTAAAAAAGAAGAGATAGCATTACACTATCCCTTCCCTAAAAAAGATGAATCTTTAGTCTTTTTTCTTCTTTACAGAAACATAACCAGCTAAAGATAAAGCCATAGCTGATACTAATCCAAATAATGAAGTTGGATCACCTGTCTTAACAGTATCATCCTTCTTATTTTCTGGTTTAGTAGCTGGTTTTTCTTCAGGTTTTACTTCTGGTTTTGTTTCTGGCTTGATTTCAGGCTTAGTTTCAGGTTTTTCTGGTTCAGTTGGTTTTTCTGGTTCAATTACAACCTTTTCTTCTAAACCTTCTACTGCCTTAGTTAACTTAGCAACAACTTCATCAAGATCCTTCTGAGTTGCGTTTTCTACGTCAACAGCCTTAGCTTCTTCAACAGCAGCCATTAAAGCAGCCCAAGAATCTGCAGTATATTTCTTTTCATCTAATTCTTTAATTTCAGCAAGTTTAGCATCTAATGCAGCTGTATCACCCTTAAGAACATCTAAGCCCTTAATAGCATCTTCTAATTTCTTAGCTGCTTCATTGACTTCTTCCTGAGTAGCTTCTTTGTTTTCTAATATAGCCTTAGCTTCTTCTAATGCCTTACCAAATGCATCACGTGCTTTCTTAACAGCCTTATTTAAAGTATCTTCAGAGATAGCTTCAGCTTTAGTCACTGTTTCTTCTAGTTCAGCCTTATTCACCTTAGGTGCTACCTTTAAGTTCTTCATAGCTGTACGTAATGCATTCATTACTTCTTCATTAGTTAAATCTTCTTTTGCATAAGCCTTCTGAGCTTCTACTAATGCATCTAAGAATGTATCAACAGAATCAGCAGTCTTATCAGTTAAATCCTGAGCATAAGCTTCTTTTAATAGATCCTTAAGTTCAGTATTTTCAGCAATCTGTTCATAAGTGAACTTCATTTCTGCAATCTTATACCAGTTTTCAGCATCTTCTTTAATTAAGATCTTAACATACTTCACTGGCTGTTTATCGAATGTGAATGTGTGTTTCAAATGATCAGCATCCATCTTCATGTTACCTACTGTAGTCCAGTTTTCTTTATCTTCAGATACCATGATATCAGCATTTCTGATTATATCATCACCAGCAGTCGCAGGCGCAATAATTGTCACACCAGTCATATTCACTTTGTTCGCAAATGTGAAAGTAATATGTTTACCTACTTTCTGAGCATCATTGAACCATGTGAATGATGATTCATCACCATCAAACATCTTGTCATAGTTATAAACACCACTTGGATATCCATATGGATACCAGTTATCTGATGCTTCAACACTAGGAATATTTCCATCACGCTTCATTAAAGCATTTCTAGCAGCAACTAATTCATCATATGCAGTCTTCACTGCTTCATCAGTTACTTCTTCACCATAAAGAACCTTCTTACCATTCTTTACAGCTTCTAAATATTCAGCATAACCAGACACATAACCATTATCAGCCATTGGGTTTTCTACTTCTACCCATAATGGATAATAAGCACGTTTAACAGCTTTCTTCTTAGCATTATTTAACTGAACAAGAACTGCATCTACATCCTGCTGTAATGCCTTCTTATCATCATAAAGCTTCTGTGCTTCATCTAATGCAGCTTTGTATTCACTTAATGTTGCACCGATATAATCATTTTCATCTAAAGCATTATCTAAAGCAGCCTTTAAGTCAGTCTTATCTGTGTAGATTTCATAAGTGAAAGTGAAAGTATCACCCTTCTTACTATAAGTACCAGTTGCACTGTCCTTATCAGATACTAAACGATAACCATAAATCTTTTCAGCAGTGAATGTATATTCATCACCGATATTACCATAACGAGTCACTGGACTCTTGATTTCCTTACCATCTTTATCAACATAGTTGATAGTCACTTTACCTAATGAATCAGCTGGTAAGATTGAACCTGAATCTGGTAAAGTAGAACCTTTTTCAAATGCTGCAACATGTCCAAGTTTAGCATAGTTCGCCTTGAACTGATCATGAGAAATGATGCTGTTAGAGCTTGTATTCCATGCCTTAGTTGCAAGTGCACGCATTTCATTTGCGATATCTTCTGTGATTGTATCTTCATCACATACATCAGCCTTATCACACCAGATTGCTAGTGAAGCACCCTTGATAGATGGGTTATCATCTGCAATAGTGTTTGCCTGGAACTTACCAGGTGTCCACTGGTCGAAGATTAACTTATCAGAATTCAAGTTATCGAATGAATGCTGTTTACGTCCATCATCTGGCATAGATGGTCTTAATACATAATAGAAGAAACTTGCATTGACGTTATAGATTGTATCATGACCCTTATCTAAGAAAGTCTGAAGTTTCGCAATGCTGTAGTTCCAAGACATCTGGCTCCAGAAATCGATACCGATGTACTTATGCATTTCAATCATCTGTTTATTCTGTCCCCAGGAATTTTCTCCATAATAGATACCATCGTTCCAGATACGTGGAGTAAATCCTTTTTCATGTACATGTTCTGCTAAGTCATTGATATATTTGGCAATAACATCTTTCCATGTTGCATTAGGATCAATATTTTCTCTTGCATAGTTATCTAGTACTTCTTTGTACTGAGTAGTGAAAGGTGCACGGTCGAATTCCATATATTCATCGCCACCGATGTGGAAGTCTGTACATCCTTTAAATAATTCCATGTATTCATCATATAAGCTATAGATATACTTAATCGCTTCAGGATTAGTAACATCTAAACCTGATTTATAATTATTACCATATTTATCTTTCTGTCCATATTCTGGATGTGCTCTTAAAATCTGGTCAACATGGCCTGGAGAGTCAAATGATGGAATAACTTTAACACCATATTTCTTTGCTTCTGCAAGAATTTCTCTTACATCAGCTTTTGTTAGATGTTCTTCAGATACGATTGATGGATCTGTTTCACATTCAATACGGAAACCTAAGTTTTCTGAGAAATGCATCTGGATCGCATTCATCTTGAAATAAGACATTTCTCTGATCTGTCTGATGAACCAGTCTTTAGAAATGTACTTACGAGCCATATCTACATGGATACGACGTTCAGCAACGTTAGGATAGTCAACGATTTCACCATAAGCTAAAGTGCTATTATTCGCAATTGTAAGCTGTTCAATAGTACGTAAACCATATAATACAGCTGTTTCACTTGCCCCAGTTAAATGGATACCAGTGTCATCGATTGTGATCTTATAAGCTTCTTTACTTGTAGTCTTATCAGTGATTTCTGATACAGGTTTGATATCAATAGTAATATCAGTTGGTGCACCATCCTGATTATAAAGCATAGCCTGAGCATCTGCAGAGATGATCTGCTTAGCCATAAATTCAGAGTTAACTAATTTAACGATTTCTGCAAGTCTATTATTCTTTAAGTTGGCTTCATTCGCAACAATAACGAATTTAGAATCCTTAGTCATAACCCAAGTCTTATCAGAATCATCTTTAGTATATGACTGTAGGATTGGTGTAGTTGCAGCAACTAACTGTTCATTAGTCATTGTTCTTTCAGTAATTGCAGGCGTACCATTATATGCCTGTGCAACGATAGCGCCACTTGAAAGAGTCATAGAAGAAACGAGCATAACGCTCATTAATATACGTTTCATATTATTTTTATTCATTTTCACTTTTCCCTATCAAGTAAGAGGCAGGCTAAGCTGCCTCTTCTTTAATTTATTATGCTTTTTTTCTCTTTAATGAGATATAAACAATAGCTGATACAGCCATGAGAGCGAACACACCAGCAATCATAGTAGAATCACCTGTCTTAACAGTGTCATCCTTCTTATCTTCTGGTTTAATAGTTGGCTTTTCAGCAGGTTTTTCTGTTGGCTTTTCAGTAGGTTTTTCTGGATTAGTTGGTTTTTCTGGTTCAATAACAACCTTTTCTTCTAATGCATCTACTGCTTTATTTAACTTAGCTACAGCTTCATCAATTTCTTTCTGAGTTGCATTTTCTAAGTCAATAGCCTTTACTTCTTCAACTACAGCCATTAATGCTGCCCAAGATTCAGCAGTATATTTGCTTTCATCTTTCTTACTAACAACTTCAAGAGCTGCATTTAAAGCTTCTGGATTACCTCTAAGAACCTTTAATCCATCTAATGCATCATTTAATGCCTTAGCAGCTTCATTGACTTCTTCCTGAGAAGCATCTTTAGCAAGAACAGCCTTAGCATTCTCTAATGCCTTATTGAATACTTCAACGTTCTTCTTAATTGCTTTATTGACTTCTTCTTCAGTTAAAGCATCAGCCTTACCAATTGCTTCAACTAATGCATCTGTATTGATGACAGGAGCATCAACTAAGCCTTCGATAGCCTTCTTTAAGCGGTTGATTACTGCTTCATTCTTGATATCTTCAGCAACTAATGCTTTCTGAGCTTCAATAAGTGTTTCTAAGAATTCATCTCTAGATGCAATTGTCTTGCCTTCTAAATCTTCTTCCTTAGCTTTTTCAATTAAATCTTTTAATGTAGTATCTTCACCAATTGCTTCTAATACGAACTCAACTTCAGAAATCTGATACCAAGCACCGTATCCTGAATTGAGATAAATTCTGACATACTTAACTTCCTGAGCATCAAAGTCAAATCTCTTTTCTAATGGATCTGTTCCCTTTAATGTTCCAACTGTTGTCCAGTTCACTTTATCAGCAGAAATCTGAACTTCAGCATCACGTAAAATATCACCCTGGTCTGCCTGTACAACATTCACACCTGATAATTTTACTTTACCTGGGAATGTGAATAATACTTCATCACCAGCTGTCTGGTCAGCACCAAACCAACACTTAGAATTACGGTTACCATCAATCATGTTGTTGTATGAGTACCAGCTATAGTATCCCTTAGTTGCAGAAATAGTAGGCTTATCTGCAGCTTTCTTAATTAATGCTTTCTTAGCATTCATGATGTTGTTATAAGCAGCTTCAGCTGTTTCAACATCTAAGTTTTCATCTTTAAGAGTGTTCTTTCCGTTATTAACGGCATTCATGTAAGCCTGATATCCAGATGCATAAGCCGCATCACTTACTGGATAATAAGCTTCTACATATAACTTATAGAATTGAGCCTTTACAGCCTTTTCTTTTGCAGTACGAAGTGCAGCTAATGTTTCATCAACTTTCTTCTGTCCTGCTGAAGGATCTTCTTTAACATCTTTCGCAACGTCTAGAGCTTCTTTATATTCCTTCACTGTTTCAGGAATATAATCTTTAATCACTAATGCATTATTCACTTCTTTGTTTAATGCTTCCTTATCAGTATATGTCTTATAAGTTAAAGTGATTGTTTTGTTTTCTTTGTATGTACCAGTTAATGATTCACTTGCCTTTTCGAACTTATAACCATAAAGTTCCTTAGGTTCAATAGTGTATTCATTGTCCTTTAATCCATATAAAGTTTCTGTTGGTTCAATTGTCTGTCCAAATTCATTCTTATATTCAATTGTAAGTGCAACAGACTGACCTTCATAAAGAACCTGACCTGGTTCTGGTAGGACGCTCTTATAACCTGGAACGCGTCCAATCTTATCAAATGCCTTCTTTACGTCAGCATATTCAGGCATTGAATCTGATGTGTTCCACATCTTATAAGCAGTAGCACGAGTTCTATAGAAGATGTTATTAGCCACTGAATCCTGTGTCATATAACCTGGAACGTCACACCAAACTGCATAAGAACCACCTCTCACAAAGTTTGCATAAGGTTTCTTATAAGTCTGTGGTACACCACCCTGTAATGTAGAGAACTTACCTGGGTTCCATTCGTTATAGATTCTATCCCCTTCAGGACATGCATTCTGTAACCACCAAGAAGATAATACATAATACATATAAACATCTGAGAAGTTAACAACTCTGTTACCGTTCTGTACAAACTTTTCAATGCTTGCACAATTCTGTGGAGCAGCCCAATAACAGATTTCGATATCTGGATCTAACTTATATCCAGTATAGTTTCCATACATCACACCATCGTTCCAAGTTCTAGGAGTCATACCCTTTGACTTAGCGATTGCTGATACTTCATTGAAGTATTCCATGATCTGTACATACTGTTCATTAGAGAAGTTAGAGAATTTTTCTAAGAATTCATCTCCACCAATGTTAAATCTCTTACATCCAGCTTCTGAGAAGAAATCGATAAATTCAGTCATTAAATCGATTAAGAAGCCGCGTGCTTCGTCATTTGTAAAGATATTGAAGCACTGTGCTCTTCTACCATCAGTTGGGAATAAGCTTGCACAGCTATAATCAGATGGTAAATATCTTAGAACTGCACCAAGATGACCTGGAGAGTCTAAAGATGGGATGACTTCGATATGATATTCGTTAGCAACCTGAATGATTTCTAACATATCCTGTTTAGTTAGATACTGGTTGTTGACATACTGGAAGCCATCAATTGCTTCTAGAGTATCACTCTGTAATCTGAAACCTTCATTTTCAGAGAAATGAAGCTGAATTGAATTGTATTTCTGCCAAGATAAATCTTTAATTAATGAAATGATCCAATCTTTTGTGAAGAACTTTCTTGCACAGTCCAAATGGAAAGAACGGTCTTCAACATCAGAATAGTCAACAATGTGTCCTTTAGTAACAACATTGTCACCTTCAATTAACATCTGAATAACAGATGTTAAACCATAATAGATTCCTGTTTCATTTTCTGCAGAAATTGTAATATTATTCTTAATATCTACTGCATACGCATCATTTTTACCAGTTAAATCTGGATTAGTTCCCATTTTTACAATGATGTCATTGTCTGCAGCATTTTCTAATGTACCAAAAACAATCTGTGGTGCTTCTGATAAAACACCTTTGTCTAACAACTGCGAACTTGCACGTTTCAAATCACGTAATAACACTTCATTATTAAGTGTCTTTTCATTTGAAACCACAAGTAGACGGCTTTTCTTTGGCAATGTAAATGTGTCTGAATCCTTTGTGTAACTCTGTACATTTGGATAAATCACATTAGGTGCCGCAAAAGCTGGTGCAGCTGCAGAAGCAACTCCCGATAGCGCAATAATTGCAGCTAAGCCTACTTCAACAATTTTTTTCCCTTTCATGATTTCACCTCTTTCTTTGTTGATAAGACTAAAGATTTCACCTCCACTCTTAAATTTGATAGATTGAAACAAAAAAAGACCGCATTCACGGTACCCTAAAAAGGGCGTGTGAATGACGGTCTTGCCTACTTAAAGTAACAATCCTTCCACATCAGTATACATGACCCGATATGAATAAGTCAACAGAAATCGCTTTCAAACTGTAACAATATTACATCTATTCACATTATTTGTATATAATTTATATAAAACGAATTTCTATTGATATATAGTCACTTTTTAATGTTTGTATTTAAAATGCATCATTATCTTTCTTTTCAATTACCTTCCTAAACACCTCATTGAGTGGTTCCCATGACTCTTCACCATCCATCAGAGAAGATACATCTCTTTCTTGTAAACTAGTTAGTATAAACTCATCTAAAGAAGAAATATGATCCACATACTTCTTCTCATTACTATTCTTCTTAATCATTAATAGCTGATTCATATCTTCTCTTAATTCATTAGGAAGTTCACATTCTATCAGTCTCTCTATTTCTATAGGAGGCTGCTTTTTGTTATGTATAATATAATGACTAGATAAGATGCAGCGAAGAATATAGAGATACTTCTTCACAGGTACCTGTTCCTTATTTATATACTTCAATAATGTTTTTGCCATTTTATGATAATGATGATATGACTTCTTCTGTGAAAAATAGAGAGGAATCACTTTTCTAATATAAGATGTTTCTATAGTTTCTTTATACACAATAGGTGATGCAAACCATTCAAGCAGTGATGGATTAGACTTATAGAGAAGTCTTAAAGCCTTCTTAATATCCCACCCACTTATGTCAAACACCTCATCTATTGGCAGTTCTATTACATCTGATTTTTCATCTAGACATAGATAATCTTCTTTTATTCTTACATAAATAAAACGCACATCGTAATCACTATCCATAGACTCAAAGCCCCAGGCACGACTTCCTGACTCTATCGCATATATAATCTTTACATGTTCTCTCTTCTCAATCTCCTTGAGTTTATTAATAATTTCTTGTCTCATTTCCATGCTCCTTATAGTTATACACAGGCTTTAACACCTCTATTACATCAACTGTTTCTTTCACTATATCTAATATATCTTTCACTGATTTATATGCCTGTGGTGCTTCATCCAATGTATCTAGCGAAATAGATGTTGTATAGATTCCTTCCATAGATTCCTTGTACTCATTGATATCCAACATTTCTTTCGCCTGCTTACGTGACAATATTCTTCCTGCACCATGTGGTGCTGAATAGTTCCATTCCCTATTTCCTTTACCTATACCTATAATAGACCCATCCTTCATATTCATAGGAATAAGAACCTTCTCACCATCTCTCGCACGTATAGCTCCTTTTCTTAATATCATTTCATTAATATCTATATAGTTATGAATAGTATGAAAAGACTCTATTTCTGTAAGGGATGTTTTATCCATAATCATATTGGCTATTAATTCTCTATTTCTCATCGCATACTTCTGACATATCTCTATATCATAAAGATAATCATTGAGTGCATCCCCATATAGCCAGCACAAGTCTTCTGGAATATCTATAGTTCCATAGCCTTCCTTAAGTTTCTCTAATACTTGATTGATTTCCTTGCTTTTACCATGTTCTTTATATTCTTTAATAACTTCATTGCGTCTTAATATATATTCATCCCATCCTCTATGTAAATCAATTGCACGTCTTTGATATATTTCTGCTACCTGTTTTCCAAGATTACGACTCCCTGAATGAATCACCAAATAATAATCCCCTGATTTAGACTGTTCAATCTCTATAAAATGATTTCCTCCACCTAGTGTTCCTAAAGACTTTTCTAGATGAGATAATTTTTTAAGAGATGAATAACATCTTAACTTCTTTAAATCAAATGATTCTATAGGTGTCTCCCATACATTCATTCCTGAAGGAATCCATGAACATACTTCATCGATCTTCTTAAAATCAATTTCTTTATTCAACAACTTTACTGTATACATCCCACACCCAATATCTACACCTACAATATTAGGACATACCTTATCTACAATTGTCATTGTAGTACCAATCGTGCATCCTTTTCCTGCATGAACATCTGGCATAATACGAATCTGACTTCCTAAAGTAAGATCATAATCACAAATTCTTTTGATCTGTTCTAAAGCTTTTTCATCTATCTGTGATGCAAAACATATCGCATTATTTTTCTTTCCTCTTATTTTTATCATCGTCCTCACCTCAACAACATCATATACAAGATAAGAACTATTTTCGTGGATAAAAAGTTGCGAACTATGGTAAAATTGTATTCAAGGAGGGAAATCCTATGTTTGATTTAACGGATGATGAAATTTTAATCGCCACAATATTTATTCCAGTGATTGTAGCATTACTCTTATTTCTTCCAATAATAATGAAAGGCATTAGTGTATGGCATAAGAATAATAATTCACCACGATTGAGTGTTCCTGTGAAGATAGTCACTAAACGTGCACATACCGATGTAAGTAATGGAGATTCACACACAACATATTATGTTACTTTCGAAACAGAAAGTGGTGATAGAACAGAGTTTGCAGTATCAGGTCGTCAATATGGATACATGGTAGAAGGAGACCAAGGAAAACTTACTTTTCAGGGAACAAGATATATATCATTTGATAGAAATTTTTAACATACGAATCATTGCGTTTATAAATAAGATAAGACCATAAAAAATAATTTCAAACTATGGTAGAATGATATTCAAGGAGGGGAATCCTATGTTTGATCTAATGTTCACAATTGTACCAGTCTTTGTCATTGGTATGATTATTTATGTGATAGTCAGTGGTATTGGTACATGGCATAAGAATAATAATTCACCACGTTTAAGTGTTCCTGTGAAGATAGTTACTAAACGTGCAGATACGACTTATACAAGCCAGCAGGATATGATGGCATCATCACATACAACCTACTATGTGACTTTTGAAGTAGAAAGTGGCGATAGAATAGAACTAGTAGTACCAAGTAGTGAATATGGATTCATGGTAGAAGGAGATCAAGGAAAACTTACTTTTCAGGGAACAAGATATATATCATTTGATAGAAATTACTAAAAGGGCGATATTAAATCATCGCCCTTTTTAAATATGGTAGTTTTTCTGTTTCTTTAGTCTTTGTCTTATGAGTTGTTTAAATTCTATAGGTTCTATTACCTTGATCATAGGTCCAAATGACAATAATCGAATCACCATCTCTGTTTCATCTGATTCATCATAGAAAAGTTTAACTATATAAGTCTTTTCTCTCTTCTCTGTTTCTCTCTTAAAATGTGCAAAATGAAGAAGAACTCTATCCAGTGTATTTTTTTCATTCTTTAATTCTATCAATACATATTTTTCTACTCTTTGTTTATTTGTAGTAGAAACATTATTGTTGGTCAAATGACATTCTTCTATTCTTGAAACATTGATGACTGTTCCATCACACGCAACTAAGCGGAACTTATCATCCTTCTCTGAATATTCCAATAGTTGTGGTAAAACATAACTTGTTTTCTGCTTCGTTTTCCATGTCACAGCTAAACCAGACTTCTCTTTAATAGCCTGCATGATCATATGAAAGTTCTTCTGATATTGTAAGTCAGTATAAGGATCACCATCACTATATTGATCAAAGATATAAATATCATCAGGTGTAAAGAGTGGTTCTACATCATCTAGAAAAGACCAGGAATAAGAAAATAACTGCATACGAGGATCTAATAAAATAGCCTTTAACCATCTCTTTTGAAGGAGTGTCAAAGGATAAGTAGAGACATCTATATTCTTTATAGGCCATCTTTCTAACGCTTCCTCTAACATCATAAAGCTTTCTTTAAATGCATTCTCATTTATTATCTCATGTACATCAGTAAATGAGGACTGTATAAGACAAGTCACTGTCTTATAGTAAAGACTATATATTTCATGAAATATCATCTTATTCCTCCTCATAATAACGATACATTTCTTCTAAATCTCTTTTAAACTGATTTTCTACTTCTTTATTTGATATGGAAATAGACTGTATACGACATATGAATGTACGAATCCAAGGAATCATTTCCTTTACATCATATACTTCTGCATAGAAACGACTTGTATTCTCATTCAGTCTTTCTACATATCCACATCTCTTTTCGCGCAATAATCGTCTATATATATGTTCTTCCCATGGTTCATGATGTAGAGTAAATTCTACTGTTTCTAAAGAACCATTAGAAAAACTTACACCCCATAGATGTTTCTTCATTTCTTCTAACTCTTTTCTATATACCTTAAAGTCTTCTGCTTCTTCTAGAGTCTTAATAGAAACAATATGATCTAGACGAAATGAATGTATCTTTTTACTTTGACACATATAAGCCATTAAATATTGTCTGCCATCCTGTACACTAACAAATATGCTAAGAGGGAGCACCTTTGTTTTATTATTTGATATTCTTATTGATACATACTTATGATCATGTATCGCATTGAATAAATCATAGAGCACTTCACTGTCTAATACCTGCGTCAAATAATGATGTTTAAAACCAAAGAGAGAATCTTCTTTCTCCTGTTTATCAAGTATATAAGAACCAATGACACCACAAGGAGATACTTCACTAAAGAAATCAAGAATATCATGAGGAATATTATAATCTTCACTTAATTGATAATAGATTTTCTTGCCTTTCTTATTTGTGATAAGAAGTCCTTCTTTTACATATTCTTTTAGTTTCTTTCTAAGTGTTGATTCGTCGTAGAGATAAGTGTGATTTGTCTTCTCATCTATTTTATCCATGAGTTCACTCATGGATAAAGGTGTGTGCAGTAAGTCCAAGATAAGAAAGTGAAGAATGATGTCATGATCAGTAAAACTTTTTGTTTTCCATACTCTATATAAGGGATTATGCTGCGTGATACGTGTATCAATAGATAAGTAAGGAACCTTACCACCTGGTGTTATATGATAATCAATATAATCATTCATATAGCTTTCTATACGTCTTTTTTCATTATCATAGGAACGTGCACTTTTAATTGTATAGTCCTGTCTACTCTTGAATCCGTTGATATAGAATTCTCTGATATACTCACGTATTTTATTGAAGTTCTTAACTGGTTCCTGATACATAATCTCAACTCCTTTTCATAAAGTATAACACAAAAAGGAAAGCTTTCACTTTCCCTAAATCAAATGATATTTCTTCAAGTTTTCTTTGATTTCTTCTTCCACATGACTATGATGTCCACCTAACTTAATAGAAGGTTTTGTCTTACCATGGAAATCACTACCACATGTATAAAGAATATTGAGTTCTTTTGCCTTATTATAGAAGTATTGATTCACTTCTTCTAAATGATAACTAGAGAAACATTCAACACCTTGTAATCCTAGTTCGACCATTTCATCTAGCAGTTCAAACTGTCCTTTCAGATTATTCCCAGGATGAGCTAGCACTGCCACTCCACCATGTTCATTAATAAGCTTTATAGTCTCTTCTAATGTAGGAAATTTAATTTCCGTATAACAAGATTTACCCTGTGCATAATAATCCCAATAGAAATTCACAAAAGGATTATCACTTCTAGTTCCACCTTTACGATATGGTTTGAGTAGTTCATTCTCTAAATAACGTGGATCATTTAATAATGCTTCACCAAACATTTCTCCTGTATAAACACCATTAGAAGATAAAGCATCTAATTGTGCTTTCTCTAATTCAAAACCTAGATGATTAGTCAATTCTAGTTTCTTTAAGCTGCATGTCTGTTCCTGTTTTTCAATACTTTCACCTAACTTATTAAACTCTTCTGAATCATCAACACCATATCCTAAAACATGAAGATTCACACCCTTATAGGTACAATCTACTTCAATAGCTGGTATATAAGTCATACCTAATTCCTTACATCTTAAAGATGCTTCATTATTCGCTTTAATCCAGTTATGATCCGCAATAGCCATGATCTGGATACCTGATACGTGACACATGTCTACTAACTCTGTTGGTGTATATTCACCATCATCACTATAGAAACTGTGCATATGTAAATCAATCATATATTTCCTCCTCTCATATATATCCATCATAACATGAACAATCTATCAACTTCAGATAATTCATATCTTATCATTCATTTTACGTGACAAATATTAATCATTGTGATAATTTATTTGAAAAAGGAGTTGGTTTTATGAAATTATCTCATCGTACTGATACATTCACTGATTCAGTCATACGAAGAATGACAAGAGTATGTCTCAAATATAACGCTATTAATTTATCTCAGGGGTTTCCTGATTTTGATCCACCAAAAGAAATATGTGATCGTTTAGCTGAAGTGTCTCATGAAGATTATCATCAATATGCAATCACATGGGGTGCACAGAACTTTAGAGAAGCACTCGCAAAGAAGCAGGAGAAATATATGGGATTACCTATAGATCCTAACAAGAATATTGTAGTAACATGCGGTTCTACAGAAGCCATGATGTGTGCCATGATGACTGTCTGTGATCCAGGAGATAAGGTTGTTGTATTCTCCCCTTTCTACGAAAACTATGGGGCTGATGCGATTCTATCTGATGCCAAGCCAATCTATGTTCCATTACATCCCCCACTATTTAATTTTGATAAGAAAGAACTAGAAGATGCCTTTAAACAGCATCCTAAAGCATTGATTCTATGTAACCCTTCTAACCCATGTGGTAAGGTATTCACAAGAGAAGAATTAGAATATATTGCCTCACTTGCAGTGAAGTATGATACTTATGTCATTACAGATGAAGTCTATGAACATATTGTTTATGCACCAAATAAACATGTATATTTTGCGTCTCTTCCTGGTATGTTTGAAAGAACTATTTCATGTAGTTCACTCAGTAAGACTTATTCTATCACTGGCTGGCGTTTAGGTTATATTATTGCGCCAGAACATATTATTGATGTCGCAAAGAAGGTACATGACTTCTTAACAGTTGGTGCAAGTGCACCATTACAGGAAGCGGCAGTAGTAGGACTTGAATTTGGTGAAGACTACTATAAAGAACTACAGACACTATATACACATAAGAGAGACTTATTCTGTAATGGTTTAAAAGAACTTGGTATTACTTATACTGAACCTCAAGGCACTTATTATGTTCTTGTAGATATATCTGAATTTGGTTATAACGATGATGTCAAGTTCTGTGAAGATTTGGCTCGTATTGTCGGTGTAGGTGCTGTACCTGGTTCTAGCTTCTTTAAAGAAGATGTGAATCATCTCATTCGTTTCCATTTTGCTAAGAAAGATGAAACACTACTTGCTGCATTAGACAAATTAAAAGATATGAAAAAAAAGATGCCCCATTATTAAGGCATCTTCGGTGCACTTTCACTAATCATTTTCGCTACATCCTGTGCAGGAACAAGCTTTCCAGTCTTTTCCCAATTAATAAATGTATTGAGTAAAGCACCTGCATAGTAGTACGCACGATAAATCATATCTTTATGATCAGAATAGAGTTCTACCATGAAATGGTTGACTGCATTCACTAATACAGAATAAAGACCCTGTCTTTCCATGATGATAAAGAATGTTGCATACTGATCAAAGAATTCTATTGAAAACAGAATATGTGAGTATTCCATAAAACGTTCTCCTTTAGGACGTTTTTTATGTTCTGTCAAATATTGAATAATGATTTCACGTAGATAGTCTTCTATCGCATTGATCTTAGAATCATAATAATGATAATAAGTCATACGTGAAATACCTGCTTTTTTCGCAATCTGGCTTACTGTGATCTTATCAAGAGGTTCCCTCTTCATAAGCTCTACAATAGCCTCTCCAATACACATTCTTGTAAACCTATTTCTTTGTGTTTTCTTATTTGAGTCCATAAACAACACCTCTTAGTAAAATATTTACATAAACTTTCTCTTTGTAAATTGTATCATTTCATCATTTGAACTACAATAGTATTGATAGGGAGGTTTTTCGCATGAAAAGAAAAATTGTAGCTGACTCATCTTGTGATATGTGGGAATTAAATGGCGTAGATTTTGAAGTTGCCCCAATTACTATTTCTACTGATAATAAACACTATGTAGACAATCAGGACTTAGATGTTCATTTAATGTCTGAAGAATTCGCAAAATACAAAGGTGTATCTCATACTGCATGTCCAAGTGTTGGGTCTTGGTTAGATTGTTTTGAAGGATATGATGAAGTATTTGTCATCACTTTAACTGGTTCTATGTCAGGAACATATAACTCTGCCATGACAGCTAAAGGTATTTATGAAGAAGAAAATGATAATGTAAAGGTCCATGTATTTGATAGTTTATCTACAGGTCCTGAAATGAGATTACTTATTGAAAAATTAAAAGATTTCATTGAAGAAGATCTACCATTTGAAGAAATTGTAGAAAAAGGACAGGATTACCTTAATCATTCTAGATTATTCTTCGCGTTAAAGTCTTTACATAATATGGCTATGAATGGTCGTATCAATAAAGCTATTGCATCTGCGATTGGGATGTTGAATATTTCTATTTTCGCAACTGCGAGTGAAGAAGGTACTATCCAGCCAATCAGTAAATGTCGTGGTGAAAAGAAAGTTGTGAAATCTATGATTGAACATCTTGAAAATGCTGGATACCATGGTGGTAAAGTACGTATTTCACATGCAGATAATTTAAAGCTAGCACATAATGTAAGAGATAAAATTTTAGAACTTTATCCTAATGCGGATATTATTGTATATCCAATGGGTGGTCTATGTACTTATTATGCTGAAATAGGTGGACTACTTGTAGGTTGTGAATGTTAAACCAGTTGAGAAACTGGTTTTTTTCATACCTAAAATGATATAATACAGGTCATAGGAAGGTGAATACTTTGAAGAATAAATTAGTGAAGCTCTTCTTTTCTACCCTTTATTTAAGTGCTTTTACTTTTGGTGGAGGATATGTCATTGTCTCTTTAATGAAAAAGAAGTTTGTGGACGAATATCAATGGATTGATGAAGATGAGATGTTGGACTTAGTGGCTATAGCTCAGAGTGCACCAGGACCTATTGCGGTTAATGGTGCCATTGTAGTGGGATATAAGATGGCAGGACTACTAGGTATATTCATCTCAGTACTTGCGACTATTATTCCTCCTTTTGTAATCATATCTGTTATTTCTGTCTTTTATGAAATATTTAAGACTAACTTGATTGTATCTTTGATGTTGGAAGGTATGCAGGCAGGTGTGGGTGCAGTGATCGCATCCGTATGCTTTACTATGGGGAGTGGTCTCTTAAAAGAGAAGAATAAGCTTTATCCTGTGATTATGATTGGTGCTTTTATCGCTAACTATATATTTAATATCAACGTCATGATAGTCATTATTGTTTGTATCATGATTGGATTACTTTATTCTATGAAAGGAGTGCAGTCATGATTTATCTACAATTATTTTTAAGCTTTTTGCAAGTTGGCGCATTTAGTTTTGGTGGTGGTTATGCCGCTATGCCTCTTATTAAACAGCAGGTGATTACTGCGCATCATTGGTTAACTGTCTCTGAATTCACTGATCTTATCTCTATCTCACAGATGACACCTGGTCCTATTGCGGTTAATGCAGCGACTTTTGTAGGAATCAAGATAGCCGGTATTCCTGGTGCCATATGTGCGACGATTGGCTGTGTTTTACCTTCATGTATCATTGTTGGTATCATCAGTTATTTCTATATCAAATATAGACATATGGATAAATTACAAAATGTCTTAAAGATGTTAAGACCAGCCGTAGTCGCTTTAATCGCAACTGCAGGTGTCTCTATTCTTACAACTGCCTTCTTTGGTGAAACATTTAAGATTCATCTTGTCGTGATATTTAGTCTATGTGTCATCTTACTTACTAAGTATAAGTGGGATCCTATTCTTGTCATGATTTTGGCAGGAGTTATGAATACAATATACTACTTCATTTAAAAAAGCCTCTAAGAGGCTTTTTAAAGTTGATTGAGTATATCTCCAATATCACCATCAATACAAATAGATTGTGAACTAATTTCAGGTGGACATGATTCATATCCTTTATTTATAGATACGTAAGTTGCTTCAGGGTTATTGGCTGTCATTCTCCAGAATGGGTATTTAATAATAACAGGTGTGTTATATCCTACACCTAATTCTAAAAAGAGTATCTTTTTATTTCTTCTCGTACGTAGGAATTCTGTATATCTCTCTTTCGCAAGATACCATCCTTCATCTTCCACAAATGTGTCATCACAACGTAAGTTCATAGTAAGTGGTTTACCACAATGAGGACAGACAGGTATAAGTTCTGTAGGTATTTTCATATCCTTCTGTTTTTGTATCATCTCTTCAATGATAGCTTCATTGTCATAAGTTTCCTGAGTACATGGATCACTACATTGGAATAATCCATAATCACCCTGTGTATAGAATAATCTTTGCTTATCAAAGCCTGCTTTTTGAAAACAATGATCTACATTAGTCGTAATCACAAAGTAATCTTTCTCTTTCACAAGTTCAAAAAGCTTATTATAGACATCCTTAGGAGGTTCCATATAACGATTAATATAAATATAACGACTCCAATAAGCCCAATGTTCTTCTAGACTATCAAAGGGATAAAAGCCTCCAGAATACATGTCTTTAAAATGATATTTATGAATAAAATCAGAAAAATACTGATTAAAACGAGGACCACTATATTCAAAACCTGCAGAAGTAGATAAACCAGCTCCTGCACCTATCACGATACAATCAGCCTCTTCTATTACCTGTTTAAGCGGTTCTAAGTAGTTCTTCATAGATGTTTTTGTCGCTGTCTTTAAACACATTGAATATCACCTTCACTTTACTTTTTGTTTCTTCTTTATACTCTTTGACTGTTTGAATCGCAATTTGTGCTGCTTCATAAGGTGGAAAATGGAATTCACCTGTAGATATACAACAGAATGCGATACTTTCTAAATGATAACTCTCTGCAAGCTTTAAGCATGATTTATAACATAATCTCAAATCATCACAATCTTTCTGTGTAAGAGAGTATGCGACAATAGGTCCTACTGTATGAATCACATAGGAACAAGGAAGATTATAAGCCGGTGTGATTTTTGCCTTGCCTGTTTGTTCAATATCTCCATGCATTATTTCAGCACACTTATTTCGTAACTGGATACCTGCATATGTATGAATCGCATTATCAATACAGCCATGATTTGGACAGAAACACCCTAACATCTGAGAATTCGCTGCATTCACAATTGCATCACATTCAAGTGTTGTAATATCTCCCTGCCATATATAGAAATCTGGCTGTACTTCTTCTAAATCTGAAAAAGTAGTTATTCCCTTCTCTTTCAATTCTTCCTGTAAATACTCATCTTGAATATCTATAAATTCCTTTGATATAGCATCAGGCATACGTACGTTCATTAATCCTCTTAACAACCTTTTCTGGTTGTATGTATCTTCAGGCATATCAATCGTCTCATTTCTTTCATTAAGCAAGTGATTAATTAGATACAGTCTTCTTTCTAACTGATTCATAACTTTTCCACCGCCTTCACAGGACAATTCTCATAACATGCACCACAATGGAGACAATGTTCCTGTTGAATATGATATGGTTGTCCTACTTCAATGCATTTTTGTGGACAGTTTCTTAAGCATGTACCACATCCAATACATGATTCTGTAATGTGATATCCTTTATTATCTACTTCCTGTCCCACCGTATATGTTTCTCTAAAAATAGGCTTTACACCTAGATTAAAGTATTCTACTGTAAATTTATTGATTTCAAACACAATTCCAATCTTTCTTGTATCTCCTGGATAAACATTCGCAAGATATGGTTGTTCATCAAAAATCTGATTGATTTTCTCTTCCTGCTTCTCTTGTGCACAAGCAACAGCTTTTCCAGATAAACGAATCATTTCTTTAAAACGTGTATATGCAAGAATCTGAACTCTTCCATCAGATAAAAGTTCATCACAGAACGATTTACCTCTTGCAGTAAAGAAAGTAAGTGAATTCTCTTCAAAATGAATTGCGCTAATACATCTTATCTGTGGTGCCCCTTGATGATCTACTGTTGCGAATGAAAGAACACCACATAATTTTAGTTTTTCTAGACATGTTTTAATATTCATCTTTATTTACTCCTCATAATACGCTTTTCTTTGTTTAACCTATTTCTTTCCAACACTGTGGATCAGCTGCATAGAAGTTACCATCTTTACCACTTGCGACTGCAGGACATCCTCTACAAAAAGCCAATAATTCACATTTACTACATTTTTCAAACTTATTAAAATCTCTATATTTTTCTACTTCACAAACCCATAGATCTGCAAGTCTATCCTTAAATACATTACCTACTTTACTATTCTGTACACGACGACAGGCATAAACATCTCCTGTAGGAAGAATTGTGAGATGACAGCTACCACAATGACATCCACCATAAATCATCTCTTTTTCTACAGTATCAGGAATCTTGAATTCTCCTGTTTCATATTCATATAAAGTCCAAAGGTGATCCTTCTTATTAAAATAAGTTTGACATCCTTTTGCTTCATACTCTTTAAATTTCTTATCACACTCTGCAAGTAACTGGCGATAACGAAGAGGTTCAATATTGACATCCTTCTCTTCACTTGTAGGACAATAACGTGCAAAAGCATAAATATTCGTACCTGCTTCTACGACTGCATCAATAATACCAGGTACTTCATCAATATTAGTTCCTGAAACAGTTGTCATTACTACAGAACGAATACCTGCACGATTAATACATCCGATCTTTTCTAATGTAATATCAAAGCTTCCAGGTTTTCTAAACCAGTCATGTGTTTCTCTTAAACCATCAATAGACAACTGGTATTTTTCACAGCCATATTCTTTTAGTTTATGACATACATCATCATTTAAATGAAATGGATTACCAAGAATTGTGAAAGGAATAGAATGTTTCTTAAGTAGTTCTAATAACTTCCAGAAATGAGGATGAAGAATAGGATCCCCACCTGTAATATAGAAATAAGGATAACGGTGGTAAACATCACAGAAATCTAAACAATTATAGAATGTTTCCTCCATCTGATCCCAGCTCATACTATCGAGTTTTTTATTGCAGTTCTCTGAAAAAATATAACAATGTTTGCATCTCTGATCACATTCATCAGTAATATGCCATTGAAAAGAAAAGTATCGTCTCATGTTTGTATCCTCCTTATTAATCGTATTTCTAAAGAAACAACATGGTTGTTTCCTTGGAAATACGTTCCCAGATTATTCTGGGACATACTCATTACTTATCGCCTGCGCCACAAGCTGTACCACAAGCTGCTGGCTTATCGCCTGCACCACATGCAGTTGATGGAGCAGCTGTGTTTTCATTCCAGTCTGCAATATTTGAAAGAGCCATTGTGATTACCTCCTTTATAGATTCAGCGAGTGATTACTCTCTGTAGTTCCTATTTTAAATAGAATGAGTAATTCCACAAGTACGCACAATATTGTGGTATAGTCACCTTAAAGTAACTAATGGCTATAACTTGAATAATAAGAAATCCAATAGTATACTAAAGATACTATTGGAGGATTCATATGAACGAGAAGACAAAAGAGTTACCTGCATGTCCTGTAGAAACAACACTCACTTTAATTGGAAATAAGTGGAAAGTACTAATTATAAGAGATTTACTTCAAGGTACTAAACGTTTTGGTGAACTAAAGAAATCCATTGGTTCTGTATCACAAAAAGTACTTACATCACAGCTTCGTGCTATGGAGGAAGATGGACTTATACATAGAGAAGTGTATGCTGAAGTACCTCCTAGAGTAGAATACTCATTGACTGAACTTGGCTGGAGTTTAAAACCTATTTTAGATGCCATGGTCATCTGGGGGACTAACTACAAAAATCAGGCATAAGAAAAACGACCGCGAGGTCGTTTATTTGATTAATTCCTGTGTATGTACTAATTGTGCATAAACACCATTTTTTTCTAATAACTCATGATGAGAACCAAGTTCAATGATTCTTCCTTCATCAATAACCGCAATACGATCTGCATTCTTGACTGTAGATAAACGATGCGCAATCACAATAGTTGTACGTCCCTGTGATAACTTATCAAATGTTTCCTGGATTTTTGCTTCAGTGACACTATCTAATGCACTTGTTGCTTCATCTAGAATAAGCACTGGTGGATTCTTTAAGAAGATTCTTGCGATAGAGATACGTTGTTTCTGCCCACCAGATAACAATACACCACGTTCTCCTACATTGGTTTCAAAGCCATCAGGCATTTCCATGATATCATCATAGATTTCTGCAAGTTTTGCTGCTTCAATAATATCTTCCATTGTCGCATCTAATTTACCATAACGAATATTTTCCGCAATACTATCCGCAAATAAGAAGACATCCTGTGAAACAACACCAATATTGTTGTGTAATGAAGTTTGAGTGACATCTCTGACATCATGACCATCTACTAGGATAGCCCCTTTTGTGACATCATAGAATCTAGGAATCAACTGAGATAAAGTTGTTTTACCTCCACCTGAAGATCCTACTAACGCAAGTGTTTCACCTGGCTGAATATGTAGATCAACGTCTGTGAGGATATCTCTATCTTTTTCATACGCAAAGCTGACATGATCAATATCAATCTGTCCAGTTACATCTGTAAGTTCCATTGCATCAGGACGATCTTCTAATTGAGGTTTTGTATTAAGTAGTTCTACAAAACGATGGAGACCTGCAATTCCATTCGCAAATAACTCCGCAAAGTTAGATAACTTACGTACTGGATTCACAAATGTAGAGACATATAAACTAAAAGTAATGAGATCAATTGTATCCATCTTACCCTGCATAATAAGAGCACCACCTACCGCAATAACGATGAGTGATAATGTACACATGAAGAACTCCATAACTGCATTAAAGCGACCCATAGCTTTATGGAACTGCTTCTTTGATGTCTTATATGTATCATTGGATGTATTGAACTTCTGCTGTTCAATTGTTTCATTCGCAAAAGCCTTGGCAGTTTTCATACCAGTGAGTCCTGATTCGATATCAGTATTGATGACTGCAACCTTCTGTTTAACACGAATTGAAGCTTCACTCATAGAGTGACGTGATTTCCATACTACAAGTATGAAAACAGGAATCATAATCGCAATGACTAAAGCCAAACGCCATTCGATTGTGAACATGATAATAATAGAACCGATAATAGTGACTGTAGAAATAAATAAATCTTCTGGTCCATGGTGCGCAAGTTCTGTGATATCAAATAAATCAGTTGTTAGACGGCTCATTAATTGTCCAATACGGTTATTATCAAAATAACCATAGCTTAATGACTGCATATGTTCAAATAAGTCTTTACGCATATCTGCTTCTACAAGAATACCAAATGTATGCCCATAATAACAAATAATATAAGTAAAGAATGAACGCACTAAATATGCGAATAAGAAGATGATCATCACAATCCAGAATGTCTTATAGATACTATTTGGTAGTAATGTATACATACACCATCTAGAAACAAATGGAAAAGCGAGATCAATTAAAGAAATCATTAACGCACATGCAAGGTCTAAGAAGAATAGACGACGATGTGGTTTAAAGTAAGATATAAATGTTTGAAAATCAGTTTTTTGTTTCATAGTGATCCTCCCTCGGATTATTATGACATATTTTGTGAATTAAAGTAACTTATAATGCACTAAAGCTTTATAGATTCCTTCATTGTCCACTGTATCAGTGATATAAGTGGCTTTTTCTTTTAAGACATCCACACCATTTCCCATCGCAATACGCACGCCTGCTTCTCTAAACATGGCTTGATCATTATAGCCATCACCAAACGCATAGGCATCTTCTTTAGTCAAAGAGAAGTGATCAATAATATACTTGATTGCATGTCCTTTATCAAATACAAGAGTAGACGTATCACATGAACCCATACCTCCATGATCATTAATCACACGTTCTCCTTTGAAGGCTTCTATCATTGTATCTCTTTTCTCTAGTGTGTCATAGAAGAAGTCACATGTATAATAAGTCCCTTCTTCATCTTTAATACGTTCTTCTCCATATTCTTTTTTAGTATCACTTAATACCTTACCTTCTAGATGATAAGGAGTAGAGAATGTATCAGAGACAAAGAGTCCTCCGCATCCTAGATCATCTAGTTTCTTTTTTAGTTCTTCTACTTCATCTTGTGTAAATGGAACACCATGAAGCTTCTTTCCCTTATAACTGATATAGCGCCCATTACATGAAATAATACCTGAAACCAGTTTTCCAAATAACTTTTCTGCATAATAAGGTGCACGTCCTGTACAGATAAATGTATCATAGCCCTTTTCTTGTAATGCAGCTAATGCTTTCTTATTAGATTCTGGAATATGTCCATGAATAGCCAACGTTCCATCAATATCAAAAAATAATACCTTATTCATCATCTATTCCTCCTTATTTCTATTCTATCAAAAAAACCAGAAGAGATTAATGTCCCTTCTGATTTCTATATGCATAATATTTTAGTTGTGTCTTCACTTTTTGACTGATACATACAAATCCAAATGAAGCTACCATCACAAGTATATCTCTCATCATATATGTACCTCCTAGTTAGTATATACTAACTATAAACATTTTATGAGAAATATGCAAATGATTTATCTTATGAATATTGTGCAATCTGAGATATGTGTATCTTCTTCCTGTAGATGATAGACAATCTGACTCACTACATAATAACCATTATTCACAAAGATTTCGATAATACCTTCATCATAATAGATATCTAAGTCACACTGACCATTTAAGACAGGTGTCTTATGCACATTATATAAATCATCATTATTCACAGAAACTGCTGTACGATCTACAACAAGATGATCATCGATATAAGAGATTTTTACACCACCTAAAGTGATTATTTCATTGTCTTCTAATGTTGTTTTCATTAAGAATGGTTCATCAAAGTCGATTGTTTCTGTTTGATGCACAAATGTATTCTTAATAAGTGGATGTACATCCTGATATATATGACTTTCTTTATAAGAAAGATGACGAGGCATTGTGAATAAACCAATCCAGTCTTCCCCTTCTAATACTTCCTTCATACGCATCCAGCCAAGCATTGTACGTTTATTGTTTTCATCTAAGAATGTCTGAGGCGCATAGAAATCAAAACCATAGTCAATAAACATGAGGTCTCCTGCCTTAGACATAGTACATGTTTCTTCATCAAAATTCACTGGCATAATAGCCGCATTACTATTAGGACGTGGATAACCTTCTAGGTTTTCTGGTGAGAAGACTAAGAAGTATTGTCCATCACATTCAAATAGATCAGGACATTCCCACATGTTTCCAATATCAGGATCAGTATATCTATTCTTATAAGTAAATGTCATACCATCTTCACTTTCATAGAATAATACTTCACCATCATAATCATCACCATGAGGAATCTTACTTCCTAGAATCATATAAACATGTCCATTCTTACCTAACCAGACTTTAGGATCTCTTGTATGCTGGAGATGTCCTAAAGAAGGATCAGTAATTACATCAACAACCTTATATTTTGCGTCTTTATTATTGAAGTGATATCCATCATCACTAATGAGTAATGCCTGTGATGCGATTAAGTCATCCTTAATAAGTGGCTTATGGATATATTCAGGGTTTTCAATACGATACTTAATCGCTGTGTAATAAAGGTACATCTTGCCATTGTAGTGTAATGCGGAACCTGAGAAGATTCCGTTTCTGTCATAATCCTTAGAAGGATATAACGCAATTGGGAGATGCTTGAAATTCATAAAGTCTTTAGTCACTGCATGTCCCCAATGCATTGTGCCCCATGATGTATCATATGGGAAATGCTGGTAGAAGATATGATATTCTCCATTAAAGTAGTTTAGCCCATTAGGATCATTGATCCAGTTTCTTGGTGCTGTAAAGTGTATTTTTGGTCTCATTCTGTTATTCCTCCATCTCTTTACTATTATAATGAAATCGGTCACACATTCAATAAAAAAGAAGCACTTGCGTACTTCTTAATACTCATATTTCTTAAGTTCACAATTCTTGATGCCAAAGGCTGAGAATTCATCATTTGTCATATCATGGAAATAAGATTCAATAATACGAGAAATACCATTATGAGCGACTAAGAGATAAACATGTGCCTCATCCTTCTTCACATCATCTAATAAACTATAGATACGATGCGCAAGATGCAACATTGTTTCTCCTCCCTCAAAAGAATTCACAAAACATGTCTTTGCCTGTTTGAATTCTTCCCCATCTCTAGGAGTAGATTCATATTTTCCAAAGTTCTGTTCCTTAAGTCGTAGTTCTTCTCTTGCTGGTATACCTGTGACCTCTGCAATATGTAAGGCTGTATCCTTTGCACGGCTTAGTGGTGAATAGAGAATTTGATCTATATGAATATGATTATCTTTAATATATTGTCCAAGCTCTTTGGCTTGTTTATGTCCTAGATCTGTTAAGGCAATGTCCGTTGCCCCGCATATCTTATTTTCTACATTCCAGATAGTCTGACCATGACGCGTAAAATAGAAATAACCCATTATTTTAAAGCCTCATCAAAGACACGTTTAAAGTTAGCCTTGATTGAATCATAATCATCCTGGATTGTACATTCAAATAACTTCTCTTTTCCAATAAATAGAGAAGGCACTGCATAATAGTCATAGTTTTCAGCTAAAGCGACATTTTCACTCTCTTCAATCTGTTCAATATCTAATGACTTATAAGCAGGATTTTCTGCCATCAATTCTTTCATTGCCTTTTCTGCCTTCTTACAGAATGGACACTCTTCTAAATAAAACATTGTGATCTTTTTCATACACTTACCTCACTTTCATGACTCTATTATTCTCTTTTTTGTGTCATTTATCAACATATTTGATTTTATTGTAAGTGCTTATTCTAATAGTTTTAATATCAAATTAGTATATTTATTGTACAATTATGGCTGATTTGTCACTTTTACCCCTTATACATTTGATTTTTAAAATCAAAGGTCTATAATGCAACTCAAGGAATAGTTTGATATTCCAAGTAGTAAAAAGGAGAATGATATGAAATCTAATGTTTCAAATCTAGTCAGAGATGCATTGATGTTAGGAATATTAATATGTTTATCACAGATTTCTGTGACATTACCTACAGCCGTTCCTATCACCTTACAGACCCTGGCCATTTATCTCATTGCGTGTCTATTGACACCAACTCATGCATTCTATACAGTGCTTTGTTATTTGATTATGGGAGCTGTTGGTCTTCCAGTATTTAGTCATTTTAATAGTGGTATGGGTGCTTTATTAGGTCCAACAGGAGGATTCTTATTCAGTTTTCCTATTATGGCATTAGTGATGAGTACAATGATTACTCATGACCGTTCATTAAAAGGACATATTCTTGCCATGATTATTGGAACAGCTATTACTTATGGACTTGGAAGTATTTACTTCATGTATACAATGAAAGCAGCACTTCTAAGTACATTAATGACTTGTGTATTCCCATTCTTACTTGGTGATGCACTCAAGATTGCAGTAAGCTGCATGATTGCATTGAAATTAGAAAAGATTGTATTAAGAAAGACAGTTTTGTCATAAGGAGGATATAAACATGACAACATTTGATAAGGTAAAAGATATTATTGTAGATTCACTTAGCTGTGATGAAGAACAGGTTACATTAGAAGCATCTTTAAAGGATGATCTTGATGCAGATTCATTAGATGCCGTTGAATTAATTATGGCTGTAGAAGATGAATTCGATGTACAGATTCCTGATGAAGAAGCAAATAAGATGGCTACTGTAAAGGACATCGTTGATTACTTAGAAGCAAATGCTTAATTTTTTAAATAAATAGTTTGAATTTCAAAGAAAGAAGGTTTTCTATGGATTTAGTCAGAGAGTTGATGGAAGCTTTTGAACAAGCTGATATCGATAAGATGAAAATTGAAATGGAAGGCGTGAAACTTGAACTTGAAAAGAGTCAACAGGTGCAGGTAACTGCACCTGTCACTGTATCTAGTGAAAGTGCGCCTGTTGTTGTACAAGAAGTAAAGGAAGAAAAACCAGTTATTAGTGGTACAGAAGTAAAAGCCCCTCTTGTAGGTGTTTATTATTCTTCTCCTTCCCCAGATGATCAGCCTTTTGTCAAGGAAGGGTCAAAAGTCACTAAGGGACAGACATTATGTATTATTGAAGCCATGAAGGTGATGAATGAAATTAAAGCACCTGTAGATGGTACTGTCCGTTCTCTATTAGTGAAGGATGAAGAATTAGTCAGCTTTGATCAGACTTTAATGATCATCGAGGAATAGTATGTTTAAGAAGATTTTAATTGCGAATCGTGGAGAAATCGCTGTTCGTATTATTCGTGCATGTAAAGAGATGGATATTTTAACGGTAGCCATTTATTCTACGGCTGATCAGAATGCATTACATGTACAATTAGCAGATGAAGCAGTATGTGTCGGTGGTCCTAAGAGTGCTGATAGTTATTTAAATAAGGAAGCGATTATTACTGCAGCTGTTGAGACAGGATGTCAGGCTATTCATCCAGGTTTTGGTTTTTTATCTGAAAATAGTGATTTTGCGAGACTTGTAGAAACTTGTGGACTGAAGTTTATTGGTCCTAAGGGTGATGTCATTGATGCATTAGGTAATAAGTCTAAGGCAAGAGAAATGATGATTGAAGCAGGTGTTCCTGTTGTACCTGGATCTAATGGTTCAGTTAATACATATGAAGAATTAAAAGAAGTTGTGAATGAGATTGGTTATCCTGTGCTTATTAAAGCAAGTGCTGGTGGTGGAGGTCGTGGTATGCGTAAGGCCTTTAGTGAAGATGAACTAGAGAATGCCTTTATGACTGCCAAGGCAGAAGCCAAAGCATGTTTTGGGGATGATGATATGTATGTAGAGAAGCTTGTCTTGAATCCTAAACATATTGAGTTCCAGATTTTAGCGGATGAACATGGCAACGTCATTCATTTAGGTGAAAGAGACTGTTCTATTCAAAGACGTAATCAGAAGATGATTGAAGAAGCACCATGTAAAGCACTTGATGAATCTTTACGTTTAAAAATGGGTGAATCTGCAGTCAAGGCAGCACAGGGTGCTGGTTATACCAATGCTGGGACTGTTGAGTTTGTCTTAGATGAAAGTAATAACTATTACTTTATTGAGATGAATACGCGTATTCAGGTAGAACATCCTATTACTGAAATGGTCACTGGTATTGATTTGATTAAGCAGCAGATTCGTATTGCATCAGGATTACCTTTAAGCTTTAAACAGGAAGATATTAGTTTACAGGGTCATTCTATTGAATGTCGTATTAATGCGGAAGATCCATTCCATAACTTTAGACCATGTCCTGGTAAAGTGAACTTCATGCATTTACCTGGAGGACCAGGTGTAAGAGTGGATACGATGTTGTATACAGGTTATACACTTCCTACTCAATATGATTCAATGGTGGCCAAAGTGATTGTCCATGCCCCTACTCGACTAGAAGCGATTAAGCGTATGAGACGTGCTTTAAGTGAACTTGTGATTGAAGGTATTACAACAAACCAGACATTACAGTTCTATATCCTGCATCAGCCTGATTATATTAAAGGACATTTTAATACAAGCTTTATTGAAACACATTTAGATGAGATGGTGAGTGAAAATGGATAGTATCTGGAAGAAAAGAAAACAGCAATTACAGGACTTTCGTCGTTATTTAAATAAAGACCATAAAGTCAAGAAACAGGAAGTGCCTGATGGCTTATATCAGGCATGTCCTCACTGTAATCAGACAATTCGTACACTTGATTTAAAGAATCATTTACAGGTATGTCCACAGTGTGGTCATCATTTGTTTATTGATGCATATGCCCGTCTAGATGCACTATTTGATTCAAGTAAGTATAAGGAATACTACACTTCTATGAAATCAGGAAACCCTTTAGGTTTCCCTGGTTATGAAGAAAAGCTAGAGAAGTATGAATATAAGACAGGATTACATGATGGTGTTGTTGTGGCAGGTGGTCGTATTGATCATATACGTACAATTGTGGTAGTGATGGATCATCGTTTTATGATGGCTTCTATGGGTTCTGTTGCAGGTGAAAAGATTACTCGTGCGATTGAAATGGCCACAAGAAAGAAATTACCTTTGATTATTTTTACATCAAGTGGTGGAGCAAGAATGCAGGAAGGCATCTTCTCTTTAATGCAGATGGGTAAGACATGTGCTGCATTGAAGCGTCATTTAGATGCAGGACTTCTTTATATTTCTTATTTAACACACCCTACAACTGGTGGAGTCACTGCATCATTTGCGATGTTAGGTGATATTAATATTGCAGAACCAGGTGCTTTAGTTGGTTTTGCAGGACCTAGAGTGATTGAAAGTACTATGAAGACAAAGCTACCTGAAGGATTCCAGCGTGCTGAATTCTTAGAAGATCATGGCTTTGTAGATATGATTGTGGAACGTGAGAATATGCGTGACACATTGGCTTTATTATTACGTATACATGCATAAGGAGGAATTATGTCTTTAAAGGAAAAGGAAGAAAAGATTGCAGAGCTAGAAAAGAAGCTTGCAGTTATTAAGAATGATAGAGAAATAGATTCCACTAAGATTGAAGAAACAATCAATGATTATAAGAAAGAGACATATTCACATCTTTGTGCATATGATCGTGTTTATCTTGCAAGAAAGCCTGAACGTTCTCATATTCATGAATTTATTGATCATGTATTTGATGATTTTATAGAAATGCGTGGAGATCGTTATTTCAAGGATGATCAGGCAATTGTCGGTGGTATTGGGATGTTTAATAACATGCCCGTCACAATTATTGGACATCAAAAAGGTAGAAGTATTGATGAGAATTTAAAGTGTCAGTTTGGTATGGCAAGTCCTGAAGGGTATCGTAAAGGAATGCGTTTAATGAAACAGGCAGAGAAGTTCCATCGCCCTATTATTACTTTTATTGATACACCGGGTGCTTATCCAGGTATTAGTTCTGAAGAGAATGGTATTGGTGAAGCAATTGGTCAGAGTTTAATGATGATGAGTGATTTAAAGGTTCCTATTATTGTGATTATTACTGGTGAAGGGGGAAGCGGTGGTGCTTTAGCCCTTAGTATTGGTGATCATTTGGCTATGTTAGAAAATGCGGTTTATTCTGTTTTATCTCCTGAAGGTTTTGCCTCTATTCTTTGGAAAGATGTGAAGGGAGAACGTATTGAAGAAGCATGTGAAGTCATGAAGATGACAGCTGAAGATTTATATCATTATGGAATTATTGATGAAATCATCAAGGAACCAATGGGTGGTATGACGACTAATCCAGCCGTTGTATATAGAAATATACGTAAGGTGATTAGAGAACAGCTAGATATTCTCGTTCCAATGGATGTCAATACTTTAATACGTAAGAGATATAACAGATATCGTAAGATTGGAGAATGGAAGAATGGATAAGGGTATTTCTATCATCAATACAGGATATTATGTACCTGAGAATGTACTGACTAATGATGATCTATCAAAAATAGTTGATACGAGTGATGAGTGGATTTATCCCCGCACTGGTATCAAGAAACGTCATATATGTAAAGATGAAACACTTGTAGATTTAGCTTATAAGGCATCTTTAAAGGCATTAAACAACATCAACAAAGAAGATATTGGAATCATTATTGTGGCTACAATGTCTTCTTCTTATAATACCCCTTCTATCGCCTGTCTCTTACAGGAACGTTTAGGTTTAAATAATGATGTATTTGCGTTTGATTTAAACGGAGCATGTAGTGGGTTTGTGTATGCATTATCTGTTGCTCGTTCTTTACTTTACGCAGGTGATAAGCGTTATGCCTTAGTTATAGGCGCTGAACAGCTTTCTAATCTGATTGATTGGAAAGATCGTACAACATGTATTCTTTTTGGTGATGGGGCTGGGGCTGTTGTCATAGAGAAAAAAAATAAGTTATTTGTAGATTATCAAGGATCAGAAGGCAATGATGAAGTGCTTTATGGTTTAAAGACTGATTATTTACATATGGAAGGAAAAGAAGTATTTAAGTTTGCGACAAGAGTACTTCCTATGTGTATAGAGAAAGTATTAGAGAAAGCATCACTGACTAAAGATGATATAGATTACTTTGTGGTGCATCAGGCGAATGAAAGAATTATTCGTCATGTCTATAAGAAAATGAAAGTAACATCGGATAAGTTTTATCTGAATGTCGATGAATATGGTAATACATCTGCTGCAAGTATTCCTCTTGTGCTTGGAGAGATGAATGAAAAGAAGTTATTAAAAAGAGGTATGAAGATACTCTGTGTTGGTTTTGGTGCAGGACTGACTTATGGTGCCAATCTGATAGAGTGGTAAGGAGAAGACTATGTGGTTAAATGAAACTTTAAAGATTAAATACCCTCTTATTCAGGGTGGTATGGCTAATATTGCGACAGGTGCTTTTGCGGCAGCTGTGTCTAATGCAGGTGGTTTAGGACTTATTGCCGGGGGAGGTATGTCTCCTGAGATGTTAAGAGAGAATATCCGTGAAGCAAAGAAATTAACTGATAAACCATTTGGTGTGAATTTGATGTTATTACATCCACAGGCTGATGAAATGGCTGATATTGTGGTGGAAGAAAAGGTGCCTGTAGTAACAACTGGAGCGGGTAATCCAGGTATTTATATTAATAAATGGAAAGAAGCAGGTATTATCGTGATGCCTGTTGTACCTAGTGTAGCCCTTGCGAAACGTATGGAAAGAGCGGGTGTCGATGCCGTTATTGCGGAAGGCACTGAATCTGGTGGTCATGTTGGGGAACTCACTACTATGGCTTTAGTACCACAGGTAAAGGCTGCAGTAAATATTCCTGTGATTGTCGCTGGTGGTGTTGCGAGTGGTAAACAGCTTCTTGCAGCAGTGGCACTTGGCGCAGATGGTGTACAGGTTGGTACTATTCTTCTTGCAAGTTATGAATGTCCTATTCACCAGAACTATAAAGATGCGATCATCAAGGCAAAGGATACTGATACAACAGTCACTGGACGTATTGCAGGAACTCCTGTACGTATTTTAAAGAATAAAATGGCACGTACTTATATTAAGAAAGAAAAAGAAGGTGCTGAAATGATGGAACTAGAAAAGTATACATTAGGTTCTTTAAAACGTGCTGTATTTGAAGGAGATGTAGATACTGGTTCTTTAATGAGTGGTCAGGTTGCTGGTATGGTGCATGAAGAAAGAAGTCTTCAGGATATTATTGAAGGTTTATTTAAAGAATATGAAGAAGAAAAGAAACGCGTGATGGAGGTTCATCTATGAAAATAGGATCACATACTTTATCTCTCCCATTGATCCAGGGAGGAATGGGTGTTGGTGTTTCTCTTAGTTCTTTAGCAGGAAATGTGGCTAAGAAAGGCGCAATGGGTGTTATTTCTACAGCCCAGATTGGTTTTAAGAAGCCTTCTTTTTTGAAAGATACTAAAAAAGCGAATCTAGAAGCGATTGATGAAGAAATCAAACGTGCTAAAGAGATTTCAAATAATAATGGTATGGTGGCAGTGAATGTCATGGTGGCCTTAAGTGATTATGAACAGCATGTCAGACAAGCTGTAAAAAGTGGTGTAGATGCGATTATTTCTGGGGCTGGTCTTCCTTTAAAGCTTCCTGAATATGTGGATGAAAAGACAGCAATTGCCCCTATTGTCTCTTCTGGTAAAGCTGCACGTCTTATCCTTAATAAGTGGAAACGTCAATATGATCGTACAGCTGATTTTATTGTGATTGAAGGATATCAGGCAGGTGGACATCTTGGATTTAAGAAAGAAGAACTATTAGAGAATACATGTGCTTCTTTAAAGGATATCTTAAAGGATGTTAAGGAAGTTGTGAAAGGCTTTGAAGAGTTGTTTAATCATTCTATCCCTGTGTTTGTGGCAGGTGGTATTTATACGAATCAAGATATTAAAGAGATGTTAGAAGCAGGTGCTGATGGTGTTCAGATGGGAACACGTTTTATTGGGACTTATGAATGTGATGCTTCAATGGAATATAAGAATTATTTTATTAATGGTAAGAAGGAAGATATTCAGATTGTACAGTCTCCTGTAGGTATGCCAGGACGTGCATTTATGACACCTTTTATGGAAAAGACACATCCTATTAAGAGATGTTTTAGATGTATTGCGAGCTGTGATATGAAGTCTATTCCTTATTGTATTACTCAGGCTTTAATTAATGCGGTGAATGGTGACTGCGAGAATGGTCTCGTATTTACTGGTACAAACGGATATCGCATTGACAAACTTGTACATGTAAGTGATCTGATTGATGAATTAATGGAGGGTATTGTATGAAACTCGGTTTTATCTATGCAGGACAAGGAACACAGTATGTAGGTATGGGACAGTCTTTTTATGAAAATGATGAAGATTGTCAGAACCTATTAGATAGTGTCAAATTAGATTTTGATTTAAAGGGTATCATGTTTAATAGTGATGAAAAGACTATTAGTACGACACGTTTTACTCAGCCTGCGATGGTGGCAGTAGCCAATATGGCGACTCTTCTTTTAAAGAAGAATGGAATTACACCTGATTATGTATGTGGTTTGTCTTTAGGTGAATACAGTGCCTTAAGTGCTTCTGGTGTGTTTGATCCTAAGACTGCAATCCAGGTTGTAAGAGAAAGAGGTCTTGCAATGGAAAAGGCAGCTGAAGGTGTTGAGAGTGCGATGATGGCTATTCTTGGACTTGAACGTGAGCCATTACTTAATATTTGTGAAAGCTGTGATGGGTATGTTTCTATTGCGAACTATAACTGTCCTGGACAGTTAGTCATTGCAGGAGAAAAGAAAGCAGTCGAAGAAGCAGGTCAGAAGGCATTAGATAATGGCGCAAGAAGAGCTGTGCCTTTAAATACAAGTGGTCCTTTCCATACAAAGTTATTAAAGGATGCTAGTACAAGACTTCATGAAGTATTTAAAGATGTGACATTCCATGAAATGAATGTACCAGTGATCTTCAATTGTACTGGTAAGGAATTAGAAGATTGCAGCATACAGGAGATGTTAGAGAAACAGGTCATGAGTCCTGTTTATTTTGAAGATAGTATTCGTACGATGATCAATAATGGTGTGGATACAATTATAGAGATTGGACCTGGTAAGGTATTAAGCGGTTTTGTCCGTAAGATTGATAGAAAGATCAAAACATATCAGGTAGAAGATATGGCTTCTTTACAGAAGTGTGTGGAGGCATTAAATGAAACTAAGTAATAAGGTAGCCCTTGTCACTGGGGGATTAAAAGGTATTGGACGTGCAACAGTGATGGAACTTGCAGGTCAGGGTGCAGATATTGCGTTAAATTATCGTGTAAGTGAAAAGAATAAAGTATTAGCTGAAGAATTAGTGAAAGAACTTAAAGATCTTGGTAGAGATGTATTATGTGTTGAAGGTGATATTTCTCATGAAGAGGATGTAGAAAACATCTTCAAGAGTATCAAGAAATATTTTGGACATCTTGATATTCTTGTGAATAATGCAGGGATTACTAGAGACCAGTTAATCTTAAGAATGAAAACTGAAGATTTTGATGCCGTCATTAATACAAATCTTAAAGGGACTTATTTATGTATGAAGCAGGCAAGTCGTTTAATGATGAAACAGAAGTCTGGTCATATTATTTCTTTATCTTCTGTCGTAGGGGTAATGGGTAATGCAGGACAGGTTAACTATGCAGCAAGTAAAGCAGGTGTCATTGGTATGACAATGTCTCTTGCAAGAGAAATAGGTCCTAGAGGTGTGACTGTGAATGCGGTAGCACCTGGATTTATTGAAACAGATATGACAGATGTATTAAGTGATGAAGTAAAGGAAGGTTTAAAGGCATCTATTCCTTTAGGTACACTTGGACATGTAGAAGATGTTGCAAAGACAATCGCCTTTTTAGCAAGTGATGATGCAAAGTATATTACAGGACAGACCATTCATGTAGATGGTGGAATGGCTATGTAAGGAGGAGCTTATGACAAAACGTAGAGTAGTAGTAACAGGTATAGGAACGATTAATCCTATTGGACATAATGTAGAAGAAACATGGAAGTCTATTGAAGAAGGTAAATGTGGTATTGCGCCTATTTCTTTATTTGATACAACAGATATGAAGGTCACTCTTGCAGGTGAAGTCAAAGACTTTGATGTAACAAAGTATATTGATAAGAAAGAAGCAAAAAAGATGGACCGCTTTATCCAGATGGGGATGATTGCGGCTAAAGAGGCAATGACTGATAGTAAACTTGATATCAACAACATTGATTCTCATCGTTTTGGAGTCATTGTATCAAGTGGTATTGGTGGTTTAGGTTCTATTGAAAAGAACTATCAGATGGCAGAAAAGAGAGGTTTTGATAGAGTATCTCCTTTCTTTATTCCTATGACTATTTCTAACTTAGCAGCTGGTCATATTGCGATTGCTTATCATGCACAGGGTTTATGTACATGCCCAGTGACTGCATGTGCAGGTGGTACAAATGCGATTGGTGATGCATTTAGAAATATTCGTGATGGTTATCAGGATGTCATGATTGCAGGTGGATGTGAAGCATCTGTGACTCCTTTAGGTATTGGTGGATTTACTTCTATGAAGGCTTTAAGTGATGCCACTGATCCTAGTCGTGCTTCTATTCCTTTTGATAAAGAAAGAAATGGATTTGTCATGGGTGAAGGTGCTGGTATTCTTATTCTTGAAGAATTAGAACATGCCTTAAAGAGAGGTGCACATATCTATGGTGAAATGACTGGTTATGGTGTCAGCTGTGATGCGCATCATATTACTGCCCCACTTCCTAATGGTGAAGGTGGTGCTTATGCAATGCAGAATGCATTGGATGATGCAGGAATCAGTTATGATGTGATTGATTATATTAATGCGCATGGTACTTCTACTCATTTAAATGATTTATGTGAAACAGAAGCGATTAAATCAGTATTTAAGGAACATGCTTATAAGCTTGCAGTAAGTTCTACTAAAGGTCATACAGGACATTGTTTAGGGGCTGCAGGAGGTATTGAAGCAGTCTTATCAGTACTTGCCTTAAAGCATGGTTTTATTCCTCCTACTTTGAATTATCAGGTAAAGGATGAAGAATGTGATTTAAATATCGTACCTAATAAGGGTGTTAAGAAAGAACTTCATTATGTAATGAGTAATTCATTAGGTTTTGGTGGACATAATGCAAGTATTATATTCAAGGAGTATGACAATGGAACTAAATAGTAATGAAATTGCGAAGATTAATCCTCATCGTTATCCTTTTGCGCTTGTAGATCGTATTACTGATTATAAGCCAGGAGAATATGCAAAGGGTATTAAGTGTGTCAGCGTGAATGAAATGCAGTTTATGGGGCATTTCCCTGAGCATCATGTGATGCCAGGTGTATTGATTGTAGAAGCTTTAGCACAGACTGGATGTATTGCGATATTAAGTCAGGAAGAACATCAGGGTAAGATTGTCTTCTTTGCAGGAATCAATAAATGTAAGTTTAAAGGACAGGTCATTCCTGGAGATGTGATGGAATTAGAATGCACACTCACAAGAATGAGAGGTAAGATTGGTATTGGTGAAGCCAAAGCAACAGTTAATGGAAAAACTGTTGTACAGGCTGAACTCACTTTTGCGATTGGTGAATAATGAAATATATAGAATTTGAAGAGATTGATTCTACCAATACGTATATACATGATCATTATCAGGAATTAGATGATGATACAATTGTCCGTGCTCATTATCAGACGCATGGTCGAGGACGTTCTAATCATATATGGGAGGCAGATAAGAATGAACAGCTTCTCTTTAGTTATTATATGAAGCAGAATATAGATCCTTTAAAAGTGTCTGCAATTATGGCTTATGCGATTGTGACAGTTCTAAGAATGAAACAGATTAATGCATCTATCAAGTGGCCCAATGATATATATGTGAATAACCAGAAAGTGGCTGGTATTCTTGTAGAGACAATCTATGAGGATGGTTTAAAGGGTATTATTATTGGGACAGGTCTCAATGTAAGTAAGGGTTCTTACTATTCTTTATCGGATGTAATTAATCGTCCTATTGATAAAGAAAAGTTAATGTTGAATATTATTGATACGTTCAAGAATATGCTTCATATGCCTTTTGTATCCTTGTTGGAAGGTATGAATCGTCATTCTTATTTAAGAGGTAAGACAATTCCTTATAAAAAGTATGGTTTAGTGAAATTCTTGTATCTAGATGAGAATTGTCATCTTGTGATAGAGGATGAAAATAAGAAAAAGCATACGATTCTTTTAAATGAATTATCACTTGGTTATGTACGATAAGGCTTCTCAAATATGTGTTAAAATTGTAGAATAGAGTCAAGGAGTGGTATTATGGACGCAAAAAAGAATAATTTAATGGATTCTATTAATACAGTTTTTAAACTCGCTATTAAAGTACAGGAAGATTATATTAAATATAGTCCTTTTCCTGAGTTATCAATGAATGAAATGCATATTATAGAGGCTGTAAGTAAACAGCAGTTTCCTACTATGACAAATGTCGCAAAGACATTAAGAGTTACTATAGGAACATTGACTACTAATGTAAAGACTATCGTGAATAAAGGTTTTCTTACAAGAGAACGTTCTTCTGCGGATCATCGTGTGACATATCTACGTATTACTGATAAAGGATATCAGGCATTAGAAGTCCACAATCAGTTCCATAGGGAGTTATCTGAACTTTATAGTCAGCATATTCCCGATGAAAAGATTGGCTGGGTATATGATACGATAGAGAACGTCATAGAAGACTTAAAGGAATATCAGAAAAACCTAACTAAATAATATAAACCCCTATAGAAGGTATAATTCTTCTATAGGGGTTTTCTTATACTATTTTCTTAAATCATAACACTGATATAAAAGAGAAATTAATTCATTCTTATTTGTTGCTTGTACACCAATAGCTTTTAAATCTACATTTTCATCTACCATTGCAGACAAAAACGTCTCCATATCTTTCTTGATTTCATCACTAAGTATCACTCTTGTGTTAGGTGTAACCAATTGAGCCAATCGAAATACATCATTTTTGTGTTTCTTAATATTCTTGCTGTCAATATGTTCACCACATAACCTTCGTTCTGTCAAATCCAACCACGCTTTAGCTTTAAATGCAATTAGACATAATGGGCTAAGAACGGGTACGCCATTAATAATTAACTGTCCACCTTTTAATAAGTCATAATAATCTTTATTCAAAAGAATAGCGGATAAACTTGATACCTCTTCATCAATTGGTAAGGGTGTAATAATTGAATCATCATCTAAAATCATATAGTCTGGATTTCTTGAAAATATCTCTATCATATATGGATATTGCTTACTTTTAGGACAACTAAATCTATAAAACTGTGCCTCACCTGTACTTTTATTCAAATGTGAATACTCAGCTTCTTTAATATACTCCCAAAATTTCCTACCAAATTCAACTGTTATAGATTCAACAATTAATACAATATCTATATCCTTGGTAGCTCGAAATGGGAGTTCTTCGTTTTCCATAATAACATCACAGGCTGTGCCACCAATAATAACATATTGATCCTCGAACCCTTTAAAGTATTCTTTAAACTTAACAATTCCATTGACCATTAATCTGTCAGCTCCTTTTCTAGTATGTCTTCTAAGACTTCTTCAATTCTTTCATCTTTATTTTCTTTCAAAGACAATACTATAGAAAGAGTATCTGCGATATTTGTATGACTAAATAATTGGGGATTATAGGCCCATATTTCTACTTTTACCTGTACATCTGGATCTATCAATTCATCAATAAGCTGCGAGTTGTCAAAGTCCTTTTCATAGACTGCATATGTTCTTATACGGCTTGGATTCAACATACTCATTTCTGATAATGCACTCTCTCCTGATAGAACCATATGATCTGTAACCAAAGACTGATCCATATATCCTACTTGACGTACTGGTGTTAAGAGATAGTGTTGAATACGATCAAACAATTCTTTATAAGAATATTTCGATTCTATTACCTTATTCACACCATCCTTATACACTAAGAATAAATCTGTCATTTCTAATTGTTTAACTGCCCTTGACAGGGTCATTGCAGAAAATGGAAGGCTCTTTAAAAAATCTGATACATATACCTTCTTCTCATGATTATACATATAAGCAAGAAATAGTAACTGTGTTGAATAGACAAACTTGTCTTTAATCTTTTCTGTTTCCTTTTCATATACAAGTAGTGTCCCAATAAAAGGAAGAAAAACCTGTTTATCCGTCATGAAAGGAATGTGATTCTCAAGGAGACTCTTTCTTCTATAGAATGATATTGTCTTACTATATAATACGACAGGAACATCATCAATTACTCGAATTTTTTGTATTTGTTTTTTGAGTGATGGAAGTGTTGGCAGTTCTTCTATTGGTTTAATCACAATACAACGTATATTTTCTATATAAGCTGTATAGAATTGATAACTATTCACAATATAGAGAGGTAATATGCTTTTGTTATCCCATGGTTCGTATCTTATAGATAGGCCAAATATATGATCAATCATTGTAAAGCCTCCTTTTAACTTAATTTATTTCATTTTAACTTTGTGAATGTTAATATGCAAGTTTTTAGGTTAAATAAAAATATCCTCCAGATCATATGCCTAGAGGATATTCATAAGATATGCCCACCTTCAAGTAATAGATATATAACTCGAAGAAGCAAAATAAATAAAATAAGTATAAACCACGCTTTGAATTCTTTCATGCCATCAACCTCTTAAAAGAGATTATACCAGATAGTTATGGAATTATTGTGTATTTATCAATATTTTTAGATATTGTAGCCATGATCCATAGGACCACTGCCCTGACCTAAATCTAACATAGCACCTATTGCGCCAGAGAGATATGTTTTCGCATTTTTCACTGATTCTTCTAGTGTATAACCCTTAGCAAGGTTAGATGCAATCGCACTTGATAAAGTACATCCAGTACCATGTGTATTACTGTTGTCTATTCTATGTCCTTTAAACCAAGTACCCTTTTCACCATTGTATAAGTAGTCATTGGCATCATTTAATTGATGTCCACCTTTGACTAATACAGCACAATGATATGTGTCATAGATTTTCTTAGCTGCTTTTTCCATATCTTCTACAGTCTTGACTTCCATATCAGTGAGTACTTCTGTTTCTGGAATATTAGGTGTAATCACTTCTGCAATAGGAAGTAGTTCTTCCTTTAATGTAGAAATAGCTTCATCACTAATAAGCTTTGCGCCACTAGTAGCCACCATGACTGGATCTACTACAATATGCTTTGCATCATAATGTTTCAACATTTCTACAATAGTATGAATCAGTTCTTTAGAAGATACCATACCAATCTTAACAGCTTCTGGATAGATATCATCAAATACAGCTCTAATCTGGTTTTCTAAGAACTTAGGAGTCACATCCATAATATCTGTCACACCAGTTGTATTCTGGGCTGTGAGGGCTGTAATAGCGCTCATACCAAATACTTTATTGGCAAGCATTGTCTTTAAGTCTGCCTGGATTCCTGCACCACCACTTGAATCACTACCCGCAATAGTCAAACAAGTATGCATTGTTTCATATAAGGCATCTACACGTTTCTTTAAATCAATGGTTGCCTGTTTGATATTCTTCTGACCAAATAAAGCACTAATAACCGCAATACCATCAATACCTGTATCCTTAAGTAATAAGCAGTTATCATAGCTGATACCACCAATGGCAACCATTGGAAGATTAACTGTTTCAGTCATTTCTTTTAAACGCTCAATACCTAATACTTCTGCATCATCTTTAGAAGATGTAGGGAAAATAGCCCCTACTCCTAAATAGTCTGCACCTTGTGCTTTCGCAATCTTTGCTTCTTCTATAGTATGTGCACTCACACCAATGATCTTATCTGGTCCAAGTATTTCTCTAGCCTTTACGCAAGCCATATCATCCTGACCTACATGAACACCATCAGCATCTATTTCTTTCGCAAGCATGACATTATCATTAATAATAAATGGCACATCAAATAAACGACATAACTCTTTAATATCCTTTGCTTCTTCATAAAAAGATGCTTCATCTAGGTCTTTTTCTCTTAGCTGAATACAAGTGGCCCCACCCATTAAAACATCTCTTACCTGTTCATAGAGAGTCTGTTCTCCTGTCCAATGACGATCAGTCACAGCATAGAGTCTTAACATGTTATTATTGAATTTCATATTTACCACTCTTTTCTAATTCTTCATCACTCATATTAAATAATGCATCAATTAAATAAGTACGAAGTGACGCATTTCCTTCACCTTCTTTTAATTTAGAGGCACCAATTTCACCTGCAATACCCATAGACATCACAGCAGCTGCTGCACTATCCACACTATTTTCTACTGTCAAGAAACATCCTAAGATACCTGATAACATACATCCAGTACCAGTAATAGCACTCATTTCTTTACATCCATTATTGATCATATAGCACTTATTACCATCAGTGACATAATCTACAGGACCAGTCACAATAATAATAGTATTCAATTCTTTTGCGAATGCTTTAATATCATCCACTAAATCATGTGAGTTCTTCTGATCTTCTGCAGATGCATCTACACCTTTTGTATGACCTGTACCAGCCATTAAAGTCTTGATTTCTGAAATATTCCCTTTGATTGCATCAAAATGAATCTGGGCTAGTAGATCCTTACATGTATTTGTACGTAAATCAGTGGCTCCTGCACCTACTGGATCCAATACAGTAATATGCTTACAAGCATTAGATGCCTTACCTGCTTCAAACATTGAAGCAATCTTTACTTGATTTAAAGTACCAATATTAATATTTAATGCATTACTGATAGAAGTCATCTGAGCCACTTCAGTGATCTCATCAGACATAATAGGACTGCCGCCAATAGCCAAAATCGCATTGGCAACATCATTTACTGTTACATAGTTCGTAATGTTGTGTACTAATGGTTTTACTTCTCTTAATCTTTTAATGTAATTCATATTCTTTTCCTCCGTAAAAAAGAGCACGCTGAAAGAGGGTGCTCATAAATTCCTACGTTGGCATTATCCAAATCAGGTTTCATGGTCAAGACTTATGTCTACTCTCAGCAAATTCGCTCCCATTTAAATTATAAATATATGGTAAAACAATCAGTTACAAAATACAAGTGATTTCATAGAGGAAGAACTATATTATATATTGTGTATATCTTATTAAAGTACTATAATAGATTACGCATTCTGTTGTAGCTTCCCAAATATCTGAGATATCTCTATTAATGAGCTTCCCCTCATTAACATCTCTTCTATGACAGAATGTAATCTACCAGTAATGGTAGATTTTTTTATTTTAGGGTATAAAAAAAACACCGAAAACTTCGGTGTCTGCATTCAGAATGGTGCGGGTGACAGGACTTGAACCTGCACGCCGAAGCACTAGATCCTAAGTCTAGCGTGTCTGCCAATTTCACCACACCCGCATCAAGATGGTGACTCGCAGGGGATTTGAACCCCTGACCCTCTGATTAAAAGTCAGATGCTCTGCCATCTGAGCTAGCGAGTCACTAATGGTGCCGACTAGAGGAATTGAACCCCCAACCTACTGATTACAAGTCAGTTGCTCTACCAATTGAGCTAAGTCGGCAAAAAAATGGTGGAGGTTAACGGGCTCGAACCGCTGACCCTCTGCTTGTAAGGCAGATGCTCTCCCAACTGAGCTAAACCTCCAAATATGGTGACCGGTACGGGATTCGAACCCGTGAATGCATGCGTGAAAGGCATGTGAGTTAACCGTTTCTCCAACCGGCCACTGGCGCTTGAAGAGGGATTTGAACCCCCGACCGATCGGTTAACAGCCGATTGCTCTACCGCTGAGCTATTCAAGCACTTCAGAATGCTTGTTTATATTACCATGCAGATACACCTTTTGCAACCCTTTTTTTGAAAAAAATGCATTTTTTTGTATTTTTTATTCTAACTACCTGTTTTTAAGGCAAAAAAATAAGATTTTGCAATGCAAAATCTTATTCGTATACGCCACCATGACCCCATTTTTCAAATTCAGATATAGTAACATACTGATTAGAAGCTGGAATCTTAGTGATTTTTACTAATGCTTTAGTAAGTTCAGCAACAAACTGTTCCTTCTGTTCATCTGTATAATGACCTTTTAAGTATAATGTGATCATCATACAATTTGCTTCCTGGCCTTTAAAATAAATGAGCTGATTATCTTCAATATGAATCATGAATGTATCTACTGATTCACCAGGAAACATTGTAATTAACTTTCCTACAGTAGTTTTTAATTCAACTTCCTGAGAAAGAGTCAATGTCTTGTTTGTACGTAATGCTAAATATGGCATGTTTCATTTCTCCTTTACAATTCATGTTATACAATATTATACAACCTTTTTAAGAGATTTACTATATTTATGATTGAAGTAACTAGGGATAATTGTGTGAATACATATCACTTATGTATTTCAATTTGCTGATTATTTTTAGTATATTCGCATTGTAAACGCTCTCTATTTGTTATATTTACACATTATAGCATCATTTCTCTATTTTATATCTTTATTTATTAAAGATTATGTGATACAATTTTATTGAGTAGATAAAAGGGAATTATAATAGATATAGTTATATCTCTATTATAATTCTGTTAAAGGGAGGAATTTATTATGAGAACATGGGTAAAACCTTCAGTTTATGAAGAAAATTTTGCATCTAACCAGAATATTGCTAATAGTGTCAGTGCCTGTATTGTAGGTATAATTCAGTGTCAATATCCTGGTGATGGTATAACAACAAATGGGAAAACTGAATTTGATGATTATAATGGCCAAGAATCAGGATGGTTTAAGGATGGGGAAGGTAATTTACACGGAATTTGTGGTAATAATGCAAATATTTCATTCGCTAATCTAACAGCTTCAGGTTATGAACAGAATAATGGTGCAACTGATACAAGCCGTCCTATCTATAGTATTTCAGGATATACTCCTGCAGTAGGAACTTATTATAATGTTACTTGGAAGAGTAAGGATCTAAAGGCAGGAAAAGAATATTCTCATACAGGTAGATTGGAAATTAAGCAAGTTGATACAGCCAAACCTAACCATTCATAAAACTCTTAAAACAGAACATTTTTGTTCTGTTTTTTTTTACATAATTGTACTATTCATTACGCATATATGCTTTTAATTAGTTATATAGAAACATGCATTTATAATAAATACATAATGTATTTGTATTTTCTTAGAGTTCATTCATGCTTTTTCACGAAAAGACATACTAAAACATAAATACTCTTCAAGCCAGTAGATTTGTTATTTTTGTGGTGCTATTATAAAAAAGAAATCTAAAATATTCAATGGTATTAAGTTAAAGAAAACTAATACCATCAGGTAATTAAGTTAAGGTAT